>JGI24721J26819_10000687_pt1 | contig 37484 bp, 29 predicted proteins | sample YelNatPaOPGAMG01_FD_26819 | JGI IMG/M metagenome (IMG submission 26819) | reverse complement strand
GCTTCTATCGTTCGCTCATGCAGATTTGCTGAAAAACGGCGCAGCACGACTACATTGTCGGGCAACATTGATGAATGCTGTGGCCCCCACAACGTTATAGCCTCACAACGTTGTAGTCATTGCAACTATTGCAGCCATTGCGGCTTTTGAAGTTGTTGCAGCCATTTCAGCCAGCGCAGCCGCCCCGGCATCCATGTATTTTTAGAGCAGCGGCACGCCGGCCCGCACTTCCTCAGCCCGCACTTCCTCAGCCCCCGCTTCTCGACCGCGAGCCGAGGTAGGCTTCTTTGACGGCAGGATCGCGTGCAAGCTCGCGCGCAGATCCTTCCTTAACAATTCTCCCCTGTTCGAGGATATACGCACGGTCAGCAACCTGCAGCGCCTTGAATGCATTTTGTTCGACAAGCAGTATCGTCTTGCCCATGCTGCGAAAGCGCTCGATAATTTCGAAAACCGTCTGAACCAGCAGGGGCGCCAGGCCCAGCGATGGTTCATCCATCAGAATGAATTCGCCATTGGTCATCAGAGCCCGCCCCATCGCGAGCATTTGCTGTTCGCCGCCCGAAAGCGTGCCTGCTCTCTGCTCTCTGCGTTCCCTGAGCCTCGGAAAAATGGCGAATACCTTTTCTAGATCCGCCTGAATCGCTTTCTTGTCACTGCGCAGATATGCCCCAAGCATGAGGTTGTCCTGTACACTCAGGTTTGCAAAAACAAGGCGCCCTTCTGGAACATGGCAGATGCCTGATTTTACAATCAAATCAGGCCGCCTAGGCAAAACGCCGCCATTGTAAAGAATGCTGCCTCGCACCGGCTTCAGAAACCCTGAAATGGTATTCAAGAGCGTAGACTTACCTGCACCGTTTGCGCCGATAATCGTGACGATTTCGCCTTTCTGCACAGAAAGCGAAACACCTTTGAGCGCGCGGATACCGCCATATGCCACATGCAGATTCTGTACTTCAAGCATCGGCAGCCTCCAGACTCGTACCCAAATAGGCTTCGATTACCTGCGGGCTTTTAGAAACCTCATCGGCAGTTCCCTCAGCAATCTTCTCTCCGAAATTGAGTACGACAATATGCTCGCACACGCCCATAATGAGGTCCATATGATGTTCGATTACGAGCACCGACAGCGAAAAATCATTCCGTATGCGCCCTATAAGGCGCATAAGCTGCTCTGTCTCATCAGGATTCATGCCCGCAGCGGGTTCATCGAGCAGAAGAAGCAGAGGATTGAGGGCCAGCGCCCGCACGATTTCAAGCCTGCGCTGCAGTCCGTAAGGCAAATTGTTCGCAACAAGGTCACGATAGCCCAAAAGCCCCATGATTTCGAGCAGGCTTTCCGCTTTCGCGATGAGCGCTTTTTCCTGCGTTCGGAAGCGAGGCAAACGCAAAATCGCTTCCGCGAATGAATAGCTGGCATTCATATGGCAGGCGGTGAGCACATTTTCAAACACCGTCAGGTTCTTGAACAATCGGATATTCTGGAATGTCCGCGTGATGCCCATATCCGCGATTCTGTATGGCTCAAGGCCAAGCACGGACTTCCCCTTGAACTCGATCGTCCCCGAGGTTGGCTTGTACACACCGGTAATCAGATTGAAAATAGTAGTCTTGCCTGCTCCGTTTGGACCGATAAGGCCTACAATGCTGCCCTCCGGCACATCGAAACTCACATTTCCCACCGCAGTGAGACCGCCAAATTTCTTGGTGAGATTCCGGATACTGAGTATGGGCGCCATTGTCAGTCCTCCTCTCCGCTTTGTGCATCGGCGAAGAGTTTTGTCCTTGCCTCACGGAGCGCATTGCGTTCAGCGAGCGCCTTCCGTATGCCGGATGGAGTGAGTTCCATTCCACCCATAAGGCCCTTCGGACGCGACACCATTATGAGAATGACCGCTGCTCCATAGAATACAAGGCGCCAAATTTCGAAAGCCCTTAGCACTTCCGGCAGTGCAGTCAGCACCAGTGCGCCCAGCACCGATCCCGAAATAGAGCCCAGACCGCCGAAAATCACAATAATAGTAAGCTCGGTGGACTTGGTGAGCGAGAACATCTTGGGCTGGATAAACGTCATGTAATGCGCAAAAAATACACCAGCCACGCCCGCATAGACAGCACTGATAATAAGCGAGATCATTTTGTAGCGAAACACATTGATGCCCGCAATCTGTGCGGCGAGCTCTTCCTCACGTACGGCAATCATATTCCGGCCATGCCTCGACTTGACGAGGTTTGCCAGGAACAGGACGGCGATCACGTCTGCAATCAGAATGACAAGAAAGGTGCTCCTCGCAGGCACGCCCGGCCAGCCGCGCGCCCCGCCGAATCGATTTACGTTGTTGAAAATGAGGCGAATTGCCTCACCAAAACCCAAGGTTGCGATACAAAAATAATCGCCCTTCAGATTCAGGCTTATTCTCCCTATGAAGTAGCTCACAATGCCGGCTGCGGCCCCGCCTCCCACAATCGCCAGAAGAAAAGGCAACCCCAGCCCCGCCGGCGTCGATGTGGGTGAGGCACTGATCCAGGCACCGACATATGCGCCAATCGCCATAAACCCGCATGCCCGAAAGAAAAAAGGCCAGTAAACCCCGTGAGCAGGCTCAAACCCAGCACCGCAATCATGTTGATGCCGGCGAGCATCAAAATACCTTGAATATATGTCCAGCTCATGCCCGCCCCCTATGCCTTGTCCTCGGTCACTTTTCCCATGATACCCGTCGGCCGTAACACAAGCACGGCGATCAGAATCACGAAGGCGATGAGGTCTCTGAATTGCGATGACAGATAGCCAGCAACGAATGTCTCTATCGTACCAAGAATAACCGAACCAAGCACTGCGCCCGGCAAACTCCCCAGGCCCCCAAACACAGCCGCGATGAACGACTTCGTAGTGATATTCCCGATTTGAGGATAGACAGTGTACTTCATCCCGAAAAAGACGCCCGCAATACCAGCCAGAAAACCCCCAAGCCCGAACACGGTGAGAATCACCCTGTCGGTATTGACTCCCATGAGTGCGCATGCTTTGACATTATACGATGCGGCTTGAATTGCTTTGCCGAGCTTTGTCTTTTCGATAAATAGAATCAGCAGTGTAAGGCATGCCGCCGATATCGCAAAAATAATGAGATCGAGTCGCCCTATTGCTAAAGGGCCCAGCGTTATCGGCACTTTCGAAAATATTTCAGGGTAGGTGCGAAAGGTCGGCCCAATGGTAGCAACGACAATGTTTTCGAGCAGAATAGATGCACCCATTGCCGAAATGATGAAATAAAGAAAAGGCGCTTTTCGCTCGCGAAGCGGCTTATATGCGACGCGCTCGACGATAATCGCGACGAGGAGCGTGCCNATAGAGGCAAGCAAGAAAAGCCGCAGCAAATGGAAGCTTCAGCAGTGTCAAGCTGAAAAAACCGAAGTACGCCCCCAGCATGATTACGCCGCCATGCGCGAAGTTCGAAAAATTCATAATGGAGTAGACGAGCGAATATCCAACGGCCATAAGCGCATAGACGGATCCAATGGAAAGCCCGTTGATCAATTGCTGGAGGAATTGAATCATAACCCTTCCTTTATCCTAGGATGCATAAACATGCAAACATTATTGAAATGAAAGAAAAAAGGCAACCAGCGCCNCCGCTGGTTGCCTTTGGNCCAATCATCACTGGGCTGCGTATTTTTCCTGAAAAACGTATTGCCCGTTGACGATCTTTATGATCGCGGCATCCTTGCCTTCGGGGTTATGGGTTTCGGGGCTGATGTGAATTCTNCCCGTAATGCCCTGCACATCGATGCCCTCAAAGGCTTTGGCCAATGCCTCGCCATTCACCTTGCCGGCTTTCTTCAAGCCTTCCACGAGGAGGAGGACTGCATCATGCGCGAGGAAGCCATTCAGCTCGGTCTCTTTTCCGTATTTTGCCTTGTACCGGTTTTTGAAATCCTGTACTGCGGGATCGGCATAATCGAGGTGGTTGACAAAATAGCTGCCCTCGACTGCCTTGCCGCCCATCGAAATAAGCTGATCCGAAGGCCAGCCGTCGCCGCCGAGCAGCACCTGCTTCAGGCCGAGCTCGCGCGCTTGGTTGGCTGAAAGCGCTACTTCCTTGAAGAAATATGGCATGAAGATGACATCGGGATTGGCAGCCTTGATTTTGGAAAGCTGAGGCCTGAAATCCACATCACCAGAGTTGAAGGATTCGTCCGCTACGATCTTGCCGCCCTTCTTTTCGAAATTCAGCTTGAATTCGCGTAAGCCCTGGGAATAGTCATCGCCCACATCGTACAGCACGGCTGCCTTCCGTGCACCCAGCCTGTCGTAGGCAAAGCCTGCAGCAACCGCCCCCTGGTACGGATCGATAAAGCAGACACGGAAGTTATAGGGTTTGACTTTTCCGTCTTGGACGGTGACCTTTGGGTTCGTTGCGACCGTGGCAATATCGGGCACTTTTGCCTTTTCGAGTATCGGTGCCATAGGAATAGCATTGCCAGATGAATTCGGGCCGATAATGGCAACGACTTTATCTTGACCGGTAAGGCGCTTTGTTACATTGACCGATTCCTGCGGATCGCCCTTGTTGTCATAGCCGATTACCTCAAGCTTATATTTCTTGCCTCCAACATCGATGCCGCCCGCAGCATTATATTCCTCGAACAGCATCTTTACGGTGTTGAGCTCATTCTCTCCCCATACCGCCTGGTCGCCGGTAAGCGCTCCAAGCCAGCCCACTTTGATGGTGTCGGATTTGCCGCTACTGCTGCAGCCGGCCAGTACGAGAACAATAGCCAGCGCCGCAAACAACAATTTCTTCATGCTCAAGTCCTCCTTGGAAGAGCGATAAAATTCTATTCATTATAGCCGGCACTCGGTGATATCACAAGCCTGAATTTTTTTCGGATATCGAGCAATGGCGTGCGGGCGATAGTACTGCATGCGGTGGCTATTCTTTCTCGAACGGCACGCCGAGCGCTGCAGGGGGTGTGGCGTTCATCGCACGCAGGACTTTGGCGATGTCACGCCGCACATTCTCAGGCANACGCGCGAGGCTGCGCTCCACCCATTCCGCATTGCCGATATTGACAAAAAGCAGTGTCAGTATCATGAGGGGAAAGGGTGCCACCTGGAGCACCTGCGAGGGTACCGACGGCAGGCTCGGCTGCAGCACAAGGCCCAGCCACTGGAGGAATGCAAAGAGATATGCGCCGAACGCTGCGCGGAAAGGCTTCCAGCCTCCAAAAATCGTTATGGAGAGGACAATCCATCCAATACCATCAAGTCCAGAAATCGTACCTTTCCAGCCCGCCTTGACCGATAGAGAATAAATCGGGCCGGCAAGCCCCGCAATTGCACCGCCCAGTATCGCATAGAGATACCTCAGACGATTCACATTCGTGCCGCGCACGAAGGCCGCTGCAGGCCGCTCGCCGATGCCTCGCAGGGTCAGACCCGGCCTGGTCTTGAAGATGAAAAACCATGCAAAAATGACGAGGATGAACGAAAGGTAGGTCATCATGTCCTGCTGGAAAAGGATTGTGCCAAGCACTGGTATCCGCTCGAGTCCAGGAATGGGGAGCTGGGAAAGGCGCGGGCCCACCTGGCCCATGATTGGACTGCCGAGGAAGTAGGAAAGGTCTCGGCAGAGCAGCGCAAGCACGAAACCGACGGCAACCTGGGACTGAAGCAGGGTCAGACTGGCAAATACGACAATAAGGGATACGAAGGCGCCGATCAGGGCTCCTGCAAGAAAACCGAGCACCACGCTTCCTGTCGAAAGGGCTACGGCAAAGCTCCCCATTGCGGAAAGCAGGATCATGCCATTCATCGAGAGGTTGAGCACACCAGCTCGTTCGGAAATTGTCTCGCCGATTACGGCAAAAAGGACAGGGGCGGCAGAAGCAAGGACGCCTCCAAGACTCACNAAAAGCGCAGAATTGTTCATGATTTCACCTTCGTTTTCTTGAGAATCCGGGAACGAACTCCCTGGCCGAGAATGACAAAGAGCACCAGTGTCCCCTGAAGAACGCCGGCGAGCGATGAGTCCAGCTTGAGGACAATCGGCAGCTGAATCGATCCTACATTGAGCGCAGCAAAGAACAACGCCACCGGTGCGGCAAGGCTTGCCCGGTAGCCGACCAGCATGGCCACCATGAGCCCCAGATAGCCATATCCAGAGGAAATCGAAGGAATGAGGCGATGATAGACCGCTGTCACCTGCACCGCGCCCGCAACACCGGCAAAAATGCCACAGACCGCAAATGAGGACATCATGTACTGCCAGGTCGGAATACCGAGAATGTGCGCGGATCTCGCATTCTTGCCGACAGCTTTGAGTCTGAGACCGAAATAAGTCCCCTCGATCATTGCGTACACAACGAGAATGCCGATAATCGCCATAACCAGCGTTGCCGGCGTAAGCCTTGAGGAACCTTGGGCAATCGGCATCCAGAGTGAACGATCGAACGGAATAGTCCCGGACATGGATGCAACTCCCGGCCTCTTCCATGGACCGAAAATGAGCCAAATATTGAGCGCTGTCGCCACAAAATTGAGGCCAAGGCCGCCGAATATTTCGTTCACCCCGCCAAATGTCTTGAGCGCGCCTGCCAGCATGGCCCAGAGCGCACCGCCCAGCATGCCCGCCAGGACAGCAAGAATCAGAATGAGCGTGGGATTCCACCCCGACTGTTCCATAAGGCGCATTGCCCATGTGGTAAAAATAGCTCCTAATGTAATCTGCCCCTCGATTCCGATGTTCCACAGCCCAACCGTAAAGGTGACAAGAAGCCCTGAAGTCGCCAGCAGGAGCGGCACCCATGACACCAATACATTCGTCACTACATCCCAGGAACCGAGCGCGCCGAGCACAATATATTTATAGGCGGCAAACGGCTGCGCCTTTGCCAGAAACAGCACGCCGGTTGTTACAATGAGTGCAAAGAGAATTGCGGCCACTTGGAAAAGAAGACGAGTTGCACGGTTGTCACGCATGGGCTGCCTCCATTTCGAGTGTTTCCCAGTCCTTGCCGCCGATAAGCCGGCCCAGCCGCTCTACGCTCAGCGTACGTGCCTCCAGCGGCGGACTCACACGCCCTGCAAAAAATACCAGCACACGGTCGCTGTACTTCAGAATTTCATCGAGATCAGCCGAAATGAAAATGATAGAAGTACCGCGCGCACAGCGCTCCTTGAGCTTGTTCCAGATATAGATTGTCGATTCGATATCGAGGCCTCGCGTCGGATGTTCGACCAGAATGAGCTTCAAAGGATCGCGCATGAGTGCGAGCAGTGCCCGCTGTTGGTTGCCACCAGAAAGGGATTCTACCGTGCTGTCCGGCCTTCCTTTAATATTGAAGGCCTGAATTCGGCTCTTTGCAAGCGCTTCAGCTTTCTTGCGGTCGATAAAAAGGCCTTTCATCCCTTCGGAAAGAATAAAGTGCTCGGTCAGCGTGAGGCCAGGGACAAGCGCCTGCTCGAGCCGCGCCGCAGGCAGGTAGGCCACACCATGCTTTCGGAATTCGTGGTAGGTCCGCCCTGTCATATCCTTTTCATCTTCGTCGAGACAGAAGGACCCTCCGACGGGCTGTGCGAGCCCGGCACAGGCTCCAAGGAATAGCGTCTGTCCCGAACCTTCCATGCCCGCAAGGCCTATCACCTCTCCCGCGCGCACCTGAAGATCCAGTCCCTTGATCTGTATCCTGATACCTTCAAGATCGACATGCTTTATATGCAGGACATTACTGCCGAACCGAAGCTGTGCCTTGGGTTCCAGCGCAATTTCCTTGCCAAACATCATCTCGACAAGGGCTCCTGTTTCGAAGGGCGGATCCATGGAGCCGACAAGCTTGCCTTGCCGGAGGACCGAAACCCTGTTGCAGAGCGCTTCGACATCTTCGAGCTTGTGGGAAACAAAGAGAATCGTCATGCCTTCGGATGCAAGCTTTTTCAGGGTCGCAAACAGTTTTTCTTTCTGCGGAAGGCTGATGCCGGTTGTCGGTTCGTCGAGAATGAGTGCACGTGCTCCCAGCCATAGCAGGCGCAAGATTTCGAGCTGCTGGCGTTCACCCACCGTGAGCATGTCCACATACGATTCAGGATCGATGGAAAAACCAAAGCGATCTGCAAGCTCCCTGAATTCTCTGGTTGCGTTTTTGTAGTTTGGAATCAGGTTCCCCTGCTCCCAAGAATGAAATCATCGATGACCTTGAGAGGCGGAAAATCAAGCGGATCCTGATGCAGCATACCGATGCCATGCCGGATGGCGTCTGCTGGCGAGGCAATCCTGACTTTTTTGCCATCCAGCAGAATATCGCCAGAGTCGGGGCTGTAGAAACCGGATAGAATCTTCATGAGCGTACTTTTCCCCGCGCCGTTTTCTCCGAGGATACCATGGATGCTCGATGAGGGCACGGCAAAGGAAATATCGTCGTTTGCGCGCAGAGCGCCAAAACACTTGGTTATTCCACGCAACTCAATGTGCATCGCAACCTTCTTTCTGCCTCTCATACACGACGGAGGCGCGGAGAGTACGTTTCGACTTCTCCGTGCCTCCGTTTTCAGATGTGTAAGAGGCGTATTGTAGCTGTTACTTGGAGACCGACTGGCCTTCCATACCTTGCAGAAGCTGCGGGAGATACCATATCTGCTGGTCTGTCGCTTTTTCTCCCTTTTTCAGGAAAACGCTGCCATCCTGGTAATTCAAGGGGCCGGTCCAGAGGTTGAGGCCTTTCTCCAGCTCGCCGATGAACTTGTCGATCGCTGCCGACGCTTCTTTAGACAGAGTACCTTTTATGAAGCCTACAGCCGACGTGTCAGGATTATTGATATTCTTCCAATCCGGGCCATTCCACTCAAAGTGATTTTTCCAGGTGCCATTCATTGCAGCCCTTGCGGCGTTGGCATAGGCGGGGCCCCAGTTGAAGTAGGGCACTCCGAGTGAAACGCCCTTGCCCTCATCGATCGCTTTGGAGTAATCGTAGGGGATTGCCCAAACCTGCTTGCCCTGAGCGGTATATTTGGCGGCCTCGGCTACGGCCTCCGTCGTATCGATACCGGAAATGACGACATCGAAACCGGAGTTGAAGAAATCATCGGCGACCTGCGTCGGATCCGAGGTGACGCCAGGGATGTTGAACCAGAACCCAATCCAGGTAACTTTGAACGTCAGCTTGGCGGGATCCTTCTTGAGATAGTTGACCCAGGCATACCGGGCGCCAAGGTAGGCGGAAGCTGCAAGGCGGCGGGTTTCGTCATTGATGAGGGGGCCCAGAAAGCCGATCTTGCCGGTTTTGGTGGTCATGGCTGCGGCGACGCCAGCGATCATTTTCATGTACTCCATTCGGCCCATGATATTGATCATGTTGGGAAGCGGCTTGTAGTCCTTGCCTTCCTTCCACTGCTGGGAGCCTGAGGTGAGGATGACGAAAATGTCCTTGTGGTCCTGGGCAAATTTGATTGCCTCGTCGGTCATATCATCCGAGCTGAATATCACGAGTTTGGCGCCCTGGGCGACAAGGCTCTCACCAAGCTGGGATACGGTGGTTCCGGGGCGGTCCGCCGAATTCGCTTTATCGATGTACACGAGTTTGGTGCCGGGAACCTTTGCGAGCACATATTGCACGCCATCATAATTCGCTTGGCTCCATCCATGGTCGTTATACGGGCCAACCATCACGAGCCCGATGGTGAGGTTAGGTCCGGCAGCAGGAGGTGCGCTCTGGGCAAAAGCAGCAGAACCCGCGACGACGGCAATGAGCATCAGAAAGAAAAACCTGGAAACGTTCCGCATTTTTCTACTCCTTGTCAATACTTTTCCGGCAACGCCGGATGTTTTGATTTTTTCATGAGGTTGCTGTGCTGTCAAGGCAGAAAGCGACTTCTGGTCCGTTTTTCGCGTGCGGAAGAGAGGGTGAGCGGGCAAGTTGATTTCGGTCGAATTGCTAATTTCATCAAGGGCGAACACCGATGTCGCGCGCAAGCATGAGATATGTGCTGGCTGTCCATGCAAATGCTCGATCTCTCAATGGCGCCCCCGTTATGGCATCGTAATTTTCGGCAAAGCCCGATGTCTCGACGAGATGGAGAAAGCGCGAACCGATCTCTCTCGCAAGGTCATTTTCCCCAGAGCGGAAAAGAGCGTCGATCATGAGGAAGGTCGATGGAGCCCAGATTGGCCCAAGCCAGTAGCCATCACTGGAATAATGCCGGCTCAGTGTCGACTCTGTGGCTATGCCCCATTGTGTGATGTATCCTTCTTCTTCGAGCGATTTCAACAGCGATGTGCGGGTCGATTCTGCCAAGCGATTGCCAAGCAGAAGCTGAAGAAAGGGCAGCAGTGACTTGTTGGGAATTTCTTCGTGAGTGCCTGAAGCGACAAAGTCCATCCTGCCGCGGCGAGTAAGGTGGGATCTCGCAAGGTGCAGAAAAGCCTTCGATTTTGTGCGCCAGGACTCAGCCTCTTTCGACTGTTTCAGCTCGTCTGCCAGCGCTGCGAGCGTATCCATCTGCAGTACGAGAAAGGTTGCAAGATCAGGTGCTTCCAGGGGCGGTCTGAACACGAAGGGAGACGCATTATCCCAACCTGAATCGTTGCCATGATCATATTGCGGCACGCCGTCGCCATCATAATCTCTGCATGAAAACCAGAAATCAGTCCAGTGTGCCAAATGTGCGTATGCTTCTTCTTTCATTGATCTATCGAGGCATCCCAGCTTGAGCATTCTGGCAACAGCCCAGCCATGGACTGGCGGTTTTGTGAAATTCCGCACCACGCGGCGGTCGAAAACTGCGTCGGGAAGTGCGCCGAACTCGTCCTGGTGATCGAAAATCGTCATGATCTGATTCCATGCCAAGGCTGGGTCTCCTGGGCAAAGCGCTAGAGCGGTAAAGCAATGGTCCCAGCTCCAGATACCGGTCAGCCTGTCTTTGGTCGCGAGCACGGTCGGCCTTTTTATGGCGCCTTCGGGGTTTACCATGCAGGACCAAAGAATGTAGCGTGCAATATCCGCAGTCTCCGAAAAAGCTTCCACAGCCCGGTGCCGGGAAGCAAATGCTTGAAAATCAGCCTCGACGGACGCTGCCTCATCTTCGAAGGAGGCATGGAGCCTATTGGGGGTCAAGGCTTGCGCAAATTCTTCGATAACAATATCAAGCTCGCCTGCAGCATCGGGATGCATTTCGAAATGCATGGGTTGGCTGCCCTGTGCCTGCCAAGGAGCATCGACAAAGAGCTTCCCGCGCAGGGGGGTCAGCATGAGCCGCAACCCCGCACCCAGCATGTTGACAATCCAGCTGCCTTCGCCTCGCGGAATCGCACACGAAAGCTCGGGACCAGGGATGGACGAAAGCTTGAGCACAGTCCCTCTGCCTCTGAACCGGACAGATGAGGTGGTCGGCATGCAAACCTCGACAACCCGGCTGTGCTTGCCTTCTGCCCCGTCTGGGAAAAGGCGCATGATACTTGGGCTGGCCTCCGCTTGGATTTCGCGGCCGCCATCCGCAGGCAGGTCGATTCTGAACAGCTGCTGGTAATCACCGCGATCCCTGACAGTGCGCAGATAGAGGCCTTCGGGGACATGCCTTGTGGGGTCGGAGGCCTTTATCCACGAAATGGCAAGCCAGGAACCTCTTCGGCTGAAAGGGATCTCTTTTACATCAAAATAAATCATAATTCTTGTCTTGCATTGATCTTAGCTGAATTCAGCCGTGCGTTGTGCCACGCTTGAAAAAGGCGTCCTCGATGGCCTTCCTGTCAACCTGCAAAGTCGAATCGAACCTGATATCGGCTCCGACCAATTCCGCACCAATGCCGACCGAGAAAATGCCTGCAGCCCGTATCGCATCGATGCCTGCCTGGGCGTCCTCGAATGCGACACAATCTTTGAGCCTTGCGCCGGCCATCTCGGCCGCCCTGATGAAAATCTCGGGATCGGGCTTGGGCATGCATACAGCTGCTGCATCGACAATCCGGTCGAAAGTGCCTTCGAGGCCGAGCCGCTCGATTATCACAGGAGCGTTGCGGCTTGCTGATGCCAGGACAAGCATGCAACCATCGTTCTTGAGTGAAGCAAGCAGGTCCGCCATGCCGGGGAGAATATCGCCAGGACCTACATGCTCGACAAGTTCGCGGTAATAGCGGTTCTTGCGATCGGCAAGCTCCGCAAGGCTTTCCGCTTCGTACTCGGCAACATGGCTGCCCAGGACAATACGAAGAGACGCCATCCGCGAAACGCCCTTTACTAGTTCTCCAGTTTCAGGCTTGAAGGGAATCCCGAGCTCATCAGCGAGCCGCTTCCATGCGCGCGTATGGAGTAATGCCGTATCGGCAATAACGCCGTCGAGGTCGAAAATCCATGCAAGAGGCTTCGGACGTTCGTCTATGCAGACAGGCGCGCCGCTCGCGAGATGATAGCGTTTTCCTTCATGTTCGATATCGATTTCAGTACCCCATACCAGCGAATAGGTCGATGTTTCGGCCGTGTAGTCGCATCTGATCCTCGAGCCGTGCCAGGCAATCGAGAATGCGAGCCGTTTCCATATAGTCGGCAGCTTCGGACTGAAGGAAAGGCAACTCTTATCTTCACGCATGCCCGCAAATCCATAGACGACCGATATCCAGCTTCCTGCCATTGCTGCTATATGCACGCCGTCGCGCGAATTCCCATGGACATCGTCCAAGTCCATGCGAGCCGTCTTCGCGAAGTATTCATAGGCTTTTTCGGTTTCTCCGCATTCAGCGGCTGCAACACTCTGAATGCAGTGGGACAGCGATGAATCGCCTGTAGTCAAAGGCTCATAGAAGCGAAAATTCCGCATCTTCTCGGCCAGCGAGAAACGTTCGTGCCTGAGGAACATCGCGAGCACGGTGTCGGGCTGTTTGAGTACCCGCCTGCGGTAGATCATAAGGGGATGGTAATGGAGCAAAAGAGGAAATTGCTCACGAGGCGTTTCGGCCAGATTCCAGACAGGCCTGTCCATGAATTGGTCGTCCTGCGGAACGACGCCGGTTTCTTTGTCGAATGGGATGTACATCGAATCTGCTGCTCTGCGCCATTCGTCGATTTCCGATGGAGAAAGCCCTATCCGCTCCGCAAGGGCTTTGAATACTTCAGGATGCTGATCCTGTAATTCCATCGCTGTTTTCCATGCATACCGGAGGTTGAATTCAGCCATGAGGTTGGTATATGCATTGTTATCCACGAGAGCAGTGTACTCGTCGGGTCCTGTGACACAGGGGATGCAGAATTTTCCATCCTTGCGCGGATTGAAAAATCCGAGGCCCATCCACAATCGCGCAGTTTCGAACAAAAGCTCCGCGCCCCCTTCCAGCAGGATGCTTTTATCGCCCGTCGCTTCTGAATAGCGCACGAGCGCGTAGGCAATATCTGCATCGATATGGAACTGGGCGGTTCCTGCAGGATAGTAAGCACTCGTTTCTTCTCCGTCGATGGTTCTCCAGGGGAAAAGAGCTCCCGGCAGAGACAGCTCACGGGCTCGCTCCCGGGCTTTTTCGAGGATACCTATCCGGTAGCGCACGAGCGATCTGGCAATCGCTGGAGCCTCATAATCAAAAAACGGCAGGGCATATATTTCGGTGTCCCAAAAATAATGGCCTTCATACCCTTCACCGGAGAGACCCTTTGCGGCTATGCTCGTTCTGCCATCCCGGCCCGCGGACTGCAGGAGGTGGAAGAGATTGAAGCGCAGACCTTCCTCCATGGTGGGGTCGCCCTGTATCAGTATATCTGCCCCAGCCCAGAATGTACGCAGATAGTCAGCTTGCAGCGAGACAATTTCCTCGAAGCCATGGTTTGCCGCGTTTTCGGCTGCCGCGCGGGCTTTATCGGCAAGCTGCTCTATCGCATCCGCTTGGCCATTGACCACCGCGACGAACTTGTCGAGTCGAAGCCGTTCGCTGCCAGCACAATCNGCACTATACAATGAAAAAAGTGTTTCTCCGCTNGCGGAATGCTCAACCCGCAGCATGCTCGATCCGGTAAATGACACAACATGCCATACCGCGACAGCCAGNCCNAGGCCGGAGCGCACAGTGGTTCCCGCCAGCAGAAGANCTCCATCACGCGCTTCTACGGTACGCCAAACAATCGGATTTGCGTCGATGTGCGAGCCTACCCTGGGGTCCCCTGCTTCTGCTGGCCGGTTTCGTACGCTGCCATCCAGCAATGATACGAGCTTAAGCGAACACGCGGCGTCAGGGCTTGCCTCATAGCGCATGGCTGCGATTTCCGCCTTTTCGAAGGACGCAAGCCGCTCGCTGTTCACGCGGATATGCACTCCCGATGGGCTTTGCCACTCGAGCCTGCGTTCGAGCTTGCCCACATCGAGATCAAGGCATCGCTTATAGCTTTTCAGTCCCGCAGCAAAGTCCAGCGGCGAACCATCGACTTCGAGCTCGATGGAAGCAGCATCAGCTACATTGAGTATGGTCTGGTGGTTCCTTGCATAGCCATATGCCCATTCACCATACTGAATAGGCTTTTTTTCAAAAAATCCGTTCACGAATGTTCCGCGGTAGACGGAATGGCGCCGCTCTTCGTCAGAACCGCGGATTCCGAAATGCCCGTTCCCCACCATGAAGAGCGACTCGTACAAAGCGGCTCGATCGGGATCGAAGCTTGTCTGGGTTATGCATCTGGACATCTATCAAACCTTTCTGCAGGACTGCCTGATGGTGAGGTTTGTCGGCAGAAGCCGCAGTCCTCGATGGACTGGAGCACCCCGGATGAGGCGTAGAAGTGTTTCAGCTGCAGTCCTGCCTATGCCTTCTGCCGGTAGGGTTACAGTGGTCAGCGGGGGATTGGTGTAGAGCGATAGATAATCATCGTCGAAACCCACGACAGAGATATCGTCCGGAATGACAAGCCCTGCGTCTTCCACCGCACGCATGACGCCGTATGCGACGACATCGTTGGTACCGAAAATCGCAGTGAGCGACTGTTTCGACGATATGAGGTCTCGGGCAGCTTCATAGCCCGATTCTTCGGTGAAATTGGCAAAACGTACGTTGGAATCGCATATCTCTACGCCATTGCGGCGCATTTCTCCGCAAAAGCCCTCCAGCCTCGCTCTTACCGCAAAAAAGGTTTCCGGAGCATGCGCAACGACACCGATATTGCGATGCCCGAGCGACAGCAGATAGCGCGCAACGCCAGCTGCAGCCTCGCCGTTGTCGATATCGATTTGGATGAGCCCTTTGTCGGGAAGAGCACCAATGATTACAAAAGGAAGATTGGAAGCTTCAAGCTCCGCAATGCCCGGATCATCGGCNTGGGTATTGAGAAGAATTGTGCCATCGAAGCCGCTTTTTCTTGCTGTTTCAAGATAATCGTGGCGCGACACCCGGAAATGCAAGACCCGCAGATCATAGCGTTCCTTGTGGATAGGCCGGCTCATGCCCTCGATGAGCCGCATAATGTAGGCATCCGAAAATGCCGACTCGGAGTGGCAGACCATGAGGCAGATCGAGCCATCGCGGTTTATGGCAGTCTCGACTGCCGACATATCCGGCATATAGCCGAATTCTTTTGCCGCCACAATAATGCGCTGGCGCGTCTCTTCGCTTATGCTCTTGCCCCTCGTATTATTCAGCACAAAGGAAACCGTCGTGCGGGAAACGCCGGCAATTCTTGCTATTTCAGCCTGAGATATGGATTTGCGCTTTCTATTGCTCATGTGCTAGCTCGTCCTTTGCTCGTCTTTTGCCTGTTAGCCTTTGACCGAACCTGCGAGAATTCCCCGTACAAAATATTTCTGGAGAGTAAAGAAAACAAGCATCGGCAAAAGCATTGAGATGAAAGCTGCCGCGGTCAGATATTCCCACCCTCCACCGTATGAATTTACCATATTGCTCATGGTCACTGTCATTGGCGCTACCGCCTGTGTACCACCCAGATAGATGAGCGCGATCAGAAGATCGTTCCATACCCACATGAACTGGAATATGGCAAGCGAGGCGATTGCGGGTACTGACATGGGGATAATGAGCTTGAAGAAAATCTGGGGATGTGTCGCCCCATCAAGATAGGCTGATTCAAGCACAGAGCCGGGAAGGTCCTGCATGAAGTTGCGCAGAAGGTAAATTGCAAAAGGCAGTCCATAGCCCGTATGGGCGAGCCATATTGCAACAAAGCTCCCGGTCAGGCCGAGTGCATTGAACAGCTTGAGTACCGGAATGAGGGTCAGCTGGAGCGGCACGACGAGAAGGCCGATTATCACCAGGAAAATCGTCTCCTTGAATGGAAAGCGCATCCAGGCAAAGGCATAGGCCGCGAACGCCGCGATCAAAATGGGCATGACCGTCGAGGGGATGGCTATGATAAGGCTGTTGATGAAGGAAATGCCCATATGTCCCCTCGTCAGTACATATGTGTAGTTCGATAGGGTGAACTTGAAAGGCGGCAGCAAGGCCGTCCACCAACCCGTTGTCGAAATGAGATTGTGTGGTCTGAATGATGAAACCAGAAGCCCTAGAGAGGGAACAAGCCAGCCCGCGCAGATGACGATAAGAATAAGNTGCAGAACGAGGCGGGACAGTGGACTTTTGGAAGAAGCATGTCTATGCATTGGCTCCTCCCTGCCTGAAACGTTTGATATTCAAGATCATGACGGGGATTATCGCCACGAGCAGAATGACAGCGATAGCGCTTGCTCTTCCATAGTTGTGATAATTNAACATTTCCTTGTACATGCGGTTTGCGATGACTTCTGTATTAAGATTGCCGTTGGTCATCACATAGACAATATCGAATATCTTCAGCACATCGATGATGAGGGTGGTTGCGACAACAGTAATGGTAGGCGCAAGAAGCGGCATCGTGACGAACCGGAAAATCTGGAATTCATTGGCCCCGTCGATCCTCGCGGCTTCCAACACATCAGTTGGGATACCCTTNATACCCGCCGACAGAATGACCATGGCAAAACCTGTCCACATCCATATGCCGACAACAATGAGGGCAATATTATTGGTGGCTGTATTGAAAAGCCATGCCTGCGGCTGGTAACCCGGGATAACCGCAGACANGACTGCGTTGACCGTTCCGATCTGNGGTGCTCCGGCAGGCTGGAAATCATACATGAATTTCCAGATGATACCCGCTGCGACAAATGAAATTGCCATTGGCAGGAACACGATCGATTTCGCGACCGCTTCATATTTGACCCTGTCGGCCAGGAGCGCGATGAGCAGGCCAAAGGTCAGTGTCGCCAGCGTGAACAGCACGAGCCACAGCAGGTTGTTGCGCAGCACGAGGAGCATGTTCTGGTCCGTGAAGACATATTTGTAATTCGCAAGCCCCACATAGCCCTTCGATGCAGCATCTTTCATGCTCAGAATGATTGTCGTGATNATGGGGTAGACGAGAAATACCACCAAAAGGATAGTGGCAGGCGCAATCCAGAAAATCGCCCGCACAGACGAGCTTCTTTTGTGCGCAGCCTTGCCCAGTAGCCGCTCAGAGAGTGTGATGTAGCCGATAAGCAGAAGCGGTACACCGAGAATCGCTACAGCGAGCATCAGAATCGTCGGTGAATTCATCTTCCCTCCCTGGACAATATCGAAACGTTCTCCTGCGGGCATAACCTCGCAGGAGAACGCATTCATCGAATCAAGAGATCGGGTTCATTATTTATATGCATCTTTGCGGACCTTTTCGAGGTTCGCCAGGATGGAGTCTAGGTCGGAGGGCTTGTTCACATAGCTTACCACGGCCGACCAGAACGCATTGTTCATTTCTGGTTTCATCATGTCGGAAGCATCGAATACCACAATTTCGGTATCGTTGAGCAGGGAAGCCGCTCTCTTGGTAAGCGCATCGGGGTAGAAGGTGAGCGCTACATTCCTGTTGGTGCCAAGACCGCCCGTGCCTGCTGCCCAGAATGCCTGGGCTTCCGCGCTGGCGATATAGTTCATGAATTCCTTCACTTCAGGTGTAGATCTGAATGCCACAAAGAGGTCTGCAGCCACTTCCATTGCCTTCGAGTACTTGGGATTTATGGATGGGAATCCCACAAAGTTGAAGTCGGTAACTGGTTTTGCGTTCGGGAACTGGTTCATGATAAAGCTTTGGATAAAGCTTGCCTGCATATGGAAATAGGCTTGCGGCGGTTCCTGGAAAAGCGGTGCAGCGGCGTTGCCGAAATTGGTCGAGTTGATATAGGCCGCTCCACCATAGGCCATCTTGGGATCGGCCACAATCTGTCCGAAGGTCTGCCATGCTTTTTTCATCTCGGGACTGGTCCACGAAACCTTGCCCTCATACCAATCCTTGTACATCTGAGGTCCGTTCTGCCTGAGGAATATATTTTCGATCCAGTCGGTCCCTACCCAACCGGAAGCCGAGCCGCTTTCGATGCCAACCGCCCATGGTGTCTTGCCCATGGCCTGGATTTTTGCACTTTCTGCCAGCATGTCATCCCATGTCCATCCATTCTTCGGCTCTTCTAGTCCGGCAGCCTTCATCGCCTTCGGATTGTACCAGACCAGTCCTTTGACGGCGGCTTTCATGAAAATGCCGTAGAGCTTGCCATTGACGCTGCCCAGGTCTTTCCATCCCTGTGCATAGTTTTTGGCAAACGCGTTCATGTCCAGGATGTTGGAAAGGTCGGCAAGCTTGCCTTTGTTCGCAAGCTCAATCATCTTCCCCGGCCCGGTGAGACCAGCTACATCAGGCGGATTTCCCGCTTCGACACGCGTCGTAATGACCGCATCGAGATCGCGCGTCCCTTCGAAATCGACCTGAATGCCGGTTTTGTCGGTAAAGGCCTTGCACATGGCGTTGAAGACGTCCAGTTCCTGTCCGCCCCAGACGCCGAGTACCGTGATCTTCTTTGCTGGCGCTGCAAAGAGCATCGCGCCGCAAAGTATCAATAAAACGACAGTAGCCAGGTTTTTTTTCATCGAAAAACCTCCTTCGAGCATTGAATAGCGTTACTAACACGCTTTAGTTACATTATAGACCCGCTTTCCAATTCTGGCAAGTCATTTTTGGAAGAAAAACATAACGGTAGCTTCTAGGACTTTTTCTGACTTCTGCAGGCTCTCGTACTAGGCCTGTACCGACCCGGATGCAGCCCGAGCTGCAAGCTTTTCCTTCAGGTCTGCGATATCCTTGGGAATAAAGCGCCCCGCAAAGATGAAAAAGGCAAAACATGCGGCCCAGGCCACCGTGCATATAATGAGGATCGCGTTTCCGAGCGTGCTTTTATCGGCAATGATTCCAGCCATGAGGGGGGCAAGTGCGGAACCCGCAGCTTCGATAAAATTCTGCACCGCATTCGTCGTGGACCGGATTTCAGGCTCGGTCACATCATAAAACGACGAAAGCACATTCGGCGACGCAAAAGGAATGAACAGCGCGGTAGCACACAGCATAATGCCAAAAGGCAGGTGTGCAGCCAGAGGTATGTTCATGGTAATCCATAAAAGCACCGCCCCAATGGCCACACCCGCTGCACCCACGATCACCCGCCCTTTTGGTGTCTTTCTGAAAAGCCTGTCGCCCAGTGCCCCTCCCAGCGGATAACCCGCCGCCAGAATGAGCACCGCTGGAACCATCGTCAGAAGCGTCTGTGTATCGCTGTACCCACGCTCGGTCTTCAGGTAGTCGAAAAACCAGTAGGTGATGACATTCCAGGGGAACACGCCGATGAAGCCCTGCAAAAAAAGAATAATGAGACTCTTCTTTTTGAAAAGACCGCCCACGGTTTTCCAGCTGAACTTGAAACGTTCCAGATGCTGTACTGAGGAAAGCTCGGGTTCCGTCGAGCCTCGCGGCCGATCCTTCACGAAAAGAAAGATAATGAAGGACACGATAATTCCGAGCGAGCCAGTGAGGTAGAACACGTTCCGCCAGCCGTAGACCGCTCCAAAAGCCAGGGCAAGAATCATTCCCACGAGGTAGCCGAAGGGCTGGGCCACCTGCAGAAATCCGTATATCTTGCCCCGCTTTTTCGGCGGATAATAGTCGGAAATGAGGCTGTAGAGCCCGGGGTAGCTCGAGTCATCGATGCCGGTACCTGCACGGGTAGCAAGGAATATCGGGTATGTGGGGGCTATGGCGTTGAGCCAGGTCGATGCCCCCCACAGAAAGGACGCGAGGGCGAGGAGTTTCGGCCGCGAGAACTTGTCGTAGAGCCATCCCCAGATCGGATAGAAGATGGCACCGACGATCAAGGCTCCCGTGGTCACCGCGCCCATCTGGGTACGGCTGATCTTGAAGGTATCCATAATCTGAGTGGTCAGCGGCCCGATCAGCAGCTTGTCCGCCTGATGCAAAAGCATAAAGAAGAACATGATCCAAAATGTAGAGCGCGCGCCTTTTACGACGATTTCCCTTGCCTTTTCTTCCATACGATTTATGATTTCCGTTTACGGGTCATGACATCGAATATCACCGCAAAGAGCAGTACAAGGCCACGAATAATGTACTGCAGGGATATATCAGTTCCGAGCAGGTTCATGCCGTTCATCAGCGACATGTACACAAGCGCACCGACCAGTGAACCCGTTACCGAACCGATGCCGCCCGCTGCCGAAACGCCGCCGATGTATGCTGCGGCGATTGCGTCGAGCTCGAACAAGGTTCCTGCCTGAGGAGTGGCCGATTTGAGCCTCGCGGTAAAAAGTATACCCGAAAGCCCTGAAAGAAGTCCCATCGATGCGAACACCGCCATGGTGATATTTTTTACATTGATGCCCGAAAGCTCGGCAGCTTCCGGGTTGCCACCCACCGCATAAATATGCCGCCCTACTACTGTTCTTCTTGTGATAAAGTCATACACCAGAACCACTGCAAGCATAATAACGACTGTCCATGACATGCCGTTGTATCCAGCAAGAATCCAGGTAATAAAACCAAGGACGACCGATATGAAGACTAGCTTGGCAGCAAATAACCCGGCCGAAAGCACTTCGAAGTTATACTGCAGCTTCCGCCTGCGGTCGTTCAACTGGCCTACAATGAAGAGCACAATTGCAACAGCGCCCAGCAGAAGCGTCGTCTTGTGCAGGTTAGGCAGGAAGGATGTACTTGCAAACAAGTCCGGAATATAGCCGTTTCCGATTGCGTTGAAGGATTCATTCGGAACGATGATCGTGCCGGTCGCGGCCGTAACCAACATCAGGGCGCCCCGGTAGATCAGCCATCCTGCAAGCGATGCGACGAATGCCGGAATGCCGAGCTGGGCGACAGGAAAGGCCGTAAGAAGGCCTGCAACGATACCAAGCAGGAGTACGAGCAGTATGGTAAGCCATACCGGCCAGTTCCACTGGGTAAGGGCAACCGCTGCGATCGCGCCGAGGAATCCCGAAAGAAATCCGACCGACAGGTCGATATGCCTGATCACGATGACCAGGGTCATTCCTACCGCAAGAACGGCAATGTACCCTGTCTGGTTGAGCAGGTTGGCAATATTTCTCGAAGATATGAAAAGCCCTTTCGAAAGAATCGTGAAAACCGCCATTATGACTGCCAGCGCAATGTACATGCCATATTCGCGGACATTCTTTTTCAGTACCGTCAGCAATTCGTTCATTCTTTCCCTCCTCAGTACTGCGTGGCAAGGCGCATGACTGCTTCCTGAGTCGCCGTTTTTGCATCGAGCTCGCCTGTTATCGTACCGTTTGCGACAACGTAAATCCGGTCGCTCATGCCAAGAACCTCCGGCAATTCGGAAGAAATCATNAGTATGCTCATGCCTTTGGCCACGAGATCATTGATTATCGTATAAATTTCATATTTTGCGCCGACGTCGATTCCTCGCGTGGGCTCGTCGAAGATCAGAAGATCCGGCCCGACAAACAGCCATTTTGCCACAGATACCTTCTGCTGGTTGCCTCCCGAAAGATTCATCACGAGCTGATGAATTCCGGGTGTCTTTATGGAAAGGGATCTGACGAAATTGACGGCATTCTGCTTGTCGAGCTCTTCGTTGACAATGCCGTTTTTCGACACTGCCTGCAGATTTGCAAGTGAAATGTTGTACTGGATTGACTGGATGAGCACGAGTCCGTTGCGCTTGCGGTCCTCGGTCGCGTACGCAAGCCCTGCCCTGATTGCCTGGCGCGGATGATGGAATACTTGCTTTTTGCCTTTGAAAATCATCTCGCCTGTGGTGATAATATAACCATCGGGATTACCAAAAAGACTGCGCGCAAGTTCAGTACGTCCCGAGCCGACAAGGCCGGAAAATCCAACGACTTCTCCTTTGCGCACATGAAAATTGACATTATGGAGCACCTGACGTCCAAGGTTGACATCGAATGCGCTCCAGTTGCGCACCTCGAGCAGAATATCATCCGATGGCTTTGATGTTCTTGGGGGATAAATATTTTCGATGGAGCGCCCAACCATGTGTTTGATGAGAACCTGCTCGTTCACCTCGTCCTTTTGCCGGTCGAGCGTACAGATTGTCTGACCATCGCGCAGGACAGTGATGGTTTCCGCAATTTCAAGCACTTCCTTGAGCTTGTGCGAAATCATGATGCAGGTGACGCCCTGGCTCTTCAAGAGGCGCAGGATATCGAGCAAATTTTCGCAGTCGTCCTCGTTCAAGGCAGCAGTCGGCTCATCGAGGATAAGGAGCGACACATTGCGGCTCAAAGCTTTGGCAATTTCCACAAGCTGCTGCTTTCCGATACCCAGATCCTTGATCTTTGCGCTCGGGTTGACTGAAAGCCTCACACGTTTCAGAAGCTCCTCGGCCTTGTGGATCATTTCCGGAGTATCGATGGTCATTCCGCGCCGAATTTCGTGCCCGAGCATGAGATTTTCGTACACCATCATTTCTGGCACAAGCGCAAGTTCCTGATATATAATGCCGATACCTGCCTTCTCGCTGTCATGGATGCCGCTGAAGGCTACCTTTTCTCCATTCAGGATAATCTCGCCCTGGAATTCGGTGTGCGGATAGACACCACTCAATACTTTCATCAATGTCGATTTGCCGGCGCCGTTTTCTCCGACAAGACAGTGTATTTCCCCACGTCGTACAACAAAATTCACATCATTCAGAGCGCGTACACCGGGAAACGTCTTTGTAATGTGCCGCATTTCCAGAATATTGTCACTCATACCGCACCTGCCTTGATTCATAATAGTACAAAGAGGAGCCGCCCGGAATGAGCGGCTCCAAAAACACTGCTAATTAGCAATCACGGATTGCTCGACCCCTGTTATTTGAGGCCGGTGAATTTGTCGGCAGGCCAGTATCCGGAATCGATGATTTCCTTCTTCACGTTTTCCTTTGTAACAGTGACGATTGCGGTCGGTTTGGCCGGCACATCCTTCTTGCCATTGTTGTAGTAAGCAGTGACGGGAGGGGTCTGACCCTTCATATAGGCAACTGCAGCATTGATGGCGTCCTTGACGAGGGTGCGGACATCCTTGAGGACGGTCATGGACTGCTTGCCATCGATGATGTACTGGATGGATGCAATTTCGGCATCCTGGCCGGTGATGTAGTAGGTCTTGACATCCTTGTCAGCTGCAAAGGCGTCGGCAATGGCGCGGGCGGTGCCATCATTCGGGGCGCAGATGTAGACGGTGCCCTTGGCTTCCTTGCCCACTGCAGTGAGGTTGGCTTCGGCTTTGTTCTTGGCATCGTTGAAGTTCCAGTTTGTGGTTACCTGGCCAATGATCTGGGCTTCCTCATCGCGGGTCAGCTTGGCCTTGTCCTTGAGTGCAACAGCCTTGTCCGAATTTCTGACAATGTAGGTGCCATCAGCAATCTTCGGCTGGAGGGCGCTCCATGCACCTTCGAAGAAGATGAAGGCGTTGTTGTCGGAGGCAGCACCGGCATAGATGTAGAGGTTGTTGCCCTTGCTGCCGGCTGGAACTTTGGAATTGAGATAGTCGCCCCATGCTTTTCCGACCATGAAGCTGTCGAAGGTGACATAGTAGTCGACGCTTGTGGTGTCGCGGATCAGGCGGTCATAGGAAATGACCTTTACGCCAGCTTTGTGGGCCAGATCAGCCGCAGCTGCTGCAGCGGTTCCGTCCTGCGGGCATATGATGAGCACTTTGATCTTCTCGCTTATGAGTGCTTCAACGTTGGCTTTTTCCTTTGCGGAATCGCCTTGGCTGAAGAGTACTTTTGCGGAGAAGCCAGCACTCTTGAGCGCGTCCAGGAAGCGGGTCTGGTCCTGGATCCAGCGAGGCTCGTCTTTTGTGGGAAGAACGATACCTACCTGCGTGTCAGCGAATGCGAAGCCCGCCACCACCGTGAAGAGCAACGCAATAAAGAGGGTTCGTTTCATCAGGATTCCTCCTTTATGAACTTTCGCCGCATGAAGCGGTGAATTTGGCGTTCGGCTTTCATTATCCCAGCCTTCGCCGTCTATAAGTTTCTTCCTGTTTTTTGAATCGCGCATCAGGAAAGTTATGATTATTCCAGGGGATTTGCAGACTGAGGCACGTGCTCGAGGACATAATAGCACTTTTCTGACCAGATGAAGCAAAAATGTCCTATGCAAGCGTCAAGGCTTTACATTGCGGTACACGTCTTCGCGCGTATGGAAACCATCTTTGATCACCGTCGAGCCCAGGGTTTTCGCGGTGACGAGAATCGGCTCGAGCGCAATGTACGGCACCTTGTAATGGCCATCATCTATTTTATTGTCATAGCGAACTTTTTCGCCGCGCGCCATCATCACGGCAAAACCGGCCGCCTTGAGCGCGAGTGCATCGATCGGTTTGTAGACGGTCGCAAACTGACTGCCTTCTGCAATGCGCTGGCATGCGGCAAGCTCTGCGTCCTGCCCGGTGACGATGGTCTTGCCTACCATACGGTTCTCTGAAAGAACTGATATCACCGTTTCTGCAAGCATATCGTTTCCGCACAGCACTGCATCGATTTTTTGACCAGGCTTTAGGAGTGCTTCGAACCTTGTTCTTACCTCATCGCTGATCCAGTCGCTTGGCCAGATTTCTCCTGCGAGATGTATCCGGCCGCTCTGTATGAGCGGATCGAGCACAGCATGGAACCCTTTATTGATCATGAATGCGTTGTTGTCGGTAATCGCGCCATTCACGATGATATAGGTGCCGTTTGGGACGGCCTCGGAAGCCGCCTGTGCCTGGAGGCTGCCCACTTTCTCGTTGTCGAATGAAATATATAAATCCACATCGGCATTATGCACGAGCCGGTCATAACTCATGACAGGCACGCCGCGGCGTTTCGCTTCGCGGCATACTTCGGTGAGTTTTTCGGCATCGTTCGGAATAATCACAAGGACATCGATGCCCTGGTTCAAGAGTTCCTTTACTTGAGAAATCTGGGTATTGGCATCCTGGTTGGCGACTCGCAATACAACCTCGGCTCCCAGGTCATGCGCCGCCTTGGTAAAACTGTCGACATCGCGCCGCCAGCGCTCGACAACCAGAGAATCGAGAGAAAAACCGATGACGGGTGCCCTGTCCCCGATAGGCTTTCTGGCTTTGGAGCATGAAGCCAGATTGAGGCTCAATAATGCCACAAACAGAATAATAAACAAAGAAAAATAGCAATTCCGGAATGGATGCACCTGCCTCGGCCCATGCTGCAGCATAAGGTTTGCATTATGCATCATTTTCCTCCCCGCCGGATTTCCGTGCGGCATATTCGCTTGGCGAGACACCCGTCATCCGGCGAAACAGGCGCGCAAAATAATTCGCATCGGAATAGCCGCAGAGCCTGCTTACTTCGCGAACCGATATGTTCGGCTTTTTCAACATTTCTTTTGCTTTGTGCAGACGGTAATCGATGAGCGTGCGCGCAAAGCCTTTTTTCAGCTCATCCGACATGAGCCTGGTAAGATGGCCGGCTGAAATACCAATAGCCTCGGCTGCGCTCTCGAGAGTAATCGGCTCCTGATAATGATTTTCGATATACTGGACTGCACGGACGACAAATGGCGAATGAGAACCTGCCGCCGCCGCATGCCTCTGCAGTGTAGCAAAGCGTTCGCGCACTTTTGCCGCGAACAGATGAAATGCGGCCTGATTCCAGAGCTGCTCGATATCGCTAAAGTCCATGAATTCGCGGTAGACCTGCTCGGAGAGAATGCCGCCGCCACCAAGTTTCAGTGCAGCGAACGAGAGAGCAGCGATGATCCGGAAGAGCGAGTCGCGCGCTGTTGTGTGCGAGCTTTCGATCTGCATGAGCATTTTCTCGAGAGACTGGCCTGCCATGGCATAGTGGCCTTCCATGATTTCTTCCGAAAATTGTGCATCGAGCGCACAAGAAGCATGATTCTTTTCCCATTCGGACAGCTGGATTTCTAAATTGGCTTGGGGCTGAGCAGTGGCTGATTCTGTAGCGGTGCTCATTCCAGTTCCTTGGATGTCGGAGCCTTTTTTCGCAATCAGCGCCCTGCCTGCAAAAACCTGAACGGCTGTACTCCAAGACCGCTCGAGATTCTCCAAAATTTCAGGCTGGCCATGCGCAAGCACAATTTCGCCAGTCGCAAGCTCGGACGAAAAAGCTCCTCTTAGAATTTCTAAAAAGGCAGAGATTTCGGAAGCAGCTATGTGGTCGCTTTCAAGCCCTGCCTTTTTCATTGGCAAAAACCACGCACAATATCGATTATCCTCAAGCGGTCCAGCGAGCGCAACAGTTTTATACTGGATCAATGAACAGAAACGCTCATACAAAGCGCCTGCATTCCCATCCATCGGCGAGAAGCTCGCAATGCCAAGAACACCCCCATCTTCGTTTATCTTGAGCATTTCTTTCACAAGCCCAAGATTCTTCTTGAGCTCTTGCCGCCAGCGAACACTGCAGAAAAAAGCTGTCCGGATGAGCGGAACCAACCTCTGCTGGCGTTCCCGAAATTCGAGCTCTCGCATGTCGAACAGCCTGCTTCGGTCAAGATAATCTGAAGCGACGCGCAGTGCGATTTCGAGCCGTTCTCTTGATACTGGTTTTAGAAGATAATCGCACACGCCCATACTCAGCGCTTCCCGTGCGATATCAAAGCGCTCATACGCAGTGACAAGAATGAAGGCAGTGGCGCTCTTCTGCCGAGATAATTCGCGAATGGCATCGAGCCCAGAGATACCAGGCATCTGCACATCCATGAGAATGATATCAGGCGCGAGTTCCTTTGCCTTTTCAATCGCTTCGCGCCCGGATTGCGCAACTCCAACAACTATATACTCAGTCTGGAAATAGCGCTTGAAAAGGAGCAAGAGCCCATTGACAATCGGCATTTCGTCGTCAACTACGAGTACCCGTTTCATATCGGTTTTCCTACTGGCAGCACGATAGTAATGCGTGTACCATGTCCCGGCTCGCTTTCTATTTCGACCTTGCCCAATCCGCCGGTTGCGAGCGCCACTCTGCGCACGACATTATGAAGCCCAATGCCGCGTTGCGGAGTTGTGTCTTCAGGATCGGCTGCTGAGAGCGCGCGAAGAATATCATCCTTTGCCATACCTTTCCCTGAATCGCTGACCGAAAGCCTGATTGTCTCGCCTTCCATGCGCGCTGACACGATCACATCACCGCCATCTTCGATATCGCGCAAACCATGGGCAATCGCATTTTCGACGAGAGGCTGCAAGACCAGCGCCGGCGTTTCATTGCCGAGCGCTTCATCCTGGACTTCAATCCTGAATCGGTAACGCTCGCCAAACCTCAGCTTCAAAAGCCAAATATACTGCCGTACACATTCTATTTCTTCGGACACAAGAACAAATCGCGTAGAAGGCTTGAGGGCATACCGAATAAATGCCGCTAGTTTCTCGAGAAATTCAGCTGTCTTTTCGTTTCCTTCCGCCAGCGCAAGCTGCCACCCCGCCGAAAGCGTATTATAGAGAAAATGCGGATTTATCTGCGTCTGCAGCGCGAGCAGTTCTGCATCTTTGAGGCGGTGCTGGTACGTGAGGACGCGCATTCGTTCTTCCATGAGCGAGCGTTCGAGCTCGGCTTTTCTTGTCAGCTCGGCAAATGCCTTTTGGATGCTGTCCTGCATGTTGACGAATGCATCGTGAAGCGTGCGGATTTCATCTTCATTTTCGTAAGGGGGAAGAGGATGGTCATATTCTCCGCGTCCCACTGCCTCCGCTGCAACCGAAAGGCGCGCAAGCGGCTCAGTGATCGTGTACGAATACCTGGCAATGAGCGCGATAGAGAGTAGAAAGGCTGCAAGCAGTAGCACGGCGTTCGAGACCAGCGCAAGGCTTATATTTGCCTTATAGGAAGAAAATCCCTTGAGCGATTGGCCGAGGTGAATGGTATCCATTTTTGTGCTCAAAAATTCAATCAGAGAAGCGGTCTGGCGCGCTTCTTCATAGAGGCTGACATATTGCGTCACATTCCTGCCGCGTTTTGCCTGGACCGCCCCTTCCGCACTCACGAGATAGCTGTCGACCAGAAATGCAAGATCCTTTTCCAGCAGAAACACATCATCCAATTTGTTTTCTTTGTTGAGCCTAAGCTCCATGTTCGACAACGACGTGGAAGTACGTATGAAATCCTTGAGCGATTCGGAGTTCTTGGCGCTGAGATATCCGGTAAGGCTCTCCTGCGTCTCGCGCAGGGTGGCACGCAATTCTTCCATAGATATAGAATTGCGAAATAAAAGCTCGACACTGCGAGCGAGGTCGAACGATGCGAATGCAGTGTACGATGTCGCAATGACGAGCACGAGCAAAATGATAATAGAATTGACAATAATGCGGTTGCGCAGGCTGCCCTGGCGCTTTGGCTTCCACGGACGGGCGAGAGACACAAGATCGATCATGGTGTCGCCCCCCGCTCGGGCTTGACATGATATCCGACCGAAATTCTCTCCGGCTTTCGGATGCCGATCCGCTGTCCAACCGCGAGCGCAACTGCGGACCTGCCCATTGCAGCAGCATCGCGGACGATACTCGCATGGACGACGCCTTTCTCGATAAGCCGGTTTACTTCTGAATTCTCATCCGAACCTATTATCACAACCTGCCCGACAATTCCCCGATCGATAATGACCTGTGCAGCTCCGATTGTCGCTTTCGCATCGATACAGAGAATGGCATTGATATCGGGATGGCCCGAAAGCATCCGTGCACAGGCATCTTCGCCGCCGAGGATACTCTCTTCCTCTCTTACAGCAGCAACAATCGAAGCGCCCGGACGATTTTTTATCATTTCCATCACACCCCGATAGAAACGGCTCTTCGGCCAGAGCGTACCCTTGCGAAGTATCAGCTGAAAGAATGATACCCATGCGCGCCGCAGAACCGAGGAGCCCCAGCACAAGGGAGCTTGCCTCCTTGCCCTGGCTGAAAGAATCCCCTGAGACGCCAGAGCGAGTCCATTGGGCAGGAGCATCCATCGCAAGCGGCACAAATGGTATCGCTGCGCTTTCTGCTTCGGCTGCAAACCGGCCTATCTCCATGCCTTTGGGCTGAAAAAGAATAATGCCGTCGGTTTTGCTGCGAAGAGCGATCTCGAACCATCGCCACACTTCTTCTGACGGATTGCTTCCCTCGCCGATTGCCGATGCCGAATAATAAAAAACCTGCAAGGCCGCGTTCTGTCTGTCCGCCTCCTCGCGCAAACCTTCGACAAGATGACCATAAAACGGATCGACCGCGTCAGGAATAATTGCAGCAATATGAAATCGAGCTGTCCGTATGCCAGCTGGATTGCGCAGAATTGTCGAAGCGAGAGCACTGCGGCTTCTGCTCACAAGGGCGATATTGAAGGCGAGCGCCCCGATCATAGCGACAGCGAATACCACAATCGGCAGCATGCGCCATGCAGGATTTTTCATTCTACGGTAACACTCTTGGCAAGATTGCGCGGCTGATCGACATCCCTGCCCAGCTCGAGCGCGCAGAAATAAGCGAACAGCTGCAGCGGCACGACCATGCTGAAAGGATAGAAACGCGGATCTGCCTTGGGCACAGCGATGAAATCATCGGCCAAGGCCATGGCTTCAGTATCCCCCTCGACGCCAACCGCAATGATCGGGCCGCCGCGTGCCTTTATTTCACGGATATTCGAAATCGTCTTTTCGTGCAGATAGTCATCCGACACAAGAAATACGCTTGGCACCTCGGGACTTATGAGTGCGATCGGCCCGTGCTTCATTTCTCCGGCGCTGTAGCCTTCCGCGTGGATATAGGAAATTTCCTTGAGTTTGAGCGCTCCTTCGAGCGCGATGGGATAGAGAATACCACGGCCGAGGTACAGAAAATCCTTTGCCCTGCAATATTTTTTTGCTATGGCCTGGATGTGATCCCGTTGTGCAAGGGCATTTCGGACCATGTCGGGCACTGCGAGCAGGGAGCGTGTGAATTTCTGCCCTTCTTCGCGCGACATGTCGCGCATGCGCGCCATGAGGAGAGTAAAAAGATAAAACGCCGTGAGCTGGCTGGTAAACGCCTTGGTACTCGCAACAGCGATTTCTGGCCCCGAGTGAACATACACGCCGCCGTCGGATTCGCGCGCAATTGTAGAGCCTACAACGTTGCAGATTCCGAGCACAGTGGCCCCTTTGCGCTGCACTTCGCGCATTGCATAGAGCGAATCGGCAGTTTCGCCGGATTGGCTGACCACGAACCAGAGCGAATCATTTTCCACGATGGGGTTTCGATACCGGAGCTCGCTTGCAAGCTCGGCCTGCGCAGGAATGCGCGCGGTCTGTTCGAGAAGGTAGGAGCCTGTCATGCCAGCATGCCAGCTTGTCCCTGCGGCGATAATACGCACTCGATGCACGTCAGCGAGCTGGCGGCGGCTTAAATTGAGGCCGCCGAGCTTGGCGGTGGCATTCTCTTCATCGATGCGGCCGCTCATTGCGCGCGCGATGGAATCGGGCTGCTCGAAAATTTCTTTTTCCATGTAGTGCATGAAGCCGCTTTTCTCAATCGCTCCAAGCTCCCATGTGATTTCATCGACCTGCTTGTCAAGCATGTTAGAATGCCGATCGGTGATCATGTAGCTGTCCCGCGTAATATCGACGACCTCACCGTCATTGAGATAGATGACACGATTCGTGTAGGCGACCATGGCGGTAATATCGCTTGCAAGGAACATTTCGTCGTTGCCCACTCCGACAATGAGCGGGCTGCCATTTCTGGCACCCACAATGCGGCCCGGTTCATCGGCATGGATACATGCAATGCCATATGTGCCTTCCAAATGCTGAAGCGCAGCCAGCACTGCTTTGAGGAGATCGCCTTCATAGTACGAAGCAATCAAATGAGGAATTACTTCGGTATCTGTTTCGCTTTTGAAAACCACACCTTTTTTTTCGAGCATGGTGCGGAGCGTCTTGTGGTTTTCGATGATGCCATTGTGCACGACGACAATTTTGCCGGACATGTCAGTGTGCGGATGAGCATTNGCCTCGGTCACCCCGCCATGGGTTGCCCATCGGGTGTGCCCNATGCCCCAGTTGCCGTCGATATCCTCGGGCATTTTCTTTGCAAGTTCGGCAATNTTGCCGACTGATTTTATAATTTCAAGGCGCGGCTCCGCATGTTCCCTGCCGACCGCGATTCCGGCCGAATCATATCCACGATATTCAAGCCTCCTTAAACCTTCAAGGAGAATTTTCGCTGTCTTTCTCGGACCAGTATAGCCGATAATGCCGCACATCGAGCGCTCCTTCGTTTCATTGCGATTCTGACAAGATTTTACTTCGATAGTATCACAGAATGGATTTGCTGCAAGCGGCGCAGAGCAGTGATGGATTTGCTGCAAGCGCTGCAGGCTAAAAGGTACCGGGAACGGCATATGCAAGGTTCGTGACAGCATAAACGGCTTGCAGCGAATGGGCCTTTCGTTCATTATCAATTCAAAATCATGAGTGAACTGGCATTTGACTTTCGGCTGTTTTCTCTTGCCAAGGTGAGCTCGACGATGGACGAAGCCCGGCGTATTGCAGAAGAAGGCTTCCCAGGCGCAGCGCTGGTGCGCGCAGATACACAGAGCGCTGGCCGCGGCCGCATTGCGGGAAGGCAGTGGGTCGACGCTCCTGGCAGCTCGCTTCTCGTAACCATGCTCATGCCTTTGGACTTCCACATGGTTGAGGCATTGCCGCTCCGCGCGGGCCTGGGCATTCTGCGCGCGATTGAATCGGATACGGGGAAACGCTTGTTACTGAAATGGCCGAATGATGTGCTCGCGCCCCCACGATGGGGCAAGCTTTCTGGCATTCTCTGCGAGAATTTTAAAGAAAGGGTTCTGATCGGCTTTGGAATTAATATAAAAAAAAGCGCGCACGAATGGGCAAATCTCTCATTTCCTGCCGCAAGCATCGAAGAGCTGTGCGGCTTTGTCCCTTCGGTATTTTCAGATTTGGATTCAGCGGCACAGCGGGTGGCTCACTCAATTATGAAAGCCTTGCAGGACGCTGGTTGGCATGAAGCATACGAATCTTGTTTATGGGCACGAGGCTCATCTGTGCAATTCGATGCCGGGCACCCCGATTCTCCAACGCGAATCGAAGGAATCCTTGAAGGGGTCGATAGCGAAGGCAAGCTCATTCTGCGCGTTGCCGGGCAGAGAAAAACATTTGCTTCCGGAGAACTGTCTCACTCAAGAATCGTATGATTCCTCAAGCGCGCATATTGCCTCATATAGCATTTCATTGTAGGGACAACTGATACCTGCTTCTTTCGAAAGGCGTACCATGGTACCGGCAAATGCCTCGACTTCAGTTCTTCTGCCTGCCTCCACATCCTGCAGCATAGAAGTGCGTCCAAATGACGGCAGGCTATCCAGAATCGAAAGCATCTTTGCGATATCCTCATCGGAAAGCCCTGTGCCCATTTTTTTCGAGAGATTGACGACTTCGGCCATTGTCTGTTCCAGCAATGTGCGCGCATGCTTGCTTCGATGGAACAGCGAATACGATGCTCTCAAGAGTGCAGACCACTGGTTGATCGCAACATTCATCATGAACTTGAACCAGATCTCTTTGACAATATCCTCCGGAATTCGATAAGGCACCTTGCAAGCGTCAAGGAAATCACCGAGCATGCGGAGCTTTGATTCACCAGCCGCAATGCGCTCTTTTTCGAAACCGAAAAATATCTGGCCTTTTGAGCTAAACTGGACTTCATTCGCATGACGATGTGCATCGATGCCCAGAATCATCGCAAAAGGAACCTTGTCCGCGCCAAACTCGTCTCGAAGACGGGGAACCGCGGTAATGCCATTCAACAGCGACAGAATTATTGTGTCGTTGCCAACGAATGGCTTCATTTCGGCGATCGCTTCATCGAGGCTGTAATTTTTGACGGCCAGAATGACAAGATCGGCTTTTCGGCTTGTGTTTTTTTCTGCAAGCGGGAAAAAATACCGCGTACCGTTCACAACAAAGCCTTCCTTTCTATACCGCTCCTGGCGTTCTCCGCTCGCACATACGTAGACGTCCGCATGGCCGGAATCGCTCAGCATTGCAGCCATAGATGCACCTACTGCTCCAGCACCCACAACGACCACTGAAGAAATGCTATTCATATCTCACTCCCCTTTTGTCTTACGAGTTTCTCCTGCTTCTGGATATTCCGCGGCAATGTATTGCAGGATCTTGGATTCCATGCGCTGAGGCACTCTGCATCGCAGCCATGTGCATGTATCGTCGCTGTGCTCATCCAGAACGGTCCCCTCCCGCATCACAAGGCTCACGACCCAATAATCAGCGTGCGGGATGCGGAGCGTATATGTTTTCATGCCCTTCGTTAGCGATTCCTGAATCGCTTCTATGAGCGCATCGAGGCCCTCTCCTGTCTTTGCCGATACCGCAAGGCTGCCGGAATATCGCGCCAGAAAGGAATGCACGACATCTGGCTCTGCGAGATCGATTTTATTGAGCACGAGAATTCGAGGTACATCCTGCGCGCCGATTTCAGAGAGAACCTGAATTGTCGTCGCGATGTGGGCATCCACTCGCGAATCGGATGCATCCGCGACATGTATGAGAATATCCGCCTGCGATGCTTCCTCCAATGTCGAATGAAAAGCTTCGACAAGCCCATGCGGCAAGTTCCGGATAAAGCCTACGGTATCGGTTAAAAGAAGGGTCTGACCCCTTGTGAGCGTAAGCCGCCGTGTTGTCGGATCGAGTGTGGCGAAGAGTTTGTCTTCTGCCCGCACGCTGGCCGCAGTGAGTGCGTTAAGGAGGCTCGATTTGCCGGCATTGGTGTAGCCGACTATTGCTGCGCGCGGAACAGACGCTCGTTCTCTGCGCCTTCGCTGGACTGCTCGCTCTTTCCGTACTGCTTCGAGTTCGTTCTGTATCTCATGAATGCGGCGCTCGATTTCGCGGCGGTCGAGCTCTATTTTCTGCTCTCCCGAGCCTTTGGTGCCGTAACGGCCGCCACGCTGGCGCATAAGATCGTCGTAGGAGTGCGCAAGGCGCGGCAGTGCATATTGAAGCTGAGCAAGCTCGACCTGGAGGCTGGCCTCCTTGGTGAGTGCCCGCGATGCGAATATCTTGATGATGAGTTCAGCGCGATCGTACACCTTTTTCGAGGACAGTTTTTCCCAGTTGCGCTGCTGGACGGGAGTCAGAATGTGGTCGAAAATAATGGAATCTGCGTGCATTTCCTCGGCTGCCGCAACAATTTCATCCGCTTTGCCAGAGCCAACCAGAAGCGAAGGCGTCGGATCTCTCAGCTGAATAAGCATTTCACCCGCTATATCCAGACCAAGAGTCTGCGCCAGTCCATGCAGTTCATCGAGCAGCTCGCGCGCCTCTTCCTTGCGGATTCTATCTGTAGCCATGCCGACAAGAAAAGCTCGCTCGGCGCTTTCGTTTTGATTCTTTTGCGCTGTATTCGACATCATTCTCTTATAGTACACATATCTTGCATTCTTGGCACTACGATCGCCCGCCCCGCGCTCGACTGCGCTGCTCGCTGCATGGTACAATACTATATCAATAGTGGGAGGGCATATGCCGCTTCAGATTTCAGACCTCAGTGATGCTGTGCTTCATACACATTATGCAGTGCGCGGACCAATTGTCGCGCGCGCTCAGGAACTCGAGAGTCTTGGCAGAGAAATCATCTATTGCAATATTGGGAATCCTCAGGCGCTGGGTCAGAAACCCCTCACCTACGTGCGCGATGTATTGGCGCTCTGCGAACAGCCGACTCTTGCAGAGAGCGCCCCCCACGCCTTTCCGGAAGATGTGATCGAAACCGCCCGCACCATTCTCAGCGAGTCGAAATACGGCCTCGGCGCCTATTCGGAATCCAAAGGCATACGTTTTATCCGCAAGGCTATTGCCGATTTCATAACTGCGCGCGACAGCACAAACGGCGTCGCACAAGTTTCCAACCCCGAACACATCTATCTGACCGATGGCGCNTCCAAAGGCGTTCAGGCTGCGCTGCGTCTTCTCATTGCTTCGGAAAAGGACGGCATTCTCATCCCCATNCCCCAGTATCCGCTCTATTCAGCGACAATCACACTCTATGGAGGCCGCCAGATAGGCTATTATCTCGACGAGGATTCCGGCTGGAGCCTGAGCGAACAGATGCTGGAAGAGGCAATGCACGAGGCAATAAAAGAAGGCATCCGAGCCCGGGCACTTGTCGTCATCAATCCAGGGAATCCAACGGGTGCCGTGCTCACCGAAGAAAATATCGAAATGGTCATCCGCTTCGCAAAGCGCCACAACCTCGCAATCCTCGCTGACGAAGTATACCAGGAAAATATCTACAAGCCAGGGGCGCGCTTTCTGTCGTTCGCCCATATCATGACCAAGTTGTCCGAGCACGATGTGAGCCTCTTCAGTTTCCACTCTACGTCCAAGGGTTTTTTCGGCGAATGTGGACAGCGCGGCGGCTACATGGAAGTGCGCAATGTCCCCGAAGAAGTTATTGCCCAAATTACCAAACTGCAGTCAGTGGCGCTCTGTGCAAACCTACCCGGCCAGGTGATGACCTACCTNATGGTCAAGCCGCCGAAACCCGAAGAGCCAAGCTACAAACGCTATATAGAAGAGAAAAACTTTATCCTTTCGGAGCTCGCGCAGCGCGCAAAAATCCTCGAAGAAGGACTCAACCGAATCCCCGGCATCCATTGCCAGCCCATCCAGGGAGCGATGTATGCCTATCCTTCGATTTCGCTGCCGGCAGGCAAAACCGATGAAGAATATTGCATGGCCCTGCTGGAACAGGCAGGTGTCTGCGTTGTACCGGGCACTGGTTTCGGCCAGAAACCAGGCACTGCACATTTCCGTACTACAATTCTGCCGCCGACACGCCAGATCGAGGCGGTCATCGATGCAATCGATGCATTCCAGAGACGATGGAGGTGAGCGCATGGAAAAGGGGGAGCGGTCGGCATTTTTGATGGCCGAAAGAGATATTCAGGCACTTGCCGGTCTTGAACCTCTTCTGCAGGTTTTGCACGAAGGAGTCTATATTGTCGACAAGGACCGCAGAATCCAGTTCTGGAATGGTGCTGCAGAAGAAATTACCGGATATCCGGCTTCAGCAGTCGTCGGAAGCCGATGCGCCGACAATATTCTGCGCCACATTTCAGAGGATGGGCGCGAGCTATGTACAGATGGTTGCCCTCTTCAGGCCACGCTCGATGATGGGAAAACAAGAGACCTCATTGCTTACCTGCATCACAGAGACGGCAGACGCCTTCCTGTTCATGTCCGTTCGATAGCAATGCAAAACGACGATGGAATTCCCAGAGTCATCGAAGTCTTCGACGAGATCAGCGAAAAAAGCGAGCTACTCAAGGAACTTGAAGAGCTTCGACAGGAAATCCTGAGCGATCCTCTTACCAGAATCGGTAATCGGCGTTTTTTCGAATTGAATGCTGAAGCGAGACTTGCTTCATACCATACTCAGCAAATCCCTTTCGGGCTGCTGATGTTCGACATAGACCATTTCAAAAAAGTGAATGACACCTATGGACATCTGGTCGGTGATATCGCACTCAAAATGGTAGCCGGCACAATTTCGGGTGCACTTAGGCCGCTCGACACCGCTGCCCGCTTCGGAGGCGAGGAATTTGTGGTGCTCGTACCCAACTGCAACGAAGAATATCTCTTTGTCGTAGGCGAGCGGATACGCATACTCGTAGAGACAAGCTGGATTGACCTTGAAGGCGGCTCGAGGCTCAAAATCACAATCTCGGGTGGTGGAGCTATGGTGCAGCCGAATGATCAAGTTTCCACGCTTGTCGAAAGAGCCGATCAGCGGCTCTATCAAAGCAAAGAAAGCGGTCGGAACCGAGTGATTGTCGGCGCATGACAGGATGCGCGACACGATTTTCTCCCACGGCAGCTCTTTCTGGCGCAGCGCGGGCGGCTTAAGGGCGAGGGACGCTCAGAGTGCCCGCAATTTTCGAAGCTGATTCAGGGCTGCCTTGAAATCGCGCGGCAAGGGTGCTTCAATTTCGAGCCGAACGCCGTTCGCTGGATGCAGAAACGCCACTTTGTATGCATGGAGTGCCGATCGGGCTATGACAGGCCTTTCCTCGAATGCATCGCCTTTCCATCGCCGTTTGAGCTTGGAAAGCA
>JGI24721J26819_10000648_pt1 | contig 38472 bp, 36 predicted proteins | sample YelNatPaOPGAMG01_FD_26819 | JGI IMG/M metagenome (IMG submission 26819) | reverse complement strand
TGGATATACATTATAAATCCCTAACAAACATGGTTCTTATTCCGTGCAATTGTTGCACACATTTTTATATTTTCCTTGACATTATCTCTATTTTAGGATAGTCTAAAATAAAGGGTGGAAATCTATGATAAAAAAAATCTTATTTATCAGTGTTGGTATCTTAATATTCTCTCTGACAAAACAAGTCTATGCACAACAATATGTNAGTCAGGGCGCATGGGCAGTAGGGTTGGTAAGAGGGCTTGGTTGGGAGGCAAAGGGCATTCCACAGCAACCAACTTTAGCAGATTATTTTGATCTTCTATCTGGAAGAAACTTCATTAATGTTAATCTAAAGGATTATAAAACGCGGCTTGGCACCCTGCCAGATACACTCACCTATAACCTCAATGTAGAACACTGTGGTAGATACCGTTTAATAGCTTATGTTTATGGAAATCCTGTTATGTTTACCATAGACGATGAGCCAACTGCTTCTTCCACATTTTCAAATGGATGGAATTATGAGGATATGGGGGTATTTACCTTGAAGCGCGGTATGCACAAGCTAAGTATTACAATACCTAAAGGTGGTTCAATAGGTGCACTATTTTTGAGTACTTATGCTGAAAATGCGATCCAACCCAAAGGTGGATGGGTTGCTAACAAAGCCCTTGATTACGGTGCAGAGGCGAGAACAATGGCGCTTGCAATGGATGCACAGGGGCAATTGCCTGTCAAAGCACAGATACCTTCCACAATAAGAGCTGGTCAGAATGTGAGAGAGTTTGTGTTTCAAGCGCCTTCAGATCCAGTAATAAACTTTAATATAACATTTCCCGGGCCATCACAGGGATATGTGATGGTAGATAATTCTATTGTAATGCCTTATGATACCGCATCTGAACAGTCCTTCAGCATAAACTTGAAGTCTTTGGTGCTTTCTCAAGGACAGCATATTGCTTATCTGAAGGTATTGTCAGGTAGCATGCCTGCTTCATTTATTATAAACCAGCATAATGATACCCCGGAGGCTTATGTGTCTCTTATGAGGACAAAAGGATTTAATATGGGCTTTGCTTATCAACCTGTGCCATTTACTATTGCCCAGGGCTCACTTGGAGAGTTGATTGCCCTTGTGACAAAAAAGCCAGCTCAAAATGCTTATGCACTTGAGGTAATGCCTGCAGCTGAAAGAGAGCTTCCTTCACAAAAGGCTTTAAGGACATACAGTGAACCTATAAGCCCTATGAAACCATTTGAATAAATATGAAGAGTATTTCTCGCAATTTAGTTTTAATAGCAGGATTTTTTTTTATTTTTCAATCAAGTGTTGGTGCAAGTGAACTTATATATTCCGCACCAGGATTTACACTTATCCGTGGCACTACTATTGGGGTAGCACCACTTCAAAACCTTACCCAATCAGGATCAGCAGGTGATAGGGTGTCCAGCCTTATCGCTAATATATTTGCTGAAAGCAGGATGTTCAGGGTTTATGGAGAGGATGTATTTAAAACTCGGATGCAGTATAATGGTTTAAACCCGTCACTACCAGTAGACAGGTCAATTTCTGTAAAGATAGGTCAACAAACAGGCATGAACTATGTAATATTCGGCAGTGTTATAGAGTATGGTTATCAGTTAACACCTCAGGGCACCAGGACCTTACCTATAGCAGGGATAGATATAAGGATAGTGGATGTCAGCTCAGGGAAGATAATCTTTGCTGGCTCTTTTATAAAAGAGGGAACCCCTGGCACTACCGTGGATCATGTTGCAATGGATGCAGTCAAGGCATTTTATGAGAAGGTAATGAGATGAAAAAGATAAGGGGTTTATTTGTAGCATTTATTGTATTTATAGCTGGCTGTTCATCTACTGTATCATCAAACTTTTTAATGTCTCCAGAGGCTATTAACAACATCAACTGCATTGCAGTATTACCATTTAAAAACCATACACAGACGCCGAATGCAGGTAATATACTTGCTGATCTACTATCAATAGAGCTTATGAAACAGGGTAATTTTAATGTAATGGATAGAATGGAGGTAGAAAGGGTTTTGCGTGAAAGGGATATCTATATACCGGATGGTATAGCTCCAGATGATGCAGGAGGTATAGGCGTTATATTAGGGGTTCAGGCTGTTTTTGCAGGCGAGGTTACAAGTTACTATTACAAGCCATCAAGCATACCAACAGAAGGGGCTGTTCCTGTCGTAGATTTTAGCCTTTCACTCATAGATAGCACAACAGGCCAAACTATATGGACAGGAAAGGGTAAATTTACCCCTTCTGGTATACTCGCTGAGGGCACTACTCCTATAACAGAGGTTGCTCAAAACGGTGTAAGAGAACTACTTGATTCTTTTTACAGTAAGATAGGTCCGACAACACAGGCATCTTCAAGGGTCTGCTGGTATGANCCAAACATTATCTTTTCCAGAATAATAGTAGCCCAGCAGCAGGTGCAGGCTCCACCACAACCTTCTCAGCCTGCACAGCAACNACAGGCTTCCAAACAGGCTATCCAGGAACAACAGCGTATCGCATCTGTTGAAAGGCCAAAGGTAGAGGTTCCACCTGCGAAGGTTTCTATCTTAAATGCAAGTGGTAATCCCAAGGCATCCATGCTTGTAGGCGTAACTTTGATCAAAGACAAGATCAATGTTGTAAATGTGAGTATGGAAAAATATACAAAGCCTAAAACGATAATATACTATCAACCAAACTATTATGAGCAGGCTTTACATATAGGGAAATTATTAAAGAGGATGCCAGAAATTGTTGAATCAACAACATATAAGTGGAACATAACTATTATCATTGGTAAAGATCTAAAATAAGAACTGGATGTGGAGGAGGTTGGTTTTTTATGAAGCAAAAACAGATTATTCTTTTGGTGACTGTCATTGCAATGCTAACGGGTACTAATTTATATGCGCAAGAACAAAAACAACGATTATTCAAGGCATATTTGTCTTTAAGCGATGCTTATGATTCTAATGTCTTAAGGAGTGGCGGACAATCTGCTGACAAGGGTGATAACATTTTTTATATACAGCCATCTGTAGCTATACTTTTGCCTTTTAGGTTTGGTGCGGACTTCGATCTGGATTATACCTTTACATACCTGAGCTATGCCAGGTATACTGGCTACAACACCTACTATAACAATTTGAATGCATCGTTAAACTTTTATCCTATAAAGTCTCTTGTATTCGGTATACTGGATTCTTATACAATGGTTCCGATCTCACCTCAATTGCCAACATTTGCTGTTACCAATATAACTCAGGCAAATTATCTTAATCCATATATTGCATACAAATTTGATATAACACCAAGATTTTACCTGCATGCAAGGTATGATTTTATATATGCAAGTTTCCCTGGCTCACTTGGTATTCCATATTATGTAAACGAACCCCAGGTTGATCTCGGTATCCTTCTAAACCATTATGTTAAAATAGTACCAGGTTATAAGTACATATCGCAAACCTTTACAGCAACATCCCTGGGCACTATAAACCAATCTCAACCGTATATAGAACTTGATATTTCAAATGGTTCAAAGCTCTCCTTTACAGGAAGCTATAGCTATGTTACATTTGGCTTTAAAAATAGTACTCAGTCCGGGAATATATATCTGGCAAAGCTTGAATATAAACCAAACGAGAGGCTAAACGCGGATATATATGTAGATGGTTCCAAGTCTTTTGATATATTTGCAAGGTTATACACACAGGTTGAAACAGGTTTAGACGCTAAATATAAATTAACAGAAAAGTTATCATCTAACTTAGAGGTAAAGTATCTAAAGATCAAGTATGCAGGAGAAAATTACTATACAGATGCAGAGGGCGGTGATATAGGAGTAAGTTATAGGTTTATCCCATGGTCAGAAATATTTGTTACATACTATTATTACAATGAAAATCCAGAAGCCTCTAATGTTAATGGCTACCAAGATTCAAGGATACTTGTCGGTATTCGTGCAGGATTACTGTAAAGTAATCTTTTTAATCCTTATAGCCTTTTTTACTTTCAACGCTCCATTACATGCTCAGGAGGGCTACCGCGTAGGTCCGGGCGATGTTCTTAGTATAGAGGTTTTTGGAGAAAAGGATCTTTCAGGAGACTTTACAGTATCTCAGGATGGGAATATCAAAAATATCCTACTTGGAGATGTTAATGTTAATGGGCTTACAACCACCCAGATAGAACAGCTACTTACCCAAAAGCTTGGTGAAGATTATCTTGTTAATCCAAAGGTTAGTGTTGCTGTAAAAGAATACAGAAGTCATAAGGTGTATGTCCTCGGGGAGGTGGAAAAGCCGGGTACTTATGCGCTTACAACTCAAAGCAGGTTACTTGATATTTTACTTAAGGCTGGTGGTCCCACATCCAATGCAGGAGACAATGTGTCTATACTAAGACGTGAAAATGGCACGCTTGAGCACATCAAAGTGGACATAACAAGGTTATTTGTGGAAGGTGATCTATCACAAAACATACCCATCAAAGATGGAGATATAATCTATGTTTCAAGAGAAGAAAAAGGGAATATAACAAGCAGGTTTTATGAGAAAAAGCTCAACCTATTTTATGTGGTTGGAGAGGTTAAATCCCCGGGTGCATATGAACTACACGAAGGCTATACAGTCATGAACGCCATACTCCAGGCTGGTGGGTTTACTGACTATGCAAAAAAGAACGGTGTAATGCTTGTCAGGTATGTAAACGGCAAGAGAGAGGTTTTTCATGTAAAAATGGGAGATGTTATGGACAAAGGTGAACTATCAAAGGACATGCGTATTCAAGCATCTGATTTGATCATTGTACCAGAGAGTTTATTCTGATATGCCACAGGCTCCGGATACAAAAGGCGATTTAAAATATTACATAGACCTTTTACTCCAGCGTCGTTTGCTAATAGGCGTTGCCTTCATTGTTACATTTCTGATGATCATGATTGATTATATAGTAACCCCACCTACTTACACAGCTAAGGCTAAACTTTTAATAGAGCCAGAACGCTATACAAATTTTAATACACAAANCCAAGAACAAGAACCCCAGAATCTATATTTTCAAACTCAAGTAGAAATTATAAAGAGCGAACCTGTTTTATCGCTTGCTGCAAAAAGCCTTGGGTTACAAAAAGGAACACCTGATTTTGAAAACATGATTCTAAAACTTAAAAAGAATACCTCGGTTGAACGAGTACAGGATTCAAGGATATTGACTATATCTGTTAAGTCGCGAAATCCTTTGTTTGCAGCTAACGCAGCCAATGCAATAATTGATAGCTACATACGGTTTTTGGATGAGCAGAAAAAAAGACGCATAAGTAATATCACAATGTGGCTTCAAGGGGAGCTTACCTCNCTTAAAAACAAGGTAGAGCAATCAGAGATGGCGCTTATAAAGTATGTAGAACAGCAAGAGGCAACAAGCAATAGTGATACGGTTATGTTTCTTGGTGATCCTTCNGACAATGCCGGTACAAAGGCTTTATCAGAGCTTGAAACAAAGTATATAACATTGCAAATAGAACTAACCAACCTTTTGCAAAAATACAAAGATAAATATCCTCTTGTTGTACAACTGAAGAACGACATTAAGGCATTAAACATAAGGATTAATATGATGAAACAAGCCATGCTTGAGGCTAACAAAAAAAGGATACAATACCTCATGTTAAGCAGGGATGCTCAATTGAGCAAGGATTTATACAGCATGCTCACCAAAGAATTAAAAGAGATCAATGTATTTGGTGAGATTGGCTATCCTACTGCAACCATTATAGAGCATGCAACAGAACCTGTAAATAGATCCGATCGTAGTTTCGTATTCTGGTTCTTTTTTGGTATATTTATATCAGCAATAGTAGGCATCGCATCCGCCTTTGTAGCGGATCAAATAGATAGTAGCATAAAGGGTGAATCAGACATAGAAAGGTTCATAAAGTATCCAATCATTGGAACCCTGCCTTACATTGAAGAACTCAAGGGTAAGGAGCCTCACAGACTACTGGATATATTAAATAGTACATCTTCTCAGGTTTATGTAGAGATGCTAAGGTTATTGAGAACAAATCTGAAGTATTCTTTCGTAGCCAAGGAAGGCAAAGTATTGCTTGTTACATCCACAGGAGAGAATGAAGGGAAAACAACCCTGTCTGTTAGTTTAGCATATATACTCTCTATCACAGGGGCAAAGGTTTTGATTATAGATTCTGATGTAAAAAAACCAGCTATTCACAGCTTTTTTAAAGCTGAGCAGGTACCAGGGTATACAGAACTTCTAATAGATGAGAAACTGGATGTGTCAACCATAATAAAGAACAATGGGTATAGCAATCTTTTCTATATCACAGCTGGTAGACAGCCTCCTGATTTTGCAGAACTTTTAGATTCTCAAAGGTCAAAAGAGTTGATGGCGAAGTTAAAAAATATGTTTGACTACATCATAATAGATTCACCGCCCATAGGGATAATCTCTGATGCAGCAATACTTTCATCCATGGTAGACGGAACAATATTTGTCGTAAAAGCAAATGGGTATCCGAGAGAACATGTGATGAGAGGTATCAAATCTCTTAGCTCCATCAATGCAAAAATAACAGGTATAGTGCTTACACATCTTGATAAAGGTAAGGGTTATTACTACAGAGATTATTATTACAAAAGCTATTACAGAAATAAATAAAATAGCTTGCCTTGACTTTTTTTTTGCTATAACATATCACTTTATAAAATCAGAGGTATAAGACATGGAAAAAAAGGATGAAAAGGAAAGAAACATCTTTGAAAGAGCAGAGGAGTTCTTGCAGGTTTTTAAAAAAGGAGCTGAATTTACACAGGAGCTTTTAAGGACAAATGAACAGCTTCGCTATAGAGTGTTGCAACTTGAAGAAGAGAACAAGTCACTAAAGTCAAGCCCTAAAATACCAGATAAGCAGTATGAGGAGCTTGCTAAACAGATTGAAGCCTTGAAACAAGAACGGGAAGAAATAAACAAACGAATCAAAGAAATAGAGAATGAAAATAGAGACTTCGCACAGAGGTATGTGGAAGTAGAAGAGGAGAATAATAACCTTGCAAATTTATACATCGCAAGTTATCAGCTTCACTCCACCCTTGATTTTAAAGAGGTATTACAGATCATCCTGGAAATTATAATAAATTTAATAGGTGCAGAGGAATTTGGTATCTTCCTGCTGGATGAGAAAACACATGAATTAAAGATAATGGCGTCAGAGGGTATTGATGAAACACAGGTCCCATCTGTAACAATGGGAGTCGGAACAATAGGTCGTGTAGCAAAAAGTGGAGAACCATATTTCATGGAAGATATATCGGATCCATCTAAAATAAACTGGCTAAACCCAATGGTTGCGATACCACTCAAAATAAAAGAACATGTGATAGGGGTTATTGTTATATATAAACTTTTGCAACAGAAGAAAAACTTCACCCCCCTTGACCATGAATTGTTCACCTTGCTTGCCGGTCATGCTGCAACAGCTATATTTAGTTCAAAACTTTATTCTGAATCAGAAAGAAAATTATCAACAATCCAGGGCTTTATTGACCTGTTAACTAAGTAAATAGGAAATCAGGTATGGATGAATATAAAATTTTGATTGTAGAAGACTCACCAACAATGAGACAGCTTATAGCCTTTTCCTTAAAAAGGCTAAAAAACATCAAGATCGTTGAGGCAAGTGATGGTGTAGATGGTCTGAAAAAGCTATCCCAGGACACATTTAACTTAATCATCACAGACATCAATATGCCTGTAATGGATGGTTTAAAGCTTGTAAGCCTTATACGCAAGGATGCAGTTTATAAATCGGTTCCTATATTTATTATAACAACTGAAGGCGGACAAGAAGACAGAGAAAGGGCAATGGCACTCGGTGCAAATGCTTATATAACCAAGCCTATATCAGGACCCCAGGTTTTAGAAATGGTCAAAAGCTATCTAAATATAAAGTAAGCTGTTCAGAGCAAAAAATTGCATTTGCAAATAAGAAGCATGCATTTTGGAGTTAAGGAGTTTTGGAGTTTAAAGAAAACATCCAGTGTACCAGAAAAATTTATCTGTTTTTAAATAGGTCTGGCTGCTTGATCCTTCTATCCTGCATGCCAAGGTGTTTGTATGCGAGTTCAGTTGCTATCCTGCCACGCGATGTCCTCTCAATCATACCGCATTGGATCAGATAAGGTTCATATACCTCTTCTATTGTATCACTTTCCTCACCAATTGCTACAGCTATGGTATCAATTCCTACAGGNCCACCATTAAATTTTTCTATTATTGTTTTAAGGATCCTTATATCCATTCTATCAAAACCAAGGTGATCGATATCAAGCATGGATAGCGCCTTTTTAGTTATGTTTATNTCAATTACCCCACTTCCTTCAACCTGGGCATAGTCTCTTATACGCCTTATAAGGCGTATTGCTACCCTTGGCGTTCCACGGGATCGTTTTGCTATCTCATAACTACCTTCCTCTGTAACAGATATCCCCATGATCCTGGCAGACCGCTCTACGATCCTTTTTAAATTTTCTACAGAGTAGAACTCAAGTCCTGCCACAAAGCCAAATCTGTCTCTTAATGGTGCAGACAAAAGTCCTGTTCTCGTAGTTGCACCAATAAGCGTAAATTTAGGTAAATCAAGCCTAATAGCCTTTGCAGATGGACCTTGTCCTATAATAATATCAAGTTTAAAATCCTCCATTGCAGGATAAAGTACCTCTCCTACAGAGGCATTTATNCTGTGTATCTCATCAATAAATAATACATCCCTATCATTTAGATTTGTAAGTATTGCTGCAATATCACCTGTTTTTTCAAGTATAGGACCTGATGTTGTCTTAATCCCTACACCGAGTTCAGCAGACACTATATAAGCAAGGGTTGTTTTGCCAAGTCCTGGGGGACCGTACAGTAATATATGATCGAGTGCATCACCTCTTTCTTTTGCAGCCTGAATAAACACCTTGAGATTGGATACTATCTTTTCCTGACCAATGTATTCTGAAAATCTATGTGGTCTGATCTTTTGCTCATAAAGTTCATCTTCTTTTAACTTTCTTGGGTCAAATTGTGGTATGTCTTTTTGAGTATTCATTTAATTAACCGCTTTAATGATAACTTTATAACATCCTCTATTGATAGAGAGGTGGTTTCCTTTAACACCTCTTCCACAACCTCCCTTGATTGTTGCTGTTTATAGCCAAGGTTCACGAGTGCTGAGACTGCATCTGAAAGAACAATATGTTTGTTACCAGTGTTATATGAGGATACCTGGAGGTCCCCGATCTTTTCTTTTAACTCAAGAATAAGCTTTTCTGCTGTCTTTTTCCCAGTCCCTGTACAGCGGATAACCTTGCCAGATCCTTGCTAACAATAGCAGATATAAAATCATTAATTTGTATGTTAGAAAGTATATTTCTGGCAACCTTTGGTCCAATGCCGGATACAGATATAAGCAGTTTGAACAACAACCTCTCAACAGGAGTATAAAACCCATACAAGCTAATAGCATCTTCCCTCACATAAGTATGGAGGTATAATGTTATATCGCTTCCCTCTTCTGGAAGGGCAAGATAGGTTGTAGATGATATGAAGATCTCAAAACCTATGCCATTTACCTCCACAATAGCACTATCAGGTTTTTTCTCGAGTAATGTGCCTTTAATATGATGTAGCATGGCTTAAAATATTATTTTTTAATTGAAAAGAGTTTATGTGACAAAGCGCAACAGCTATAGCATCAGAACGATCCATTAACATCCTGGTATTGATATTTAAAAGCCTTTTTACCATAAACTGAACCTGTTCTTTATCTGCCCTGCCATAACCTGTAAGTGCTTTTTTGATCATTACAGGTTGGTATTCGTTTACAGGAATGCCCTTGCTTAATGCAGCAATAATAACGGATGCTGAAGCTTGCACTAAAATAAAGGAACTTTTCTGGTTTTTGGAAAAAAATACACTTTCTATTGCTAAAGCATCCGGCTTATATGTATCTATAATATCTGTTATCTCCTTAAAAATAAACCACAAACGGTTTGGAATATCACGGATATTTTTTGAGTTAATAACACCTGACTCAATGTGCTTATATGTATTAAGATCGGATTCAATAATGGCCCATCCCATTATCTGCGATCCTGGGTCTATACCCAGTATCCTCATTGCTCAAGTGCCTCCATATCCTTTTCTGATATATCAAAATTTGCATATACCTTCTGCACATCATCGTGATCGTCAAGGGCTTCCATTAATTTAAGCATCTGCTCTGCCTCTTTGCCTTTAAGGGGAATATATGTCTGTGGTACGAGCGTAACCTCAGCAAATGTGTACTTTATGCCATCTTTGTCATAAGCGGATTTTAACCCTTCAAAGGCAGATGGAGAAACAAGCACCTCAAACACCCTGCTATCTTCGTCATGATTTATATCCTCAACATCAAAATTCATTGAAAGCTCAAACAATTTATCCTCTGTAATAATATCATCAGGTATAAGGAACTGCCCTTTTTGTTTGAACATCCAGCTTACACATCCAGCCTCTCCGAGGTTTCCACCATATCTCGAAAAAATATGCCTGATCTCTGCTGCTGAACGATTCTTGTTATCGGTCATTACCTTTACAAGGACAGCTACTCCCCCTGGTCCATAGCCTTCATACATCAATTCTTCATAAACCTCACCTTCTATCTCACCTGTCCCTTTTTTTATTGCATTCTCTATATTGGCTTTAGGCATATTTTCCTGCTTTGCAGCAGCAACAGCTGCCCTTAACCTTGGATTGGTCTCAATATTCCCACCACCTATTCTTGCTGCTGTTATGATTTCTCTTATCAACTTTGTAAATATCTTTCCTCTTTTTGCATCTTCTTTGCCTTTTTTGTGCTTTATTGTTGCCCATTTTGAATGACCTGACATGTTACCTCCTTTTTTAATTACCCTTTTGGGTTATGTATCTTTTTAAACTTTATGTAGTAAAGCCTGTATTCTATTAGCTATCCCTTCCGGGCAAAGGTCGTAAAGCTCTTTTAATTTGTTTTGATCACCGTGGGGAACAAATGTATCCGGGATNCCTATTGTTAAAAATCTGTTCTTGTTGTTATTCTTGCCATTTAAAAGTTCCATTATTGCACTACCAAAACCTCCGGCAACAACATTATTTTCCACAGTAACAATCACCTCAAATCTTGATGCTAAATCTGTTAACAATTCTTCATCAAGTGGTTTTACGAACCTTGCATTAACAACCATAGCACTTATTCCATTTGAAAGCAGGATATTTCTTGCTTTTAATGATGGCACAACCATATCTCCAATACCAATAATTACAATATCATTCCCCGGTTCCAAAATATCAGCCTTACCTATTGGTATGGCATGAAATGTATTGGAAAGTGGTGTACCTACGCCAGCACCTCGTGGATATCTGAGCGCACATGGTCTACCAAGATTAACAGCTGTAAACAACATATGCCTTAACTCTTCTTCATCCATGGGAGCCATTACAGTTATGTTCGGGATCATTCTAAGGTATGAAATGTCAAAAACCCCATGATGTGTTGGTCCATCCTGCCCTACAATACCAGCTCTGTCCATAGCAATTGTAACCCCAAGGTTTTGCAAGCAGACATCATGGATAACTTGATCAAAAGCCCTTTGTAAAAAGGTGGAATATATAGCTGCTATGGGTTTTAACCCTTCTGCAGCAAGTCCTGCTGCAAAGGTTATACCATGTTGTTCTGCTATCCCTACATCATAAAACCTATCAGGAAACCTTTTCGCAAATTCTTCTAATCCAGTTCCATCAGGCATTGCAGCAGTTATTGCCACAATATGCTTATCTATTTCTGCAAGCTTAATTACCGTATCACTAAAAACCTTTGTGTAGGTAGCGGCTGTATTGTTTTTTGATAACAACTCTCCTGTTTTCCTATCAAATGGACCCACACCATGCCAGAAAATAGGGTTCTTCTCTGCATACTCGTAGCCTTTGCCTTTCTGGGTTTTAACATGAACAAGAACAGCCCCATCCCAATTCTTAATATTGTTGAGTGTTTCTATAAGTTCTTTTAGATCATGGCCTTTTATTGGTCCTATATACTGAAACCCAAACCCTTCAAACAGAACCCCAGGTGTAACGAAGCTCTTAAATGAGACTTCTGTCCTTTGAGCTACCTTATATAAAGGGTCACTGTATCTTTTTGGAAGAGATAATATGAAATCCTTTATCCGTTTCCGCATCCTCGCAAATCTTGAACTTGTCAACTTCCTGCTAAGAAAGTTAGATATAGCTCCGACATTTGGATATATGCTCATCCCGTTGTCATTCACGATAACAATTAGATTTCTACGCAAATGTCCCGCCTGATCAAGTCCCTCAAATGCCAATCCAGCTGTGAGTGAACCATCCCCTATTACAGCTATTACCTTGGTATCATTGTCACCGTAAAGTCTGAGTGCTTCCTTTATGCCAAGCGCTGCAGAAACCGAGGTGCTTGAATGTCCTGCACCAAAAACATCATAATCACTCTCATCCCTTCTAAGAAAACCACTTATCCCGTTTAATTGTCGCAATGTTCTAAATTTGTCTTTCCTTCCGGTTAAGATCTTGTGCGCATATGCTTGATGTCCAACATCCCATATGATCTTATCTTTGGGTGTGTCAAAAACATAGTGCAACGCTATTGTAAGTTCTACCACGCCAAGGCTCGGAGCGAGATGTCCTCCATTAGTAGATACAGTATCTATTATTATTTCCCTGATCTCATCAGCGAGTTGATACAGCTCATCCAAACTTAAATTTTTTATATCTGCTGGATAGTTTACCTTTTCTAAGATCATAGATTAAAAGTTCCTCTGATCCAGTCACAAATTTCTATTAATTTTGCACCTTCTTTTTTATACTTTACTGTCTTTTTAGCCTTGTCAAGGTATTCATAAAACAATTCTTTTGCAACATCAATGCCTACAACATCAACAATAGAAGGTTCTTCATTATCCTCAGTATGATCTACAATGTCATCGCCTATCTGGAATGCCATACCAAGAGACTCTCCATAATCCCTCATCTCCGAAATATATGATTTTCTTTTAAAAAAAACAGGGACAGCTATTGCAGAAAATATTATTAGTGCAGCTGTCTTATTCCTGTGGATAAAAAATATATCGTTTTTGCTGATAGAAAGCTTTTTTTTCTCAAGATCCATTACCTGCCCTCCTACCAGTCCCTTTGACCCTATAGCTAAGGTAAACTCGTTTAGCAAAGAAACTATATCTCCATTTTTTTTATAACTCCCAATAAGTCCCAGCACCTCAAATGCCTGAGTTAGCAGGGCATCACCGGTAAGAATGGCAATTGCCTCATTAAACATTCTATGGACCGTTGGTTTTCCTCGTCGCAAATTATCATTATCCATAGCTGGAAGATCATCATGAACAAGTGAGTATGCGTGTACCAATTCTATCATCGCACCAATGTGATAAATGATTTTGTCAACAGGGATCCCTATGTATTCAGAAGTAGCAATCGTTATTATAGGTCGTAATCTCTTTCCTCCATTTAATACACTGTACCTCATTGCTTTATGGATAACAGATGGTGGTACATCCTCTTTAGGTAAGACCCTATCCAGAGTTTCATCCAGATATTTGGTATGGTATGTTATGTAGTTATTTAAGTTCAAAGGCTAACAGATTTTTTGCTTCTTTTTGTTTTTTGTTCTTCTACATTGGTATCTTCACTGTAGTATAAAATCCTCTGACAGTGAGGACAGAGAATAAGTCTATTATTCATTATTACTTCATTGTAAAGTTGGGGAGGAATATTCATATGACAACCCTGACACACACCCTTTTTTACTTCTACGATAGCTATATGCCTTTGTTTCTTAATCTGTTCGTATAAACTCAGAATAGATGGTGTCACATTCTTGGCAATCTCATTTTTTTGTAGTTCAAGTTCTTTGATCTGCTCTGCTAAAATAGAAATCCTCTTTTTTCGTTGTTCTGCCGTTTCTCGCAACCTTTTTTCTATCACCGCTATTTTATTCTTTTCTTCCTCTCTTGTTTTATCTATTTTTTCTAATTCTTCCATTATTTTTAAAACAGTGTTTTCTATTTCATCTATATCCCTTTTCGCACTGTTAATTTCTCGCATGAAAGCCTGATACTCTCTGCCGGATTTTGCCTCCTTTAACCGTATATCCCATCTTTTGATCATCTCATTGGTTTGCTGAATCTCTGCCTCTTTTGTCTTTTTCTCTGATTCAAGCTGGGCGTATTGATTGTTTAGATCTGCTATTCTATTTTCTGTTTCTTTATATTCTTCTTCATCCTTTTTTAAGGTCTCTTCTAACTCATATTTTTCCTGATTAATACTTGCTATCTGTGTATCCACACTTTGAAGCTGCTTAAGCTGTTCTATATCCAACTTATAGAACCTCCTTTCTTGTGTTTGTTATTTTATAAATGGGCCCACCTGGACTCGAACCAGGGACCAACCGGTTATGAGCCGGTAGCTCTACCAGCTGAGCTATGGGCCCCTCAATCACTTATAAAGGTTTTCAAATGTTTGCTACGACTTGGATGTCTTAACTTTCTTAAGGCTTTAGCCTCTATTTGCCTTATCCTTTCCCTTGTAACTTCAAAATCTCTGCCTACCTCTTCTAATGTGTGATCTGATTTCTCACCTATTCCAAACCTCAGTCTCAACACCTTTTCCTCCCTCGGGGTAAGCGTACTCAAGGCTTCCCTTGTAAAGTGCTGAAGATTCTCATTTGTGATCACATCGTGTGGACCTGCAAATGATTTATCCTCTATAAAATCTATCAAATGGCTATCTTCTTCTTCCCCGATAGGGGTTTCAAGAGAAATAGGCTCTTTTGCAATTTTCAACACTTTTCTTACTTTGTCAACAGGAAGCTCCATCTTTTCTGCTATCTCTTCAGGTAGTGGCTCTCTTCCGATTTCCTGGACAAGGTATCTTGATGTTCTAATTAATTTGTTTATTGTCTCTATCATATGAACAGGGATCCTTATGGTTCTTGCTTGATCTGCAATAGCACGCGTTATAGCCTGTCGTACCCACCATGTTGCATAAGTACTGAATTTGTATCCACGCTGATACTCAAATTTATCAACAGCCTTCATCAAACCTATATTGCCTTCCTGAATCAAGTCTGCAAGATTTAATCCCCTGTTTGTATACTTCTTAGCGATACTAACTACAAGCCGCAAATTTGCGAGTATTAATTTTTCTTTTGCCTTTTTTGTTTCCTCTTCACCTAAAAGCACTTCGTTTAATGTTTTCCTTATAGTTGCACTATCTGTTTCTGCTTCGGCTTCTACTGATTTAATTTGATTGAATGCATTTCTAATTCTGCGCACAATCTCTCTAAATTTATCGTAATCTATTTTATGTTTTTTGGCTATCCTTTTTGCTTCTCTGGCAGACCTGCTCACCAAAGGCAAATAAGTCTTAAATGTCTCAAGAGGAATGTTACTTTCTTTGACACAGTTTCTAAGTTCTGCTTCAGCCGAATCAATTCTATCTACAAGCGCTCTCAGTTTTTGAGTTATTTGCATTATTAATTTCTCATTTGGTGATAGCTCATTAAGAAGAACTGCAATCTTTTCATCAAGTTTTGCCATCTGTTCCTGAGCACGCTTTGAACCTTTATTCTTTTTAAGAATTGCCCTCCATGCTTTTCTTTCTTCCTCAAGGCTTATCATCTTTTTTGTGATGGACAATGTTTTTTGTATAGTTTCTTCTTCTTCCTCAGGAGTATAATCCTCTTCTATCTCCCTTATTACATCCTTTATTTTTATAGCATTATTTAAGAGTTTATCCTGCACCTCCTTTATCTCTTTCATTGTAACCGGAGATGAAAGTAATGCATTAAAAATCTTTTTTCTTCCTTCTTCAATAGCCTTAGCAATGCCCACTTCCCATTCACGCGTTAGCAAAGGCATATTCCCCATTTCTCTCAGATAAAGTTTTATGGGGTCATTTAGTTTTTCGTAAGACTTTGATTCTTCTTCCTCTTCTTCTTGAGGCTGATAACTTTGCTGTACCTTTATATTCTTGTTTGAATCAACAACCTCAATATCAAGTTCTCCAAACATATTCATAACTTCATTTATTTGATCTGGAGAAACAATATCTGCAGGAAGAAGGTTATTAACCTCCTCAAATGTTAAAAAGCCCTTTCCTTTTCCAAGATTTATGAGCTTTTCAACACTATCATTAAGATTATCATCTATTGATTTTGTTTTTTCTTTTTGTGTTGATGTGGTTCGCTTTTTTCGCATATCAGATGTATGTTTTCTATGTGCCATATATTACTGTTTATGGGAAATTGCCATCTCCTTTTTCTTTTTTAGTAAAGCAAATGCAACTTCTTTATTGCCAGTAGCTTTTACCTTTTCAATTTCCTCTGATAATCTTTTTTGTTCCTTTATATAGTAAGATTTTCTAATCTTATTAATACTATACTCATACAACACATCAATATCTTCTCCAGACAGGTTGTTAAGCATTGCTGCTGAAATAATGGCTTTCTGGTTCTCATCACTTATATATTGAAATATAAAGTCTTTTATATCCTTTACGCCATTAACATACAGCTCTTTAATACGGTTAATGACAGCAACAATATCCTTATTAGCAAACATTTCTAATTTATGTTCATCTAATAGAATATGCATTTTTTCTGGATGGTCAATAATTATTGTCAAAATATTAAGCTCTGATCTATCCAAATTATTTCTAAGAATGTCGGTACCAGCAACCTTATCCGGCTTATATGGTGTATTGCCTGTCTTTAAAGACTTTCTTATAGCTATATCTGAAACACCGGATAGATCAGATAGCTGTTTTATATATAATTCTTGTTTTATAGGAGCGTTTTCTATCTTTTTTAATAGTAAAATTATATTGTTAATAGCCTTCAATTTGTTTGTGACAGTATCGTTTGAGTCCTTAATGGCTCTTTTAACATAATAATCAAAAAGTAGGTCTGCACTGGCTATAAGCTTTTTCAATGCCTCAACACCATATTTTATAACAAAGGTATCAGGATCGTACCCTTCGGGTAGCAATGCCACTCTTCCCTCTATGTCAGTATCTATTGTAACTTCAAGCGCTCTCATCGCAGCCTTTTCTCCTGCTTCATCCCCATCAAACAAGAATATAATTTGAGGTGCATATCTTGAAATAAGATTTAGATGGTAAAGGCTAACTGATGTGCCAGTGGTTGCAACAGCGCTCTTAAAACCATGTTGATGTAAAGCCAGTACATCCATATATCCTTCTACAAAAAGTGCGCGTTTATCCTTTTCTATGTACTGTTTTGCGATCTCTATACCGTATAAAGACATTCCCTTTTTATAGATATCAGAATCTGGTGAATTCAGATATTTTGGTTCTTCACCATCAAATTGTCTCCCACCCAATGCAATAATCCTACCTTTATAATCCTTGATAGGAAATATTATCCTGCCCCTGAATCTATCAAAATATTCATTTCCTGTTTGCTTTTTTACAATTATACCTATATCGCTCGCGATAGTTAGTGGAACTTCTTGCTTTTTCAAAAAGTTTACTGCTACATCCCATTTATTAGGTGCGTAGCCTATCATATATTCATTTATTGTTCTGGTATTTAACCCTCTTTGTGCTGTAAGATAATCAAAAGCCTTTTTTCCAACAGGATCAGAAAATAAAAGGCTGTGATAATAATTCGCTATCAACTCGTTTATAGAATAATAATTATCTTTATTTTTGTTTGATGCGCTCTCTTCAAGCTGGACACCTGTTATGCTGGCAAGGTACCTTATGGTATCGCTAAAACTCTCATTTCTGATTCTTGTTAAAAAACTTATTACATCCCCACCCGCACCACACCCAAAACAATGAAAAACACCTTTCTTTTCGTTTACTGTAAAAGAAGGTGTTTTTTCATTGTGAAATGGGCACAAACCTACAAAGTTTTCACCGCTTCTTTTCAGATTTACATAGCCTGATATTATATCAACTATGCTTACACGCTCTTTTATTTCTTTAATCTGCCTTTCCCAGTTGTACCCCATTTTTATCCTTTATCAAGTATTGAATTTATAGATAGGATAATTTTTTTAATTTTTTGTATACACGCTTCTTTGCCGCAATCTCTTTTCTCTTTCGTTCTACACTGGGTTTCTCGTAGTATTCTCTTTTTCTAAGCTCTGTTTGTATACCAGCTCTTTCAACAAGCTTTTTAAATCTTCTCAGAGCCTGTTCAAAGTTTTCTCCGTCTCTCACAATTACGCTTGTCATTAATATCCTTCCCTCCCTTCTTTTGCAGGATTAAAGAATAATTATATACATACAGAATAAGTAGTCAATAGTTGGTATTAAATTTGTTTAACTATAAATTCTGGCTTAAATGGCGTACCGTTTCTGCAAGCTCTTTTACATTGAAAGGTTTTGCAAAGATCCCTGATATACATTCCCTATTTATCGCTTTTTCTACATAAGTGATTGGCATTGAGGTAAGCAGGATAATTTTGCATTGATCTTTGGGCATTACACTCATAAGCTGCTGGAGTCCATTGTATGTGACTACCTCTAAATCAAGTAAAAAAATATAGCTTTTTTGTTTTTTAGACACCTTAAAAGCGTTTAAGGCATCCTCAAGAGTATAATAAAACCAGATATTTCCCCTGTACCCTTTCAATACCTTTTCCAGTGAAACCTTAATCAATTCACATTCATCAACAATTACAATATCCGTGTTCATATCACATAAATATGCAATTATTATGCCAGATTATACATTTTCTGGATTAAGGATCAGGTGTGTCTTCTATTGTAAAGTTTGATTAGTACTATAACGATGAACAAAACAGCTCCAAAAAAGATGGCATCCGGTATTGTAAGCCCATAAATGCCTAAATATTTTAATATGTGATTTATCATTTCCATATCTTTATTATTGCTATATAATTCTACATTGGATTGTGCAACAAATTTGGTGACAATCACTATAAATTTTGTTGCAACAAATATATCATATAGTAATTATAGGGTTCATTCTATGAAAATAGGCAAGTTTTTGACATACTACAGATTAAAGCTGGGTTTTGTCTTTGCCGTAATATTTATTATTATGGCAAAACCCACGGTCATAGGCATGACCATTGGTATACCTGTTGGCATAATAGGACTTCTCATAAGGTTATGGGCTTCTGGTTACATAAAAAAGAACAAAGAGCTGTCTGTAGAAGGTCCATACTCTTATACCCGCAATCCACTTTATCTTGGTAGCTTCTTTTTGGGACTGGGGGTATCTATAATGGGCAGCTGCATTGTGTTTATTTTAATATTTCTTGTGGGCTTTTATTTTGTGTATTCAAATGTAATAAAAGAGGAAGAAAAAAGGCTTATTGAGCTGTTTGGAGGCTCTTTTCTTGATTATAAATCAAAGGTCCCAGCGTTTTTCCCATTGATAAAACCCGTAAGGATCTCAAAAGATTTTGATTTAAAGCTTGTTGTAAAGCACGAAGAATACAATGCCTGGCTTGGATTTGTAGCTATAGTTATTATATTGTATCTCAAATATCATTTTCATTTGTTTTATGTGTGTCCATTATGAAAAAACGGATAATAGCATATACACTTATATTTTTAGCTTTTCTGTTTAATGTTTACTACATAAAGACCACACATCTTCTTTTATCGCCTGACGAGGCTTATTACTGGGATTGGGCGAGGCATCCGAGCCTCAGTTATCTTGATATGGGTCCAATGATATCATGGATCAACATGCTTATGATACATATCTTTGGTTCTACTGCGTTTGCTTTAAGAATGGGGGCTAATATCTTCTCAACCATTACAGCTATAATTTTTTACGAAATAGGAAATCGTTTTTTTTCTTCAACCACAGCCCTGCTTTCTACTGCACTATATATTTTAAACCCACTTGTATCCGCTGGCTTTTTCCTTGAAACATATTATGTAGCACAGATTCTTTTTATGACACTACTTCTGTTTTTGTTGTTTGAACTTAATAGAACTCAAAAATCATGGCTCTGGTACCTTATAGGATTTGTTTTAGGCATGGGTATATTGAGCCATCACATGTTTTTCTTTTTCAGTATTGAGGTAGTGCTGTGGGTTATTATATCAAATAAGAATAGACACTGGTTATTTAAAAAGGAACCGTACATCGGTGCTATTATAACACTTCTAACTGCGAGCCCTGTATTTATATGGAATATTACACATGGACTCGGGATGTTTAGGAGGGCATTATCTTTAATACCAGAACATTTTAATCCCTGGTTTGTGTTTTCCAACTTCTTTTTTGGCGATATGGGTGTTGTCACACCATTTGTGTTTATCCTCTTATTATACACAATGCTGTATTCTATAAGGCGCGGATTGTTTCAACATGATGAAAGGTTTAATATAATCTTATCAACCTCTTTGCCCACATTTGCCTTTATAACATTTCTTGCCTTTAAAGGCAGGGCAGAGGTTAATTGGCCCGTGAGCGGTTTTATTGCTCCATTTATAGGAGGTATATATCTGCTGGAAGAGCTATATAAACAAGGTTACAAAAGATTTGTCTTATTTGTATATACACTTATGTTTGTTACAACTATACCGGTTTTTTATTTTGAACACTATCCAGAATGGTTATTTAAAAAATTCAACATACCACCTCAAAATCAATTTACCATCAGGCTGGAAGGGTGGGATAAGCTTGCTGATTATGTGGAAAGGATCTCAAAACCAGGAGATATTATAGGTGCCACTGACTATGGTGTTACTGCAGAACTTGCCTTTTACATGAAAGGACAACCTGAGGTATATTATTTGCCGACAGATGCTATTTCAAAAAACGCATACTGGTACTTTCAGAACAGAAAACTATTACATAATAAGAATGTAATCATTGTAGATAGAGGAAAAGGTGAATTAAACCCTGTAACCCGGTCAGTTTTCAGCCAAGTTAAAAAACTTGGCGTATTAAAGTTGACAGACAAAACAACAGGGATAACTTACAGGAGTTTTACCATATACATAGGCTTTGATTATAAAGGGGAAAAAGATGGATGAATTAGATATAATAAAATCAGAATTAAAGGCAAGTGCAGAATTAAAACTTCAGCTTATTGATACCCATGCAGCATTAATTCAAAAGGCAGCAGATATTATATATAATGCTATTACCAATAGAGCCAAACTCTTGTTGTTTGGAAATGGTGGGTCAGCAGCGGATGCCCAGCATATAGCAGCGGAGTTTGTTAATCGGTTCAGGGTAGAAAGAGAGCCTCTCCCGGCAATAGCACTCTCTACAGATACATCCATAATAACGAGTATCGGAAATGATTATTCGTTTGATGAGATTTTCTCAAAGCAGATCGTAGCACTTGGTAATATGGGTGATATTGCCCTTGGCATAACCACATCAGGTAATTCTCCAAATATTTTAAATGCCTTTAAGATTGCAAGGGACAAAGGGCTTTTTACAATAGGTTTGCTTGGAAAAGACGGTGGAAAGGCACGCACAATGGTAGATCTTGCCATTATAATTAATCATACTGACACCCCCCGTATTCAAGAGGCGCACATAACTATAGGGCATATAATCTGTTCTGTTATTGATCGCAGAATTTTTGAAGCGAACAAAAACAGGTAATGGATTTAGTACGATGATCCTTGCAATGGGGTCTAATCTTGTAGCCACTGAATATATTGTTTATAGTGAGTTTAAACGCTTATACATTGACTTATTCTTCTTATATATATTCAGAAATTCATGAAAAAGTTTTTCGTATAATGGGCTGTTTTTCTTATCCGGGGTGAATACACGATTGTACCTGACAAGTGATGGTATATCGTCAAAGCTTATATACCCAAGTGCGACGAGTGCAATGAATGCTGCGCCTCGTGCATTTGCCTGTATTGGCGCTTTGACCTGTCGTATGTTTCTGTTCAGCACATCTGCAAATATCTGACACCATATATCAGATTGAGCCCCTCCACCGATAATATTGATAGTTTCAAACTTTTTGCTTGCAAACTTTTCAACATAGATCAGGTTCCACCTGGTATTGTATGCAACACCTTCAAAGAACGCCCGAATAATATCATTTATGTTTGTTGTAATAGATATATTATATAACCCTCCTCTCAATGTTGTTGTATCAACAGGGCTTCGTTCTCCGTTAAGCCAGGGTGTAAAGATAACCCCATTGCTGCCCGGGGGAACCTGTGCCGCAATTTTGTCCATCTTTTGATATGACATATCAGGTGGTAATGCCTGATTTAGCTCGTTTTTATAAAACAGTATGTTGTTAAGGAGAAATGGAAGACTGCCCCCGGCAATGTCCTGTTCATCTATACACTGATATTTGCCTGGCAGAGCCGAGGGTATGGAAGCAATGCTATGAAACATATCTGTTTTTTTAAATGGTACTATGCATTCAATCCATGAAGAAGTCCCTATGTAAAGATGCCCTTCAAAATCTCTTACAGCGCCGGAGCCTACAAGGGCTGACTGGTGATCTGGCGAACAGCTTGCCACCTTAACAGAGGTACTCAGACCGAGAGATTCTGCAGCTTCTTTTGTAAGGGTACCCACAATATCGGTTGATTTAACAAGTCCTGGTAGCTTTTCTTTATCTATGCCCAACTGCCTAATTAAGGTATCATCGTAATGTATATTGTTAATATCCCTGATGTCGGTGATCCAGAAAAGCATGATCGAATCGTATGAAGCAGAAAATTCCCCGGTGAGTTTTAAATTAAGATAGTCTTTGCTTCCGAGAAATTTATAGGTTTTTTCGTATACCTCAGGATGCTTGTGCTTTATCCACAATACATGTGCTATATCATCCTTGCCAGAAAGCTGCGGACCGCCACCAGTCTTATATATCCACTTAAGGATCTTACCCAACCCGTATCCCTGTACATTGATAATACCGGACATTGCTTCTTTTATGTAAGGTGCACCGCGAGAATCCATCCATGTTATTGCCCTCATTAATGCCCTGCCCTGTTTGTCAACTGCCACGGTTGTTGAAAAGGTACTTGAAACTGCAACAGAAATAATGTCCTGCGGTTTTACTTTTCCCCTTGCCATTATTTTTTTTGTGGCATTGACAATACCGTTCCACCAATCTTCAGTATCCTGTTCAGCACCTCCGCCCTGGGAAAAATATGTTGGAGTCTGTTCAAACTCCGAATCTAACACCTCTCCATCAATAGATATAACTGCTACCTTGCAACCGGATGTGCCATGATCTATTGCAAGAACATATGGTTTATTTTCTTTTATCATTTTTGTTCTGAAAAATGATTATCATACGATCCAGATAACCTACATCTCTACCTTTGATACATTACCATTTTCATCCACCTTCTCTACAAGGAACCCACTGAAGCTGCCGTCACCAGCCTTTGCCTTGTCCATATCCATTATCTGTGGCAAAAGACCCAGGAAGTCGGCAGGGTTGACAGCTGCCTCTGGCGGCAAAACCCCTTTTTCTGTTATCTTACCTTGATGCATCAATATTGCTGCCATTGCAACAGGGATGCCAGTACCTTCTCCAAGTGCCTGACTTTGCGATGCCATATGGAAACGATATTCTCTGTACCTGCCATCCTTTTTGCCTTTCACAACTACAGACACACACCCTCTTTGCTGTCCAAAGTTTGTCTCTCGCAGGATACGCTCTCTTTGCTTTATAATGTAAGCAACTGCAAAGTCGTATGGCACTACAGTTTTCCCTTTTACATTGATTGGTTCTTTGCTCGCAAGCCCTAACCTGCACATATCGCTGATAAGATTATAGTACTCAATAGGTACCACTGAACCTTTATTGGTAACCTGTTTAAGTTTTATATATTTAGGTATGGTCACCTGTTCCGGATGAGGATACGGAAATATCGGCACTTCACCGAGTACTGGAAAATTAAATGTCTGACGGAGTTTCATACCACTGTCCTCAAAATACCTGACATACTGCAGTCTACCATCAAGATACATAGGTATATCAATGGTCATACAATGGAAACGATGACCGATTACCCCCTCTCCTTCAATAGGCTCACCTCCGTGTGCATGAAAGATATCAACAGAATCTGTTTCATCCAAAAACTGTTCGGACACAAGTTTTGCAATAATATTGGTAACGCCAGGAGAGCTACCCATACCTATCAAAGCTGTTATACCTGCCTTCTTTGCCCTGTCGCTCATCTCAAGGATATCAAGTGTGACATCAACATCATCGCAGACATCTACATAATTTATGCGTGATTTTATGACTGCGTTCAGTATTGGTTTGACTGTGTTATAAAATGGACCCACGCAGTTTACTACGATATCACTTCCCTTTATCACCTTCTCTACGCTGCTTTTATCAAGTGCATTAAATTTTAGTGCGAACACTGGCTTTCCTTTGAGCTTCCCTGCCATTTCTCTTGCCTTTTTCAGATTATAATCCGCAATTACGACCTCTGAAAACTCCGGGTGCTTCACAAGCGTTTTGACAGCAACACTTCCAACAGCACCACATCCACCAAGAACTGTAACCCTTGAGCCATGTAATGTCATATATAGCCCCCCTTTTTTTATTTATACCTCGTTTAATTAATTCGGTCTTCTTTTAAATAAACCGTACTTTATGATTACATACAAAGTTCTGAAGCCATCCTTGATGCCTATCTTTTTTCCTTCTGCATAACTTCTTCCACTATATGATATACCTACCTCATAGATCCTGACATTAAGCATTGAAACCTTTGCTGTCACCTCGGGTTCAAATCCAAACCTATCCTCTTCTATTCTAATTTTATCAAGGACCTCTTTCTTAAATATCTTATAGCATGTCTCCATATCTGTAAGGTTTAAGTTGGTAAACATATTTGAAAACATGGTGAGTAGCTTATTGCCTACATAGTGCCAGAAATATATAACTCTATGAGGCTCACCCCCCATAAATCTTGACCCATAAACAACATCAGCCTTGCCATCCAGGAATGGCTTCAAAAGTTTTTCATAATCTGCTGGATCGTATTCCAGATCAGCATCCTGTATGATAACAATATCACCTGTTGCATTACCAAAGCCTGTTCTTAATGCAGCACCCTTTCCTTTATTTTTCTCATGATAAAGTATCTTTATATTAGCATCGCTGTATTTTTTCAGTATATCCCTTGTTCCATCTGTTGAAAAATCGTCTACAATAATGATTTCCTTTTCCAGATCATAAACTCGTGCTTTATTGATCCTTGATATAATCGTTTCTATGGTGTCTTTTTCATTATAAACAGGTACAACAATTGATACCTTCATTTTGCTCTCAATCCTCTATCTTTAATGAAAACCTTTTTAAACCTACACCATGCCTGTCACAGACCCTTTTAACCTCTTTAATCCTATCTTCCTTTATTTTGGGTGTTGAGATGATAACCTCGTCTATTTTTTTGTTTTTTATCGTTTCTTCAAGTTTATCAATACTACCAACTACAGGATATCCGTGTATAGACCTTCCGTGCTTTCTGTTATCATCATCTATAAAGCAAACAGGGGTTAGATTTAGCTGTTCATTGTTGAGTATCTCATTAACCGCGAACTCACCACTATCCCCGGCACCATAGATAAGCACCCGTTTATGTTCTTTATCATCGGTTTTCTTAAAAAGATAATCAAATGACTTATATGTGTATCGTGATAAAGCCATCAGGATAAACAATATTATTGCATAGATAATAAAGACCGTTCTTGAATAATTCTCAAACCTCCATATCGCAAGGATGGCAAGCATACTCAATCCTACGCCGAGCACTACACCTTTTATAATAGTCCATATCTCGTGTGTTCCAGTATACTTCCACACGCCTTTGTAGATGCCACTGACATAAAATGATACAATTTGAATACCAAGTATAAGTGGTAAAGATTGAAATAACATCACGATATTTGCCTTAAATGTATNACCCTCAAATCTCAAGATGTAAGCCCCGTAAATGGATACAAATATTATGACAAGATCAAGCATGATCTCAAATAACCTTCTCTTGTATGATATGTTTACGATGATAGGTATTAGCCCCTTTTCATTGTTGCCTGGTTCATGCAGTTTAATCTTTGAAAGATAGATGCCAAGGAATACAAGTGTGATGGTAAATAAAAAGATCAACTCAATATAAACATAAATAGAAATAAACCTGCCAAGATATGCAAGTANACCAGAAAGTATACTGATAATGTATATAACCAAAACAGCTCCTCTTTCAGATAAACCAACCTTGACAAGCCTATGTGATGTGTGATCCTTACCTCCTTTCATCGCCTCAACCCCTGCTAACTTTCTTGTAAAAACAACATAACTTGTATCAAAGATTGGGATAAGAAAGATCAATACAGGTAGTATAACTATCTGTAACAGTTGACCCGGAAGCTTTATCTCCGGTACAAGCACAATGCTGCTGAGCATAAAGCCTATAAATAAGCTTCCAGAATCACCCATGAATATGGATGCTGGATTAAAGTTATACACAAGGAAACCAAGGGTAGCTCCTATTAGAGAGATCAATAGAATAGCGGTAGATGATTGTGTATTGCCAAACAAACACAAGATCATAATAATGCCGGTAATGCTTGCTACACCTGCAGACAAGCCATCCATATTATCAAGGAGATTAAAGGCATTTGTGATGCCGACAGTCCATATCATAGTTATAATAATATCAATAGCAGTGTTGCCTGTTAGCTCCCATTTAAGACCCAATGCTATTATAAAGGAGGCTACAGTTATTTCTACTATAAGTTTTACTGGAGGGGTAAGATGTTTGAAGTCGTCTATCAAACCAAGGACAAATATCACTGTTCCACCAATGATAATAGCAAGGGTATGTCTGTCAAATGTAGAGAAAATTAAAAAGGATAATATGGTGGAGACATAAATAGCAGATCCACCAAGTAATGGGATCGGTTTACTATGCCATCTGTCTGCCTTTGGATAGGAAATAATATCATAGCGTCTCGCAATCCTTTTAACTATCGGTACTGTTACCAGACTTAACAAGAAAGATGTTAATAGAGCAATATATATATTCATTGTAGCAATACTTCTTTATAAAGCCTTTTTATATCCTCAATTAATCTATCAACATTAAATAATGACTTCACAAACTCCCTTCCGTTATTCGCTATCTTATAGCTAATTTCTGGATTATTTACAAGATAGTCTATCGCTGTTGCTATTGGCTGGATACTCTCTGGCAATACAAGTATACCTCTTTCACAAAGAAAAGCCCCATCAGAGATCGAAGATAGCCTTTTACCAAGCAGGTCCCTAACCCCCCTACATCTGTTGCAACAACCGGTTTAGCGCATGCCAAAGCCTCTATAATAACTACAGGCGCACCTTCGTTTAAAGAACTTAAAACTAATATGTCCGTGTTACGATACACTGAGATCATATCCTTCGCATATCCCATAAATCTAACCCTGTCTGATAAACCCAACTCTTTTGTCATTTTTATAAGTTCCTCTTTTAACACTCCATCCCCGACTATTGTAAGCTGCGCCCGGGAATTAACTAAATTGAATGCCTTAATAAGGAATTTATGTCCTTTTATAGGCACAAGCCTACCAACGGTTGTAATATTTATTGTCTTTTTTTGTGCATGAGATGATGTTTCAACAGCAAGAAATGTATTAAGGTCGTATCCGTTGTACACAACCTTTATTTTTTTATCAGAAGCTATTCTATAGATATTAACAAGCTCATATTTTAGCGCATCACTTACAGCTATAATCCTGTCTGTAAATATAGCCAGGATCCTTTCTATCCATATAAATACAGCAGTAGCAATTTTATTAAAATAGCCTTTAAACACATGACCATGGAATGTGTGTATAACTCTTATCCTGTGTTTGCCAAATTTAGCATGCAAAAGGTTATACAGTATTACAGCACTTCTACCCACAGCGCCAGCCTTTGCAGTATGCGTATGAACAATATCGGGCTTAAATTCGCGGATAATATTATAGATAGAAAAGACCGTGTTAATATCCTCGGTGATGGAAAGCTCTCTTTTAAGGTCCTTAAGATAATAAGGTTTGATGTTATATTTTTCCAACATATAGTCCATACTTTCTTCCCCTTCTGAAACATTACCTACAACAAGTCTTGTTTCAAAATCCTCGTTAAGGTAATGGGTTAGAAGGATGGTATGAATAGCAGGACCACCGATGTTTAACCTTGCTATAACCCTTAAAACTTTTATTTTATTAGCATTGGCTTCCAATTTATACCAGCAAATTTGTTATCGTTTGAATTTAGCACTCTTTATATATTGTTCTATAGCCATCTGTATAGCCTTTTTTCTATGACTTATACTGTTTTTTTCCTTTGAACTAAGCTGGGCAAGAGTTTTATCGTAGCCATCCGGAATAAAGATTGGGTCATAACCAAAACCATTGTTCCCGGCAGGTTCGTCAATTATCTTACCCCTTAATTCGCCATAACCAACAATGAATGAGCCGTTGCTTAATGCAATTACAGTATAAGCCTTAAAAATAGCTTCTCTTTTAAAACCAGGTAGTTTTTTTATCTTCTCAAGTAATACCTTATTTCTGTCGCTATCAGAACCTTGCACAAACCTTGCAGATATAACTCCGGGAAACCCTCCAAGTGCAGGAACTTCTATGCCGGAATCCTCTCCAAGTGTATCTATTCCTGTTTTTGACATTACATAAACGGCTTTAAGTCTTGCATTTTCTTCGTAGGAGACAGTGCCCTCCTCAACATCTATTTTTATAGAAGGAATCTTTGCCTCTAATCCATATTGCTGTATAATCTCTTTAATCTCATTAAATTTGTTTGTATTGTTTGTAGCAATCAGTATAACCATCGGATATTTACTGCTTCATTGTTTTATAACCCTTTTGTATATCATTAAACAATTGTTCTATGGATTGATACCTGTTCTCTGGCAGTTTTTCAAGGCATTTCTGGGTAATATCAGAAAGCCATTTTGGTATCTGAGGGTTGATCTTAATTAATGGTACGGGTGGAGTATGTACATGATGATAACCAATATCCCCGTGTATAAATGGCGGCTTTCCTAAAAGCATTTCATATAAAGTGCATCCAAAAGAATAAATATCAGTTCTTACATCTGTTGTTTCACCGAGTATTTGCTCTGGCGACATATACAATGGTGTTCCACCTACGATAGTTTCGCCGTGCTTTATCTCTTCCAATGCCTTTGCAAGTCCAAAATCCATAAGCTTTACAACTCTCTTGGGTGTCCACATAATATTTGATGGTTTTATATCTCTATGAATTATACCCTTCTCATGGGCGTATGCTAATCCTTTAAGCATCTGAGCAGCCACAAAGATTGCCAGTTGTACTGGCATTCCGGACCTATATTCTTCAAGCAATTTTTTTAGCACCATTCCGTCTACAAACTCCATAACAATATAGAATGCGCCTTTATCTTCCCCAACATCATAAACTGTTACAATGTTTGGATGATTTAGTGAAGCCGATGTTCTTGCCTCTCTTATAAATGCATCCCTTCTTTTTGGTTCTGTCGCACCACCTGTGGACAGGATCTTGATAGCAACAGCCCTCCCAAGAACAATATCCTGTGCCTTTATAACAATGCCCATACCACCGCGTCCGAGTTCTTCAATAAGTTTATACCTCTTTGATAACACTCCACCGCCTGTATCAGACAACAAAACTGTTTGTGCATACTGATCAATAAGGGAAGGTGACGGTGTCTCTATAATACGCATTATTCTTTCTATCCTGTTTTTTACATCTGTATAATCAGGATCAATCTTTATAATTTTGTTGTATATTGTTATAGCATCCCTTGATCTACCCTGCTCTTCATAAATATTAGCAAGTTTATAGAACAGGTGGAGGTTTGATTGGGAAACTGATTGGCCTGATAACATCTGCTCAACAATTTGTTCAGCATCTTTGTACATTCCCTTTTCTATAAGGAGATCAAGCTTCAGTAACATTGCATCCGGATTATTCTTTTCTGACGGAGGAGCTGATTCTATTATAGACAGGGCTTTGTCTATGTAGCCTATCTCTTTAAACATCGTCGCAGAAATAAAATATTTTCCTGCTTTTGCATAAAGCTCTGCTGCCTTCAACTTTTCACCTAAATTGCTGTACAATCTTGCAGCATCATCTAATCTATTTATTTCTTCATATAATTGTATAGCCTCGCGCTTCATTCCTTTGTCTTCATAGTATGATGCAAGTGTAAATGTTGCCTTTTCGTGCCAGCCTGCCTTTTTCATAACATCTGCTGCAGATTGCTTATCATTAATGGCAAGATAAAGTTCGCTTGCCTTAGCCCAGTTTCCGAGCCTGGAATAAAGTTCAGCAGATTGCTTTTTTAAACCAGCTCTCTCCGCAACCTCTGCTGCCTTCTGGAGGTTGCCTGTATCAACATATGCCTGGATAGCCTTTGTAGCATAATTTGTTATAGCTCTTGGAATCAGATCTCCTTTTTGAACAACGATACCCGCCTCGTATGCGGATGCAACCTTTGCTTTATTTCCAAGTTTACTGTAAAGCTCTCCAGCACGAATGTTAAAGCCTGCACTCATATAAATATCCGCTGCCTTTTCTAACTCCCCTATGGTCTCAAGCATGTTAGCCGCCTTCAATAACTCACCTGCCTTCAGCAAATTTTCGCCGGCTTGCTTATACATGGATAACTCTCTGTAAAGCTCTCCTGCTTCTTTATAGTAGCCTATTTGTTCCAGTGACATTGCCTGTTTATCTTTTATTCCCAATCGTTTGTAAAGCATTGCAGCATAATAAATAGNCCCGGCACGATAGTATGCATCTGCAGCAGAATCAAGATTTCCTCCCTTTTCATAAAGTTTGGCTGCTGCAATATGATTACCAATTTTTTCCAGCTTTGATGCCTGTCGGATTAGTTCTTTTGAATCCCTTTTTTCATACCTTCTTTTCTTTTTGTAGCCTCTATCTATAAAAAAGAGTGTTATAGAAAGGAAGATAACAATGCCCCACAGGATCTGCGTTCCAAGATCTGTTACTTTACCATTATAATGCAAAAGCGCATTCCTGATAAGATCAACATAAGGTGTTATGTAAAAAAGTATTTGATCCATACAATATGGATAGCTTAAAAATACCTTGATTGCAAGGGATTAGAAATATTGTGTAAGTATAAAGAAATATTACCGCGCTGTCATTGCGAGCCGTTATCAGCGTTATTCCTCTTTCATAAAGAGGGACAGATGGCGAGGGCATCCTCGCCATCTACATAAGATTTTCGGTTTTAGTTTTTATTGCCTTTTAATACAAACTTTAGCCCAACCGTGATTCAACGACTGACCAGTTTATATTCTTAAAGAACNCTTCTATGTAATCAGCCCTTTTTAGTCCATAATCTCTGATGTAGGCGTGTTCAAAGACATCCAGAACAAGGAGCGGCNTGCAGCCAGCAGGGTGTGCTGTATCATGCTCATTAATCCAGAAGTTTATAATGTTTCCGTTTGTATTATCCTGATACAATATAGTCCATCCTATGCCCCTCATTGTAGCAGTTGCCCTGAATTCCTTTTCCCAGTTCTCTATACTTCCAAATCCCTCTATTAGTTTTTTTGCAAGCTTGCTATTTTTATCAAGCGGTGATTTGCCACCAAGGTTATCAAAGTACAGTTCATGAAGTCTCATACCATTAAATTCCCATCCCAATCTTCTTTTAACCTCTGCAAACTCCGTTGTGCCTACCTTCCCCTCCTTTAGCATTGCNCTTAATGTGTCAAGTTCCTTATTTGTATTTGTTACATAGCCCTGATAAAGGGTAAAATGCTCCTTCAGTAGCTGCTCACTAAACCCACTAATACCTATTAATTTACTATAATCTTTTGCCGTGTAAGCCATACTTTTTACCTCCTTTTTTATTTTCCTAATACCTTATATACCTTTCCAACAATATTTTCACCAGGTTTAATAGTTTTGTCCCCTGGTTTCCATTTCGCCGGGCATACCTCATCAGTATGTTCTCTTACATACATAAAGGCTTTTACCTTTCTTACAAGTTCATCAGCGTTTCTACCTACATTATTCAGATTTATCTCACTGCCAACAAGTACACCGTCAGGATTTATGATAAATGTACCCCTGAACGCAAGTCCTGTATTCTCATCATATACACCAAACATCCGGGAAACTGTTCCAGTAGGATCTGCACCCATATGATATTTTACATGTTCTAACAATTTCTCTTGCAATTGCCATGCTAAATGTACATGCTGTGTGTCCGTACTAACTGATACAATTTCGCACCCGAGCTTTTTCAGTTCTTCTTGTTTATCTGCAAGATCCGCAAGTTCTGTGGGGCAAACAAATGTAAAGTCAGCAGGATAAAATACAAGTATAACCCATTTTTTGTTTGATAAGGCATTCCTTAAGCTAAATTTTCCGTATACACCCTCAGATGGTTCATATGTTGCAAATTCAAAATCTGGAACCTTTTGTCCTATTTTTATAGCTTCCATAACTCTTCCTCCTTTTTTTTATTAAGTATTGCACTAATGCATGTCCTTTTTAAGACAATCTGGACAAATGCCATAAAACTCTATCTGGTTGCTTAATATCTTAAAGCCATTCAAAGCTTCCCCTGGTAGATCAAAATGATATTCCATATTTACATCTATTATCTTTTTACATTTTACACATATAAGATGATGATGCTGGCTGGTATCAGGATCAAATCGTTTTTTATCAGGGTCAATTGATAGCTCCTTTATAAAACCAAGTTGAACCAGCACATTTAATACATTGTAAACAGTTGCATAAGATATTGATGGGAATTGTTTTGAAATATGTCTGTACACCTGTTCAGCAGAAGGATGAGATTTATTACCTTCAAGGTAATCAAGTATAGCTATCCTTTGAGGCGTTAGCTTTATATTAAGCCTTTTGTATCTTTTTATTTTATCCTGCATAATCATTTTAGAATAATTATAATTTAAAAAATATTATTGTCAAGTAAAATTTTTGTTTTAAAAATTAATCTAAATCAGCCCTGAAATGCAATATGNAAGNTTGCCCCTTATTTTGCAAATGCACTTTTTNGGTAAAAAGATAGGCGATATACCCTTTTCTTTAGCTATAAAATGCTTATATTTGTTTTTTGNCATTATTGTAAATTTGTCTTGAAGAATAGAAAAAGGTGATAACTTTGTGAATCCAATTATAGCAGTTACATACTCTTTTTTGTTTGGTCTGTTGCACGGTATACTACCTGACGAGCATACATGGCCCATAACATTCAGTTATGCCATTGGCAGTGGAAGTGGTAGAGAAGGTATGAAGGCTGGGTTATTTTTTTCCCTTGCATTCACTGTACAACGCACAATAATATCAGAACTTGCTTATTTTGCGCTTGCCCCCTTTGTTTTTACTGTAAACAGGTACATCTATTTAATAGTTGGGCTTGTAATGTTTATCGCAGGTGTAATTGTACTCAAAAAGCATATATACCCACACCTGCATTTGATTGGTCATCATCATGAGGATGCCAATCGCATGGAAAGAAACTTAAATGTACTGGGTACAAAATGCGAGGACTGCGAGACAGAAGTATCTGCCCCTCCGATCAGGTGGACACTTATTCATGGATTTGTTGCAGGTTTTGGCTTTGGAGGATTTGCCCTGTTTGTTAATACAATAGCGGCACCAGCAATGCCAAATGCATGGTTTGGTTTTTTGCCGGGTCTTTTTTTTGGTATCGGGACAATGCTCATGTTGCTCATCGTAGGTGCACTATTTGGCATGTCTCTTAAATGGGTACACTCACTTACAGAGGCAGATATAAAAAAGATTGGGGCTGAAACAGGGGGCAGGACATTATTCTTCGGAGGCCTGCTCTTTATCGTCGCAGGTCTTTTAACTGTTGCGGGTATTGATATAAAACTACCCTTTATCTCGGATTATACACTTATAACATTCTTTATGATCGGGGTTGCCATACCTGCCTTTATATTCTCCTATAGGCGTGTCATTAATGTAAAGAAACAAAAAGTAAAAAAGCCACTCAGTTAAAAAGACACCCATTAACCAAAAAATTCAATAGAGAAGTTTGTTCACTTTTTTACAATATTTTTCTCCAGTCCATAGGTCACAGTTCCGTTATTTTCTTATTCGCGTATCTATTGCTTGCAATTACATCCCTGTATGCTATACAATTAAATAAACTTTTGATATGGTAAAAATTAAAGGAGGGTTTTATGAAAACTGTAAAAATGGTAATAGGATGTTTGATGCTCATACTTCTTTCATTAACAGCGTTATCAGGCTGTGCTGAGAAGTCCACAAGTTCTAATACTTCTAATGCTTACTATTTATTACTCACTCCAGAAAACTCCTCAATACCCGCTGATGGTACAACAACAACAAAATTAACAGCAACGATTCAGACACTCTCCGGGAACAAGATAACGGACGGTGTATTGGTAAATTTTCAGACAACAAAAGGTTCTTTTATTGTCGGAGGTAACACAGCGGGACAGAATGTGAGCGTGGCAACCCTTGGTGGTGCGGCTTCTGTGAATTTGCAAGCTACCACAATATCCGAGCAGGCATTCGTAACAGCAAGTGTTGGAGGCTTAAGTAATAGCACTTTTGTTAGTTTCATATCAACTTCTACAGGGACAGGCACTGGAACGGGGACTGGAACGGGGACAGGTACTGGAACAGGCACGGGGACAGGCACTGGTACCGGCACGGCAACCACATCAACCACCTTTGTTGCGTCTAATCTAACTGCCACTGCAACAGAGTTGAGGGTGTGGCCATTCAATCCCTATAGAACTACATTAACACTTACGGCGAGTGATGCTGCGGGTAATTCAGTTAGCAATGGAACAATAGTAACATTCACAATCAATAATAACCCTGGTGGATGTAAGTTTATATCAAACAGCGGTACTAATCTTGGTACCTCGTTTACGACCACTGTCAACAATGCCACGGCAACAGCCATTTTTAACACCGGCACACATTCAGGTGTGGCTCTTGTAACTGCGGCTTATGTAATAAGCGGCCAGACATTTACGAATTCTGTATGGATTGTCATAGACGGCGGTCCTGTGGCAGGGGGGCTGCATTTCGGTATTGCTGTTAAACCTGGTGAATTAAATGTAGCAGGTCTTGTTACTTACGGTTTAACATCGCACATTACTGTTTATTTGACGGATAGGTATTCTAATCCTGTGCCGGATGGTACACCGGTTTATTTCGCTTCAAGAGGAGGTTTGATAGACCCTGTTGCTTATACTTCTAATGGNCAGGCATCTANGGTTTTATATTCCAGCATATTGCCACAGGTAAATCTTGTCTCATGGCCCATGGATATCAGTTTAAGAACCCCCTTTGTTAATGTATTCAATACACAACTAAATGGATACAATGAGGTTATTGCATACACCTATGGGGAAGAATGGTTTGATGATGAGAATCAGAATGGTATACACGACCCTGGTGAGCCTGTTATTCATCAGGGTGATCCGTGGATTGATGCAAATGATGATGGTGTCTATGATCCCTATACTACATGGTATTTCAACAATACAGGAACGGCATGCACAGGAGAGTGCTTCACAAACACTATAACGAACGCTTACCCTATTACAATAGACAATTCAGGTAATCCCTCTGTGTCTACCATCATATCATCTCAGACTGGTTCTGAATGGTATTGGCCAAGGTATGCAGGTGCTCCATATTCAGCACCTGCTGCTGACCCGACCAATAGTGAGTGGTTTTCACAGACAACCGTATGGAACAGTATTATTGTTGTTTATTCCGGTTATCCCGTAGTCTCATTTACGCCTACAACTGCAACATTACATACAGGGACTACCCAGAATTTTACTGTTTACTTTGGGGATGAAAATGGAAATATCCTCGCTCCAGGTAGCAGCATTGCCGCCTCTGCGAGTAGCAGCTTGCCTGTTGCTGTAGATCCTACATCCTACGATGCCAGTGCTCAGAACATAGGTGTGATTAGTGTTACAGCTAATGCACAAGCACTTCCTGCGGGTATATTATCAGAAAGCGGATATGTAAAACTCTCACTTACTTCACCGAACATTGCAAATGGCTCAACAATGCTGATAAAAATACCTATTACTGTGATACCTTAAAACAATGGAATAAGAGAAACATAAAACGATGGATGGGCACGTTGCAACGTGCCCATCTTAATTCTTGGCTGAGCCATAAAAAAATGGGCAACAATGTAGTGCTATACTTGTTCAAACATCTAATAACATAAAAAACTATGAAACCATGTTACCCATTAACCAAAAAATTCAATAGAGAAGTTTGTTCAAAAGATATAAAAACCTGACAGGTTTTTTGTAATATGGTATATAATGAGGAAGATTAAAATCAAAGGAGGTTAAGTGTATGTCTACTCAACGGATAAGATTTATAATATCAGCAGGTTTGATCGCCTTCATGTTTGCTGGATGCTCCAGCAGTAGCAGTAGTACCCAATCATCACCAGTTGTAATAAGCAATTACCATGTAGCTACCAATTTTGCAGTACCGCCAAACCCTTACGGCTTACCTACACCAGACCAGCTTAATTATGCAGTGTTCACACGGTATCGTTACAATCCAGAACCAGCTCAACTCAAAGCGATCCTCATACTTATGCCAGGGCTTTTTGGTGGAGCCGGCGATTTTGATGAGATGGCAAGAACAATAGTTCAGATGGGAAAGGGAGATATAGAGGTATGGACTGTTGACCGCCGTTCTGTACTCCTGAATGATTTCACAGGTATTCAGGCTGCATGGAACAAAAAGGATCCATCTCTTGCTATCGGGTATTATTTCAGCGGCGCAAGTATTGACGGCAAAACATACGCAGGCATGCCGCCTACTACCTCGGTATCCTATATGTCTGAGTGGGGACTTGACATGACTTTGCGAGACCTCAATACGATCGTATCGCTTATCCCGCGGCAATACCGGAAAACGAATGTATTCCTTGGCGGGCATTCTCTTGGTGCATGGATTGCACAGGAGTATGCAGGGTATGAGTTCAGCGATCCAGTAACTTCACCTGAACCCGGATACGACAATATAGCGGGTGTTGTTCTGCTTGACGGCGGAGGCTCGGGCATAATGCAACCCATGACAGCCTCACAATACATCTCCGGTTCAGGTATACCCATGACAATATCTGGCATGAATTTCACCATGCCGAGTCTGGATCAGATAAGACAGGATCCATCCAATGTGATGGTTGTCGGATTGATTGGCTCTGCCATGGGGTCGCTTGGTGCTGCGGTTGAATCCATGTTTTTAAACATGTTCACCTTTGTTCAAATAGAAGGTATGTACGCACTGCTTGAGCCAGACCAGTTGTCACCCATGCTCCAGATTCCCCAGTTCAGTCTAATTGCTACAGCACTGCTCGGCAACACACAATTCAAGGCAACGAACCAGGCAATGCTCGGGTTTGCAATGGACCGCAATTTCAATCCGATCAGCATCATGTCTGCGACCCTGGGAAGCCCGAATGGACCTTTAACATCAACACCGAGCATGTTCTTTTCGGGCATCACTGTATCTGAGCCCACGGATAAAGGCACCATGACCTATACATGGAATAGCCAGAACCATATAACAAGTATCACAGACTTAGCTGCTGTGCTCTCAAATACCTATACAACCATGTCAGAACGGTATTTTCCTACCAGGCTTCTCTTGGACACCATGGTACTGGGGGGCGATTATGGACCCACACAAACACAGACTGGAGGTATCAGCAAGGGATGCATGTACTCTATACACCAGAGATGGACGCACCTGTGATTGCGTTCGGCGCAGGCGCAGGCGTTGAACAGACTGCAACAGATTTTAACCAGTATATGAACCTGCTGCCGCCTGCGAGAAACTGTAATGGTCAGCCAAGAACTGCATGTGGCTTTGATATACATATTATGCCCAACTACACGCACCTTGATATCCTGCTTTCGGATCCGACATTAACCAGAAATAATGTAGATGCAATGATATATAACTGGGTTATGAGTCATGCGACCGGGAATTTCCCTGTTCCATCATTGCCTTGAAGACATAAAATGTGGTGAAGATGCCTACGCATATGAACAGGGGCTGATCCATATATTTGAGACAGCCCCTGTTTTGTAGCATGAATGCGACCGCTACAGGGAGCGATTTGATTTATCAAACTAAAAACACCGTCGCATAAACCTTAAAATGCAATAAGGAAGTTCGTTTGTTCGTTCGGGACACCCACTGCACAAACTTCCTTATTTTTAAATGCATTTTTCTGAAACTTTTGGATCAAAAAACTGGATTCCCGTTTTCACGGGAATGACGCTGA
>JGI24721J26819_10000644_pt1 | contig 38555 bp, 42 predicted proteins | sample YelNatPaOPGAMG01_FD_26819 | JGI IMG/M metagenome (IMG submission 26819) | reverse complement strand
TTTTTTAAGGGATGACATCAAGAGCCCTCAATGTATATGGCAGGTCTCATGGGCAGGGCTTGTTCGGCCTTTCTCTTGGGATCATACCCCGGGGATTCCCCTGAGAGCACCTCCACTTGACTTCTGAAGTATTCCGAGAGGAATTGCAGGTTCTTGCTCAGTATCTCTGATTCGTCCAGAATGCCANTTGATAGTATCTTCTTTCTCTGGTCCTTTGGCNTTGTCACAATGCTTGAAGAGATGGCAGATATGAACTTGGCCGCCGCCCCGCCTTTTGACCTGATCGCCGGGTTCTTCATCGCCTCTCTCAGTAAAGATTTCGGGTCCACNCCACNCTCCAAGAGNCCTAAAAGGNTCAGGTAAACTTCCCACTTCCACCTTGGAGACGTGTAGTAGTAGATCTTAGACGGAGAAATTCCTGTGACCTTGAGTATCTCTGACGTGTCACCTATCACTCCCTTTACCAACTCCTCGGATAGTTCTGAGCGCTCGTCTATCAGAGAGGGCTGGACATCTGGCCATCTCTCCACAGATATAAAGCCCTTGTGACCAAACCTCTCCCAGAGCTCTTCACAGATGTGAGGGGAGAAGGGAGCCATCAGCTTGATTATGGTCTCAAGGGCGTACCTCACCACGCTCCTGGTCTTCCCATCGTTAGCCTGCGATCCCTTTCTCCTGAGATACCACATTATGTCCTGCTGAAGAATGAAGAACGAGGAGTGTATCGCCTCCCTGACCCGTAGGTTTTCCATGGAGGACGTTGTCTGCTCTATAACGCGCTGAACTCTGCTCAGGAGCCACATGTCCAGTGGGTCGAATCCTTCGACGGCTAGCGGTGGGGCATCACAGTATTTCAACGAGAATTTGTAAAATTCTTGGAGCTTGACCTTCGTGGTCCTTGCCAACGAGTCGCTGAAGTCGGCGTCCTGGAGGAGCTCGGAGGCAGAGAGGATCGAAACTCTCAGGGTGTCAGCACCGTACATCCTTATCGCCTTCCTCAATGGTATAATGTTGCCAAGAGACTTTGACATCTTCTTACCTTCCATGAGGACACTGCCGTTGACAACTATCTGTCTAGGCCACAGTGACGGGGGGAATATTGCGACGTGGTTGAATATGAAGAAGGTCAGGTGGTTGGGAACGAGGTCCCTGCCTGAATGCCTACTATCGAGGGGGTAGAAGTAGAGGAACTCGCTCCGCATCTGCTCCAGGAGGTGCTTGGGGACCTTGAGGGACGATGGATCGCCTAGACCAAGGAAGATATAATCAAAGACTTCTGGCGTTAGGAGCGAAGGGTCGATCTTTGCCTCATTTAGTGTTTTTGCGATTGTGTAGAACGCCATGTAGATCGTTGAGTCGGAGAGGCTCTCTATTATCCAATCCCTGTCCCAAGGAAGCGGGGTGCCCAGACCTGCCCTCCTGGCACATGCTTTCTCCTTGAGCCAGTCAACCACATTCTCAAACTCTTCTCTGAGCTCCTCGGGGAGTATTGACATCTTACTCAGGTGGTCTTTGACGAGAGACTTCCAGTTCGGGTCCCCGTAGTTGATGAACCACTGGTCGCTCATCAGGTTGACCGTTATCTTGGCTCCGCAGCGGCAGTAGATCGGCCCGTTGATTATCTCGTAGAACTTGAATGCCTTGGAGGACCTTATCAGGTCGTTCTTTATCTCTTCCTTAGCCTCACTTACAGGCATCCCAGCGTATCTGCCAGTCTCAGCCCGCATCTCACCTGTATGGAATTCCCGCTGGTACAATTCCTTTGTTGCCTCCTCTGCCTTAGGGTCGAGCTGGTCTCGCACGCCCAGCTTTTGGATGAGATCTACGGTTGGGATTTCCGGAAGGCCAGGGGACCTTACCACCGGTATAGGTTTCAGTGATGAGACTACCCCAGCATCGAGGCCGTATTCCTTTAGTCGCTCCGGATGGTTTTGGAGATCCATTATGGCCAGCAGGTCATATGGCGCGTGTGCTGGGACGGACATGACCACCCCGGTCGCGTTCTCTGGGTCAACGAAGTCCGCGGGGAGAACAGGTATGCGGTCGCCTGTGAGGGGGTTGACCGCGTACTTTCCCACGAGCATTGAGCCCTTCAATTCGCGGATCACTTTGACCCCAGAGGACTGCTCGGAGAATTTCTTTGCTGCGGGCTTGCTGAGGATCAACCTCTCCCCGCCAGCTTCAACTTCCACATAGTCGGACTTTGGGTTTACCCAGATGTTGGTGACGCCGAATACGGTCTCAGGTCTAAGGGTCGCGGCGGGCAGGTAGGACCCGTCCATGATGAACTTGATAGCCACAAACTCCTCTACTTCGGGCTCGGCATCGCCCTTGGTGTCGTGCTGCCCGACTGGATTCCGGCAGGAGGGGCACCAGCCGATTGGGTGTACACCTTTGGTGATATAGCCCCTTGACTTCAATCTGTAGAACTGCCACTCTATGAACTTGCTGTATGCGGGGTCTATGGTGGTGAACTCTCTCCTCCAATCTATGGAGTAGCCCATCTCAATCATNCCGAGTTTTAGGTCGTTGTGGAAGTAGCGGGCAATGTTCAGAGGCGAGTCGAATGTCTTGATGACGTCTTCAGAGACCCCGACGCTTTTGAACTGCTCTATGAGCTCTTTGTCATTTGACTGGATCCTCTTGCTTTGGGCGAGGATGGGAGTCCCGGTGTAGTGAAATGCCATGGGGAGGAGGGTGTTGTAGCCTCTCATCCTTTTGTATCGAGCATACACGTCTGCGAGGGTGTAAGTCCTCGCGTGACCGATGTGCTGGGGCATGTTCGGGTAAGGATAGGCAACTGTCACGTAAAACTTTGGTCGGGACTCGTCCGGGTCAGCCTCAAATATCCTGGACTCGCTCCACCTTCTCTGCCACTTCTCCTCAACCTGTTGGAAGTTTAGTTCTAGGTCAGGGTTAGTGGACAAAATAACCACCAAACCAGAATCATTGGCTCTTACTTCTGTTCGGACCCTCTATTATGTTTTTTATAGACTGGATAGATTCTTCAAAGCGATCGAGGCTCTCCAATGGGACCCTTCCCTGTCCTACGTCTGGCCTACCTCCACCCCTGCCACCCATAGCTCTTGTGAAGACCTCGGTGATTTTTCCCGCATTCAAGCCCCTGCCAACAGCACCCTCTCCAGCCATAGAAACCACGCTGCCATCTGCCCTGGATACCAGGACTGCCAACGCGTCGCGGTCCNTCTCGACAATTTGGGAGGCTACCGGGATTAAGTCCTCGGCAGATAGACCATCCAGTAAGCCTTTTATGAGTTTTGTCTCCCCTATCTTCTCGGCTTTGAGGTAGAGNTCTTCGGACAGCCAGTTCGCCAGAATCTTCCTCAGGCGCTCTATCTGCCTCTTGGAGGCGGAGAGGTCCTCCATAAGCTTGGAGGCAGCCTTGTCCACCCGCTCAGCAGGGGTGTTCAGGATCTTCGAGATCTCTTGAAGGGCAGACTCCTGCGTGTGTATGAAGCGTANGGCTTGCTCGCCCGAAACGAATTCTATCCGCTCTATGCCGTCCTGAATGCGTTCTGACCGAATTATCTTGATCAATCCGATCTCTCCGGTGTTTGAGCAGTGTATGCCCCCGCATGCCTCAGCGTCCCAGTCCTCAATCTCCACGACGCGGATTGTTGGTCCTTGGACCACGCCGCCCTGATAGAGGCGCATACCAAACCTCTGTTCTGCCTTGTTGCGGTCCACAAAGTATGCCCTGATCGGTCTACACTCTTGAACGATTTTGTTTGCGAGGGCTTCGATTTCCCTGAGCTGGGATGGAGAGACCTTCTCGAAGTGGGAGATGTCGAGGCGACTCTTGTCCACGCTCTTCTGTGCGCCCTCCTGCCAAACATGATCCCCAAGCACCCTCCTTGCGGCTCCAAGCAGGATGTGTGTGGAGGAGTGGTGCCTCATCAAGGCGACCCGCCTGTCCCAGTCAACCAGACATTCCACAGGAGTTCCTTCTTTTATGGGCGCGACCTCCTCGACGAAGTGGACAACTATTCCGCGGGATTTTTGAACGTTAAGCACTTTGACCTCCCGCCCGTCTAAAAGGAGGTAGCCCGTATCATTGAGCTGCCCGCCGCCCTCAGGGTAAAATATTGTCCTGTCCAAGATCACGCGGGTCTTATCGGAGTAAAGCACTTTTGCCCTGAGTCGCTTTGTCTTCGGCTCGGAGTAATACACCAGCTCTGTAGGGGGGAGTGGAGGCAGACCCTGTAGTATGTCTTCGCCTTCCTTCTTGGGGGGTTGCGCTGAGGAGTGGATCTCGGCCACAATGGTATCAAAAGTGTCGGGAATCTCGACCTTTATGCCTTGGGGTTCAGAGACTGCCTTCACGATCTCGGGTGGCAAACCGTGCGAGTCGTAGAGTTGGACTAACTGGTTTAAGGGTAGAGTCCCGCGCCTCCTTATCTCTGGATCTCTTATGATGCGCAGGACAAGGCTCTTGCCCTGGTCAATTGTCCGGGCGTAGCGCGTGACCTCAAGGTCCGCGACCTTGACTATGTATTCCAGGTTTTCAGCCAGCTCAGGAAACTGGTCGCTCCAGTAGCGGACCTGCATGGCCAATAGCTCGGAGAGTGGCTGGGATATGCGGGCGTAGTCCATCATGCGCTTGACCCTCCTTATCATCAGTCGAGCAAGATACCCAGCCTGTACGTTAGAGGGCACAATGCCATCGCCCAGCATGAAAGCGATCGTCTTCGTGTGGTCGAGGATCGCCATTAAGATCTCAAAGGGTTTCAGCTGCGAGTCCAAGGTCGTGGGATCCATACCTAAGGCTGACGCGACTCGTTCCCTGGCTGCCCTTATTGACCCCTCATCGACTATGTTCATCATGCCAGCGAACCTCGTGGCCTCAGCCAGGACCTTCTGGTCGGGTCTCTCTATACCAGAGATCTTGAGAAATTCATCGAAAAGTCGCCCGTATATCGCCTCGAACCCGGTCGGCGTCCCCTGGGAGATCCAGGTGAAGCGCTCCAGTCCATAGCCGGTGTCAACTATCCTAAGGGGGAGTTCGCGATAGGAGCCGTTAATTTTCCTGTATTGCATGAATACAAGTGTGGAGAGCTCGAGACCGCGGACGATGCCCTCGAGATCTGGACCCGCATCGCCTCCGCCCTCCCACCAGTGCTCTATGTAGGTTATCTCCTCTCCCGGGATTCCGAGATCTTTTGTGAGGAACTCATGGTGATATGAGACCGTCTCNTCCTTCCAGTATATCTGATTCTCCTTGGAAGAGAATGCGTGGTGTGCCATCATCTCGAATATGGTGAGGTGCCGCCCCCCGGTCTTTCCCACATTGTCAAGATCGTTCATCCTTATGCAAGGCTGGGAGATGGNCAGCGGGTTGAATGGAGGGGGTACCTCCCCGCTAGTCACGTGGGGTTGGAAGCAGGCTATAGAGGCGATTGTGAGGAATATATCGTCTCTCCACCTAGCCACAACCGGATACCGCCTAACCCTCGCGTGCCCCCTCTTCTCGAAGAAGGAGAGGAACGCCTCACGCATCTCTTTTATGGTGAAAGATCTCTTAGTCGGGGGGCTATTTATAAAGGAGTATGGAACGCAAGGCGAGTCGCCGCACAGTTCNTGTTCAGGGTCTAGTGTCCAAAAGTTCCTTTTGCATATTTTACATTGCCTCCTTGTAAAGCCGTTTTCCAAAAAGAATTGGAGGCGGTAGGCTTCGGGTCCGGCTATCAAATTAGATCATCCCAAAACAGAATGTTGTGGTTTTCAAGGATCGTTTGAAAAGGCTATAAAGCTTTGGATGACCCTTCGTATAGAAAATTTGGCGTAGGGAGGGTTTTTGAATTTAAACCCATCCCCGATTAGCCGAAGAGGGCACCGAGCCCTTCAACGGTCTCTTCTTCAGCTGCNGCTTCCTTCTTCTCTTCCTTCTTCTCCTCCTTTGCTTCTGCTGCAGGGGCAGGCTGGGGTGCTGCCGCGGCGGGAGCCGCCACCATTGGCACTGCTGCGGACTTTATCACCTCGTCTATGTTTATCTCGCTGAGCGCTGCCACAAGTGCCTTGACCCTAGCAGCATCAACGCTTATTCCAGACGCTGAGAGAACCTTTGTGAGNTTCTCCTCGTTTATCGGCTGCTTGGCGTTGTGAAGGAGCAGACCAGCGTAAATATACTCGATTTTAATCACCCCCAACAAGGCGTTTTTTATAGGAAACTTTTATACTTAAATCCTTCGCCTCCTAGTTTATGGAGAGGTCTGGATGTTTCTTNGAGATTGTCTCTGCCAGCGCTCTGCCCTGCAACTCNGCTAGCGAGAGGATCTCGCGTATAGTCTCTGGCGTAGGTATGCCAGTCNTTCACAGCGAGCGTCTTGGCATTGTTATAGGCCTTCGCAAGCAGTAGCGGGACAGTCTCCTTTGTCGGGTATGCTGTGTTCAGNGAGAGGTTCACGGCATATTGTACAGCGGTCGCGATCTCTGAGCGGTATTTGTCTATGTCTATCGATAGAAGATCTCCTGGTATAACCACACCATCGTATGCCACCTTGAGTTTTATGCCGACCATTATGGGCTTGAGCCCTAGTTTGTTCAGGAGGTCTGCAATGTCTGCCGAGATGACCTCGCCCTTCTTCACCACGACCGTGTCCTTTGCGATCCAGACTGAGCCGTCTTGGATCTTGGTGGGGATCTTTGCGGCACCGAACTTGCTAAGTATCGGTCCTGGCTGGAGACCGGTGTTCCCGGCGCTCACCACAATATCATCTGGTGCCACGTCGCCTGGGGAGGCTGCGGACGGAACCTTGTTCTTTTCGAACATCAGGTATAGTTTGAATGGGTTCTTGTTTGAGAGTATTAATGCGTTCTGGCCGGTTAGGTACTTGTATATTTCCTCAAGGTTTTGGAATTTCCCGCCCAAGTTCTGGAGGGCCTTTTTGATTAGAGTGTTCTTTGCAACGCATATCTCCAAATCGTCCTTGAATTTCTTCCTTAGCACCTGAAGCTGGTGAGCTTTGAGGGCGCGAAGGTCGGCTATGGCAAATACGGTGTACTTATTCAGGAGGTTTTCGAGCTTCTCGACAACGGACTTCTTCTTCTCGAGGGTTTTTCTTGGCAATAGCACCACCTCATCTCAGTTTCACGGGCTTGCCCATAGTCGTTTTTACAACGATAGAGGAGAGGAACTGGTCGAGCTTTATTCTCCGCTCTATGGCGCTAAGTACTGCCATTATGTTCTCGGCGATGCTCTTCGAGTCCATTTCCTCAGAGCCTATCCTGCATCTAATTGTAGGTTGGTCGCGGATCCTTATCCTGACAGAGTTCCGGTACTTCTTGATGAGTGAATCGATGTTTGCGGTAGGCGGGACTGGATCCGGCATCTTCCCCCTTGGACCGAGCACTGGACCAAGGATCTTTCCGACTGTAGCCATCAAGTCAGTCCTCGCGGCAAAGAAGTCGTAGGTCTCGGCTAGCTTCTTTATGGCTTTTTTGTTACCGGCATACTGCTCGAGATCCTGTTTAGTTAGGACAAGGTCAGCACCTGCCTGCTTAGCTTTGGTCACAAGGTCTCCGTCGGCAATGACACAAACCTTTATATCCTTTCCAACCGGGTGCGGGAGTGAAACGACCTCGTTTATCCTGTTCTCTGGCGCCTTGACATCAAGACCCTTGAAGTTGACAAAGAGCTCGACAGCCTGTACGAAGTTACGTTTCTTAGAGTTCTTTTTTGCATCCTCAACTAGAGTAGTGAGTTTTTGAAGGTCAAACTGCATGTCACTGTGCCTCCATCTTCTTTATGAGATCGTCGTAGACTCCAGAATCGATCTCCTTCTGGACTTCGCGCGGGTCCTTACCGGCTACGGTAACGCCGATGCTAACACAGGTACCAAGAACCTCTTTGAGGCACGACTTCAGGGTCTTTGCGACTGAGAGAGGATAACGGGTCTTGGCAATTTTGAGGGCGGCTTCTATACTGAGGTCTCCCACCTTCTCCGCCTTGGCGTTGCTGGAGCACTTCTGCAACTTTAGCTCCTTGACTATCAAGGCGGTGGTGGTGGGCACACCGACCTCGACCTCAAATTCCTTGGTATCTGGGTCGGCGATTACCTTTACCGGAACTTTCATTCCTTCGAACTCCTTGGTCTTCTCATTTATGGTGTTGACTACCTGGAGGATGTTAAGGCCAATAGGACCCAGTGAAGGACCTATTGGTGGTCCACCGGTAGCCTTTCCACCATCTACCAAGAAGTTGAAGGTCTTCTTAGTTCCCAATCTTACTCCTCCTCTAACTTGGAAAAGGCTTCAAAGATGTCGGTCTTCTGCTCCTTCTCCGACTCCTTCGCCTCGGGCTTTGGTGCCTCGGCGCGGGATATGACCTTAACCTGTTCCGCGTGAATGGTTATTGGGAGCGTGTAGGGCGCCTCTAGGAGTTCTAGTGTGACCTCTGCCTTTGCTCGATCGACCCTAGTGACTTTCGCCTGCATGCCCTTGAAAGGACCAGAGACGATCTCGACCTTGTCGTTGACCTCAATAACTTCGACGACGGGCTTTGGCATTATGAAACGCATTATGTCTTCGAACTCGACTTTGCCTGCTACCCACCCCTTAACGTGTTTTATCTCCTCAATTGCTAGATTGACGATGTTCGGACCGCTCGCCTCAATGAAGACGTACCCGCTCACGTCTGGCGGGGATATGATTGCCTTCACAGGTATATTCTTGGCAATGCAGCGGCGTTCTATCAGCAGTGCAACATTCTTCTCCTGTCCCGCGGTGGTCCGTATGGCGAATATTCTGGAAGGCGCGGTCTGCGCTGAGGACATAGGTCAGCCTCCTGAGTGCATGATGAGGGTTGAGATGAGTTGTATTATGAAGCCAAATACGCCGACTCCGATCATGCCCAAGAAGCAGATCCTGAGCGATAGCTTAAACTCGTCCATGTCAGGTTTCCTTGAAAGCTTCAGGACCTTGGCCATTGAGCGTAGAGAGTCGGAGAGAGTCATTTGGTATCATCTGCCTATTTCCATAAGAGCAAAAGGGAGAAAGATAAGGTTCAATTTAAAGCTTTCCACAAAAAATACAGGCTATGATTGGGGGACAGGATTTTGCCAGAAAGGGGAAGGGGCGCCAGTCTCCCGGGCTTATGTTGTAGAGGGAGACATTTGAAGAGGATTATTGAGGAAAAAGGATTGAGGTTCTTCTGACAGTGCGTGAGGTGCACGTTTACTAAACCTTTACCAACTCGATGCCTTCTATGGTTTTAATGGACTCTTTGTATTTTGAAGGTGTGCCCTTCCAGTCAACGTAGGCTTTCGAGCACTTGCCAAAGGTCCTTTCCATGCAAACTTTGATCATGCCAGGGTCCATTCCCTCATTCATTGCGTACTTCGGGATTATGTGACCGATCATGGCGCCTTCATTCAACATGAGGTTGGTAAACTTCTCGGAGTAGTGCCCCCCACCCACACCGATCGCGCATTCGCCAAACTTCGGGTACGATTTTATTGAATTGGAGACAGCCTTTGCTACTGCCCTTCCAAGTAGATCATCCTTCCACGCTGTTTCGTCGCTCCCTATCTCTATGAAGGTTATGGGCGCCGGGAGGCTAGTTGGACCGTGGTGCGTCGCCTCCACAGAAACAGGAACATCTAGACCTAGCATGTTGGATGCGCGCTTAAGCTCCTGCAGGAGGCGGGTTTGGAGGCAGGGGTTAGAGATTGCGACCTCTTTTGGTCTTCCGCCAAAATCAGCGTGGTTGCAAAGGTTCCCAGGGGTATGGACGGTAAGGCAGCGGATCCCAGATTCGCTCTTATGCCTTGAGAGGCAGAGGATCCACTCTGCGTTGGGGGCAGGCATGGACATGCTGATGAGAGGCGAGTCTATGCCGATTAGGTAGAAATCGTCGTGTGAGTATGCCAGAGAGGACCCAAGGGGCACCTCTTTGAATGAGAGTTCGCAAAGAAGGTGGGAGGAGATGTTCACGCCAGCAGGGTCAGCCTTTGAGTAGACCAAGAGTTTCAATAGAGGCACCGAAGTGACTAGATCAGTAGAGCCATAATACCTTTTTGTGCGTGAAGTCTATTTTCAGCCTGATCCCACACGACTGAGTTCTTGCCGTCAATAACCTCATCTGTTATCTCTTGACCCCTGTGGGCGGGCAAGCAGTGCATGACTATTACGTCTGGCGGCGCGTGGCTCAGCAGGTCTGAGTTGACTTGGTAGGGTCGGAAGGCGAGCATCCTCTCCTCCTTCTCGGCCTCCTGTCCCATAGAGACCCAAACGTCGGTGTAGATCACATCGGCATCTTTAACCGCGACCTTCGGATCTTCCACTAAGGTCAGGGAGGCACCTTTAGCCGCGCCCTTCTTTATTGAGTCGGCATAGGATTGAGAGATCTGGTACTTATTGGGAGAGGCGATCGTCATATTCCCTCCAAGCTTGAGCACAGCCTCGGCGAGCGACCTGCAAACGTTGTTATTGCCGTCGCCCACAAACACAACATTTGTGCCCTCGACCTTTCCCTTCTTCTCGATTATGGTGAGGCAGTCACCCAAGGCTTGGCATGGGTGTGCTAAGTCGCTGAGGGCATTGATCACAGGGGCGCGCGCGTTTTCGGCCATTATCTCCAGGTCGGTGTGTTTGAAGACCCTCGCAACAATTCCATCCGCATATGCATCGAAGGTCCTTGCGGTGTCTGCAATCGTCTCACCCCTCCCGAGCTGCAGGTCATTCCAGTTCAGGTATATTGGGTGACCACCAAGTTGGTGAACGCCAACGTCAAACGATAGGCGAGTTCGGGTGGAGGGCTTCTGGAATAGTAGGATCACAGTCTTGCCACTAAGATAGGGTCTGATGTAGTTCCCACACTTTACATCGTGCTTCATACTAATGGAGAGTTCGAGTATCTTCTCTATCTCCTCCTTAGTGTAGTCGGAAAGTGTTAACAGGTCCCTTCCTTTCATTGTTCTCATTAGATTCACCTTTTGAGGTTTTTTCAATAAAAAAGGTTGCTTAAAACTTTTACGCTAAAAAAACTGCACATTTACTAAACATAATTTATTTTTTATTGGTTTTTGATAAGATATTTTTAATTACCCACTCCGGGTCGAAGGTTATGAGATCCTCATATCCTTGACCTGTGCCAAGAAAGAATATGGGCTTTTTGATTATGTTTGATATAGATATGGCGGCGCCGCCCTTCGAGTCCGCGTCTACCTTTGTGAGGATAACACCATCCAAAGGTACGAACTTGTTGAACTCCTGGGCCTGCTGCAGGGCGTCATTTCCAGTCAGCGAATCGCCAACAAAGATTGTTAGATCGGGTTTGGCAACCCGGTAAATCTTCTGCAACTCGTCCATCAGTCCTCGGTCAGTCTGCATTCTGCCCGCGGTGTCTATGAGGACGGCGTCTATCTGGTTTGACCTGGCGTATGATATGGCATCGTAAGCCACGGCAGCAGGGTCTGCGCCGTACTTGTGCTTTATTACCTTGATGCCTAGCCGCTTAGCGTGTACATCGAGTTGCTCCTCTGAGCCTGCCCTAAAAGTGTCACTGCATGAGAAGACTACCTTAAGCCCCCTATCCATCAGGTATTTCCCGACTTTTGCTATCGTTGTGGTCTTCCCGGTGCCATTTATGCCCACAAACATTATGACGAACGGTTTCTTTGATGTGACCAGTGAGAGGATATCAGCGGAAGTCAAGCCCTCTCTCAATAATGAGCGAAAGGTCTCTTCTACCAAGGGGGAGATGTCCTCGAAACGGCTCACTTTTCTGCCAAGAAGGGCAGACTTCAGCCTAGATACGAATTCCTCAGCGACTGGCAGGGCAACATCGCACTCCAGCAGCGCTACCTGGAACTCCCAGAGGTAGGACTCCAGGTCTCTCTCGGAGATGGATTTTGTGGAGATCCCTTCCAAGAGAGAAGAGAAAGCGCTCTTCAGGCGGTCAAACAAGAGTTACGCCTTCCCGGACGCCTCTATTTGGGAGTAGAGCTGGTCGATCCTTGCCTGGAGCTGGTCCAATCTTGCGGCGACTTGGAGGTACTGGTTTTGCAGGGAAGAGATCTGCATCTGCGCCTTCTTTATCCGGTCCTCTATGTCTGATATTGCGGTGTCGATGCTCTTTTCAATGGATATGCCAGACCCCACGCCCACCACTACGGTTTTTACATCTTGGAGGAAGGCCCTTATGTAGTTCCCAGCCCCTATGTGTATCAGAGTCTCCGCCTTGCCCTCCCTGTTTTTGATCTCGTACAGCGAAGCCTTGCTGAGGGTCAACTCTGCAAGGGCACCTGTTGTGAACTCTATCTGCTGACGCAAGACGTCTGCATAAGCCTTGAGGTTGGAGAACTCTACAAGTAGCGGATCGAGCTCTTCCTTGGGCGTCAAGGGCTTTGCGGGGCGGGGGGAGGAGCTCATCTTTATGCACCGACCTGCTCTTCCACGGCTTCTATCTTTATTTGGAACCTCTTCAATTTATGGTTTCCACCAAGAGTGCTCAGGACCTTCTCGATCGCCCATTCTCTCTTCGGTGCAGTTACCTGTTTCTTAAAGTTAACCCAGTTTATCCCCATTTTTGCCTTTCCCTTAACTATGAAGGTCTTGCTCATATACATCACCCAATCAAACCTAATGATGCCTCGATGTGTGCCATTTCAGGACCGGTGGTAGCCTCGCCCACCACCACACCATACGAGTTTGCCAGCATACCCACCCTAAGGTAAGGGTAGCCGCAGTTAACGGTAGAGATGTTAACGGGGATATTAAAAATTTCCTCAAGTTTCTTTACCTCTTCATCGGTGGTCTGAGGGTGACAAAGCATGGCCTTGTTGTTCGTGACTGCACATACACCTGGGAGGGATAATCCTGCAATGTTAACCTCATAAACCTCCACACCAAGGGTTTTTGAGAGGAGGGATTTCAGTTCAGGATCTGCCCCGACGCCAACTGCGGCAACGGAGTCGTTAACGAGGACCATATTCCCCAAGGCGTTCTTCTTTCCATTGTACTGAACCACGGGAATGCCGACGCTCGATTCGATAAAAGAGATCTCGTCTTCCTTTGCGTTATGGGGGACTAGAAGCCCTTTAGAATTTCCAGTTATGAATATCCCCAAAAGCACGCTACCGCAGATAGTTGTCTTGTAGAGGGGCACCCTTAGCGTTGAGGACATCTCCTCCTCGAATTTTCGGGGTATGTCTGGAGGGGCTAATGCAAATTTATCGGTTGCAAACAGGAAAGCGCCTATGTTGGGATTTCCGTACAGCGAAAGTCGAGATATGGGCAAACGAGATTATGCCTCCGCAGGGAGCACTCTGGCCGTCCCGTCTTCCAATTTTTGAACCTTTATTGAGATCTTTCTGAGAGTTTTTGTTTTGCCCCTTGACCACAGCTTGGCATTCAAATCGTTGTGGATTTTGACCTCTTCCGTATCAGCGATTCTCTGGGTGATCTTTTTGATCAACCTTACGGCTTTAGGAGCGGCTTTTCTCCCGTATGTAAGGTAAGCATGCCGGAGATTTATTGTGACAGTCTTCTCTTCAATAACCTTGCTTTCCTCTTCTTCCTCTTCTTCCTCTTTTTCCTTTTCCTCTTTTTTCTTTTCCTTTTCTTTTTCTTCCTTCTCTTTCTTTTCTATCTCCTTCTCCTTTTTCTTCTCTTTTTCCTCCTCTTTTGTTTCCTTGTGTTTGGCTTTCTCCTCGATTTTTTCTTCCTCTTCCTCTTCCTCTTCCTCTTCCTCTTCCTCTTCCTCTTCCTCTTCCTCTTCCTCTTCCTCTTCCTCTTCCTCTTCCTCTTCCTCTTCCTCGTGCTGATGTTTACGCTTTTTATCTTCTACATCATCAGGATCGATGGATCTTTCGCTCACTTGAGCCCACCTCATAGTTTAAGTTTGCTTCTCCTCCAGTGCCTCATCTTTGGATGTCGCCTAAACTTGCCTCGGGTCTTTGCAACAACCCATATTGGCACCGGGCTGCTTTCTTTATTGGCTTTAATCAACCTCTTCTTTTTTGAAAGATGTTTATTCCTAGCCACATCCAACACCTCATAATCGGGTTATTTTTATGTCTCTTTTTCTGCTTTGAAGTTCGAGTAGAATTTTTTTCAGCTGCTCATCAGTCAACGGAACGGGCAAACGTCCTTGCTGAGCCAGTTGTATTAGTTGAAGTTCTAATTGCTCAGCGAACTCGGGCCTAACTATCTTTAGATTGTTAAGCCTACTTCTCGCCTCGGGCGTCAGAATCACCCTAAGAACATTCTGCTTCTGTGCCTCCTGTTCTTGCCTAAGCTCCTCCTCCGCCAATTTCCTTTGCATCTCGGCTAGTTTCCTCTGTTTCAGTATTTCTAACTCGTCTGGGGAACCAGCCAAAGAGATCACCCTACTTAACCTTGGCGGGAAGGTATTTACTCAATGCAGGAAGATCCTTTTGGAGTTCTTTGAGTAATTTGTAGGAAATTCTATCCACTATGGATTTTCCCTTATCAGTGAGGACCCGGCCTCTAGTGCCCAACTTTGTCACCAATCCAGCACTCTCTAATTGCTGAAGAGGCTTTCTTATTAATGAGGCGCCGGCCCTATAATGGTGTTCTCTGCGCATCCCTTTCTTTGCCCTGCCACCGTANGCAGTTCTCAGAGATTCTATGCCTACTGGTCCATCTAGGTAGATTCGCCTGAGTAGAGATGCGCACCTTATGTACCAGAAATCTGGTTGTGTCGGGATCCTTTCTGCATGTGAGCCCGTCTTTACATAGCTTGACCAGGGGAGTGGTGAGACCTCTTTAACGTTCTCTTTAAGGTACTCTGCTAATGCGCGAATTAGCTTGTCAGCTGGAACATACTGGGCAAGAGGCACAGATATCTCCTCTCCATTTGCGTCTCCAGAGATAAATCTAACTTAAATATATATCCTTTTACCTTTGCTTTTTGGTTTTTATGGGATAACGCTTAGTGGTGCCGCACACCAAGCATGTGACCACAATGTGGGGACTCCTTCTAGGCGAAATTCTGATACGTGATCGGATGCCCGGATATAAAAAAGAGTGACAGGACTTGCACATGAAGTATTTCCAAGATTTAGGTATGCGCACGTTCGTCCTTTTTGAGATCTGTATAGCCATCTCGACGTACCTATCAGAGTAGCTTGGATTTGAGTGGATATTTGCCTCCGCTAGCCTGAAGAGGTTATCGATCCTTTGGGCAGCCAAGTCCTTAATTAGGCGTCGGTTTGATGGCAATAGTCTGCACCCATATGAAAGAGGAAAGCCAAGACATAAATGTTTTGAGATAGGTCTTTCTAAAGTGAGTGAGTTTGAAAATATGAAGAGGTTAAATTTGATACTAGCGGAATCGGCGTTGGAAATTGTCCCAAGAGAGATCGTGGATCATCCTTCTGTGAAGAGATGGGCNGAGAGGAGGGGGAAAGAGCCCGATAAAGTCCTCCTCGACATATCTTACCATTATGCTGCAATGAGGGGGCTCGTGAATTGGGACAGGAGAGGGAGACCGGACATAGTGTATGTTAGTCTGCTGAATGTACTGGGTAGCCCCCTAAACAGAGAGGGACTACTTCAAGTTTATGTACACACACTCAATGACTTCGTGATCACCTTGGATCCTGAGATAAAGTTGCCGAGAAATTACTTGAGGTTTTTAGGTTTAGTGGAGCAGTTGTTTGATATAGGCAAGGTCCCTCCTAAGGGCAAGTGGCTCATGAAATTGGAGAGGAAGACCCTCAAGAACCTCCTGGAGGAGCTTAAGCCTAGCAAAACTATATTCTTGACCGAGGGGGGAAGAAAGACAAAGGCAGGTAAATTAGGAGTTATGATCAAAGAGGAGGAGAACCCCTCGGTGGTCATAGGAGGGTTTCAGAAGGGGGAATTTAAGGAGGAGAATATTAAGCTGGCCGATGCGAAGATATCGCTGTATAAGAGGGCGCTAGATGCGTGGGTCGTGGCGGGCATAGTTGTTCACGAGGTTGGGAGGGCGTTGGAGATCGTGTAGGCGACCTTTATGGACCTTGTGAAAAAAGTTGCTGAGATTTTGAGTAGCGCATCCCATGGCATCGCATTTACAGGGGCAGGGATTAGTACAGAGAGCAACATACCGGATTTTAGGGGGAGTCAAGGGCTTTGGAAAAAGTTCGACCCAAGGATGGCCTCAAGAAGTTACTTTGAGGAGGACCCAAAGGGGTTCTGGAGTTTTTANGCTATGAGATATAGTGCAATTGCGGGCGCAGCTCCCAATGATGGCCATTTGGCTTTGGCTGAGCTTGAAAGAAGGGGCTACATAGAATCAGTAATAACTCAGAATATAGATACATTGCACACGAAGGCAGGTTCAAAGTCCGTTATTGAGCTCCACGGCAATATCATCTGGAGCCACTGCGATCTCTGCTCTGCGGAGAGGAGGACAATAGAGTGCATTGAGGAGTTTGAAAGGAGCGGCAACCCTCCCACGTGCAAATCGTGCGGGGGATTGATGAGACCCTCTGTGGTACTATTCGAAGAGCCTGTAAGGCTGATGGAGACTGCCATAGATATAGCATGTAGAAGTGATTGCTGTCTGGTGGTCGGATCGTCGTTGACAGTATACCCTGCTGCGATGGTGCCAGAGGTTGTTAAGAGGCAGGGAGGGAGTCTAATAATAATTAACATGGATCCCACGCCCTTGGATTATAGAGCAGATATTGTGATAAGAGAGAAAGCGTCGGTTATTCTCAAGAAGCTTTTAGAGATACTCCCCTAGTTATACGGCGCCAGATTTGAAAAATTTTGAAGGGCGAATACTGGCGTTCGCAGGAAGGGTGCCGCAAATATCAGTGAACCCCCATCAGAAGGGGGCTTATCGCCAATATCATTAAACTGCGACTTTTTTTAAGTGATGATAATCTGGGCAAAAATTTTGGTGCGGTCGCCGGGATTTGAACCCGGGATCCAAGGCTTGGGAAGCCTTTATCCTAGACCGGACTAGACCACGACCGCATTAAAGAAAAAATTGGTGTCCGTGCCTATATCTATTACTCTCTCCATGCATACATGCTTAGAACTACATGGACATGAAGTCCTCGGGCTTTGGAGGCTCCGGCGGGAGTCCCTTCCTTTCCCTTATCTTTCTTATTGTTTCGGCTAGCATGCTGGAAGGAACAGGCGACCACCTTGCAAATTCTGTTCCCCAGAAAGCTTTGCCTGCTGTGGCACTTCTGAGTTGGTCTGACAGGTCAAATGTCTCCGCAACGGGGATCTCAGCTACCAGGTGCATTGTCTGATCTGTTTGCTCAAGAGAGATGATCTTCCCACGCTTGCCAGCTATAATCCTCGTTACATTTCCAAGGAAATCTTGAGGCACCTTCATGTCTAGTTTCATTATAGGCTCCAACAAAATCGGGTTAGCACTCAGGAAGCCCTGGAACATAGCATCTCGCATTGCCGGCATTATTTGGGCTGGACCCCTGTGGGCAGGATCTTCGTGGACATTGGCGTCGACTATCTTTACGAGTAAGCCGCGGATTGGCTCCCTCGCCAAAGGACCTTCGGCCACATTGAGGCGGAAAGCCTGTATAACGGTGTCCTTGATCTCGCGCATATACTGGAGACCCTTTGTTGCGTCCACAAGGACGTTCACGTAACTGTCTATCGCCCAGATGCCTCTCGCGATGTCGGTGTCCCAGCCAGCCTGCTCACGGAGGATTTTTGCCCTCTCCCGCGGGTCCATGTCCTCGTGAATTACTCCCTGCTGGATAAGTTCCATAGTCTTTTCGTTGAGCGGTTCAACAGTCACATACAGCCTGTTGTGCTTGTTTGGAGATTTGCCCTCAAATGGCCCAAGCGCTTTGGTGAGGCTCTCCCTGTAGACCACTATCGGCGGGGTTGTCGTTATCTCGATCCCTCCAGTTCTCTGATTGAGGTCCCACAGGGCAATTTCCAAGTGGAGGCTGCCCATGCCCGCTATCAGGTACTCACCGGTCTCCTGGTTGATCTTGATAGAGAGAGTTGGATCCTCTATTGCCATCTTGTGGAGGGCGTCGATGAGTTTCGGCAGGTCCCTGCTGTACTTCGGTTCTATTGCCATGGTGACCACAGGGTCGCTGATGTATTTCATCTTCTCAAACGGATACATCTTGTCTTTATCCTGGGTCCTGACTAAGGTCTCCCCAGCCCTTATGTTCTCCATTCCGAGTAGCGCGACGATGTTGCCAGCAGATATTGAAGGAGTTATCTCCCTGTATGGTCCCATGTAAAGGCTTACCTGCTGAACCCTGCCCTCTGTCTTGGCCATCAGGCCGTAGAGGATGTCGCCTTCGTGCACTGTTCCAGAGAAGACCCTCCCGGTGACAACTGGGCCAGCGTGTGGGTCCACGATCACCTTGTTGACGCAGATCACCAAAGGACCATTCTCGTCGCAGTTGAGCATTGCCTGACCTATTGGGCTATTTATGTCTCCCTTCCATATCTTGGGGATCCTGTATTTCTGTGCCTCAACCGGGTTTGGTACGTGGTCAACAACCATATCAAGTATTGCAACATGTAGAGGGAACTCTCTCTGGAGTCTTTCTATATCCCCCTTATTGTAGGCATCCACGATGTCAGAGAATTTCATGCCTTTAGAGGCGATTATCGGGAGCGTGAAACCCCATTTGTGCAAGGCTGATCCAAAGGCAACTTGACCCTTGTTTGGATTTACCTTCCATTTCTCCTTGAACTCCGGGTCAGCATAGGTCTCTATGAGTGAGTTGAAGTCCCTGATTATCTTAAGAAGGCGCTCCTGCACCTCTTGAGGGGTTAAACGGAGCTCCTTGATAAGTCTGTCTATCTTATTAATGTAAAGGAGGGGCCTAACCCTCTCATCCATCCCCTGCCTGAGTACCGTCTCAGTTTGGGTCATAACGCCCTCGACACTGTCGACGACGCAGATCCCGCCGTCCATAACCCTGAGAGATCGCGTCACGTGTCCTGTGAAGTCGACGTGTCCGGGGGTATCTACGAGGTTGATCACATAGTTCTGCCCATTTCGCTCGTGGAGCAAGCTCACGTTTGCAGCCTTGACAGTCATCTGCCTCAGTTGTTCAATCTCAACATAATCAAGGGCAAGTGCTTGGGCAGCGATCTTTTGCGATATAAGGCCTGCCCCAGCCAAGAGACTGTCAGACAGGGTTGTCTTGCCGTGATCAACATGAGCAAGTGTACCTATGTTCCTCACGTTGAGTTTGTTGCTCATCAGCTTTACGATCTCTTCTGTCTGTTTGTACTTTGGCAAGTTTCACGCCTCGCTTAAGCCGAAACACTCTAGGGCTTTTAAAATTTTCGTGGGGCTATTCTATGGTGGCATGGCGTTTCTTCAAATCTTGCTCGGTTTTTCCGAGGCGGTACATCAGTTCAGCTATGAGGCTGTCGAGGAATATGTTCAAAGTCACCTCGAAGAGGGTCCCCAAAGGCGCCAGAGGCTCGTGCTCCCCAAGTATCTGCCTCACAGTATAATCGGACTCTGTGGCAAGTTTCGTCCTGCCAGGGATGCAGATAACGTGGTCAGCAAGTTTCGCCAAGGGTGAATCTCGATGTGAGGTGATCGCGACAACCTTTGCGCGCACTTCCTTTGCTGCTGTGGCTGCAGTGACTATAATCTTGGTTGCCCCAGAACCAGAGATCGCGATTACTATGTCTCCTTCGCCAACAGCGGGTGTTATAATATCGCCGAATACGTAAACGTTGAAGCCCAAGTGCATTAGGCGCATAGCAAATGCCCTCCCGGCGAGCCCAGATCTCCCTGCCCCAACGACGAGGATCTTTTTATTTCCCTGCATCGCTTCGAGCAGTATCTGGATCAACTTCTCCACTTCGTCGTCGTTGACTATCTGAGAGGCGTAAAGGACATACTGCGCCATCTCGCGCATGAATTGTTTCACGAAGCAAGATCTAGACATATTAATCAAGGATTGAAAGGTTGGTTTAAAGATTTAAGGTTATTGAATGCCAAACAGAACCTTCAGAGATAGAAACGCAAGGAACGCGGCTACAGAGAATAAAATGAACAAGAAGTCTCTTCTGCCCATTGTGAGGACATATAGGGAGGTCCGTCTCTTGGCGGCGCCAAAAGCCCTTGACTCCATGGCGTCCGCGACCAGTTCAGCCCTCCTGAATGAACTTATTATCAAGGGGATCAACACGGGGATGTAGTTCCTGACCCTTTGGAATATGTTCCCTTTCTCCAGTTCAAGACCCCTCGACCTTTGGGCGTCCATGATTATCTGAGCTTCCCGGCTAAGAGTCGGGACGAACCGCATCGCCATGTTGAAGGTCAAAGCGTAATCGTATGGAATTTTGAGTTGGACCATAGATTGGGTTAGGTCTTCGGGGGATGTGGTCAGGAAGAATACTGAAAAGATGGATATAAGTGCCATAAACCTGAGGGACATAGATATAGACATTATCAGAGCGTCTGCCACGGACCCCGTTGTCCAAAAGATGCCTATGAGGTTGAATATGAATATGAACGCAATGAAAAATAGCGAGCCCCTTATCGATCTGAGCCAACTTTTGCCAACGCCCGCCACTGCCACCATTGGGACTGAAGAGAGGAATACTAAAAGGAGGACTAGAGGGTTTACAAAATAGACCGTCAGGGCAGTGAAGAGTATCGTGTAGATGAACTTGCATCTGGGGTCCAGAATGTGGATTATCGAGGTCCCGCGCCTATAATCAAAACCGAAGGCTTTCATGCCTCTCTGCCCTCCAATAGTTTCTTCACGGATGAGACAAGTTCATCGAAGTGAATGGTCGGAGGGTTTAATGCGAGGTCCCAGGAGAGCTCAACCAGTTGTGGCGGGATCAGGGATGCGCTCATGAGGAGTTCACGGTTCGTGAGCAGCTCTTCCGAATCACCGTCGGCAAGTATCCTCCCCTTAGACATTATTATCGATCTTGGAATGAAGTCTGCGGCAAATTCGATATCGTGTGTTACCACGACGACAGTTTTGCTCTCGCTATTCAACTTTTTGATGAGGGATGCGAGGTGNAGCTTCTGGCGGTAGTCCTGCCCCGTGGTCGGCTCGTCCAGTATGACAATCTGCGGGTCATAGCAAAGTACTGAGGCAAGTGCGAGCCTCTTCCGCTCACCCCCACTCAACAGGAATGGAGGGCGATCCTTGTACTCTAGCAGTCCAAACTCCTTGAGAGCCCAGTTCACCCTTCTAGAGATCTCGTCTTCTGGGAAGTTGAAGTTTGTCAGGGCAAACATGATCTCCTTTTCCACAGTCTCTGCAAATAGCTGGTGATCCGGGTTCTGGAATACCAGACCCACATGCCTAGCCAGTGTGGCAACGGTCGTTTCCTTGGTGTTCATCCCTGAGACAATAACCGATCCGCTCTGGGGTTTGAGGAGCCCATTTATGTGCTTGATCAGCGTGGTCTTCCCTGCCCCATTCTCGCCAAGGATCGCCACAACTTCTCCTTTGTCTATTGAGAGGTTGATGTGCTCAATGGCATATCGGCCGGGGGAATAGGAGTAGGAGACGTCTTCAAATGAGATCATTTCTTCCACACCCTCAAAAGGTCGGCTAGTGACCAAGAGGTCAGGGGGCACTTCCCAGTCATCTTGTTGATCCCCAGCGCCTTCGTGACCTGGACCACTTTTGGGATGCCGATCCCTATTGCCTCAGCCTCGTCAGAGTATAGCACGTCCTCAGGCTTGCCCATAAGGACCAATCGCCCCTCATTGAGAATTGCGCATCTGTGGGCCATATGCGCGACCATTTCAAGCCTATGTTCCACAAGTATCATTGTCACCCCGGACTCTTCATTGAGCTTGAGAAGCACGTTCAAGACTGACTGAGCGCTTGCCGGGTCAAGGTTTGCTGTTGGCTCGTCGAGGACGAGTATCTTTGGTTTCATTGCAAGAAGAGCAGCGATCGCGACCTTTTGTTGCTCCCCGCCCGAGAGCTCTTCAGGGGATTTGTCCCTCAGGTGGGAGATCCCCACCATTGCCAATGACTCCTCAACCCTCTTCCGGATCTCCTCCCTGGGGAGGGCCAAATTCTCTGGACCAAAAGCAACTTCGCGCTCAACNGAAGTACAAAAGAGTTCATTCTCCGGATTCTGGAAGACAAGACCCACATGCTGGGCAATTTCGTAGACCGGGTGCTCTGTTGNGACGAGCCCGTCCACTATTACTTGCCCATTGAATTCGCCCCCGTAGGAGTTAGGTATCAAGCCGTTGAGGCACCTGCACAAAGTGGTCTTGCCACACCCGCTTGGCCCTGTGAGAAGTATGAACTCGCCCTCCTCCACGGAAAAGTTAACATTGGTGAGTGTGGGTTTTGTCGATCCAGGGTAGGTATAAGACAGGGAGCGAACTTCAACGATGGGCAAGAGGACCACCAAGCAGGAAAGAGAATTGGTGTTTTTCTAATAAAGGTAGCTACTCATTTTTTGGTATCTATCTCCACTATTGACCCCCTTTGGATCTGCAGCTTACCAGCGAGCAGGTCCAAGATCCGTGGCATGAGGGCGGCGGCAGACGCTTTGAGGTTGGCGCTTGCGGCTGTAGGATGCCCACCTCCTTGCCCAGAGAATTCTTCAGATAGGGGCTGCATGATGTCCCTTGCGAGGTTAAGACCAGTCTGATTATAGAAGTGATCCTGGGATCGCCCTGTAAGCCTCAAAGGGTCGACAGAATCGTTTATGACAAAAGCCAAATCTGCGCCCAGGTCTGTGAGGGCACGGGCCACGGATGCCTCAAAAGCGCCAACATGTGTAAACCCTAATATCCAAGAGGATGCCCGGAAGATCCTGATGCGTGCTGCCCCCTTGAGTTTTGCCATCTTCTCCGAGGGGTCCTGATCAGCCGACAACAGTTCGATTGCCAACTCGGGCTTCGCACCTTTTTTGATCAGCCTTGCCGCAGTCGTTATTGAGGAATTTGGGCGGACTAGAAAGCGCCTAGAGTCGTAGATTATGCCAACTAGCAGGGCATCAAGGGCTTCGGGCGTTAAATTTCGCTTCTTCAGCAAATCGTAGACGATCTCGCAGGCGGATGACGACTCGCGGACTATGGCAAGAGACGCGCTCTTCATGGTTTGGGGATCAGGGAAGTGGTGGTCCAGTAATACATAGGGAGTGCGATTATTAGCAACATGGGATTTTACGTGAGGCACCTGATCAAGAGAGGAGGTGTCCACCAGCAAGAAGACTTCTGTCTCCTGCGGTATCTCATGGGATAGTTCGATTCTTAGATAGTTTACGAGGCGGTGCGATGCGGTGTTTATTGAGTCAGGGGCGTATATTGTAACATTGGACTTGGGATTTGCANAGGCTATAGAGGTCATGAGCGCGTACGCAGAACCGATGCAGTCTGGGTCAGCATTTGGGTGGCAGACGATTGTGATGTATCTGAAGGCAGAGAGGTACCTCAAGAGGTCCGGCAAGTCACTTTCCTCTTACAATTTTGTCGATCGCCGAGAGGGCGGCGTCGGCAGCCTCGTCTGCGAGCCTCTCCGGATCTACACCGCTGAGGGGCGAGAGGTCGATGAAAACGTCAACGCTGAAGAGGACCTCTTCCTCTTCATACTTCACCTGTATGTCCAAGGAGTTTATGAGGCGTTCATTGACTTTAGAGGTCACGTATTTTCTNGCAGCACTCTCCCCGACTTCACATGCTTCCTTCACTAGTTCCAGCGGGAGAGCCTTCACTTCTATCACGATCCAGAGGCAGGGCCCGCGCCCGACATACCTACTTGTTCCATTATTATCTTTCTGAGTTCTTCAAGCTGCTGCTTCAGGCGCTGCTCCTGTTTCTCGATGGTCTTTATCCTAAGTTCGAGTTCCTCTTTCTTTTCGGTAAGTTCTGCCACGACCTTNGCCTTTTCGCTCCTGAATAGCAGCATGCCAACGGATTTGTATATGACTGCGTCATCAGGGAGGTTTGTACACTCTTGTAGGGCCTTCTCTACCTCTCTTGCTTCTACCTCGAACTGTTGTTTTCTGAGTAAGAGGGCTTTGTACTGCTCNTGTTGTTCTTGGAAGCGTACAAGTTGGTTCTGGATTTGAGGCGGGATCTGTTCCGACATAACTTTCACCTGTACTTAACCACATCTATATCTTATATCTGTTGTCAAACATGAATGCGTCCAGAGATTATTTACGACTTGCCTTTTATTTGTTTTGGGACAGCTTCGACCAAAATTAATCGCTTCAGTCATTTCTCCTTCCAACGAAGGAAGTCGAGTGAGGTTGCGATCCAGCGGAGATAGGAGTTGAGGAGGGCCCTGAGACCAGCGATGGTCTTTGCCTCTATATCTAAGTATAGAACCCCGTTCTCACTCCTGATGGATACTCTTGAATGCTTGGACTTTGTTGTCTTTACTTCAGGTANGAGGATCTTGTACAGGTTTTCTGCGATGACAGGATCCCCCGCATTGATAACTAGGGTTGAGGTGATGTAGCATTCAGCCACCGATAATCACCTATTGAGATTTTAGGTCCACAGAATAATCCTGTCTGGCTCTCTATAAAAAGGAGGGNAGCCCCAGTATCAGAGGGACGTTCGATGCGGAGATAGGTGCAAAGAGCCTCGGAGGGCGTGGTCGAGGGCAGGGCTTGTTTCATCAGCGAATATAGGTCCTTCAGCGAGTTGTCCTCAGGGGGGATGAGGANCAGCGGGCGCATCCTAGTGGATTTTGGGTAGAGGTTCCCAATCTCTCTCCGGAGAGCAACCCCCTTAATGACCAAGTACCCGATTTTTGCTGGAGGGGACTTGGAAACATCGTAGAAAGTTATGGTTTTAGGATTGCCGTGGCTCGAGCTCACGAGCCATAGTCTGTGGGCTCCAGACATATAGGCGTAGCTCATGAGCGACAATATGTTTGATTTGCCACGAACGATATATTGAAATGTAGAAGAGGAGGCGGCCAAGTCCCTACAGAAGGTCCTAGTCCGTGGGCTTGGCCTCAGTGAGGTACAAACTAGTATGTGCATGTTTATGTCCATTTTCGGTGGTTTTTGTTCTGTGGTCGCCTGGAACTGATTGAACTCATTTACTTTTACTTTCAAGTTTGTAGGTCTATTCTTTGGTAGAAGCTCCTTTCAGAGCTTTGAGTTCCTCGGGGAGGAGGGTCTTGCCTAGGGTTGTCTGTGCGGTATAGGCGCCACCTGCGAATTTGATGCCGCACGACTTGCACAACCAGATGCCGGCAGCCTCTCTCTTCAAGGTGTCTAATGACTTGCATTTCGGGCATCTCTGACCCTTTTTCTTGAGTTCGATGGCAAGCACTCTCTTCCTTGGGGTAGCACCGTACCTAGGGCCGAACCTTCCTACAGGACCGACAGATTTTGTCCTTCCCATCACTTTTCACCACTAGGGAGTAGCTTGCGGAGCTCCTGGCTTTTAACTTTAGCGATCTCAACAGCCCTCAAAAGCTCCTCAAATGAGAGGGTGCCAACCCCGCCCTTCTGCATTGCGCAGATTTTTTCTTGCTTCTGATCATCAAGGGCAAAGGCGACACTCAGCCTGCAATCCATGACTTCCTCCTCTTCGAGCGACGGGTCTACGAACAGCTTGTCCCCTATCTTTGCCAAGGTAACGTTGATCGGTATAGCACGGAGCGGGACTGGTACAAATTCGTCCAAGACCTTAACCTCGTCCCCCACGACTTCAGCCTTCGGCAGCTTGGAGGTGAGGAGCGCACATAGGGAAGCCAAGGAAGACGCGTCTATTAGATTTCCGCAGTGGTCGAGTATGAAGATGTCCACCCAAGCGATCCAGACCTTCTTTCCAGGTATGAGGCATAGTTTGGAAGTGTCCAAAAGCTTCGATTCCCTGAGTCCCCTGTCCACCACCCGGGCAAGTTCTATGGCGTTCTCGTCAGGGGGACCCGTCTCAAAGCCGGGTGATGCCAATGGCACGAACTCTGCGCTGACTGACATCACGCCCTCGTTGGGCGTGTCTGGGAAAGGCTCACCGATCTCAAACTTCACCCCGGCTATCACGTAAGTGTCCCCAAATTTCACCGTGGCCGAGCCTTCTGCCTTCTCCACCACATTNGTTTTAATCTCNACCTTTCTTAGGTCTGTTAGGCTACGCCCGTCCATCCTCTTGCCGGTCTCGGCGAGCTCAATTATTTGGCGCCTCTTTACAGCAGGGATTATTTGGTTTGTCAAGTTTATACCTCCTCCTTACCAGCTACCCTGAAGTGGGAGTCTAGCGCCTCCCTCTGCTTTGCATAGACCTCCATGCAGCCTTTTTTTGCCAGCTCAATGGACTTTACGAACTCTTCATGAGTGAGGAGCCCGTCCATCTGTATGAGTGTGATCTGATTCCTCGAAGGCATCATTGCCAGAGGCATGTCTGAGTCGCCAAGTTTGTCCTCCATGTCCATTACGTCGAGAACTAGAGTGCCGTCCACCTTTGCAACCGCTACGCTGGAAACCAAGTCGCGCATAGGTACACCAGCATCAGCTAAGGCAAGCGCAGCCGTGGAGATGGCTGCACACCTTGTGCTGCCATCAGCCTGCAACACTTCTGCAAATATATCTATCGTTGTCCGGGGGAAGAGTTCCACAAAGATAGCTGGTTCAAGTGCCTCACGAATGACCTTCGACAGTTCGATCTCTCTCCTCGACGGTGCAGGAGACTTCCGATCCTCGACTGAGAACGGCGCCATGTGGTAACGGGCCCTTATAAGGCACCTGTCTGGCATTGCCAAGTGCTTCGGGTGAGACTCTCTGGGTCCAAACACCCCGACCAATATCTTAGTTCGACCCCACTCGACATATGCTGAGCCGTCGGCATTTTTCAAAACACCTATCTGGAATTTGATAGGCCTAAGCTCGTCAAACCTTCGACCATCCAGCCGTTTACCATCTTCGGTTATCAGTTTTTTATCCATAATATCACATCCTGTTTTTTATAAGATACTCNTGAATTCTGTCAGTGAGCCCGGTCGTGTGGGCCTCAGCCTCTATCTTTTTGATTGCCCCTGCGACCAAAGCCTCGTCTTCTCGGTTCTTCCCGGATATCCATATCCTGCCATTCTGGCCAACGTATATCTGGCAACCAGAATCTTTTTTGAGCATGCTTATCATCGAACCCTTCTTTCCGATTATCCTTGGAACTCGGGTTGGATCCACCTCTATGACTGTGCCCCTTTGGATCTTCCCGAGACCTTGCTCCTTAGTGGTCAGAGCAGGGTTCTTAGTCCTGTCAAACGATATTACCTTGGCGATGATCATCTCACCAACATCAAGGTAATCGCGAGCATCCTCTTTCATGACGTTTAGGGGTTTGGAAAGGTGCTCCTTAGCGAAGAGCACGCCCAGCCAGGGGGATCGGATATCCAGCATCCAAGCGGTGGTTATCACGTCCACGACCTTACCTATCACGATGTCTCCGACTGAGGGTATGTAGCAGCCCCTCAGTGGGATGACGGTTACTGTATTATTTCTCAACTCTGCCAGACCTATTACTGTCGAGTATAACCTTTCACCTTCCTTGTAGACATTCGGACCAGCCTCATATTTGCCCTCTGCTAGNAGGAATCCAGGCACAACAAGTTGTCTNGCGCTAAAATTTGTTGGAATTTTGAACACCCCACTCTTCAATTCCCTTAAATTTCAAATTTTCTTTATAATGTTGACCTCAATATTGCCACGAGTGAGTTCGTTGAGGCGATCTATTATCATCTGCTGCATCCCCGCCGGAACAACAACCTCTCCCTTCCAAGATCCATCGGATAGCCAGTCGGATTTCACCACATTCCCCGTCTTAGTAAGGTAATTTTTCACTTTGCCAGCATTCTCTTTTCCCACTTGAACCATCATGCTAACTTGGCTGATCTTCAGTGGGAGAGTGGNCCTCAGAGCCTTGATGACCTCCTGGGCCTGCTCCTCAACAGGCTTAAATGGGTCGATGTTGATGCGGACGTTGTCCATTGCATTTTCAATCCGCAACGGTGGGTGAGGTGTGCCGGTCTGGGGGTCGACACAGTTTCGCGCTATAAACGCCACGATCTGCTTCCTCTTATTCTCAACCATCTGCCGGCGCTGCTCGGTTGTGAGCTGGAGCTCGCCCTTCTTTATTATTGCGCTGGCGACGGCCTTAATGTCAGCGGTACCGAAGTTCTTTACCAGCGACTCGTCCGAGGCTTTTTCGCCCTTCCTGGCGTCTTTGTAGACGATCTCGCTCACCAGAAGGTCCTTGAAGTTTACATCTTTCCCGTTTTTGAATTCCCATGCCAAGTCAGGGTCAACCAGTATCTCAAAGTGCTCTCCGTGTACGGAGAGGCGGGCAACTACCGATTTCTCCTTAGGCATTTTCTCCCGCCTTCACTTGTGCTATGTACTTTTGCAGAACGTCACTAGGGATCAGTTCAAACTTGCCGGTATCCTTCCTGATTATAGCCATCTCTATCCTAGTGGGGTCCATCCCACCCTCTACAACTGTGGCAAGGGCTTTGAGCGCGAGAGGTATCGCTGAGTCCAAGGTCATATTGAAGTCGTAATTTTTCTCAAAGAACTCTGTCACGGTCTGGCTCCCCGCTCCTATGGCCACCGCGAAGTACCCAGCATAGGCGCCGCTGGGCTCTGTCATGAAAAGCCTTGGTCCAAATTTGTCAACACCTGCGATCAAGAGGGCTACGCCGAATGGTCGGACGCCCGCATGCTGGGTGTAGAGCTGTTTCACTTCGCTGACCTTCTTGGTTAAGACTTCCACGTCTATGATGTCGTCATATAACAGCCTGTTGATCTGCGCCTCCTGCCTTGCCCTGTCGATCAATATGCGGGCATCGGAAGAGAGGCCGGCGAAAGTCGCACCCACGTGGTCGTCTATTTTTAGGATCTTTTCCATGGAGGACGGGTCTATAAGAGGGCTTATTTTCTTCTTCTCCACCGCCAAAACAACACCATCAACGCACCGTATGCCCAGAGCAGTCCACCCTCTCCTGACCGCCTCCAGGGCATATTCTACCTGAAAGAGTCGCCCGTCGGGCGAGAATATTGTAATCGCCCGATCGTATCCGAGTCCTGGAGGTGTGAACATTTATCTCACCACTATACAATAACGTGACACAAACCATTACTATATTTGATTCTTCAGTTTAAAAGTTTAGGGAGGTATTATATGTTTTTCGCTATGGTCACTCAATGGCTAGGGCCATTAATAGGTCGCGTTCTGTGAGTATCCCGACCACCTCCCCACCCTCTTCGACAAGCACGGCGCCTACACCGCTGCTCCTTATGAGTGGGGCAGCCTCCCCCACCTGGAGGTCCCCGCTGACTTTTACAACATTTGTGCGCATAATTTCCTTGACGGGCGTGCTCAGCACAGCGTCCATCTCATCGAGGAGGATTCGCCTGAAAACTGAGCCCTCCCCGAAATAGCGAATTATGTCTGTCGTGGTCACGATTCCAACAATGCCGCTCTCAGATTTGAGGGGCAGGCGCCTAAAGCCATTAGAGACCATCAGTTTTGCTGCGGACTTTATAGAGGTCTCAGGCGAGGCAAATACCGGGTTTTTCGTCATATGATCTCTCACTTTTGTTGATAGTACCCTGCCAGAGAGGTACCCAACCACATCGTACTCTGTTACTATTCCGAGGAGGGATTTTGATTGATCCACGATTGGAACCGCACCCACGTTATTCACGAACATCTTCTCCAGTACTGATGAAAAGGGCTCGCGGATGTCGGCATATACTACATCAGTGCTCATGATGGACTCGATTGGCTCATAGAGGGCGGAAAAGAAGCGCCCGCCGTGTCGGCGCTCAACAATTCTGTAGTAATCCCCGCCCCCAAAAAAGTTCACAAAATCCGTTGCGGTAACTATTCCAAGGAGGATCCCTTTAGGACCTACTACGGGAAGTCTTCTCACACCCTTGGATATCATAGTGTCTATGCCGCGGATTATTGGTGATCTCGAGGTGGCGGAGTGGACGGGCTTTTGCATTATGTATTCCAATTCTTTCGGTCGTGAATATACGGCTGAGGAGAAGTTGGGTGTACCATCGCTCCTTAAAAAACCTCTGACGATTTTTTTGGGCAACATCTCAACTCCTAATCAGTGTGGGGAGGCGAACTTTTTGTTATTTGGGGCGACTTGCCTTGCTCTAAGTTCTCCCATTTTTAGTTCTTCCACTGGCTCAAAGGTTTTCGGGCTGGCGTTGGACCTGCACCCACCAAGATCTGCCTGCCCCATCACTTGAATGTATATCCAGTCTTCAATAAAAAGTCTTGTGTCTTGAGCGATGTGTATCCACCCGTTTGTTTTGCATTTTTAGAGGGGGTTTATCCTACTTTTGTTCTTTTCGAAGAACTCGGGCATGTGCTTCTTTACCAACAAAAGCATTTCTTTGTCAGAGATCGTTAGGGCCTCGCCTTCCTCGAAGCGCTTCAGCACATCTTGGTAGATCTTTAGGACGCCTGGATGATCTTTGTCGACCTTCTCGCTGTTCTTAAGGTTGAAGTAGTAATTTATCCAAAAGGCCACACCTGCGTTTCCTGAATAGGGCGTGATGGACACCCCGGGCGGAACTCCGAGTAGTTTCTCGGTATCAAACGGTAGGTACATTTCGATGTTCTTGAGAGCGCCATCAGCATGTATCCCAGCCCTTGTTATGTTAAAGTTCTTGCCCACTATTGGGTAATAAGACGGTATATGGTAGCCTATCACACGCCTGTAGTACCTCGCAACTTCAGTTATGGCAAGGGTGTCCATATCATCAAGTGTGCCCTTAAGGGCAGCGTACATGAAGACCATGGCCTCTAGGGGGACATTTCCAGCCCTTTCGCCTATCCCAAAGAGGGTCGTATTGTTGAGCGAGGCGCCGTACATCCAAGCAGCAGTAGCGTTGGCTATGCCCATATGGAAGTCGTTGTGCCCATGGAATTCTAACCACTCAGAGGGCACGCCGGCTATGTGGCGCAGGATCCAAACTATCTTTGGAACGCTCCTTGGAAGCGCCGCCTGCGGCCATGGGACCCCTAGACCCAGAGTGTCGGGGATCCTGATCTTGACCGGGAGGCCGTACTTGTCAGAAAGCCGCATCAGTTTTTTTACGAAGGGGACTACCACGCCCAAAATGTCAGACCTTGTGCAGTCCTCTATATGCGCCCTCATCACTATGCCAGATTTTAGACCTTCTTCGATTACCTCTAAGTACTTGGAGACAACTTGAGATCGGCTCAGCCCTTTGAATTTGTAGAAGATGTGGTAGTCTGAGATCGATGATAGCATGCCGACCTCTTCGAGTTTGGCCTCCTTGGCGAGCTTTAGATCTTCTTTGCTAGCCCTGATCCAGCCGCTTATTATTGGATACTTAAAACCCAAGGCCCTCGCACTTGAGACAGCTTCTCTGTCGCGCTTTGTGTAGAGGAAGCATTCGGTCATGAGGATCTTGCCCTTTGGGCCACCTATCCTGTTGAGGAATTTGTAGAGGTCGAGTATCTGCTCAACAGTGTATGGGTCCCTGGACTGTTGCCCATCCCTGAANGTTGTGTCGGTTATCCACAGCTGGTCGGGGATCTCTTGTGGCACCATAACCCCGTCCCAATGGATCTTTGGTGGAGACTCGAAAGGAAATAGTTCTTTGTAGAGCTTGGGCTCTGGGGTGTCTAGAACCTCATAATCGGGATAATCCAATGAGTCGCGCCTTATCGCTCTAATCAATCTTTCTTGAGAGTCGCCCAATTCAGGTCCTCCAAAATTGACAGAAAAAAATAGTGTAAGCATAAAGCTTTTAAATTTATCGGAGAAAAAATTGAAAATGTATTCTCGCAAGTCATAAAACTAATGAAATTATTTCAATTCTGCTGACCTTTTAGAGGCAAGTATTTTATAAATGTATGATGAAATTTAGTCAGTTTTACGTGTGACAAGATTTATTTTGTATAATTGATAGTTTACCTTTACTTTTGTCAGATTTTCGCCCCTNAAGGACGCGGGCTTCCTTGCGACAAGTCGGTGAAGTGGGCGCAGGGGTTTACCCTGCGGGGCATAGGCCCTCAGTCAGCCATCATTCAACATCTTTCCCTTCTGATTTGACTGGGACGGCTTCTTCATCCCCATATGAAGAGATGCCCTCGAGGGCTTTTATTTTTTCCTTTAATTTTCTGATGGTCCCAGAGGCAACTATTGACTCTACTCCAAATGTGTCGAAGAAGATCCTGAGATCAGGTCCATTAGCTCTTTTTATGGACTCCCACGATAGGTGGTCGACCCTTAGAATCATGAATGGGGCTTTCCTGTAAACAACTTTGGCGTATCTCACTTGCAGTTTATCCCTGAGGTGAGATATGAGCCTAGGCTCCTGAACCTTGCCAGAGTATCTGAAGAGGATATAGCGACGGCGGAAAGGTCTCATGAGACCACCAATAGAAAATGGTAAGATTAGGAATAAAAAGGTGTCAGCGAAATAAATCAAAGGTATTCTAATTAGGGATGAGCCCTGATTCAAGACAGTTGGGCGGAAATTAGCCGAGATATGGACGACAGATCGCCCCTGGTGAAGTTCACTCGCAATTTGATCACATCGTCAGAGAGGGATAGGCGCAATGAGCCGAGATACGCAGACTGCTTATCGATTCTCAGAAACAGCGCGGATTTCCCATCGTAGTAGAGGTTCAATTGATCACGTATCTGTGAAAGTTCGGTATTTGGTAGGGAGCGCAGTATGTGGCTGAAGGCCTCCTTTGCAGACTCNGGGTCAGTGANCTCAAAATTCAGGAGGATTATCGGATTTCCATGATGTCCTTTAGCATCAGTCTGGTTGACAGTGATGGAATTTCTGAGGCCCTTGGGGAGGAGGTTGAGTATAGCTGCCTTNACTTTCTCCGGGTCCTCCGTAGCATGTGTTATGGTGCTTACTGACAAAGAAGAGATCATAGTCCCCAAAGAACATTGCCTGTCTACTGAATTTAAGGAGATCGGCTCGGCCTCACTTTTTCTGCCCCTTTACCTTTTACGTAGAGGCCGCGGCTCTTCCTCCCTGCAGGGGTGAGCCCCCTAAAGACTCTGCCTCTCTGGGACGGGTTCGCGATCCAAGAGAGATCTTTGTCNGATAATATCGCTGGATGTGAAGGATCTACCAATATAACTTCGTACCAGGCATATCTTCCATCGGAGGCGACCCAGTAGCTGCCCAGGACGTTCATGTTGGGGAACTTTCTTGCCGCCCTCTCCTCTGCGATCCACCTTATGCTCTTCCTTGATGAAAGACCATAGACCCCCATCCTTTTGGGGCGCCTGCCACTCCTCGGTCTTCTGACATTTGCAGGACCCCTTATTATTCTGACTCTAGCAACGACAATGCCTTGCTTTGCCTTGTAGCCTAGAGCCCTGGCTCTGTTTAAACGTGTAGGATGGTCGACTTTGACAATGGCGGGACCTCTCCGCCATTTGATGAGCCTGCTGAGGCGTAGAGTGCCTTCTATGCCATCCTTTGGCTTCCGCCACATCTCCGCGAGATACTTATATGCCGACATCAGTGCACCAGCCGTAGACTAAAGCGTCTTAAACGCGTTTATAATGTTTTCGGCGACCGCGATTGCGCCAGCCACTTGCGCTTCACGGGTTTGTGCGCCGATGTGGGGGGTAGCGATGACATTGGGCAGGGATATTAGCTCCCTCTCCCAAGGNTCCTTGGGTGGTTCATTCTCGTATACGTCGAGGGCGGCGCCGGCGAGTTGCCCTCCCTTCAAAGCCTCAAGGAGGTCCTTTGTGTTGACAACTTCTCCCCTTGAGGTGTTTATCAGGTATGAGCCCCTGCGCATCATTGATAATGTTCTGGCGTTTATCATTTGCTTGGTCTCAGGGGTCAGTGCCACATGGAGTGTCACTACGTCTGATCCGGATAAAAGCTCCTCGAGGGACCCTGCACGTGAAGCCCCGAGTTTGCCCAAGACCTCATTTTCGACAAAAAGATCGTACACCAAAATTTTCATACCAAAAGCATGTGCCCTCTCCGCCACCGCCTTGCCTATTCTACCAAAACCAACAATTCCCAGAGTCTTTCCGCGCAACTCACTTCCGTAGAAGTGTTTCTTCTCCCAGAGACCTTTTTTCATGGACTCGATAGCTAGGTGCGTGCCGCGAAGAAGGTTTAACATCAGAGACATGGTCAGTTCTGCGACTGCAACGGTGGACATTTGAGGGGTGTTGATAACCTTTATCCCCTTCGCCTGGGCGGCCTCGACGTCAATTGTGTCTAACCCAACCCCCACGCGGGCTATAATTTTGAGCCTCTTTCCAAGATCGATGATTTCTTTGGTGACTTTGGTCCTGCTCCTCACGATGAGGATTTCATAATCTGCTATGACTTTTTTAAGATCTTCCTGTGAGATCCCATACCACTCCTTGACGTCAAAGCCTGCGGCCTTTAATCTTGAAGGGCATTCCTGGTCGACTTCATCGGCGATGAGCACTTTCATATACAACACCATTTACTGGTCAGGAATTATTTTCTCAAATTAAACTTTTTTGTCCTCCATGAGAAGGGACAACTCTATCTGGTGGATGGGTATAGGCTTTCCTTTCTTGGCGAGTGTGCAACTCTTCTCGCAGGGGCGTTCCGTCAGACAAGACCTACTAAGGTCAAGTAGCCTAGGGTCTGAAAGGAGAGACATGGCTCTCTCTAGGTCACCCGTTGAGGCGAACGAAAGCATTGCGGGGATGCTGACGCCGTATGGGCATCCGCTGATGCAGTTAGGTTCGTTGCATTGGATGCACCGACTGGCTTCTTCTATCAAAAACTTGATAGGACTCTCTAAGGACTGGCACTTTGATGAGCGTTTCTCTATGTGGCGCGCCATACGACGACCCTTGACGGAGATCAGGACTCCAAAATTAGTATAAAAGCTTGGCGTCCCAGGACGGGGTAGACTCGTGAACTGCATCGGTGATTGCTGACATCCTCCCAACCCTGAAGGGTGCGGGCTTTCTGCGCCAGTTGGTAAAAAAGTGTCTAGCAGGTCAAGTGAACTGCCCCTCCCTATGGAAGGGGACTTCCCCACGAAAGGGTTGAAACAAACTGTTGGTACTTTGGAGGGACCCTCTTTTATATCGGGAGTTAGAAAATTTCACTTATGGTGCGCAGAGATGATAGCGGGAGTTGTAGGTAAGACCAATGTAGGGAAATCAACTTTCTTCTCAGCGGCAACGCTAGCCCCCGCGAAGATAAGCAATGTGCCATTTACAACCATAGAGCCCAACAGGGGTGTGGCAAGTGTGAGGGTTCGTTGCGTTTGTAAAGAGCTGGGTGTAGTCGACAACCCTAGGAACTCAAATTGCATCAATGGGATCAGATGGGTTCCTGTGGAGCTTGTGGACGTAGCGGGACTCGTCCCGGACGCACATAAGGGCAGAGGGCTAGGGAACAAGTTCCTTGACGATCTTCGCCAGGCGGATGGATTCATACACGTCGTTGATGCATCGGGTTCAACGGACGCAAACGGGAACCCGTGCGAGCCCGGGGCGAGGGATCCAGTCGAGGATGTCAAATTTTTGGAATATGAGATAACTATGTGGATGTTTCAGATTCTTAAAAAAGACTGGGATAAAATAGTGAAGGGTGTATTACAGCTCAAAGAGGATTTGTTGGGTTTGCTATGTGATAGGTTAGCGGGACTAATGGTAGGCAAGAAGCACATAATTTCAGTATTGAAGTCGGATGAAATCTTCAGCAAAAGGGTGGACCAATGGTCAGATGATGACATAATGATGTTCGTGGAGCGGATCAGAAGGGTATCTAAACCCATGGTGATAGCAGCCAATAAGATTGACATACCCACAGCTGAGGAGAACATTGAGAGGCTGAAGGCAGAGTTTAAAGACTACAGAGTAATTCCATGCTCTGCAGAGGCGGAACTGGCACTTAGGTTGGCAGCTAAAAAAGGGCTGATAAGATACATGCCCGGGGATAGAACATTCGAAATCATAAAGAGAGATGAGCTTACAGAGAGGCAAAGGGTTGGTCTAGCTAAGATAAAAGATCTGATTGATAGGTGGGGGGGCACGGGGGTTCAAGAGGCTGTAGAGGCAATATACCTGAAAGAACTTAAGATGATACCGGTATTTCCTGTAGAGGACGCTGGAAAGTTTACAGATCATAAAGGAAACGTTCTTCCAGACGTGATACTTGTTCAGGAGGGAGCTACCGCAAGAGATCTGGCCTATAAGATCCACACAGACCTAGGGGAGGGGTTTTTGTTCGCGATAAACGCAAAAAGTGGGCAAAAAATTGGCGAGGGTTACGTGCTGAAGGAGGGAGATGTGATAAAGATAGTGTCGGCCAAGAGCATAAAGGGATAGCCCATCTGGAATGGCCCAAAAATTACCGCAGAATAGCGGTTATGGAGCAGAAACCTTGAGCTAACCACGGCTAAAGCCTGTGGACCTCTTGCTTGAGCATGGTTTGTTAACTGCCCCTTTCTCTCGGAAGGGGACTTCCCGCTCGCGATGTTAAAAGGAATATTTTGCGGAAGGGTTCATGTGAGAAAGCTTATTTTTTCCCAAATGCTCTGAAATAGTACCCTGGAGTCCTTTTTTTGCCGAAGGACCTGACGCCCTTCTCATTGACTTGTTTGCGGAGNGAGCTGGCGTATGCGGGGGTTATCTCCTTCCGTTTCTCGAGGTAGTCAATTATCTCTATNGCCTCCTCGTTCTTCTCGCACCGCATTATAAAGTCAATGACATTCGGCGTGTATCCTCGGCTCCTGTCTACTTTTACGCTTAGGTTTTCTTCTGAGGGGGTCTCTTCAATCTCTTTGANAATGTTCGGAAAGTCCCTCTTGAGCTCCTCCTTTGAAAAGCCTCTCATTGAATTTCCCCTACTGCTTTCAGGAATTCATTCCGCAGTATAGAGATTGGAATGACGCCTTTTATCTCTTCCCATGGTAATGGTTCGTCCAGCTTTGGGGGTTCGTAAAGGGTTTCAGGGCGCTTCCCATAACGCTTCAGGACCCGCCTCCATGCCCCAAGGTCACCCATGCCCCCCTCATCCAAGTCCCTCTGGAGAGACAACAAAATTTCAGATGCTTCAGCACCAGCCGTTGAGAGGTAGGCTTGTATCGCCCCCCAACGGTAGTCGAGAGCCTCTACCCTTCTTACGCCAAGCCGGCGGGCAATTGACCGGAAGATCGAGACCCGACGGTCGTAATCCTCCTTTGTGATCATGGGCAGCCACTGAAAAGGAGTGTTGCTCTTTGGAATTAATGGATTTATCGAGATGTGAATGGANGACGGTCTGAAACCTGATGAGATGACTTTGGAGAGGAAGGGTTCAAGATCTTTTAGATCACTGTCAGACTCGCCGGGTATCCCCACCATAAAGTAGAGTTTTAATGATCGAATCCCAGATCTTCTAGCATTCATGAGCAGGTTGTAAAGCTGATCGTTGTGAAATTTTTTGTTTANGATCTGCCTCAGCCGCTCTGAAGGGGTTTCTGGCGCAATGGTTATGGAATGCTGACCGCCTGAAGCGATGAGCTGCATGAGCTCCTCGTCAGCATCCGAGATCCTTATTGATGGGGTGGAGAAGGATAGACCGCTCTCCATTAAATGTGAGAGGATGTCCTTGAGCTCTGAATGCTCAAAGAAAGCCGAGCTGATGCATGAAACTTTAGTAACCTTGGAGAGCCTAATCCCGTATTCAAGTACTTGTTTTATGGTGGAGAAGGATCGCTCCCTCCGGGGGGAGTAAAGGAAGCACTCGAGACAGAACCTACAACCCTTGCTGCAGCCCCTGCTCACCTCAAGTAAGAAGGACGTAGAGAGCCACTCTCCTGCCTTGGGATGNACCTGCCTGATGGCGTGGTATGCATTGTTCAGGTCTTCAACATAGACCCTCTTTGTCGGATNTTTTGGTCTGTAGAGGCCAGGGACAGAAGGGACCGAGGTCTTCGCGTCTTCGTATAACAGAAGATCCAACAGACGGGGCAATATGGGTTCGACCTCCCCGATCACGAATATGTCGACAAAGGGTGAGAGGGGCATCGGGTTAGAGGATGCCGCTGGACCACCCGCGATCACAAGGGGGCGCGACCTCTCCTCTGACTTTAGGGGGATTTTAGAGGTAGAGAGCATGTCAAGCATTCTGAGGTAGTCCATCTCGTGTTGAAGAGAAAAGCCAACAACGTCGAATGAGGACAAGGGCAAACCTGACTCTAAGCTTCTGGGTTGGATACCGTAGCCGGAAAAGAAGAAGCGCTCGCACAGAACTTCGTCCGGCTTGTTCAAGAGCTCGTAGAGGAGGCGCATTCCCAAGTTGCTGATGCCCACTGTGTAGATATTTGGGTACGCTAAGGCAAATCTCAGTTTAACCTTTCTATGGTCCTTCAGGACGACGTTTATCTCCTCTATNTGCATCCACTACCTCCTTTTTTCTTCTACTTCGAACTTTTGAATGAGAAAAGTGTTCGGGGGTACGTCTCTGCTGACAACAGCATGCGGGGCTATCCAGCTGTTAGGTCCTACTTTAACTCCGGGATATAGGCTCACGTTTATGCCAGTTTTGACGCGGTCCCCGAGGAAAGCCCCGAGCTTCCTCTTTCTGCTGTCAACCCTCTCACCTTTAACTGTGACTTTTATTGGAAGACCGTCAAATCT
>JGI24721J26819_10000640_pt1 | contig 38660 bp, 28 predicted proteins | sample YelNatPaOPGAMG01_FD_26819 | JGI IMG/M metagenome (IMG submission 26819) | reverse complement strand
GTATATCCGGCGATCGATATTTGCAGGAAATTCGGATGGGAGCCGGTTAAGCTGAAGAGTAAGGAAGGACTGGCTCTTCTGAATGGAACGCAGTTCATGAGTGCCTATGGAGTGCATCTTTGCCTGCATGTGTTTCATCTTTCCGCCATGGCCGATGTAATCGGAGCTCTTTCCCTGGATGCATATGACGGACGCCTCGATCCGTTTCATCCGCTTGTTCAGCAGATTCGGCCCTACAAAGGTCAAATTACTACCGCCAGGCGCATCCGATGGATTCTGGAAGGGAGCGAACTGATTGCCCGGCATAAGGAGCACATTCAGGATCCTTACTCGTTCCGCTGTATTCCTCAGGTACATGGTGCGTCGAAAGATTCCATCGATTATGTGGCTTATGTTTTTGAGAGGGAGATCAACTCAGTAACCGATAACCCAACCATATTCCCTGAACAGGATCTTATTATTTCAGCCGGCAATTTTCATGGCCAGCCGCTGGCTCTGGCTCTTGACAATCTGTCGATAGCCATGGCTGAGCTGGGAAATATTTCGGAACGGAGAACCTATCAGCTGCTTTCGGGGGCAAGGGGGTTGCCTCCGTTTCTGGTAGCCAATCCGGGTCTGAATTCCGGATTTATGATTCCGCAATATACTTCGGCTTCTCTTGTGAGCCATAACAAGCAGCTTTGCACCCCCTCATCCGTTGATTCCATTGAGTCGTCAAAAGGGCAGGAAGATCATGTAAGCATGGGTGCCAATGCCGCCATCAAAGCCTATATGGTGATGGAGAATCTGGAGCGAATTCTGGCCATTGAGCTTTTCAATGCCGCACAGGCCCTCGATTTTCGTCGGCCATTAAGGACATCCCCATATCTGGAGGCGCTGCATGCTGAATACCGAAAGAAAGTGGCGTTCATTGAAGAAGACAAAGTCATGTATCCCGATATGCAGGCTTCGGTTGAGTTCCTGCGCTTCTGGAAACCGGAACTGCCGGTATAATTCTGAGCCCTCGTAAAATTTAATCCACATTGCGCATAAAAAACTGCGCAATCCTTGCTTAATCAATAACGGATCGTACCTGCGAAAATTCAGATTAATACTGTAAGAATGCAGGCGCAAAGGCCCTTTAACCCAAGTACCATGAATTAGTTTAATTATTTCGCAGGGTTTTGTTTTCGCGGATTTGCCTCAGAAGGAAGTTGCGGAATTCAACTTCCGCTACGTAAAGCTTCATTACCTTGCTGGCAGGAAGAATCTGACGGAACCGTGCATTGTATTTTTCAAGGAGGTCGGTTTCCTGCTTCTGCAGCGAAATGTACTTCTGAATGATGGCATCGGTTTCTTTTTCACTGAGCCTGCCGGCGTTCTGGGTATAGTAATAGGAAGTACTGCGGCGCTGTTCAAGGATTTGATTCCGCTGAGCATCGTATTCATTGTACACCGGCCAGAATTTCTGTGCTTCTTCAGCTGTAAGGCCCATCCGGTTTGTCAGAAAGGCAACCTTCTGGGCCTGAATTTTTTCTGTTCCTGAGGAGGAACCTTCCTGGGCCTTTAGTCCGGGCACGATGGCCATCAATGCCAGCAGGCCGGGGAGTAGACGGAGCTTAATATGTTTCAGCGATATCATGGATACTATAATTTTCGTTTATCAGGTAATTGACTATGTCGCGCCGGGAGATGCCGGGATCTGAAACGGAAATATCCTTTTCTTCCATTGCCAGAACAAGATCTGATTCATCGAAGTAATAACCGGTCATTTCAATCGATTCGCTGAATACAGCCAGTGGAATATCAGGCTGTGCCGGCTTTCTGAAAAAGATAAAGCCGATAACAAGAACCGTTGCTATTCCGCTTACAATCCAGGCGGGAACCAGCCTGGGAGCAAAAAGAGGTTCCCACCAGGGGACTTTGTTCCTGGCAGCATTTCTCTGCTCCATTCTTTTGTTCAGCCGGGCAGAGAAAGTATCAAAATATGTTTCAGGAACTTCAAATGGATTTCCTTTCGGAAAGTTTTCCCACTCGTTCCCGGAATGGCTGTTCATTGAATATTTCTTTTGTTCATGCATTAGATGGATAAAATTAAGAAAGGTTTAATGCTCTTCCATGTACTTTTCAATTTTTTTTACGGCATGATGGAAAGAAGCCTTAAGAGCTCCTTCTGATGTTTTTAATATTTGGGCCATTTGTTCGTAAGGCATTTCGTCAAAGTAGCGCATATTGAAAACAATACGTTGTTTTTCGGGCAAGGATAGAATGGCCTTCTGGAATTTTTTTTGCAGTTCATTTCCGCTGAACCACGGATCGCTTTCGAGGGAACCTGCCAGCTGGCGTTCCACATCGTCCCAGGGAATAAAAAAACGGTTTCTGCTTTTTCTGAGATGCGCCAGAGCTTCGTTGGTGGCGATGCGGTACAGCCAGGTAAACAGTGCCGAATCACCGCGGAACCCGGGCAAGGCATCCCATACCTTCAGAAAAGTTTCCTGGAGCACATCGTCGGTGTCTTCATGGCGGATAACGATTTTACGTATATGCCAGTAAAGCCGTTCCTTGTATTTTTCTACAATGAGGTTGAAGGCATAGTGCGGGTTGTCTCCTTCCCTGAATAACTGAATCAGTTCCCTGTCGCTGTATTCATTCATAACAACCTCATTCCAGTTCAATTCCGGCTGANCTTCCTGACGTTACTTCAAAGGAGCGGGTAATAGTTTGCAGGGAGGAACGGGCGTTGAGAGGGCGAAAAACGGCAATATAACTGCCCGGGAGCAGGGTGAGTGTTTCGGTCTTCCCTTCCTTATTGAGGTTGCAGATCCAGCGGAGATTATCGCCTTCCTTAACATACACACTTCCATACCCCGGAGCAGGGAAGAAGAAGTTGACAACCCCTGGCCGGGGAATTTCAATGCGNGTCAGAGCACTTTGTTTGATCTCGATTTGGTTAATAAAAACTTCAGGTAATACCGGAATTTCAATGTCATAGAACCCTGTCAGGTANTTTTCCTGTTTGTTGAATTCCTGTAAATGCAGGGTCTGGGTTGATCCGTGCTTTCTTACGATACATTTTACATCGCGGAAATCGCGGGATCCTTTGGTGGTTACCAGAAGTTCTCCCTGAGGTGCATTGACGGCTACAATCGTGTGTGCTCTTTGGTTGAGCCGGAAGCTGTCAACCGTAACAGGAGGGATAGTATGAACAACAAGCCGGTACGAGATCAGGGGATCGAGAACCAGGGTATCAGGGTTTCCCCGGTTATTGATNGTATGGTAATAATTGTAGCGAGGTTTTCCTGACAGGCGGTCATAGAAGGTCATGTTGACGTTTGTTTCGGTGGGGTTCCCGTAACTGTCGAGAAGATTGACCTGGGCAGTAGTGGAATGGAGGGCCTGTGATATTACGATGTCCAGAGCTTCATGAAATTTTTCTTCTTTCCTGGTATTGAAAAAATTGCCTATGCAATTGAACGATTCCTTAAATCCTTCATCAATGCCAATACCAATAACGAAGGGTTTGAGGGCAATGCCCATCCTCTGGAGGCTGTCGGATGCCTTGCAGGGGTCGCCATCGCAGGCTTCAACCCCGTCGGTAATCAGGATGATGATATTGCGGCAGTTGGAACAGGCGGGAAAATCTTTTGCCGATAATAATAGCGAATTGGCAATAGGAGTTGTTCCTTTGGGTTCAATGTACCTGAGTTTTTGCCTGATGCGTGCTGCATTTCCTTTTGCAAACGGCACTTCCAGCTTGCTGTCGGAACAATCCTGGGGTGGCACAGGACTCTGGTGCCCGAAAACCCGCAGGGCCATTTCAACATTATCCTTTTTTTCAAGGCTATCAATAATGCTTATGAGAAATTTTCTTGCTATGTTGATTTTGATATCACTCTCCCACATGCCTGCCATACTCTGGGAAGCATCGAAAACAAACAGAATGCGGGTGAGGGGAGGAACATACACCGGCTTTTGTTGTCCTCTCATCAGGAAAGGCATGCCTGACAGGGCAACCATTAAGGCAATCCGGCAGGTTCGGGTTCGGAATGACATACCTCAGCGGCTATGATGTAAAAATAATGAAAATAGAAGGGTGAATCAGGGAAATTATAAACATGTTCATAAAGACAGGGACAAAGCAATGCAGAAGAGCATTTTGTCCCTGTCAGAATTTTTGCTGTGAGTGAATCAGAAATGGAACAGGTTTTTTACCTGCTGATAAACCTGGTCGGGAGTGAAGCCGAGTTTTTCGTCAAGCACTTTATAGGGAGCTGAGAATCCGAACGATCCGAGGCCGAAGACTTTTCCGCCTGGTCCGACAAGTCCCTGGAGGGTAACCGGCAATCCGGCCGTAAGGCCGAAGACAGGAACGCCGGGAGGAATAACCTTGAACTGATATTCAACTGGCTGTTCGCGGAACAATCCTTCAGAAGGGGCCGAAACAACCTGTACCCTGATACCGTCGGATTGAAGTTTCAGGGCTGCTTCGTAGCAGGTAGCAACCTCTGATCCGTTGGCAACCAATATAATCTGGGGATTGTGTGCGGGAAGGACAATGTAGGCTCCGCGGGCTGCAAACAGGGCGTCGGCATAGCGGCTGGATCCTGCGGCTGGTGGAATGTCTTTTATGTTCTGGCGCGAAAGCAGGAGTGCCGAAGGGGTGCTTGTGTTCTCCATGGCGAGTTTCCATGCTATGGTTGTTTCGGTAGCATCAGCCGGACGAAGAACAAGCATACTGCGCTGGCCATGATGGTTGCGCAGGTGCTCCAGCAGGCGAATCTGGGCTTCCTGCTCAACCGGCTGGTGGGTGGGACCATCTTCACCTACACGGAATGCATCGTGGGTCCAGATAAACTTAACGGGAAGTCCCATAAGGGCAGCAAGGCGGACTGCCGGTTTCTGGTAGTCAGAGAATACAAAAAAGGTACCACAGGCAGCAATAACGCCTCCATGCAGTGCCATTCCGTTACACAGGGCCGCCATGGTGAGTTCGCACACACCTGCCTGCAGGAAGGAACCTGAAAAGTCGCCTTTGCGGAAAGGTTTGGTATGTTTGAGGAATCCATCGGTTTTGTCGCTGTTCGACAGATCAGCCGAAGCAACAATCATATTTTCCACCTGCTGGGCAAATACAGAAAGCACATTGGCCGAGGCTGCACGTGTGGCAATCCCTTCTTTATGGGTGATGGATGCATAGTCAATTTTTGGCGGCTGGCCGGAGAGGAAGAAATCAAGCCTGGCGGCAAGCTGGGGATTCTGAATTCTCCATTCAGCTTCTTTCTTTTTACGTTCGGCTACTTCCTGCCGCTTGCGTTCCAGTACCTGGCGGTAATGTTCTTCCACTTCAGGGAAAATACGGAAAGGATCAGCAGGATCCCCGCCAAGATTCCGGATGGTTTTTTCAAACGATGCGCCGGCTTCACCCAGCGGCATGCCATGGGTGGATGTTTTTCTTTCAAAGCTGTTCCCTTTTTCGTCAACAGCTCCTTTCCCCATAATGGTTTTTCCGATGATGAGGGTTGGTTTTTCTTTTTCTTCAATTGCCTTCTGCAGAGCCTGCCTTATCTGTGCAGGATCATTGCCGTCGATGGTATAAACATTCCAGCCCCAGGCACGGTATTTGGCCGCTGTATCTTCACTGGTNACTTCGCTTGTTTCGGTGCTGAGCTGAATATCATTGGAATCGTAAAACATGATCAGGTTGTTCAGACCAAGATGGCCTGCAATGCGGCCTGCGCCCTGGGAAATTTCTTCCTGAATGCCCCCGTCGGATATGTAAGCATATGTTTTGTGTGCCATCCATTCACCAAAGCGGGCGCATAAAAAACGTTCGGCAATGGCCGCTCCAATAGCCATAGCATGCCCCTGGCCGAGCGGACCGGAGGTGTTTTCAATTCCGCGTGCAACGTCTCTTTCCGGATGGCCGGGAGTAGGGCTTCCCCACTGCCTGAATTGTTTTATGTCTTCCATGCTCATTTTGCCAATCAGTGTAAGCATGGAATATAGCATCGGAGACATGTGCCCCGGGTCCAGAAAGAAACGGTCACGAAATGGCCAGGTCATATCATCCGGGTCAAACCGAAGGAATTCGGAATAAAGAATGTGAATAAAGTCGGCACCGCCCATCGCTCCACCCGGATGCCCTGATTTTGCCTTCTCAACCATAGCCGCTGAAAGAATACGGATGTTGTCAGCGACCCGCTTGTCAATATTATTTGCCATAACCTGTCAGATTTATATTAAAGGCATAAAAATAGTCTTTCATGTGGAAATTCTAAAATCCTGCATGAGGGTTTTCATTAACAGCCTGTTATATTCGTTGCCTGGTCTCTTTGTTTTCCTTTTCAAAATCACCCAAAACCTTTACCTTTGCGCCATAGTAACCGAGGAATTTTATGAGTCTTCACTGCGGAATAATTGGTCTGACCAATACCGGCAAGACCACACTTTTTAACTGCATGTCGCGCACCAAAGCCCAGACCGGGAAGTTTGCCTTCAGCAGCAACAAGTCGAATGTGGGCATGATGGAGGTGCCGGATCCACGTTTATACAAACTGGCCGAGCTGGTAAAACCTGAAAAGATTGTTCCGGCTACCGTGGAGATCATCGATATCCCCGGACTTACCAAAGGGTCGAGCAAGGGAGAAGGTGTGGGTAATCAGTTTTTGGCCGACATACGGAATGCTGATGCCCTGATTCATGTATTGCGGTGTTTTGATGATGACAACCTGCCCCATATTGACGGCAGTGTTGACCCTGTAAGAGACATTGAAACCGTAGAATTTGAACTGCAGGTAAAAGACCTTGAATCGGTGGAGAAAAAACTCCAGAAAGTTGAAAAGGCGGCAAAGGTTGGCGATAAAGAAGCGAAAAAGGCGATGGAAGTTCTGCAGGTTTACAAGAATCACCTGAGTGATTTTAAGCCTGCCCGGACGGCTCCTGTTTCAGAGGAAGACAGGAAGTACATTCAGGACCTTTTCCTGCTGTCCGACAAACCGGTAATGTTTGTCTGCAATGTCGATGAGGCCTCTGCAGTAAAGGGAAATCAGTATGTTGAGGCAGTAAAAAATGCCTTGAAAGACCAGAACGCAAAAATTCTTGTAATTGCGGCCGCAGTGGAAGCAGAGATTGCTGAACTGGAAAGCAGGGAAGATCAGATGGCATTTCTGCGCGATCTCGGGTTGGAGGAACCGGGCGTAAACCGTTTGCTGAGAGCCGCCCTTGATCTGCTGAATATGATGTACTTCTTTACGGCCGGACCAAAAGAAGTGAGGGCATGGAACATTAAGAAAGGAATGACGGCCCCCCAGGCCGCCGGAGTAATCCACAGCGACCTGGAACGGGGATTTATCAGGGCTGAAGTGATGAAGTATGAGGATTTTATTGCCCTTGGATCGGAGGAAGCCTGCAAAAAGGCCGGAAAGTTTTATATCGAAGGGAAAAACTACGTGGTGCAGGACGGAGACATTCTGCACATCCGCTTTAATGTATAATTATCCCGGATTGCGTATTTTTTCATGCGCAATGCAGGATCATACCAATTGACCATTCCTTTAGCTGATTCTTTCCAGATAATTGCGCAGAACATCGGGCCACCAATCGTGCAGGTTCCATCCTCTTCCCAGACGGATGGCAAGTGCATTGAGCCGTGGGCTGATGTAGAGAATCTGACCCATTATACCAAATGCAAAGAAATCAGGAGGATGTCCGGGAACTTCAGAAGCCCACCAGTAATAACCATATCCGTTACCCGGTTTATTGAAAAACAAACGACCCCAACTTTTATNCCTGTANAGATCATATCTTCCGGGAGTAAGGTCAGGACGTGTGGATTCTTCCAACCATCCCGCAGGAACAATTTGTTCCTTCTGCAGACGCCCGCGGTTCAGGCATAGAAGGCCAAACCGTGCCAAATCGATGGCCCGCATATTTAAGCCGCTTTCTCCTTTGCCCAGCATGTTTTTGCGTGAATCGCAGGTCAGGGCACCGTCAAATTCAGCCCCCATCGGCCACCAGATTTTTTCAGCCAGCTGCAGAGCCAGAGGCTTTCCGCTAACTTTTTCCAGTACCAGGCTGACAAGGACAGGATAAATATCATTGTAATGAAAACGGCGCGATACAGTATCAATCTGACTTTCCAGGGCTACTTTACGGGTATCCTGATGGAGGTATAACCTGAGATTATCCTTCCATGGGAGATAGCCTTCCGTAAACCTGACCCCCTGGTTCATGGCCAATAAATGCCTGAGGGTAATTCTTTCTCCTTCTCCATTCCAACGGAGTTCCGGGAGGTATTTTTCAACCGGTTCATCGAGCGACGGGAGGATGCCTTCACCAAGGGCAATTCCGGTTAGAACGGAAAGAAAGGATTTGGTAACCGAATATGTCCTGAAGTACGACTCTCTGCAATATCCGTTATAATACCTTTCGGTCAGTATTTTTTCGTTCTTCAGAACAAGAAAAGCCGTTGTTGCTGTCTTTTCCATGAGCCTGTCAACTGGTAATCTGGCAGGCTTCCCGGCTTCATGAAACTCAATAAGGGCAGGCGTGTGGACTTCGTGACGAGGCAAAGGCAGGACTTTATCTGACCTGGGAATAATCATGTAGGGGAAAAAGCGGTGTTCCTCCACATTGTGCACAAACCGGTTTTTTATAAGAAATGCTGCATACCTCAGCCAGAAATTGCGTTCGGGTAAATTCTGCGTTCCGGGTCGTACATCACAGTAACTCATCTGCAGTTCCTTTAGGTAACAGCCATGCGAAAATAAGGTTTTATTGGTGAAAAAAGCATTTCAGTCTGGAAGAAAAGGCCAACAGGTTAAAATATGAGCACCGTCCAGAGTATTCAGATGGCAAAAAATTCATTCACAAACCTTTGTTTTCTAAACGGTTTGGAAAATGTATATCAGGCATCAACAACCTAAAGGTGCTGAAGAGAATACATTACCTTTCTTTCAGAAACTCAGCCAGGTTGATTTGCCAGGAAATTTTTTCTGTTCCGGTAAAATATAACCTGAGGGTAATGATATGGGGGTGGGTGATGCGGTAGGAATAGTTTTCCTTATCGTGGTCAAGCGTTGTGCCTCCCTGAATCCATGGATAGGAACCCGGCAGGTATATAAACACGGAATAAGGGTAGTCCTTAACCCCAAAGGAAGTTCCTGAAAGAATCTGTGTATCTTCATTCCATTCGGTATTTTCAAGTTCCAGGTACCCTTGCAGAATGTGCCGGTTTGTAGCAATTACCTTGGGTTTTTCGGGTAGTTCATGAATCGACAGAAGAGTGCATCCTGCCGGAGGAATCTGCAGGTCGAGTTCCCCGGAGAATTCGCCTTCCAGCCTTTCTTCCCAGAAATTAAAAGCAATATATTTTCTGGCAGGATCCAACCAGAGCCGATCGGCAGGAATCGGCCTTTTTATGGTTTGCGTTTCATCGGGATTGAAAAAAGCTGCCACCGTCCATTCGCCGAAAGGTTTTTTCAGGGAGAGGGCGAAAGCAGAGGGGGTATCGGAGTCGAACAGGTCAACCGGTCTGGCTCCCTGGCCTGAAGAAGGAAATGCTTTCCGGATGATTTCAATACGGTCGGGCGAAAGGTCAATAAGGCGGTCGCCGCTGATAACGTTTCCTCCGGATATTCCAATGATAGTGGCAGCTGCCCGTGCCTGCCCCAGGGAGAGGTTACGGGTGCACAGATGATCCACATCGTTGATCCATGTTCGTTTATGAAAATAGTACCGTTTAGCCCCAGCGGCTGCACTTCCTGTGGGAGTTCCAACATATTGTTTCCAGTTTTCTGTTCGGTAACCGTAATATTGATCAAGTTCGATCCGCATGCTGTCGATCAGGCCAACGGAGATGGCTCCCGGGCCGCATTCATTGATGTGTACCTTCTCTCCGGCCGCACGGCGGATGATTTCGAACCCCCTGCGGTATGCCTCGGCACGGGACACGGACGGATCATAATACCGGTAGGCGGAAAGGAGCGACCAGTCAACAAAATCAATTTTCAGCATTTCATATCCCCATTCGTGCACTATGGTGCTGAAAAGGTTGAACATCCACTGAGCTGCGCCGGGATGTGTTATGTCGAGGCCATATCGTTTGGGATTTTCATTCCGGGCCCAGTCGGTATCTTCACCGGGCCAGGGACCTACCCGTTTCAGCCTGCCGTCTGGATGTTTCAGAAGCCAGTCAGCATGTTGCTGATAAACTTCCGTAGGCTCTGAAATGACGTAAGGGGCTACCCATAAACCAGGCTTCAGCCCGAACGATTTTATTTTGTCGGCGAGCCATTTCATTCCATGAGGAAACCGGGAATTGCCCTCCCANTCNCCGTGCCAGCGCTGGTACCCTTCATCAATCTGAATGTATTCAAGTCCGCAGGGCTTAAGAATACGGGAGGCCAGCTCTGCATTGCGCACCACTTCTTCCTCAGTAACGTGTTCATAGGTGTAAAACCAGCTGCACCAACCGTTTACAATAGAACTGACTCTGGCATTATTTAACCTCCCCATCAGCGAAGCATATTCCTCAAGGGTTGAATATGGATCACTACCCACCAGAATAATAAAACGGTTGGAATGAACTTCCTGTCCAGGCTGCAGCATAAACCCCCTGGCCAGGTAGGATTGCAATGACAGGCTGATAGCATCGCCGGGAAGCCGACGGACATGAATTTTCCCCTGAGCTTTGAGATTTTCAAGTGCCCCGCATACAAGGGCTTCCTTTTTATAGCCGCTGAAGAATCCTGCATTCCACCAACTCTGGATAGTGCTTTCATCAGGGGCAGAGAAGGGATAAAGGGTTCCGGGATCGTAATACATAGGCCCGTTGGTAAGAACTTTTGAGGTTCCTGACCACAGAAGGGATGCAGTATCATTCCCGGCAGGAGTAACAACAAAAAGGCTTTCGATATTAACCGGGACATTGGATTTATTGATGAGCGACATGTCCAGAAATATACCGGGATACCTTTTATACAATGTGATGCTGCGGGTGAACGCCCATGGTGAGTTTTTCGCGGAGGAGTAAATAATCAGCCGTTTTCCTTCTCCCAACGCATCGCTGATTTTGCTCACTTCAGCCCGATGCCGGAATTCAATCATGTCGGGACGGACTTCCCGGTCTGANCTTACTGCCATTGNTGCGCAATCGGGAATCAGAATACTTCCGTCGGTGCGGTGAACAGAAAAACGCCCTGTTTCTTTGTGCAGGTATATGGCAAAGAAATCATTGGAAAGGATTGGTCCCTTATCAGATGCACCTGACTGACCTGTTTNTNCATCGAGAATATANGGCAGACCAACTGCTGTAACCGGTATTCCCTGAAGGAAGGAACGGCGGGAAATGAATTTACCTTGCATAGGAACATGTGTTTTTTATAAATTGAGTACAGCTAAAAAACAGAACATGCAAAATAATCAATTATTCCTTTCCGTAACCGGCCTTTCTTTGTTTTTATCACATGGAATGCTTTCCGGTTGTCAACCCGGGGACTCTTCCGTTCCAAAGCTTATTAAACATCCGATCAGGGTTTTTATCCTGGGGAACATGGATGGTTTGATAAGCGGTTTATGTACGAAGAATCATACCGCACACCCTTGCTGGTTGCATGGCCGGGTGTACCCAAACCCGGCAGTGTGTCCAAGGAAATGGTGTCTTACCCCGATGTTGCTGAAACATTTCTGGAAATGACCGTAATTCCTGACCCCGATGATATACAGGGTATGAGGATGGTGCCTTCTCGATTCCATCATGCAGAGATTTGGTGACTCAAAGGATCTGGCACAAAGTTTTCTGCCCGCAGCCAAATAATTCTTATGCTTGAATTCTGGTTTCGTTGCCTACCCGCAGAATATCAGGGCAACAATTCAAACACCACGATTACAGCACCTAATTAATTAATGGTCTGTTCCCCTGTTGAACCCCTGTTGCAGATGAGGGAATATGCAATGGACTCAGGAATCTGCTTTTGCTTCGTTTCAGCGGAGTGAACCTGATGAACAGGGGAAAGTACAATATCCTTCTGCATAGGTTGGCTAATGCTCCCGGCATGCACACACACCTGAAGGCAAGGACCGGTAATTAGCGTTTTCGGTGGTGTCAGGTATAATAGAAAAATTAATTAAATGTTATGCAACATATTAAAAATTTTTAAAAAGATATTGTAACAAAATAAAAAATATTTATTTTAGCATACTTGATTTTAAGAAATCTAACCAAGCTACCCAGCAGATGCCCAGGATGTTCATCAGCGGTCCGGAGCAAAATAAAAACCGCCTTAAGAAGAGGCTGTTGCATCAATTGTATATAGCCGGACAGGCATCTATACCACAGATGGCCCGGATGTTGAGTGTAAGTATACCTACGGTCAAAAATCTGATTGTTGAACTGCTGGAAAGCGATGAAGTTAAGTCAGCCGGTATTGGTGAATCAAACGGGGGCCGGAAGCCGGAGTTATATGAACTTCAGAGCGGAAGGTTCCATGTGGTAGCCTGTGATATGGGCCGCTACATGGCCACAATGGCTGTCTATAACTGCCGGAACCAGCAGGTAGGCAATGCATTAAAGATCAGGACAAATTACGACGATCCGGATTTAATCGAGAAGTTGGTTGAGAACTACTACAGGATTATAAAAGAAAACAATCTTGGGGTACAGCATATTTACGGTTTTGGAATTGATATGCCGGGTCTCATTGATTCGAAGCATGGAATCAATTACACGATAAAGAACCGCAGGAATCAGAACATCAGAAAAGCTCTGGAGAAGCACATCAGCACCTATATTTATATAGACAATGATGCCCGGATGCAGGCTTTCGGCGAATTAAGATTTGGCAAGGCAAAGGGGAAGAAGGATGTGATCAGGGTGCACTGGAGCTGGGGTCTTGGTCTGGGTATGATTCTTGACGGGAAGCTTTACAGCGGTTCGACAGGATTTGCGGGAGAATTGAGTCATATTAAGCTGGAGGATGGAGGCGAATTGTGCATTTGCGGAAAGAGAGGATGTCTTGAAACGGAAGGTTCGGCAACCAGCCTGATGCGGGAAGTGCGCAAGGGAGTCATGCAGAATGTTGTTTCCGTATTGACAACCCGCTATAAGGATAATCTGGATGCCATCACACCCGAAATTGTAATTGATGCAGCACGGGCAGGTGATGAGTTTGCCATCCTTCAGCTGAATCACATTGGCATGGCCTTGGGAAAAGGCTTGTCGATTCTGATTCAGTTGCTGAATCCTGAGATAATTATAATTGGCGGGCCTCTTTCCAGTGCCCGTCAGTTTGTTCTGACACCGATTCAGCAGGCATTGAACCGATACTGCCTGGAAAAAATCAGTCAGAACATACCGGTTGAAATATCGGAACTGGATGAAAATGCAGGTTTGCTTGGTGTGACAGCCTGCCTTTTTGATACTATTTTCAGCGAGAACCATACTATGAAACATATTATGGGTTAATGTTCACTAACTGCTAAAACTAATCGTATGCGAAAGATCATTCTTTCATGGATTGTGTGTTTTTCGATGCTGGGATTTACCCTGGCACAGCACACTGTAACAGGAAAGGTAGTTTCTGCAGAGGATGGCAACCCGTTGCCCGGTGTTGCTATTCTCGAACAGGGTACTACCAATGGTACCATTACGAACCTGGATGGGGATTACACCCTGAAGGTTAGCTCTCCCAATGCTTCTCTGGTTTTCAGCTTCGTGGGGATGGAAACTCAGACCATACCCATTGAAGGCAAAACCAGGATTGATGTTACATTGAAACCTTCGGCCGTGGGTCTGGAAGAAGTTGTTGTAACCGCATTGGGCATCAAAAGGCAGGAAAGAGCTCTTGGTTATGCCATGAGTTCTATTACTGCCAAGGATATTACGAAGGTTGGTTCCACCAATGTTGGTTCTGCCNTGTATGGTAAAGCCGCAGGTGTTCGTATCTCAACNGCACCAGGAGGAGCAACCAGTGCGGTAACGATCAATATCCGCGGTATNAACTCCATCAGCTTCGGCAGCCAGCCTTTGATTGTTGTTGACGGGGTTCCGATCCGCAACGGGGAATCCAACAATAACGGCTACTGGGGTGACCCGAGGATCCGTGGAAACGGATTAATTGACATCAACCCGGAAGACATTGAAAGCGTTTCNATTCTGAAAGGNGCTTCGGCTTCCGCCTTGTACGGTTCAGAAGCCGGTAACGGAGTTGTTCTTATCACTACCAAGAGCGGCCGNGGAGGACAAAAAGGTCTCGGCGTTGATTTTAACATGACCTATACGCAGGAGAAAGTTGCTTTCACTCCCAAGTACCAGAATGAATACGGTCCTGGTTATGACCGTGTGACCAACATGGTTGCTTTCGGGGCAGATGAAGACGGCTGGTTGTGGGAAGATCTCAACGGCGACGGAGTAAAAGAAACTCCAAGGCCGATTTACAGGGCTTATGGCCAGTTCGGTCCTAAATTTGACGGCCGNCAGGTTATCGGTTGGGATGGTAAAATGCATCCCTATGTTGCTCAGCCTGATAATTATAAGGACTTTTACCGTACAGGCCTGAGCGGAATTTACAACATTGCCGTAACCCAAAATTCAGACAAGAGCAATTTCCGGTTGTCTTATACCCGGACTGACTATAAGGGAATTCAGATCGGCGGGAATCACTATAAGAACAGCTTCAACCTGAACGGGCAGATCAAGGTGGGCGACAGAATTACCACCGACCTGGTTGTCAACTATATTGACCAGTTTACGCACAACCGTCCGGAACAGATTAACCGTCTTACCTGCAACTACGGTGGCTTCTTCAGTCGTTTTGACGATATGAGCTGGTACTTTGACAAGTACAAAACCAGCAAAGGATACAAATATGATATGTACAATGCCAGTCAGACGCCCACTCCGGATGAAAAACTGAAATACCATATCAGGGCTTACGATCTGATGGATTTTATGTGGAGACAACTTGAAAACAGCTATGACGAATACAGCGATCGTCTTATCGGAAGCCTTACAACAACTGTTGATCTTTACAAGGGAATCAAATTCCGCGGGAGAGTAGCTACGGATTATACTTCCGGCTATGAACAGACCAAGAACCGTAATGAAAGACCTCTTGCTCTGGCCCGGTCAGGCTATTTCAGCCAGAACAACAGTGTTTATTCAATTGTTTACGGTGATGCTTTGTTCTTGTATGATGGCAAGCTGACCAACGACTTCACCCTTACCCTCAATGCCGGTGTAACCGGGCGTAAAGAATCGTATCGTTACAGCGGTGTCGGCACAAACGGAGGACTTAGCGTGGAAGACTGGTTCCATATCAATGCCAGTGTCAACACTCCGAATGGATGGACAGGGTACACCGATCTTATCAAATATGCTTATCTGGGTACGGTTGGTCTTGGTTTCAGAAATTATTTGTTCATTGAAGCCACAGGCCGTCAGGAAGCTTCATCTACACTTCCTCCCAAGAGCAATTCATTCTTCTATCCTTCAATTAACGGCAGCTTCATCTATTCCGACGCACTGAAACTGCCTTCCTGGGTTGACTATGGAAAAATTCGCGTTTCCTGGGGTATTGTAGGTAATGCTCCCCAGCAGTATGCCGCTAACAATGCATACAACCAGGGATCACTGAACGGCATTGTATACAATTCTTTGCCCAGCAATTACGGAAACGACCAGATCAAACCAGAAACCAAACATGAGTTTGAAGTTGGTATTGAAAACAAATTCTTCAAGAACCGCCTGGGTTTTGAAATTACCTATTACAACAGTACCATCAAGGATCAGATACTGTGGTTGACTATCCCGTCCACCGTCGGTTTCAATCAGATGCTGACCAATATTGGTGAGCTGAACAATACCGGATGGGAATTCGGATTCTACGGCTCTCCTGTCAGGACCCGTGATATTGAATGGCAGCTTCGTACCAACTTCGGGTTTAACCATAACAAGGTTGTTAAACTGATGGAAGGTATGGATTTCCTGACCCACAGCAATATTGATGCCGGNGCTGCTCTGATTATTTCCAAGCCGGGTGAAACCATGGGTGACATCATGTGTTATGTGCCTGCCCGCGATGCACAGGGAAGGATGATTGTTGACGACAATGGTCTCTATAAGATCGATTTCAGTGAAATGAAGAAGGTTGGCAATGTAATTCCCAAGATTGTGGGTGGTATCGGAAGTACCCTTACTTACAAGAANTTCCTGCTCGATTTCACCATTGACTACCGGTTTGGTGGCGACATAATTTCTCTTACCAACTACTATGCAAAAGGAGCTGGTATGTGGGAAGAAACGCTCAAATACCGCGATGCTGAACACGGCGGCCTGTCCTATTATGTTGATGCCAGCGATAAACTGATCCGTTATGATGGAGCCACTGGTCCCAATGGCGAGAAAGTTTATCACGATGGGATTATTCTGCCGGGTGTGAAAGCTGATGGTACTCCGAACGACATTGTGGTGGATGCACCGAACTACTACCTGAATACCTTTACATGGGGCGCCAACCCTGCCTGGGGAATTCCCAACTCACGGTACGATCAGGCTGTTTTTGAAAACAGNTATGTAAAATTCCGTGAACTCTCTGTCGGATATACCCTTCCCAGCAGTCTGACCAGCAAAATCGGCTGCAACAGACTTACNATCTCTCTCATCGGAAGGAACCTGTTCTTCCTCTATAAGACCATCCCGCACCTCGATCCCGAAGTAACCATCGGTTCCTACTGGGTGAACTCTGCAATTGAAAGCGGTACTAATGCTGCCACGAGAAGTTTTGGTTTCTCTGTCAGGGCAAACTTCTGATCCGCTATTGGATAAATTGATTTAAAAAACTGACGCATGAAAAGAATTGTGTTAATTGCAATGATAGCCCTTGTAACCACACTGAATGGTTGCAGGCAATCGGAACTGGAAGAATTGTATCCGGATCCGGGAAAAACTTCCAAGGCTACGGTAGAGAATTTCTTTACCGGAGTTCTTCAGGCTCCTATTAATTATGTGATGATGCATTACTGGCGCTTGTTCGTAGTGGAAAGTCCTACTTTAGGCCATTATACCCAGGTACTTGGCTGGGTTAACAGCGAAAAACAGTACATCCCTGATGCCAGTGCATTGAATGACCGGTGGAAGAACTTCTATACCGGGCCCATGGTACAGTACAGGGAACTGCAGAAACTGTATGAAGAATCCAGCGAAGTGGATAAAGCCGATAAGAGGATCTTCATGCTGGCGGCTACTATTTTCTTCTACGACCAGACCGAGCAGATTGTTGATATGTGGGGTGATATTCCCTGGAGTGAAGCAGGAAAACTGAAGACCAATCTGGGAGATCTGAACAAATCTCTGCCTAAATATGATAAGGGCGAAGAGATTTATACCGCCATGCTGGATGATTTGAAAAATATAGCTGATGAGCTGGCAGATATTAGTGTTCCGGCTTTCTATCAGAATCTTTTCAAGGCACAGGATTTTCTTAACGACGGTGATCTGACCCTCTGGAAGAAATACTGCAACTCGCTCAGACTAAGAATGCTGATGCGGGTTTCCGGTGTACCGTCATTCCAGTCAAGGGTACAGAGCGAAGTGGCTGCTATTCTGGGCAATCCATCCAAATACCCGGTTGTTGACAATAATAATGAAAACATCATGGTAGATGCCAAGGCTCCGAATCTTACCACCTATGATAACCCTGATCCGGGCTGGAGAATTACGGATGGTTTTGAAACCTGGGGTATGTACAACCTTGCTCCCAAGGCAATTATTGATCATATGGTGACCAATGGCGATCCGCGTCTTCCTGCCATGTTCGATCCCAATGTTAATGGCGACTATGTTGGCGTCGATCCTCTTGAAAACTCAGCCGATCAGAACACCAAAATCAGCAATGGACTGATGGCCCGTTATGATACAGCTACTTTCAGCCGGAACAATTTCTACCCGGGCTGGGTCATCACCGCAGCCGAAGTCAGCTTCCTCAAGGCAGAAGCCTATCTTAAATACTCTCTTGGGGATGCCAAGGCCGCCTATGAAACCGGTGTAAAACAGTCAATCGAACTGTACTACAAAATTAATTCTACCGGAACTTTCCGTGCGCCGCTTGCTTCGCCCGATCCGGCCGATATTGACGCTTACCTGCAGCAGCCTGGTGTTAGCTGGGATGCCAATACCGACAAGCTGAACCTTATCGGAACGCAGAAGTGGCTCAATACCGGTATCTCACAGATGCCTCAGACATGGGCCGAACTGAGAAGGCTCAACAAGCCTCTCCTTCAGTTCATGGTTGATTCAGGCAGTGACCAGCCCAATCCTCCTGTACGCTTTGTGCTTCCCGATACGGAAAAGAAACTTAATTCGGAAAATTACAAGGCTGTGCAGAGTACAGATAATCTCAAGACGAAGGTCTTCTGGGATATTGATTAAGTTTCAATGGTTGGTTAGTTAATCAGTTGGTTAGTTAGTAGAGGGATGCCCGGGGGTGTCAGCTTGGCTGTCACCCCCGGTTTTTTGTTGTCCGCTTTAAAGTTTTTGAATATGTAGTACATTTGGTGTATGAGGCATGCACTGTTCCTTTTACCTGTTTTCTTTTTATGGAGGCCTGTTTCCGCTCAGGATACGGCAAAAATTACAGAATATCTGAACCTGAGAGGTGAAGCTGTCATTGCTTTTGATTGTCCTGCCTCCCTTTCGGTAGAAGAATTGTCCGGTTACGTTTCCATAGATTTCGTGCACGGAAAAGAAGTTACAGCCTACGTTAACAGAAAACAATACGAAAGGTTCCGTTCATTGGGCATTCCTTACCGGGTGCTTATTCCGCCGTCGTTATCATTTGTTCCCGGGGTGCCTCTGAAAAGCACCCGTGAAACCGCCTGGAATCATTATCCTTCCTATGCAGAATACGTGCAGAACATGCAATCCTTTGCCGCTTCCAATCCTTCCATCACACAGCTTGATACCATAGGTTATTCGGTAAAGGGAAAACTCCTTCTGGCGCTGAAAATTTCTGATTCGGCCTCCAGGGAGCAGACCGAACCGAGGGTATTTCTTACTTCGTCCATTCACGGAGATGAGCTGACAGGCTGTATGCTTATGCTCCATCTTATTGACTCNCTCTTAGCGGCTTACAACACATCACCCCGAATAAAACGACTGGTAGATAACCTGGAAATCTATATAAATCCTCTGGCTAATCCCGATGGGACATACNGGTTTTCTGATACTACCGTTTACGGTGCCACCCGTTTTAATGCCAATGCTGTTGATCTGAACCGTAATTTTCCTGATCCTGCAGCAGGAGACCATCCTGACGGGAATCCATGGCAAGCGGAAACCCAGGCGATGATGAAGTACTTGCAGGAAAAACATTTCACCCTTTCAGCCAATTTTCACGGGGGAGCCGAAGTGGTTAATTATCCGTGGGATACCTGGATTGAAAGGCATCCGGATGATGCATGGTTTCATCAGATCAGCCTGCGGTACGCTGATACTGCCCACAGGTACGGCCCGCCTGGCTATTTTACCAGTCCATATGCTTCGGGAGTAACCAATGGATACGACTGGTACCGTATTACCGGCGGGAGGCAGGATTATGTTACCTGGTTTCTCAGGGGAAGAGAGGTTACAATCGAAGTAAGCTCGGTAAAAATACCGGATGCTACTCTCATTCCTGTTTATTGGAATGCGAATTTCCGGAGCCTTCTGGGGTATATGGAAGAAGCTCTGCGCGGGATACAGGGGTTTGTTACTGACAGTATTACCGGAAAACCTCTCAGGGTGTGGCTGAGCATTCCCGGCCATGATGTGCCGTCAGCCAATTCGGCTGTGGAAAGTGATTCCCTTACAGGATATTTCGTGCGTCTTGTATTGCCGGGAGAATACACCCTCAAGGCAGAGGCTCCCGGATACAAAGACCGGATGATTACCGTCACGGTTCCTCCTGACAGCCTGGTACAAGTGAGGTTGTTCATGGTGCCTGATTCAGCCGATTCTTCGGGCCATATATCCGGGGCCGGACAATATTTTGCGGTTATTCAGAATCCTGTTAATGAAGAACTCACAATACGATATCTTATCACGCCTGAGGGGCCTGTCAGGCTCCGCATTTTTGACCTGAAAGGAAAAGTACTTTTCGACATTCCCTCCCTCCGGCCTGTACAGGGAAGTCTCTATTCCATCAATCTCCGGGGTCTTGAGCCCGGCGTATATCTCATAACGGCAACTGACAGGAAAGGGAAATACAGCAGAAAATTTATCAAAATGGCACAGTGAAAGTTTTGGAGAGGTTGAAAAACGAAATTTTTCAACATCCCCGGAAAGACTGAATTTTTTCTTTAAGCGGAAAATTAACCGCGGATATTGATATATTTACCGCCTGATTTTTAACCTATCATTCAATTTGGGAGGATATACCGGTGAATGCATTCTTTTCTTCAAGAGTTATATTGGGTTTTTCAATCTGTTTTCTTTCCTTTATTCATTCCGGCAATATTTTAGCTCAGAACGGACGGCGCATTCCTCCGGAAAAGCCAAAATTGATAGTGGGTATTACGGTAAGCCAGATGCGGTATGATTATATCTCCCGTTACTGGAACAAATTCGGGGATAATGGTTTTAAGAAACTGATAAATGATGGCGCGTTCTGCAGGAATGTGCGGTACAATTATCTCTTTACCCAGGCAGCGCCGGGAATGGCGACAATAGCCACCGGAGCCGTTCCTGCTGTGCATGGGATTATTGCCGATGAGTGGTACGATAAGGTGAAAAAGATTGCAGTAAAGGCAGCTGCTGATGAGAAAGTAAAAGCCCTGGGCGGAAGTTATGATATGGGTTTTTATTCACCTCATCGTGTTGTGTCGAGTACGGTTTCTGATGAACTTCGGTTTGCCAGTCCAGCGTCAAGAGTAATCAGTATTGCCCTCGATCCGGAGCCGGCTGTTCTGGCAGGAGGTCATTCTGCCAATGCAGCCTATTGGTTTGATCCATATAATGGAGGCTGGATGAGCAGTTCCTGGTATATGGACTCTTTGCCGCGGTGGGTTGCCGATTTCAACAAGAAAAAAATTGCTGATGTTTACCTTTCCGAAATGTGGAACCCGCTGCTTCCTCTTGACCAGTATTCCGAGAGTCTTCCGGACAGGAATGAATACGAAAAAGGTATTCAGGGCCAGATTGTCTTTCCGTATGACCTTAACAAGCTGACCCAGAAAAAGAAGGAGAGGAGAAACTATGATCTCCTGCGGTTTGTCCCTTCCGGAAATACGTATACGAAAGATTTTGCCATCAATGCCATCCTGAATGATTCGCTGGGAATGCGCTCTGTGACTGATATGCTTTATGTTACTTTTACTGTAACAGGTAATGCCGGTGTTTTATACGGAAACAAATCGGTGGAAATGGAAGACCTTTTTCTTCGTCTCGACAAAGACATAGCCCACTTCCTGAATTTTATCGATGAAACGCTCGGGAGAGAAAATGTGTTGGTTTTTCTTACAGCCGACCGGGGTATAGCTTATGTTCCNGGGTATCTTGAACAATCCAGAGTGCCCTCCGGTGTTTTTAACGCAAACCAGGCTATGGCACTGCTCTCCAGCTATCTGAACATCCTGTATGGCAAGGCAGACTGGATCAGTTATTACAAAAATCAGCAACTGTACCTGAACCAGCAGTTGATTGAAGACTCAAAGCTTTCGCTGGAGCAGTTTCAGACTACCGCTGCCAATTTTCTGGTTCAGTTTACCGGTGTGGCTAATGCAGTTACAGCTTCAACCCTGCAGCAATCCAATTTTACCAGCGGAATCCTCTGGAAAATACAGAACAATTACAATCAGAAGCGTTCGGGTGATGTAATTCTGCATCTCGAACCAGGGTGGATTGAAAAGACAGAAAATGCTACAGCAGCCAATTCTTCCTGGGCTTACGATTCTCATGTTCCGCTGATCTGGTATGNGTGGAAAATCCGGCGGCAGAACATCAACACCNTGTACGATCCAACCTGCATTGCTCCCACACTCTCCGTTTTTCTTGATATTATGTTTCCCAACGGCTCAGCAGGGAATACAATTATGGAACTCCTCCAGTAAGTAAGGCATATTGTTCAAAAATTGTATTTTTACATATAAATGCGGGCTATAATTTGCATGCAGCGGTAATTTTCTTATTTCTGGCTTCCTTTATAAGTCTGGTGCTGGCTGTCTATTCCTTTCGTTTCAGACATAGTCAGGGTATTATGAATTTTAATCTGCTGATGCTGTGTGTTACAATATATTCTTTCGCATACGCTCTTGAACTGAATTCAAATACCCTCGCCGAGGCTCTGTTCTGGAATAAAATTGAATACTTTGGTATTTCATGTATTCCTGCTTTTTTTCTTTTGTTTGTTCTCCGTTATACCCATAATGATGCATGGCTAGGAAATAAGACCATTCCGCTATTTTTCGTCATTCCTGCAATCACATTGGTGATGCACTGGAACACCAGTCAGCATGGTCTTTTTTATCGTAATGTGCATTTGGAACCTATGGTNNGCCTTTCTGTTCTGGTATTCGAACGTGGTTTTTTTTACTGGCTTCATATAGTATATATTAATATAGCCTTNCTGGCCGGTTTTATAATATTGTTTTTCTCGTACAGAGAAAGTCAGGGATATTTCCGGAGGCAGTTGAAAATGCTGTTTCTGGGTGTTGCCTTGCCATGGATCGTTTTTATTTTCTATATTGCCGGAATCGGCCCAAAAGGCATTGATCTGAATCCTTTCGGCTTTATGCTGATGGGTCTGGTTATAGGATATGGTTTGTTTTTTCAACAGTTTCTGGAGATTACTCCTGTTGCCTTTTCTGCCATTTTTCGCAATATGCGCGAAGGAGTTATTATTTTTGATGCAGGCAAACGAATAACAGGTTTTAATCCGGCGCTGACGCAATATTTCCCTTTTATTAAAGAGCAGTGGATTGGAGTATCTGCTGCCAATCTTCCCGTTATCCTGAATCCTTTAAAGAATCTTCTTGAAAATCCCGCAATTGATGAAATTGAATTTCCCTGCGAATTAAATTCGGGCAGGAAATATTTTCATGCAGCTATTTCCCTGCTTTTTGACAACCGGTCGCGACCACAGGGTTATGCTATTATTTTATTCGACATCACAGCCCGAAAAGAAGCGGAGGAAAAACTGGAGGAAAGCGAGAAACGGCTTGCCCAGCTTAATGTTACCAAAGACAGGATTTTATCTGTTATTGCCCATGATTTGCGGAACCCATTTAATCAGGTCATAGGATTTTCAGAGGTTCTTCTGGCCCAGGCAGGAAAATATTCAGAGGAAAAAACCAGGGAGATTCTGGGATATATTCATGTAACTTCGTTGAAAGCCAGTCAGTTGCTCGAAAATTTGTTGCAGTGGGTCGGAGCACAGACAGGAAGATTTTCCTTTGTCCCGGAACCTGTTGATATTAATATTCTTTTAAAGGAAAATATTGCTATGCTTGGAGGGGCTGCTGCAGGGAAGAATATCCGTCTTGTGTATTCATCCGGAGAGCAGGGTATTGTCTTTGCCGATAGGAATATGCTGGAAGTGATTATCCGCAACCTTTTGTCGAACGCACTGAAGTTTACCGGTTCAGGAGGGATGATTGAAACAGGGTGCAGTTCAGATGATGATGGAATTACTGTATATGTAAAGGATACGGGAACAGGTATTTCACAGGAACAGGCTGAGCGGCTTTTTACCCAACCTTTGAATGAAACTACAAAAGGGACCATGGGTGAAAAAGGTTCAGGTATGGGGCTGGCTTTATGTAAGGAGTTTGTGGAACAGCACCATGGGCGAATCTGGGTAGAAAGCATTCCAGGTAAAGGGAGTACATTTTTCTTCTGGTTGCCCAAAAGATAGACATGTAAATAACTTTCTGCTGCTGAGTTTTCTCTATATTTAATCTTAAATTATCGTTTATTTCTATCTTTACCAGCTTTTCTTACGATAGAAACAAATGGTAAATTTCTCCGGTGGCAGAAAAAAGCCTTTGATCAGCGGGAATGGAAGATCATTGATCTCGCGTTTAATTCCTGAGCCTTCGTTTATTGTTTTGCTCAAGCGGCTTATCCTGATGTATTTCCTTTTCAGCCTTTGCCGGCTGGGCTTTTACTTTTTCAATACTTTTCTCTTCCAGGGAGTTACAGCCGGAAAACTGGTTCGGTTTATGGCCGCCGGGCTTAAATTTGACACGGTGGCTATTCTGTACACGAACATTCTTTACATACTTTTCTATATTTTGCCCTTGCCCTGGAAGTATAACCGTGTTTCACGAGTCATTCTCGATACGGTTTTTATCATAACAAATGCGGTTGCTCTGCTCGCCAATATTGCTGATTTCATTTACTTCCGTTTCACCCTCCGCCGCACCACCATGACGCTTTTCAGGGAGTTCAGCCATGAAACCAACCTGGGAAAACTCTCCTTCCGGTTTATTTTCGATTACTGGCCGGCCACCTTATTTTTTCTGGGCGTTCTTGCGGTTCTTATTTATGGTGTCAGGCGTATCCGGATGCCTGACAACTACAAGGAACCACTGGTTTCCTATTTTCTGAAAGGTTTGGTGGTTATGGCCCTGAGCATAGGGTTGTTTATCGGGGGGGTAAGGGGAGGATTCCGCCACAGCACGCGCCCCATTACATTGAGCAATGCAGGAGAGTATGTCGATGAGCCAAAGGAAACACATATTGTGCTGAATACACCTTTTTGCCTTTACAAAACTATCGGCATTCAGGATTTTGAGAAAGTTCATTTTTTTGCCAGTGAAGACTCTCTGGAAGCTGTTTACAATCCGGTGAAGCACCCTGTCCCGGATGGTCCTTTTGTGCCGCGCAATGTGGTGATTTTTATCCTGGAAAGCTTTGGCACCGAAAATTTCGGATTTTTCAACAAGGATCTTGAGAACGGGAAGTACAAGGGCTATACTCCTTTTCTGGATTCGCTCTGCCATCACAGCCTCGTTTTCCGGACCAGTTATGCCAACGGGAGGAAATCAATTGATGCCCTTCCTTCCGTTCTGAGCAGTATTCCGCATGTGAGGGAGCCCTATATTGTAACGCAATATTACGACAACAAGATCAACAGCCTTGGAAGTCTGCTCAAGGAGAAAGGCTATTATACGGCATTTTTTCACGGGGCGCCTAACGGTTCCATGGGATTCAGTTCATTTACCCGGCTGGCCGGTTTTGACCATTATTACGGCATGTCGGAATATGGTAACAGTGATGATTTTGACGGTACCTGGGGCATATGGGACGAACCGTTTTTTCAGTTTTTCAGGCAGAAACTGGGCTCGTTTCCCGAACCTTTCCTGGGGGTGATATTTTCCGTGTCAAGCCATCATCCGTTTGAGCTTCCGGCAAAATATAAAGGAAAGTTTCCCGAAGGACCGCACCCGATTCACCGGACTATTGCATACACGGATCATGCTTTAAGGATGTTTTTTAACGAAGCACGCAAAGAACCGTGGTTCCGGAATACCCTGTTTGTATTTACTGCCGATCACACCCAGACCACGCCAAGCCATCCGGAATATCTCACCAGTGCCGGGTTGTTCAGGGTTCCCGTTATTTTCTATATGCCCTGGGCTGACAGTGGTTCTGTGTCAGATGATCTGATCCAGCAGACCGATATCATGCCTACCGTTCTGGGCATGCTGCATTACGACAAACCATATTTTGCCTTCGGTTTCGATGTGTTCCATGAACCGGAGCATTTTGTTGCAAATTACCACAGCGGTGTTTTTCAGATCTTTCAGGGAGATTATATGCTTCAGTTCAACGGAGTTACGACAACAGGCCTGTATGACCTTCACCAGGACCCGTTGCTGAATCATAATCTGGCAGAAACGAAAAAAGATGTCAGAGCCAGGCTGGAACTCCTTGCAAAGGCCTTTATGCAACAGTATGTGAACAGGATGATAGAAAACCGGATGACGGCGCCGGAACAGAACTAAACCGGGAAGTGTTATTCATCGTCTTCGTCGTCGTAGTACCCTCCCGACTCGTAATCCCGGAACATTTCCTCAATATCCTCGTTTTCCTCGATTTCCTCAAAAATTTCCCTTTTCAGGTTACGCGGATTCTTTTTTGTCATCTTCCTTGGATTACGGTCTATGTACTCGTCATCATACGACCGGAAGGATTTCTTCTTTTTCATACAAAGCGGTTTAATGATAAGGAGATTATTAAAGTTAATCATTTTTCTGATACGGCCAATCAGACAGAATAGTATAGATTCTGTCGGTATTGTTTTCAAGGGCATTGCCGATAACAATCAGATCGGCTCCTGCTTCGGCAACCATCTGCAGGTCTTCCGAAGTGCGGATACCTCCGCCAACGATCAGGGGGATAGTTATGTTCTTTTTAACCTGTTCAATCAGTTCAGGCTGAATAGGATGGTTTGCTCCGCTACCTCCTTCAAGGTAAATGAGCTTCATCCCCAGCATTTCGCCTGCCATAGCGGTAGCCACTGCAATATCGGGTTTCCGGGCCGGAAGCGGCTTGGTATTGCTCATATATTCAACCGAACTGGTAAATCCGTTCTCAATGAGTATATATCCGGTAGGAATAACTTCAAGGCGGCTGTTTTTCAGAAAAGGTGCGGCCACCACATGGTTTCCGATAAGAAACTCCGGATTGCGGCCCGAGATCAGGCTAAGCAGTAAAACAGCATCGGCGTTGGGACTAATCTGAAGCAGGCTTCCGGGAAAGAGAACAACCGGTTTTTTTAACGATTCCTTAAGAATGTCAACAACCTGGTCAGGCCGCCCTGCAACCAGGCTTCCTCCGACAAAAACGAAGTCAACAGGAGTTGCTCTGATAACCTCAGTAAGCTGTCTGAGGCTATCTGCTGTGTGCTTGTCGGGGTCAACAAGAACCGCAAGAAGCTTTTCAGGACGCGCTGTCAGAATGTGCTGATAAACCATGAATCAATTGTTCACTTGATACACCATACAACCACATAGTTGCCAAGGCGAAAATACCTGAGGGTATATTGCTCTGTTCCGTATTTGTTGGTAACTGTGCTTTTTATCTCGCCGCTCTCCTCCGGTTCAAACGGAGCAATGGTCAGGTTTATCCGGAAATTAATATCCTGTTTGTCACAGATTTTATACAGTGCTTCCTTGGCACACCAATGAATATACAAATGATATTTGATCAGCAGGGGATGGGAGGTGATATACTCCTGTTCGTTAATGAACTTATGGCGGATCTTTTCAATGTCGTGCGACATGTATTCCAGGTCAATCCCTACTTTTCTCTGCCTTGAAAGAAGAATGGACGTCAGATTGACCGAATGGGATATGCTGATATTGTAAGACCAGTCGTGCAGATAGGGCTTATGGCTTCCGTTATAAATGATCCTGGAATTCTTTCCGGTCATATCGTTGATCAGCGCCCGCACGCTCAGCCATTCAATCTTTCTTCTTTCGTTGCGAAACTCTTCCAGATGGGCAATTTCCTCTTCATCGAGTTTCACCAGATTAAGCAATGTGTCAATATCTTCCTGAATTTCCCAGATTCCGAGAACACAATCCTGTTCGGGGTAACTCTTGTGTATAACGCCCATACTGTTTAATGGATAAATGAGGCTACTTCTGCTGATGAAACCAGATTAAATGTTCGGTTCGGATTGATTTGGTCAATTACTTGTTTTGCAATTAGTTAATCCATTAATAGCTTAAAACAGGGATTGATGTTGGAGCCAAAAATAAACATTTTTCTTAATTCAACCATTGAAAAGTGGAGGTAAGATGAACAATATCTTCTCTGATGAATTGGATAACAGGCCCGAGAGAATCGGCATTGGGTGTTACAGAAAAATAGAGAGCTCCGCGAATAAAATGCCGGGTACTGTCGGTAAGGAAAAACTGGACCGATGAGGCGGCATTTCCTTCAATATCATAAAGAATTCCATATACNTTTTTTTCGGGATAGCTAATGGGNAATTCCCCNATAGCATCGGCCTTGATGGTGTGTTTATAAACAAAAGAACGCGCATCTTCAGTGAGTTCGGGCAGATTTTTCTTTATTTGCTTATAGCTCATATGGATGGTGGCATGGAACTGTTCAAAACGGACGTTCATCCAGCAGGGTTCAGCATCTTTGCTTTCATCGGGTATAACCGATGCATAAATTGGAAATTCGAACGCGAACGGACAAGCTGAACGATAGGTCCGGTATTGCTTTTCAGGCAGGTCGATACGAAAGTATCCGCGTGGTTTGGGAGTATAGTGTTTACGGCACCCCTGGCTCAGAACCAATAAAGGGATCAGCAGCAAAACGGCAGAACGGATTTGTTTAAAAAGCATATTGTCAGGGCTTGATGGTTACTCTCACCGAATTGATTTTTCGGTCGTCAGCCGATTCAATCAGGAAATNAAATCGTCCGTATGTCAGAGCGGTTCCTTTTGCCGGCAGTTCTCCTTTGATTTCCAGTATCAATCCGGCCAGGGTGTCGGCTTCTCCTTTCACGGAATCAAATTCCGACATGGGGGTTGCGGTAATCCTGCAAAAGTCGTGAAGAAGAATTTTGCCACTGAAAACATATTCATTGTCAGAGACTTTGACATAATCGGGAGGAGATTCATCGTCGCTCTCATCAACTATATCGCCAATAATTTCTTCGAGGATGTCTTCNAGGGTTACCAGGCCGCTTGTTCCTCCGTATTCGTCAATTACTATGGCCATGTGGATTTTGTTGCGCTGGAAATCGTGCAGGAGGTCGCTGATTTTTTTTGTTTCCGGCACATAATATTGCGGCCTCAGGAGGCTTTGCCAGCGGAATGAATCGTTTTTGCCGATATGTGGCAACAAGTCTTTGGAAAACAATATTCCGCGGATGTTATCCAGGGTTTTGTCATATACAGGAATCCGCGAATAACCCGACTCATTGATAATACTAATGATTCCCGAAAAGGGAGTACGGATGTCGGCCGCTACAATATCGAGTCGCGGCTTCATTATTTCGCGCACATCAATGTTCCCAAACCTGACAATTCCTTCCAGGAGCTGTTTTTCCTCCGAAAGGCCCGGAGAAGTCAGTTCCAGCGCCTGGGAAAGCTCATCCAGAGAAAGAGACCCATGCTTGTTTCCCATCTGCCGGCGGAAAAGGGAGGACGATTTTACCAGCAGGGCGGTTATTGGCGAAAGGATGTAACAAGTGATCTGAAGGGGAACAGCCATCATCAAAACAAAACGATAAGCCTGCGAAGTGGCCAGTATTTTGGGCATCATTTCGCCAAACAGAAGGATAACAAAGGTGATGAGTACCACCTGAAACAGGAAAAGCAAAACAGTGTTTGACCCGAAATCAAAAAGTTCAGCCAGCAGAAAAGATGAGGTAATTACGATAGCAATGTTGACAAAATTGTTAGCCAGAAGAAGAGTTGCCAGAAGATTCTCTGATTTGTGGAGCAGTCCGGCAGCGGTTTTGTGTCTGGGGTCGTTGCCCTTTTCAATTTTTTTAATTTCGGCAGGAGTTAAAGAGAAGAAAGCAGCTTCGGAACCTGAAATAAGCGCGGATAAGACCAGGAGAAAGAGGATAATAATAATTTCGATACCGGCAGACAGGCTGACCGGATAGACAGTAATTGCTCCCGCAGAAAAAAATGACAGGAAAATCAGGTTCATGGGTACTGTTTCTCAGAAGGGCAGATCATCATCCGAAGGCTGAGTTGGCGGGCCTTCGGGTATATGGGGTTCGCCGGTTTCCACCACTGTTCCGGGTTTCCCTTCATCGGGCCCCTGCTGTTCCGGTTTTCTGCCTAAAAGAATCATATTGTTGGCCACAATTTCGGTAATATACCTTTTGTTGCCATCTCTGTCATCGAATGAACGGGTTGAAATTCGCCCTTCAATATATAAAGGTGTACCTTTTTTGACAAATTTTTGCGCAATCTCAGCGAGGCCGCGCCAAAGAACAATGTTATGCCATTCGGTCTGGGTGACATTTTCTCCGCTCCTGTTTTTGTAGGATTCACTGGTGGCCAGAGGGAACCTGCATACCGGCACATTGCCTTCCAGATACCTGACCTCAGGGTCCTTGCCAACGTTGCCAATGAGAATAACTTTGTTAACGGAATTCATTTGTATAGATTTGAAACAATTGGTTAAGCAAAAATACAAAAAATAATCGTTATCCTTTTTACCGATAATGTGCTATTCCGGAATCTGCAAGATACCTGGCAATGAGCACCGGCAGGGGGTATGATCCGAGCGATTTTACCGGAACAGGTATCAGGTCATTTCTCTTTGGCTTCTGGCCGCAGGGAACAGTGACCTCATAAAACCTTGCATGAATCAGCTGATGGCTTAATGTATGCCGGTAGATTTCTGATATTTTTTCAGGCTGAATATGAGGAATGCCCGTGGTTTTGAACCAGCTGCCGGCATCCGGTCGTTTCCCTGATGGCATTTCTGCAAGAGGAAATTCATAAAGCGAATGCCAGATATCATTCTCTGTTCGCTTATGCAACCAGACAGAGGTCCCGTCGGTAATAACCAGGTAGTGAAAGTAGCGGTGACGAAGTCTTTTCTTTTGCCGGAGAAGGGGAATTTTATTTACCATGCCCGTAAGATGAGCTTCGCAGTAATGATTCAGCGGGCAGGAACCGCAGTCGGGAATCCCCGGGGTACATTGAAGGGAACCGAAATCCATCAGAGCCTGATTGAATTCTCCAGGGTTTTCCCGATCCAGCAGTTCCATGGCCAGAGTTTCTGTTTTTTTCTTTATGCCCGCCGACCTAATGTCCTGGTGAATACCGTACAACCTGGCAATGATTCGCATACTATTTGCATCAATGGTGGCAACGGGGTATTGAAACGCAATGGATGCAATGGCTGCTGCCGTATATGAACCAATTCCAGGCAGTTTTGCAAGTTCTTCCGGAGTACCTGGGAAGGCGCCTCCATGTGCATTCGTAAGCAGTAATGCTGTTTTATGCATGTTTCGTGCCCTCGTATAATATCCCATTCCCTGCCAGGTTTTCAGTACCTCTTCTTCTGTGGCGGCAGCAAGAGTTTTCAGATCGGGAAAGCGTGTTACAAATTTCAGGTAATGACCGGTACCCTGCGAGACCCTTGTTTGCTGGAGTATGATTTCTGATACCCAGATCTTATATGGATCAGAAGTTTCCCTCCAGGGAAGATTCCTTCTGTTTTTCCTGTACCACGTTTTGATTATGTTGCGTATTGTCTTTGAAGCAGAGCTCTTCATGCGTTTTTCTTCGTAAAAAGTTAGAAAAAATTGTGTTAACCGAATAATTCTTTCTTCAGAAACAAACTATCCCCTGATTCGTTTGGCAAGGTTACTGAATAATTTTTGCAAGAACAGAATTTTTTGATCCGGGTTTCAGCCTTTATCGCACAGAAAATGAACCCAAAGCGAATAGCTGACTAACAGGCAATAAATTAACGGCATATTTTCGTAATAATGGAAAAACTTTTATATTTGCAGACCGATTTGAATTAATTGTTTGTAATTCACTGATATTAAAAGATTTTAAACATGACAAAAGCTGACATCGTAAACGAAATCTCCAGGAATACTGGAATCGAGAAGGTGACGGTTCAGAGAACCGTGGAAGCCTTTATGGAAGCTGTTAAGGAATCCCTGGTAAAAGATAAAAATGTTTATCTGCGGGGATTCGGGAGCTTTATCGTAAAGAAAAGAGCCAAAAAAACAGCCCGGAATATTTCCAAAAATACGACCATCATTATACCTGAACACTATATTCCGGCGTTCAAGCCTGCCAAGTCATTTGTGCAGAAGGTGAAGACAAACGTGAAATAACTGAAAAACTAAGGAATTATGCCAAGCGGAAAGAAGAGAAAGCGGCACAAGATGTCAACCCACAAGCGGAAAAAACGCCTGCGCAAGAACCGGCATAAGAAGAAAAACCGGTAAATCAGTGTACCATACTTTTTTATGGCAAACCTAAAAATCCTGAAGGGTTTTTAGGTTTGTTGTCTTCGGAAGCATTGAAAAAATAACGCGTATTGTGGTAAATGATCTTATTATTGATGTAACTCCTTCCGATATATCGATTGCCCTTCTGGAAGACAAACGGTTGGTTGAACTCCACAAGGAAAAACCTGACAATCAATATGCGGTAGGGAATATATACCTGGGGCGGGTTAAAAAAGTGATGCCTGGCCTGAATGCTGCCTTTATTGATATTGGTTATGAGCGGGATGCCTTTCTGCATTACCTTGATATGGGGCCGCAGTTCCGGTCACTGAACAGCTACCTGAAAACGGCTCTTTCACGTAAGGGGAAACTTCCTGGATTGTCAAAGTTCAGAAACGAACCGGATATTGATAAAAATGGCAAAATTACGGATATCCTTTCCGGGGGCCAGCTGATTATAGTGCAGGTTACCAAAGAGCCTATTTCTACCAAGGGCCCCAGGCTGACTTCCGAAATATCCATTCCGGGGCGGAACCTTGTCCTGATGCCCTTTTCTGACAAGATTTCCGTATCACAGAAGATTGAAAACAGCGACGAAAGAAACCGGCTGAAAACGCTGATCCAGAGTATCAGGCCCCGTAACTACGGGGTTATCATCCGCACTGCTGCCGAAAACAAAAAAGTGGCCGAACTGGATGCCGAACTCAGAAGCCTTATACGAAAATGGGAAACGGCATTCGAAAACATTAAAGGGGTTCATCCTCCCCGGCTGATTATCTCGGAACTTAACCGGACTTCAGCCATATTGCGTGACCTGCTCAATGTTTCGTTCAACAGCATTTATATCAACGACGAAACAGTTTATCAGGAGATCAGAGACTACATCGGCACCATTGCCCCTGAAAAGCAGAAAATCGTCAAGCTGTATTCCGGTTCAGAGCCTATTTTTGAGCATTTCGGCATTGTCAAGCAGATAAAATCCTCCTTTGGGAAAACAGTATCCTTTAAGAACGGTGCATATCTGATTGTCGAACATACCGAAGCGCTGCACGTGATTGATGTGAACAGTGGCAACCGCTCCAAATCTGCCCAGGATCAGGAATCCAATGCCCTTGACGTCAACCTGGCAGCTGCGGAAGAAATAGCCAGGCAGCTCCGGCTAAGGGATATGGGAGGGATTATTGTGATCGATTTTATCGATATGCAAACCAATGAGCATAAGCAGATGCTCTATGACCGGATGAAGGAGCTGATGGAACGCGACCGTGCCAAACATACCATTCTGCCCCTGAGCAAATTTGGCCTGATGCAGATAACCCGCCAGCGCGTAAGGCCTGAAATGACTATTGATACGCTTGAAAAATGTCCTTCCTGCAACGGCACCGGGCAAATTACGCCTGCCATTCTGCTCACCGACCAGATCGAAAGCAAACTGGCTTACTTTGTTGGTAAATACCAGTTGCGCAGGATCATTCTGAAAACACACCCCTATATAGCAGCCTATTTAACCAAAGGGTTCATTTCACTGCGGCTCAGATGGTCGTGGCGCTACCGGTGCCGGATCATTGTGCAGGACATGGAATCCTACCAGTTTCTCGAATACCACTTTTTCAACAAAGAGGAAGAAGAATTGTTATAGCTTCGTGTTTTCATAATACCAATCTATGAAACGAATTGCCGTATTTCTTGGTTTGCAGGTTTTCTTTTTCTTATTGGCTGCAGGACAGATTGTTAATCCGGTTTCGTGGGCATTTTCCTCCCGGCCGACTTCCGGCAATGAGGCGGAGTTGCTGTTTACTGCCAAAATAAAGCAGGGCTGGCATATGTACGGGGTTAACATTCCCGACGGAGGCCCGATTCCCACCTCGTTTCATTTCAATACTTCGTCTGACTATCAGCTTCAGGGAGAAATTGTTCCGGTCATCAAACCGGTTGTTAAAATGGATCCCAATTTCAATATTCAGGTTGAACTGTTTGATGGGAAAGCAGAGTTCAGCCAGAAAGTCAGAATTCTGAAGAACGGAAAGGTAACTGTGAGCGGGTATGTTGAATTCATGAGCTGCAGCGATAAGGAATGCACTCCTCCCGCNCAGGAAGAATTTGCGTTTGAGCTTACCGGTACCGGTGCCGCGGAGACTGCCATACCAATGGCTAATCAGGGATTACAGAGTGTGCGCGTTGATACGGCATCAAAAACTGCGGTGCAGTCAGCTGAAGAGAATGCTTCAGCCGGGCCGGTGCAACAATCGGCATCTTCAGGCCAGGGGCGATCATTGTGGGGCTTTTTTCTGCTCTCGTTGCTGGCCGGCCTGGGAGGTATTCTGACTCCCTGCGTGTACCCGATGATTCCCATGACTGTTTCGTTTTTTATGCGCAATCAGGAAAACAGGCGTAAAGCCGTTTTTCAGGCTTTCATCTTTGGTCTTTCCATTACCCTGGTATATACCCTTGTTGGCGTTCTGGTGGCTGTTTTCAAGGGCGGTGCCGATGCAGCCAATCAAATCAGTACCCACTGGCTTTCCAATTCCATTTTTTTCCTGTTGTTTGTGCTTTTTGCCGCCTCTTTCTTTGGCATGTTCGAAATGATTCTTCCTTCCTCCCTTGCCAACAGGCTTGACCGGCAGGCTGACAGAGGAGGCATGGCCGGAGCATTCTTCATGGCACTTACGACCGTAATCGTATCTTTTTCCTGTACCGGGCCTATTGTTGGAAGCCTGCTGGTAGAAGCGGCAAGCGGACTTGCCCTGAAACCGGTTCTGGGAATGTTTGGCTTCGGGCTTGCTTTTTCATTGCCCTTTACCGTGTTTGCCATGTTTCCTTCCCTGCTGAAAAATCTTCCCAAATCAGGGGGATGGCTCAATGCAGTGAAAGTAGTTCTGGGTTTTATTATGCTGGCCTTTTCGCTCAAATTCCTCAGCAATATAAGTGAGAGCTATCACCTGGATTTTCTGCCAAGAGAAGTATATCTCTCTGTCTGGATCGTCCTCTTTGTTTTGCTCGGTGCTTATCTGCTCGGAAAAATCAGATTTGTCCATGATAGTGAACTTACCCATATTGGCTTCCCCAGGTTTTTGCTGGCTGTGGCTTCTTTTGCATTTGCTGTTTATCTGATTCCCGGTCTGCTGGGAGCCCCGCTGAAAGAGGTTGGTTCCCTCATTCCGCCGGCAAAATCTTCTGCCCCTGCTATGCTGAATACAGGTGTATCACCATCAAAATCGGGCGGCAATGAACTTTGTGACGTGCCTCTTTATTCAGATATTCTCAGTTTGCCATATGGCTTGAAGGGATATTTCGATTATGATCAGGGAATGGCGTGTGCCAGGGCTCTTAACAAACCCGTTTTTCTTGATTTCAAGGGGCATGCGTGCAGTAATTGCAAGAAAATGGAAGCGGAAGTATGGTCCGATCCGGCAGTGATTGAGAGGCTCAGCAGGAATTTCGTCATCATTGCCCTTTATGTTGACGATCGTTATCAGATGCCACAGGAAAAATGGATTACCTCACCGGTTGACGGGAAGGTGAAAAAGACCATCGGAGCAAGAAATGCTGATCTTCAGATTGAAAAATTCAGAAGCAATACCCAGCCATTGTATGCCATTACCGACGCTGAGGGCAACCTTTTAGCCGGTCCTCAGGGTGCGGAATTCAATATCAGTAATTTTATTGCCTTTCTTGATCAGGGGCTGGAACGTTTCCGGCAGAAGTAAACATAAAGAATAGATATTTTACACGGGAGGCAGGAAAACGAAGTTTTATTGAATCTCCCAGGTATCGCCACTGTTCAGAAGATCCGTTACCGTTTTGATTTTTTCGTTTACCCTGGCATTTTGTATCTGCTGGGTCACCATGTCATCATAGGTAGGGTACATAGCCGACCGGATNACGCCGACGGCTACAGGAAACCGGGGAGGAGCCATTTTGGCCAGCATGAGATGAATGCCGGGATCCTGCTGATACCTGTCGTGAACAAGAATATCGTTAATGGTAATTCCGTTTTCACCGATTTTAACTACTTCGAGCTGTGTGCCGTTCAGCCGGATTCCTTTATCACGGTTCTTGCCAAAAATCATGGGTTCTCCGTTCCGCAGATGAATCTGGTTCTCGTCTCTGTATTCTTTGCCGGTAATCATCTCGTGGGCTTTGTCGGCAAAGATTACGCAGTTCTGAAGAATCTCGACAACNGAGGTGCCGTCGTGCTTGGCCGCTTCAAACATCACTTCGGTCATNAGNGGGATATTGTTATCCACTGCCCGTGCAAAGAAGGTACCCTGTGCACCGAGGGTGAGTTCACCCACATTGAACGGATGTTCAATGGTTCCCTGAGGTGAGGTTTTGGTTACAGTGCCCATGGGAGTAGTAGGTGAGTACTGTCCTTTCGTCAGTCCGTAAATCTGGTTGTTGAACAACAGCACGTTGATGTCAACATTCCGCCGGATGGCATGAATAAAATGGTTTCCTCCTATGGCAAGAGAATCGCCGTCACCTGTTGCCACCCAGACGCTGAGGTGTGGATTGGCAATTTTCATGCCGGTGGCAATGGCAAGTGCCCTGCCGTGAATACCATGGAAACCGTAGGTGTTGACGTAATAAGGAAAACGGCTGGAACATCCGATTCCCGAAACGATCATGAAATTTTCCTTCCGGTAGCCGATTTTGGGAAACACATTGGCTACGGCANTCAGGATAGCGTGGTTACCGCATCCGGGGCACCAGCGCACCATCTGGTCGCTTACAAAATCCTGTTTGGTCAGCTCCACGCTGGAACGCTCGATGGTTGTATTTTGAAAGTCAGCCATATTTTATGCCTCCTTGAGTATTTTTTCAAAAGCATTCTTTAATTCTTCAATGGTAAAGGGAAGAGCCTGAACTTTATTGTATTGCAGGTACGAAAATTCAGGATGCTTCATCCGCAGGTAGTTCACAAACTGTCCCCGGTTGAGTTCGCAGACCACAATTTTTTTGAATCCGGAGAGGACTTCACGGGTATTGCGCGGGAGAGGGAGAATATGCCGGAAATGAGCCAGGCTGACAGAATATCCTTCTTCCTGCATTTCTTCCACGGCGGCCTGGGTACTGCCAAGGGTTCCTCCCCAGCTTACCACAAGCAGGTCTCCGGTCGGGTTTCCGATAATTTCCTGTGGAGCAATGAAATCAGCCACTTTTTCAACTTTCTGTTCCCTTAGCTGAACCATCAGCTCATGGTTAAGGGGATCGGTGGTAACTGTACCGGTTATATTTTCTTTTTCCAGGCCGCCCACCCGGTGGCGAAGGCCTTCTGTTCCGGGGAGAGCCCATTTGCGTACCAGGGTTTCCGGATCCCGTTTATAGGGTTTGAAGTCGGGATCATTTGGTTTGGCAATAGGAGGGTTGATGGATGGCAGGGACTTGATATCGGGGATGCGGAAGAGCTGGGATCCGTTTCCGATGCCTCCGTCTGACAAAAGCACAACAGGGGTCATGTGTTCAAGGGCAATTTTGGATGCTTCGTAAGCAGCAAAGAAACAATCAGCAGGAGAGCTGGCCGCCATAACTACCAGAGGAGCTTCGCCGTTACGGCCAAAAAGAGCCTGCATAAGGTCTGATTGCTCTGATTTGGTGGGTAATCCGGTAGATGGTCCTCCCCGTTGTACATCGATCACCACCAGGGGCAGTTCGGTCATAACTGCCAGACCGAGGGCTTCGCTTTTGAGCGAAAATCCGGGTCCTGANGTACTTGTTACGGCCAGGGAGCCTGTAAAGCTTGCCCCAATAGCTGAGCAAATTCCGGCAATTTCGTCTTCGGCCTGAAAAACAACAGCTCCCAAAGATTTGTGCCTTGCCAGTTCAGCCAGAATATCCGTAGCAGGGGTTATGGGATAGGAACCAAGGTACAACGGACGTCCTGAACGTTCCGAGGCGGCCAGCAATCCCCAGGCAGTAGCTATGTTACCGGTAATATTCCGGTAACGGCCGGGAGGCATTTTGGCTTTCGAAATATGGATTACTGAAGGAAGTACTTCAGTGGTTTCGGCATAATCATACCCTGCTTTGAGGACAAGAATATTGGCTTCGGCCAGTTGGGGTTTCTTTTTGAATTTTTCCCTGAAATAGGCAAGCAAAGGATCGGGTTTCCAGGACATCAGATAACAAATGAACCCAAGAACAAACATGTTTCTTGTTCGCTCCTTTGACTTACCATCGAGTTGCAGTTCTTTAAGGGCTTCCCTGGTGAGTGTTGTTACCGGAGCTTTGATCAGGTAATACTTGCCGAGGGTTCCATTTTCCAGCGGATTTTCAGAAAACCCTGCCTTCTGATTAGTTTCCGGAGTAAAAGAGTCGGCATCCACAATGATGGTTCCTCCCGGTTTCATCCATTTGAGGTTTGCTTTCAGGGAAGCAGGGTTCATGGCCACAAGGATATCGCATTGATCTCCGGTAGATTCGATTTTTTTGCTCCCGATGCGGACCTGAAAACCCGAAACCCCTGCAAGTGTATTCTGGGGTGCTCTGATTTCGGCCGGATAATCAGGAAATGTTGCCAGGTCGAGTCCGGTTTTGGCAGCCATGTCGGCAAATAGGCTTCCTGTAAGCTGCATTCCGTCGCCGGAATCCCCTGCAAATTTTACCACAATTTCGTCGCGCCGTTGAACTTTTTTCGCCATGGAATGTAAAGGTTAAGACGTGTGTTCTAATCAGGTATAAAAGTAGTGCAATTCATTTTCAAAAGACTACAGGCGTGATGTGCCGGAATAAAACGGCCGGAAACAC
>JGI24721J26819_10000590_pt1 | contig 39772 bp, 33 predicted proteins | sample YelNatPaOPGAMG01_FD_26819 | JGI IMG/M metagenome (IMG submission 26819) | reverse complement strand
CCACTGATTCATGGTGGATTGATTTGCAAGGATCCACTATTCCTCTCCGGTGTAGGTGCTGCGCAGCCAGTCGCCTATCTGCCAGTATTTAAAATCCCGGCCTTCATTGCATTGAATGGCTGCGTAAATGCCATAAACCACTGCGGCAATGGGTAATAGACTGACGAGCATGGCAACCGGATAGAGTAAGACGCCGATACACACGATCGTGAGCAGCGCGGCGACTACCCACAGGATGGCCGCCAGGAGGCCGCCTCCCAGCCAGGCAATCACCTGCATCAGCACAGACTGAAGCGATTGATAGGCGACATACCGCGACCGGTCCCTGTAAACCAGGTAGATGATCAGGGCTGCCACTGGCCCTAGCAGCCCGGTGAACAGGTTAATCAAGACCGTCAGATGGGCAAGCATGGCCCAGGTGCGCTCCTCCTCGGTGGAGAGCGGCTCTACGTCTGGATGAGAAGCCGAAGGGGTGGGGATTTGCTCGGTCATGGTTTCCTCCATAATTTGCGTGTGCGTATGCGTTCGTGATTTAGTATAGCTTATTTCGTCTGACGGGATTATTTTCCGATGCCGGGCTCGTTGGGTAGATTGGAGGGTCGAGATATGCTAAAATTCCTGACGTGGACGTGAAAGTGGTTTTCATGGGTTCGCCCGAATTTGCGCTGCCGACGCTTGATCGGCTTGCGCGCATCGCTCGTGTGGTAGGTGTGGTCACCCAGCCCGACCGGCCGGCGGGACGGGGTCGCGTCCTGACGCCGCCGCCGGTGAAAACGCTGGCATTGTCGCTCGGACTGCCGGTAATCCAGCCGCATAGGCTGCGTGATCCGGAGGCAATGCAGCAACTCCGCGAGTGGGCGCCCGACCTGATCGTGGTAGCCGCTTTCGGGCAGATCCTGCGCCCCGAAGTGCTGAATCTGCCGCGCTATGGCTGTATCAATGTGCATGCATCGCTTTTACCGCGCTGGCGCGGAGCGGCTCCGATCCATGCTGCTATTCTAGCTGGCGATCGGAGCACCGGGGTAACCATCATGCGAATGGATCCGGGCATCGATACCGGTCCCATCCTCTCCCAACGCGAGACGGTTATCCTTCCAGCGGATACGGCGGGCAGCCTGTCTGAGAGGCTGGCAGAGCTGGGTGCAGACTTGTTGGCAGAGACGCTGCCGGATTATCTATCCGGCCGACTCCAGGCCCGTCCGCAGCCCGAAGAGGGAGCGACATACGCGCCGATGCTGAAGAAGGAACAGGGGCGCCTCGATTTTCGACGGCCGGCAGAAGAGCTGGCGCGCCTGGTGCGCGCTTTCAATCCGTGGCCAGGGGCGTTCACTCTCTGGCAAGGTCAGCCGCTCAAAGTGCATTTCGCCGAAGCGCGCAGGAATGAAGCATCCTCAAAACCTGGTCAGACAGCCATCCTCGCTGGGCAGCCGGCCGTCGCCACAGCGGAGGGGTGGCTTGTGCTCACGCAGGTGCAGCCGGCCGGCAAGCGAATCATGAGCGGGGCCGAATTTATCCACGGCGCCACAAATTGGGGAAAAGAAGTCCTCGATTCCGGGGAACCGCATTGAAAACCGGCTATCCGCCTAATCGAGCTGAGGGAGGAGATGATCAGTCGCCTGCTTCTAAGCGATTTCGACGGGAGGGATGAACGTCAATGCCAGAGCCCAATTTGCAAGGGGCTTATTTTCGCACCGACAACGCCGGCGCATCCATCTTCGTATCCTACCCTGAGGTTCATATCGGGTACGTCCGAGCAATCAATGATACCTGCCATCTAAATGGGCTGGTTCGGGGCGAGGATGAGTAATTGCAGGAACGGTTCGCTCTATGACCGATGATAATGTGACTCACATGCGTTTTCTGGTGATCGGAGCCGGGGCGATCGGCTCGTATATAGGCGGCAGTCTGATCCTGAGCGGCCAGAAAGTCCTATTCCTGGAAAAAGCGCAAAACGCCGCAATCATCCGCAACCAGGGCCTGCGATTATCGTTCGATGGACAGGCGCATCACATCCACATGCCTGAGGTGGCCATGACGATTGAGGATGCGCTGGAGCACGGGCCTTTCGACATCGCCATACTGGCAGTGAAGGCCTATGATTTGGCGGATTTGTTGGACACATTGTCGGCATACCGGGTGGCGCTGCCGCCCATCTTGTGCCTGCAGAACGGGGTGGACAGCGAAGACCAAATTGCGGCGGTTTTGGGCGCCGAGAAGGTGATTGCCGGCACCCTTACGAGCGCGATAAGCAAGCGAGGAACAGGAAGCGTGAGCGTTGAACGACGGAGGGGGATGGGCGTAGCGTCCACGCACACCCTATCGGCAGCCCTGGTGGCGGTGTTCAATTCGGCAGGTCTGCACGCCCGCCTCTATCCCGATGCGGCAGCTATGAAATGGTCAAAAATGGTCACCAACCTGCTGGCGAATGCCAGCGCGGCGATCCTGGATATGTCCCCCGGCGAGATTTTGTCCGATGCACGGTTGTACCGGATTGAGATCGAACAAATGCGCGAGGCATTTCGGGTGATGGCCGCCCTCCGCATTGGAGTGGCGAACCTGCCGGGAATCCCGGTGCGATTCCTTGCCACGCTGGTCAACCGCCTGCCGCCGGATGTATCACGCATCGTTCTGGCACGGGTGGCCGGGTCGGGACGAGGAGAGAAAATGCCCTCTTTTCACATCGACCTGCACAGCGGACGCCATCGGAGCGAGGTGGACTACCTGAACGGCGCGGTAGTGCGCCATGGCAAAGCTGCCGGCGTGCCCACGCCGGTCAACCGAATTTTGACGGACACGCTTACGGCTCTGGTGACCGGCAGGCTGGCCGTTGAAAGCTACGCCCACCAGATTGATCGATATCTGGATTTGTTTCGATTGCAGCAGGAGGGACTGCGATGACCGAAAAAGACGACATAGAGCGTTATTTACGTAATTTTCACGATGAGATTGACAGCGCCAGCTTGTATCATGAACTGGCAAGGTTAGAAGGCCAGTCNCAATTGGCTCAGGTATATCGCAAGATGGCTGAAAGCGAGGAGGAGCATGCCGGGTTCTGGGAGGAAAAGCTGCGCCAGGCTGGTGTGACGCCGCCGCCGCGCCGACCGGGCTGGCGAACACGGGTGCTGATTTGGCTGGCCGGACGGTTTGGAGCAGCTTTCATCTTGCCGACGGCAATGGGGAAGGAACGAGGCGGTGCGCGCTCGTACCTCGATCAGAAGGAGAGCCGTGAGACAGACATGCCAGGCGCTGAGCGATCCCACGAACGCCTGATCATGGCGATTGTCGGGAGGACAAGCGGCGGCCTAGAAGGAGGGGCCCTTGCCCTGCTGGAAGGTCGCCACCGCGCAGGGGGTGGCAATGCGTTGCGGGCGGCCGTGTTGGGCGCAAATGATGGCCTGGTCTCGAATCTGAGCCTGGTAATGGGGGTCGCCGGCGCCGATTTGTCCGGACGAACCATCCTGATCACCGGCTTGGCCGGATTGCTGGCCGGCGCAATCTCGATGGCGTTGGGCGAATGGCTTTCGGTGCAGAGCTCGCGTGAGTTATACCAGCATCAAATCAAGATCGAAGCGGGCGAGATTGAAGAGATTCCCGAAGAGGAGGAGCAAGAACTCTCCCTGATCTACCAGGCCAAGGGGCTGGAAGCCAGCCAAGCTGATCTGCTGGCCAAGTCGATTATGGCGGACAAATCCAGCTCATTGGATACACTGGCGCGCGAGGAGCTGGGGGTGGATCCCCAGGAATTGGGCGGCTCGGCCTGGGAGGCCGCGCTGACCTCTTTCTTTCTGTTTGCCTTGGGAGCCATTTTCCCGGTGCTGCCTTTCGCCATTTTGAGCGGGTACACCGCTGTGATCATCAGTCTGGCTCTCAGCGCAATCGGCTTGTTCTTAATCGGTTCGGCGATCACCCTGTTCACCGGGCGGCCGCTGGTACAATCGGGTCTGCGCCAGGTGTTGTTCGGCCTGGTGGCTGCCGCAGTGACTTTTGGAATAGGGAAACTCATCGGGGTATCGGTGAGCGGGTAAGCCGGTCTTTATCCCATCCTGATAGCGAGGGAAGTGTATGAGCGTGCCCTACTGGGTGCAGGACGCGATATTCTATCAAATTTTTCCTGACCGATTTGCAAACGGCGATCCGAACAATGATCCACCGAATGTACGCCCATGGGATGCTCCACCCACGGTGAAGGGATTTCAGGGCGGGGATCTGCGGGGAATTATCGATCACCTGGATTATCTGCTCGATCTTGGGGTGAACGCCCTGTACCTGAATCCGATCTTCCAGGCATCTTCGACTCATCGCTATAACACGACAGATTATTACCGTATCGATCCACGCCTGGGCAGCCTGGCGGANTTTCATGCCCTGCTTGACGCCGCCCACCGCAATGGTATGCACGTCATTCTGGATGGCGTCTTCAACCATTGTGGGCGGGGTTTCTTTGCATTCAATGATTTGCTGGAGAATGGCGAGGATTCGCCTTACCGGGATTGGTACCACGTGAAGCACTTTCCTGTCGATGCTTATTCGGAGAATGAGGCGGAAGACTATATTGGCTGGTGGAACCACAAGAGCCTGCCAAAATTCAACACAAGCAACCCTGAGGTGCGCCGTTACCTCTTTGGCGTCGCGCGCTACTGGATCGAACAGGGCGCCGACGGCTGGCGATTGGACGTGCCGAATGAAATCGACGATGATGGCTTCTGGGCAGAATTCCGCCAAACAGTGCGGTCGGTGAACCCGGATGCCTATCTGATGGGCGAAATCTGGGACGTCAATCCCCGCTGGGTGGGTGAGGGTCACTTCGACGGTCTGATGAATTATCCTTTGCGCGAAGCGCTGCTGGCTTATCTGTCGGGTAAGATGAGCGCCTTGCAGTTCGGTGAGCGGGTGGATAAACTGTTTAAAGCATACCCNCGGGCCAACGTCTACGCGATGTACGTGCTGCTGGGATCACACGACACCGAGCGATTGGCCACCTTGCTGGGTGACGATGTGCGCAAGATCAAGCTGGCCTTTCTGTTCCAATTTGCCTATCCGGGCGCGCCGGCCGTTTATTATGGGGATGAGATCGGCCTCGAAGGAGGCAAAGACCCCGAGAACCGACATACCTTCCCTTGGGACGAAAGCTTGTGGGACGCCGATCTGCGCGCCTGCGTCCAGCGGCTGATCGGGTTGCGCAAGAGATTGACCTGCTTGCGCCGGGGGAACTTCATTCGACTGGGGGCCGATGACGCGCGGGGGTGCTTTGCCTTTGCGCGCGCACTGGGGGATCAGGCGGTTGTAGTCGTGTTGAACCCAAACCCAACACGCCGCACCCTGAGGCTGAAGGTCGGTGCGCTGGGCTACAAGGATGGCCACATTCTGCGCGATTTGCTGGGCGTAGAGGAATGGATCGTCTCGGGTGACAGGATCACCCTGTCTCTGCCAGCTATGAGCGGCGTTTGGCTGAGCGGCTGAGCGCTGCCAGTTATGGTCATGAAGGGAATTTGGCCCTTCGCAAGACGGGCGTTGGGAGTTCAGCCGGAATTTGCGACTTCTGAGTAGACCTGATCGGTTCGGGCGGCCATGATAAAATCATTGCGATGCAGGCCGCGAACCTTATGCGTCCACCAGGTCACAGTGACGCGGCCCCATTCNGTTAAAATTGANGGATGGTGATNTACAGCCTCGGCAANTTGGCCAATCCGNTTGGTAAAAGCCAACGCCTCGGCAAAGTTGCTGAAGGTGAATGTCCGTTGGAGCCTGGCCTCGCCGTCAATTTCGACGATGTTCCATTCCGGGACATGCGGTGCCAATAATGACATCCCTTCACGGGAAAGAGATGTCTCACCCCCTTGAAGGGGTAGAACTTTTGCATCTGCCAATCTGTCCATCTCATCACCTCTACGGATAAATATGATCGTATCATACCGGCTAAAACTAGCTGCTGTCCTCGTTATAGCATAGATGGATTGAAATTGCTATACATATCCAATCGATTTTCTTCGAAAAGAAAGGAACAGATATGGGAAGAGCCAGAATCCGTGATATTGGCATCAATCTGGGTGTGTACCCGACCGGTGAGTACAATGCGATCACCGATGTGCCGGGAGTGCTGGTCGGCCATGTGACGTTAAATTTCGACCAGCCAACTGTGACACGCACTGGCATCACCGTGATCGTGCCCAGGTATGGGGCGATCGGACACGATCACGCTTGCGCCGGTTTTCACCGTTTCAATGGTTGCGGCGAGATGACCGGCGTTCAGTGGATCGAAGAGACGGGCCTGCTCTCATCAGCCATTGCGCTGACCAACACACGTCAGGTCGGCATGGTGCGGGATGCGCTGATGGAATATTCATTCGCCAACGAGCGCACTGGTCCGTTTTATCTGCCGGTCGTAGCCGAAACTTTCGATGGCTGGCTGAACGACATGAGTGTGGCAGCGCTTACACGTGAGCATGTCTTTCAGGCCATGGAGTCGGCCAAATCGGGGCCGGTGGAAGAGGGTAATGTGGGAGGCGGTACCGGAATGATCTGCCATGATTTCAAAGGCGGTATCGGCACCTCCTCGCGGGTGGTCGAAACGAAGAGCGGCCGGTTTATCGTCGGCGCGTTGGTGCAGGCCAATTATGGCGACCGCGAGCAACTACGCGTAAACGGTGTGCCGGTCGGGCGGGAGATTGGTACGGATAAAGTGCCCTCTGCATGGGAGACGCCGCCCGAATCGAGTTCGATCCTGGTGATCGTAGCTACCGATGCGCCGTTGTTGGGCGATCAATGCCGGCGGCTGGCGCAGCGGGCGACAGTNGGCCTGGCGCGGGNGGGCGGGGTGGGGCAAAACTCCAGCGGCGACCTGTTTCTGGCGTTCGCAACCGGCCAGCACGTGCCGGCCCGCCCCGATGGTCCGGTGCCACTGGCGCCGATGGTTCCGCACAGCCATCTCAATCCATTATTCGAGGCAGTCGCTGAGGCGGTGGAGGAATCGATTCTGAATGCTCTAGCGGCGGCAGATACAATGACTGGTTATGCGGGACGGGTGGCGTACGCGCTGCCGCTGGATGATTTGAAGAAGGTGATGGCGAAGTATGGCAGGTAGGATCGGCTGGCTTCCTACGATATGTATTTCCGCTGCCATTCGTAGAGCTTATTAAGGGCTTCGATGGGTGAAAGGGTNTTGACATCCAGGGCTTTGAGCTCTTCCAGCAGGGGGTTGGTTTCGGGGAAGAGGGCCATCTGGCTGGCGGCCGCCGGGTTAATNCGCACGGCGCTGCCCGAAGAAGCTTCAAGGGTTTGCATAATCTCGTTGGCGCGCTGGATGACTGGACCGGGCAGGCCAGCGAGCTGAGCCACGTGGATGCCGTAGGAACGATCGGCGCCACCGGGGACGATCTTGTGCAGAAATACGACCTTCCCGTCAGCCTCACTGACGGCGACATTGTAATTGCGCACGCCTGGCAGCAGGTCGGCGAGTTGAGTGAGCTCGTGGTAATGGGTGGCGAAGAGGGTGCGTGACCTCAGACGCGGGTGATTGTGGATATATTCGACCACAGCCCAGGCGATCGAAACGCCGTCGTAAGTGCTGGTGCCGCGCCCGATCTCGTCCAGGATGAGCAGGCTGCGTGGGGTGGCGTGGTGGAGAATATTGGCCGCCTCGATCATCTCCACCATGAAGGTGGACTGACCGGCGTGGATCTCGTCCTGCGCACCGATGCGGGTGAAGATGCGGTCCACCAATCCAATGCGGGCTTCATCGGCGGGAACGAAGCTGCCGATCTGAGCCATCAGCACAATGAGAGCCACCTGGCGCAAGAAGGTGCTTTTGCCGCTCATGTTCGGCCCGGTAATGATGCGCACGATTTCGCCATCCTCGAAGGTGGCATCGTTGGGAACGAAACGCTCACCCTGCAGAGTGAGTTCGACCACCGGGTGGCGGCCATTGCGGATATCCAAGGTATTGTCGTCGAGGAGCACTGGACGGGTGTAGCCTCCGAGGACGGCGGCTTCCGCTAGTCCAGCCAGTACGTCCAGCTCGGCCAGGGCGCGGGCTGTCGAGAGGAGGACGGCGGCGCTGGATGACAGGCGCGCGCACACTTCGCGAAACAGACGCGTCTCGATCTCGCGGATGCGCTCCTCCGCGTTAAGCACCAGCGCCTCATATTCTTTCATCTCGGGGGTGATGTAACGCTCGGCGTTGACCAGCGTCTGCTTACGAATGTATTCCGGGGGGACCAATTCGGCGTTGGCGTGCGAAACCTCGATGTAATAACCAAAGACCTTGTTGTAGCCCACTTTGAGGGATTTGATCCCCGTTCGCTCACGCTCAATGGTTTCCAGGCTGGCGATCCACTCGCGGGCATGGCGCGATGCATCCACTACCTGGTCGAGCTCGGAGGAAAAGCCACGACGGATGACGCCCACGTTCTGCAACGTGGCGGGCGGATCGTCTTCAATGGCGGATTCGAGCAGCTCAAGCTCCTCCTGGCATGGGTGCAACCTCGAGAAGATCGCGCCCAGGGCTGGTGAGTCGGGGGGGAGCAAGACGCGGATGCTTGGTAGCTCCCGAAGGATATTGCGGATGGCGACCAGATCCTTTGGGCCGGCATGGCCAGATACAACCCGGTTCACCAGACGTTCCAGATCGCCGAGGGGGTGGAGGGCCTCACGCAGTTCGGCGCGCAGCATGCCCTGCTCGACGAAAAGCTGCACGCCGTCCTGGCGCTGTGTGATTGCGCTCGCATCCAGCAGCGGTTTGCTGACCCATTGACGCATCAAACGGCGGCCGCCGGGCGTGACGCAGCGGTCGAGCACGCTCAGCAATGATCCCTGCGCCGATCCAGTGCGAATGGTCTCGGTCAACTCGAGGTTCCGGCGGGTGGCGGAGTCGAGGGTCATGAACTCGCTCAGGTTATAGGTGCTCAGTCCGGTGAGCAGTTCGAGCGAGGCGGGCTGGGTTTCCTTTAGATACTGAAGAATGGCGCCAGCCGCGCGGACGGCGAAGCTATGCTGATCCAGGCCGAAGCCTTCCAGCGTCGCAGCGCGGAAGTGAGCCAGAAGGACTTCCTGGCAGCGGCCTGGTTCGAAGCGCCAAGCCGGATAACGGGTAATGTGCCCGTTGAAGCCGTCGCCGAGCTCCAAACCGTCGGGCAGCAGGACTTCGGCTGGTTTCAAGCGGGTCATCTCTGCGCGCAGCACGGCGCCCAGGTCTGCGCCCTCCAGCTCGGTGGCGGCGAATTCTCCGGTGGTGATGTCCACATAGGCCACCCCTGCGCGTCCCTCCTGAGCATACAGGCTGGCGAGATAATTGTTCGCGTCTCCGCGCAGCAGACCCGGTTCGACCACCGTTCCCGGAGTGACCACCCGCACCACTTTACGCGGGAAGAGGCCGCGGTTTGGCTGATCACCCACCTGTTCGCATATGGCGACGTGATAACCGCGCTCGATTAGACGGGCGAGGTAGTTCTCCACCGCGTGGTAGGGGATGCCAGCCATGGGCACGCGCACGCCCTTGGCCACATTGCGCGAGGTGAGCACAATGTCCAGCTCTCGGGCGGCGGTTTCCGCATCCTGGTCGAAGGTCTCATAGAAGTCGCCCAAACGGAAAAAGAGGATGGCGTCAGGATACTGGCGCTTAATCTCAAGATATTGCTGGCGGATAGGAGTGACGTCCTCGGGCATACCGTCATTCTATATGTGGGCGGTTATTTCAGCAAGGGGCGTGATTCCTTTGCGTAAGATTAATAACTGCACTATAATACATTCACTATACTCGTTCGGAAAGGAGGAAGTTATGGCCAGCGTTACCTATGATCACGTCTGGAAGAAGTTTGGTGATTTTCCCGCCCTCAGCGACCTGAATATCCATGTTGAGGACAAGGAGTTTCTGGTGCTGGTAGGCCCGTCCGGTTGCGGGAAGACCACCGCCCTGCGCTGCCTGGCAGGCCTGGAAGAGGTCACTCAAGGAAAGGTGATGATCGGCGACAAGGTGGTCAATGATGTGGCGCCAAAGGACCGTGACATTGCCATGGTGTTCCAGTCCTACGCCCTGTACCCGCACATGACCGTATTCGACAACATGGCCTTCGGGTTGAAGCTGCGCAAAGTGCCGAAAAACGACATCAAGCGGCGGGTGGAGGAGGCCGCACAGATACTGGGGATCGAGAATCTGCTTAAGCGGCGCCCAAGGGAGCTGTCGGGCGGCCAGCGTCAGCGTGTGGCAGTCGGACGGGCGATCGTGCGCGAGCCCAAGGTGTTCCTGTTCGACGAACCGTTGTCCAACCTGGATGCCAAGTTGCGCGTCCAGACACGGGCCGAAATCACCAAACTGCACAGGCGACTGTCGACCACGTTCATTTACGTCACCCACGATCAGACCGAGGCCATGACGATGGCGACGCGAATTGCGGTAATGAATAAGGGGGTGTTGCAGCAGCTCGATTCGCCGCAAAATCTGTATGACAAACCGGCGAATCTATTCGTCGCTGGATTTATCGGGTCGCCGGCCATGAACTTCTTCTCGGCACACCTGCGCAAGGACGGGAGCGATCTATACGTGGATACTGGCGGTTTTGCAGTCAAAATACCCGAGCACCGCGCACCCACGTATATGCCGCACGCAAATAAACAGGTCATCTTTGGCATCCGCCCAGAGAACATCCATACACCGGAGTTTGCGCCGCCGGGCATCCACGGTGAGAAAGTCGAAGCCAAGGTGGACGTCAGCGAGCTGTTGGGCAACGAGATTCAGTTGTACCTGATGAACAATGGGAACAGCTTCGTCGCCCGTGTGGACCCGAGGACGCGCGTGCAGATTGGTGATCGCATCCCGGTCATCTTCGACATGGATACATTCCACATCTTCGATCCGGCTACCGATGCGGAAAATCCTTCCGCCATCCGTTGAACGGCCATTGACAATTTACACAAAACCGGCAGCGCGGAATAAGACGCGCTGCCGGTTCGGCCGGACAGGCGGTTGATACATTACGCGATCACCTTTCGTTAAATTTTATACAAGTTGGAACCGAAATACCTGCTACCCTCATTCTGGAGGTCCCTGGTGGGTATGGGCAAGCATCGTGTCCTGGCCACACTCTCCGTCCTGACGCTTATCATCGCTACGGGTTTCCGGGCCAATTCACCGGATTCCAATACGGACCTGGCAATGGCGGAGGGCGGTAATCCCATCGACAGGTTAATGCGACTGGTCGATCCATTTGGCCTGGTCCGCTCTTTCATCGGATGGCCTTACACTCCTGAGGAGGACTCTTTAACCAATCTAGAAACCACCAACACGTATCTCAAGCATAGATGGACGTTGGAATGCGGCGATGATCCAGGCAGCACCTGCCTCGATATCCCAAAAGGCCTGGTGCCGCACCCGCCGAGGGGTTTTATTTGGAAGCGTCTGAGTGGGGGTTACACATTCTCAGCGTTCAGCCACGCGGACGAGCAATATTTTTCCGGCGATCAGGTTGAGATACCCGGCATCCTAGGTTTGACCGCAAAAGAAGATTTCTTATTCGGCGTGGATGGCGTCGGCATGCAAGGCAGCGGCGTCATTTGGCGGCTGGATGCGAACAGGCAGATGCAACCGATTAACATACGTTACATCGCCGGACATTGGGAGTTGGACGGGCAGGACGTAATCATCGAGGATTACTGGTATTACGCCGCCGACCATCGACCGGTGGATGCCCAATTGATTCCCAAGATTCGTCTGGTGGATGCGCGCTTTGCAATCAGTCCAGGGAACCAGCTCATCCCGTATTATTCGGTTGCCGCTCCGCCGCGCTTCGACGATGGGACGTTATTATATGTTCCGGAGTTGATCGAATACGGCGGACTATTCGAGGTGCAAGATCGGGGCGGCGCGTACGGTCCAAATAGCCGGCGTTTCGATGTTTATGTCGGCAAAGGCATGGGCAAGGCGGTAGACTGGCTACGGTTGGGCGCGCGGCGCTCAGACCTGGCCGTCTATCAGCTGTTGCCCAGCAGTTGGAATTAAATCCTGAAATTTATAATTCAGCACGCACTTCATTTGTAAACAGGATTGGATTCGGCCGCAGGAACACGCCGTCCGAGGGATAACCCAAGGATCAACCCGGCCGCCAGTGTAAGGGCGCCGATGTAGATGAATATGTCCTGGAAGAATCGCAACGGGAACATGCGGATGAGCGTGTCCGAATAGGAAAAAATCCAGCTATTACCGACAAAGAAAATATGGTGGAAATCGGTAAACAAGGAATTGAAGCTGGTCACCGTGAAGATCAGGATTGCGATGACGAGCAATACGGCCAGCCATCCGCCGCGCCAGACGCCGCGGCGAAAGTCGTCCAGCCACTTGCCACGCCAGGACCACACTCCCAGGACCAGCAGGGCGGCCAGGGTGCCCAGCCAGATACGAATATTCGTCTGTATCAGCTTCTTCACGTCCACCATGTGGGAGAGTTCGCGCTGGTTAAATACCGGCGTGCCGTCCGGAAAGCGCAGGTCGGCCAGGTACGAAATGCCCGCGTCGTTGGTCAGATAATTCCAGGTATAGGTCGACCATTTCAGCCGATCCTGGAGGGTGAAGCCATATGGATCATCCGGGAAGCCCGGCGTACTGTACTCCAGCGGCAGGAAGGCCGGCAGCAGAATCAGGCGGATGGCGGACAGGATCAACACATAAGGGATGGATATGGTGATCAACCAGGAGAAAATACGACGGACGAATAACGATGGTTTCACGGCAGCTCCTCGATTTGCCCAGAGAGGACGAAATTAACGACCATCTTGTTGGTAATCCATTCAATCGGAGCGCGATCGTCGGTAAAAACGATCGACGCCGGCGGCGTGGATTTGAGATTGGCGAGAGCGACTTGCAGCGATTCGACCAGCAGGGGGTGAACGTCTTGCCGCTGTGAAAGCTCTTTCAGGTTGAGGGCAAGGTTGGCAGCTCGGGTAGGTTGAACGGTGGCAAAGANAAGCGAGTTGAACGAATCGGGCACGTCCACGACATACACCGAAGGAAAAACCTGGGCGATGGTGGTGCACAGGTCCTGGATTAGTTCGCGGTCGTCAGGGCTGCGCCCCACGTTAATCGCCAGAGCGCCGTCATCGCTCAAGTGGTCGCGCACAATCTGGAAGAATTCGACCGTGGTCATTTGGAAAGGGATGTAGGGCGGGCGATAAGCGTCAACGCTAATAAGCTGGTAGCGGTGCGGGCTCTGCTCCAAGCCCCAGCGGCCATCCTGGATGTACACGTGCAGGTTGGGCTCATTCATGGCGAAGTATTTGCGCCCGACCTGGACGATGACGGGGTCGATCTCGAAACCATCNATGGGGATCGGACCGAAGACGGCAGTCGCCTGACGNGCGGTGGTGCCGGCGGCCAGTCCAAGGATGGCCATGCTCTTCACCCTGGCAGGGTCATAAGGCGGAGAGTTGAAGAAAGGCGCTACCAGCATTTCCTGCCAGGGGCCGCCAAAATCTAGCCGGCCGGGAGCGTAGACCGAGTGCACACCCTGGCCATCGTTCAGGCGTAGAAGCGTGAGGTCGCCGTCCTTCAAGACCTGGATATAGTTGTAAGCCGATTCGGTCTCAAAGACCATGCCCGGCGTGTTTTTGGTGGGTCCGCCAATGCCGAAGGCGATCATCAGGATNAGCACGAACGGCATCCACATATAGGGAAGAACGCAGCGCCAGCCGCAGTTGAACGAGAGGCCGAACAGGGCAACGAAAAGCAGCACACCGCTGAAAGTCAGGAATGTGCGGTAGGTGCCGATCAGGGGGATTAGCACCAAGACGGGGAGAAAGGTGCCAATGAACGAGCCCAGGGTGGAAATGCCGTAGATCAGCCCTGAAACGCGCCCTGCCTGTTTAGGGTCTTCGATGGCCAGGCGGATGGCGAAGGGCGAAGCTGTTCCCAACAAGGTGACCGGCAGGGAAAATAGCAGCAGAACCGCCGCAAATGAGCCCGCCAGAACGCCCATCTGGAGCTGGTCGAAAGCCTGAGCGGAGAAGCGCAGCACCGGCTTGGCGACGACCGGGATCACGCCAACCAGCAGGGCGCTCCAGGCCAAGATGCCATAAAAGGTATGAGGGTGCGGTGAGCGGTCCGCCCAGCGACCGCCGATAAAGTAACCGGCGGTCAGGTAGACCAGGATGAGGCCGATGATGCTGGCCCACACCAGGTTGCTGGTGCCAAATACGTTGCCGAGCAGCCGGGAAGCGGAAAATTCCACGGCCAATGAGGTCATACCGGCGATGAAGACGGCCAGGTAAAGAAAACGGCGCGAGCGCGCCCCCTGGAAGGTGCTCACCCGCCGATTATACCGTGAAAGTGGTATCCGGCGGCTATTGCTTAGCGGGTATGCGTAGCGTATAATTTCCATCCAAGCCAGTGCGTATATCCTCACTCGGCGGTGTAATCATTACACTTTTGAATTTTATTGGGAGATTATGATGAGGACTGATTTGAGCGGCGCCCAAATACGGCAGGAATTTATCGATTATTTCCTGCAAAGGGGTCACACTTTCGTGCCTTCCTCTTCTCTGGTCCCCGGCGGAGATCCAACCCTGCTGTTCACCAATGCCGGNATGGTGCAATTCAAGGATGTATTCCTGGGCACCGATCAGAGACCCTACAAGCGGGCGGTGAACTCGCAAAAATGCCTGCGCGTATCGGGGAAGCACAACGACTTGGATGAGGTTGGGCGCGATGACACCCATCACACTTTTTTCGAGATGCTGGGCAACTGGTCGTTCGGCGATTATTACAAGAAGGAAGCCATCACCTGGGCCTGGGATTTGCTGACCAATGTGTGGGGGCTGCCTAAAGAGCGCATATGGGCGACGTATTTCCAGGACGAGAAGGGTGAAATTCCCACAGATGATGAGGCCGCCGAAGTCTGGCGCGCCCAGGACGGCATGGATCCCAGCCACGTGCTGCCCTTTGGCCGCAAGGACAATTTCTGGGAAATGGCGGATGTGGGTCCCTGCGGCCCGTGCAGCGAGATCAGCTACGATCAGGGCGAGGAATACTGCGACAAAAAAGGCGTCCCTGGGCACGTCTGCCGGGTCAATGGGGATTGTAAGCGTTTTGTCGAAACCTGGAACCTGGTTTTCATTCAATATAATCGGCTCAATCCGACCCAGCTCGAGCCGCTGCCAGCCCGCCACGTGGATACAGGGATGGGTTTGGAACGCATTGCTTCCATCCTTCAAGGCACGCACTCCAATTACCGCACCGACCTGCTTTTCCCGCTCATCCAGCAGGTGCAGAAGCTCAGCGGGCAAAGCGATGAGCAGCGCGAAGCTAACCTTACTCCCTATCGTGTGATCGCCGATCACAGTCGGGCGATGGCTTTCCTGATTGCCGATGGTGTCGTACCTGGCAACACCGGTCGCAATTACGTTTGCCGTATGATCATCCGGCGGGCAGCGCGCTTTGGCATGAAAATCGGCCTCAATGAGCCTTTCCTGGCGAAGGTGGCCGAAAAAGTCATCGAGAATTACGGTTCATTTTACCCGGAGCTGGTGCGCAACCGCGAAGCCATCCTGGAGAATATCACTCGGGAAGAGCGACGTTTCAAGCGCACAGTCGAAGCCGGCCTCAGCCAGCTCGATGAAGCGCTGGCGGAGGTGCGTAAGGGCAAGTTGTCCGTTCTGGACGGCAGGCGCGCCTTCGAGCTTTATGCCACCCACGGCCTGCCGTTGGAGCTGACCCGTGACGTGGCCCGCGAGCAAGGCCTGGAAGTGGACGCAGAGGGCTTCCAGAGAGCCATGGAGGAACACCGCGCAGCCTCGGGGGCCGGCAAAGCCTTCGGCATGCTCGGTGGAGGGGATGTAGAGGTCTACCGCGAAGCGCTGCTGGATCTGCAGGCGGAGGGGAAACTGGGCCGGGAAGGCGTGCGCTATGATCCCTATTCAACCTTGGAAGTCGAAGGGCCGGTTCTGGCTTTGTTCCGCGATGGTCAGCAGGTAAGCCGCGCGCGAGAGGGCGACCAGGTCGCCGTAGTGCTGCCCACCACCTGTTTTTACGTCGAAGCCGGTGGGCAGGTTTCCGACACCGGCACGATCGTCTCGGTCGATGAGCCGCGCTGGGAGGTGCGTGTTGAAGATATGCGCCGGCCGGCTGCGGGCATGGTGGTTCACGTGGGTAAGGTGGTGCATGGGGAAGTGAGGGTGGGCGACGCGGCCATTGCCGCGGTGGACGCCCAGCGCCGGCGCGACATCATGCGCAACCACACCGCCACACACCTGCTGCACGCTGAGCTGCAGGCTGTACTGGGTAGCCACGCCCGGCAGGCCGGTTCGCTGGTGGCTCCAGACCGCCTGCGGTTCGACTTCACCCATCCCGAGGCGCTGACGCAGGAGGAGCTTCGACGCATCGAAGCGGGTGTCAACCGCAACATCCTGGGCAATTACCGCCTGAAAGTTGTCCAAAAGCCCCTTCAGCAGGCCATCGCCGAGGGAGCCATGGCCTTGTTCGGAGAAAAGTACGGCGAGATCGTACGCACGATCACCATTGGCGATCCGGAGCCGTTCTCGTACGAGCTGTGCGGCGGCACACATGTCGACGAGACCGGCGATATTGGTGTTTTCATCATTACCAGCGAGGGCAGCGCGGCGGCCGGGGTGAGGCGCATTGAAGCAGTGACCGGGCGGGCGGCGTACGAACTGATCCAGCGCCGTTTCCGCGCGCTCAATGAAGCGGCTGCTCTGCTGGCCGCTGCGCCTGAAGAAGTTCCAGATAAGGTGCAGGCGCTGCTGGCCGAGCTGGATCACGCCCGAAAAGCCTCCGCGTCATTGCGCCAGGAGTTGGTCATGAGCGAGTTCGACAGGCAGTTGGAACGCGTGGAGACAGTCGGCGGTACAGCGATGTTGGCAGCCCTGTTGCCCAACGCCGACGCCGACACGCTGCGTAGGATGGCCGACCGGTTCCGGGCGCGTTTCTCCAGCGGAGCGGTGGCGCTGGCCAGCGCGCAGGATGGCCGCCCGGTGATCATTGCGGCGGTGACCGAAGATCTGGTGAAGCGCGGTCTGAACGCCATCGATCTGGTCAAGGTGGCCGCCCAGAAGGTGGGAGGTGGCGGCGGCGGCCGGCCGACGTTGGCCCAAGCTGGCGGTAAGGATGCTGGCCAGTTGCCGGCGGCCATCAAAGCGGCGCAGGAGTACATCCGCCAGATATTAAAATAGTGGCCTTGGATCGCATTGGCGAAAGTTGCAAACCTCCGCCAGTGCGATCAACCAGATCGCCCCATCAGTTTTCGCAACCGCTGCAAGCGGTGGGTCAATTCAGAATTCCATTGGTTACGTAAATATGCGGGGAAATTGGAGGCTGCGACGATTGCTAGCCCAGCCTCGCTCCAACGCGCCGCCTCGGCGTACTCATGCCGGCGATGTTCGAAATATTTTGCCAGCTCCACGCAGGCGAACACCTGGCCGCCTGCGGCTGCTTCCTGCCAGAGCGACAGGGCGGCTTCCCATTCACCGCGCCGCTTGCACAGCAAGGACAACCTTTCCAGGGTAATCCAGCGGTGACTCTCAGGCAGTCCCTGCTCCAAACTGCTGCGGTAAAGCTGAGCGGCGATTTCATCATACCCCAATTCCTCGAACAGGCGTCCAAGGCTGATCCTATCCAGAGTATCCAGGAAAGGTTCAGTCAGCGGGTCTGCCAGAAGGCGGACGATATAGCGAAAGAGCGCAGCCATGGATAGGACATCCGTGGCGTTATGGTAGAAGACGCCCGCCAAAGGGCGCGCGTCACGGCTGCGCAGATACTCGAAGTACATCTCGGGGATCAGCCAACCAGGTACTTCCTCTTGTGTACGAGTGTGGCCGAGGATGGCATTTTCCAGGTAGCCGAGAGTACGGCTGGGCAACCGCTCGCGCCAAAGGCGGCGGGCAAGAGGCAGCAAATCAAAATGGACCATCCCGGCGAGTGGGCTGGTCATGCCCTGCAGGGTGTAGCGCGCGTTGAGCAAGGGCGCATCGAAGGCTTTTCCGTTGAAGGTCACCAGCGCCCGGCAACCGCTCAGATAGGCGGACACAGCGGCCAACAAGGCAGGCTCTTCGGCCGGGTCGCGCATGAAAAATTGGGCCAGCTCGAAACCCTCCTGGGTATAACGACCGATGCCGACCAGGAAGGCGAATGTGCCAGCGCCGCCCGCCAGCCCAGAGGTCTCGGTATCGAGGAAGAAGAAGCTCGCCCTGGGATCATCCGCCAGATGGTCGGCATGGCCCCATTCGGCCATGCGTTTGAGCGGGGCGGTCAGATTGAGATCCCCATTGCCGTGGCGGTAATCGGGCGGATAATTGGCCAGGATGCGGAAGGTTTCGCCGAATGCGGTCTGGATCAACTCGCCCGGTATGACCGATTCGATCGGCAACGCTCGAGGTGGCGGCGGCCGGGGCACTCCCTGGCTGCCGAGCTTTACACCCAGAGCTTTCAATTTGTCTTCGAGCGATTCCTCAGCCATTTGACTGCCGATGCCGTTTCATTCGACCCATTGGTTCGCATTATGCCATAAAAGAAAATTTTCGAGAACCGAAGATGCTCGATTCATCCACCTTCACAGGCCTCTGGCCAGGGAGGCGAGCTATCCCAATACGGCTTTTCTCTTTGCCCAATTCTGGGAAAAGGAACAGGGTGAGGGCAGGGGAAATCGCACGTTCAAGCCATGGCGAAGAGCAGGAATTCAATCACTCAACCAGGGCGCCGACCGATCGTCACCAGGGCCATGTGGAAATAGACCCGGCGCTGGTCAACCACGAGTAAACCAGCCCGGTTGAAATATTCCCGCAAGGCCAGCGGACCATGCGTCCGGTCAGGACCGACGTGTGCGCTTGCGCCGGGAACCCAGCGCGGCGGGCGAAAATCGGCCAGGAGGAACAAACCGCCGGGACGCAGCGCCTGAGCAACGGAGTGAATGCCGGCAGCGCCGTCGCGCCAATGGTGAAAGGAGACGGTGCTGAGGATAAGATCGAAACTTTCCTGCTCCAGGGGCAGTTTTTCTGCCATGGCCTGGAAGTATATGTTTTGCGGGGCAAGGCGGTGAGCGACGCTCAGCATACCGAAAGCGGGATCTCCGCCAAACAAATGGGCTGCCGGCCAGCGTGCGCCGGCTTTGCGCAACAAACGACCGGTACCGCAGCCGATGTCCAGGATGCGCTCGGGCGTAAATCCATCCTCAATCAGGTTCAGGACCATGTGGTGAATGGGATCGAACAGGAAGCGCTGGCCTAAAGAAGATTCGTAGGTGGTGCTCCAATGATTGAAATGCTCGACATCTCTAATTTGCCTGGTCTCCATGTCAAATCTACCTCTATTGGGATTCAATCCATACCGGTATGTCGCGATTTGCCAACAGGGCCAAAAGCGCCAGCGCTTCGCGTTTGCCGCCCTCGCCACTTTCAGCGACCGGGCCGACGCAGGAGGGGCAGCCATCCTGACATTCGCAAGCAGCTACCAGCTCATAGGCGCGCTCAATGAGCTCATCGTGGATCTCGAAGAGGCGCCTGCTGAGGCCGATGCCGGCCGGGATGGTATCATAAATGGCGATGGTAGGCCCGCCGTCCCCAAGAGGGGATTGGGGATCAGAGTGTACACCCAGATCGCGATCATCGCACATAACGAACAGGGGCGCCAGGTGGCCCAAGGCGTAAGCCATCCCGGCCAGGCCGCTACGCACGCGCACGTTCATTTCCACACGACGGTGACATTCAGGGCAAAGGGTGATCAGATTGTCCAGCCGGTTCGCCTCTACGTACGAGGGAAAGGTGCGGAAAGGCACCTTGTGATGGACCGGATGCGCGCGCCCTTCTTCAGGGCGCTGGCATATCTGGCAGCGGTAATTATCGCGGGCCCGCGCCAGATTGCGCATCTGATCCCAATTGGGGCCGTAGTTGTTACGGTCGCTGGACCACAGACCCAGAGCGCGTAAGCCATCCACCGTCTCTTCGGACAGGGTAAGCCAGTAGGCGGTGGTGCGCAACTCGGTGGGCGGCAGGTCGACCTGGCCATACCCCAGGTTCTCATGGGTGAACCAGCGCACCTTGCGAAAACCGGTCACCTGAGTGGTCACCAGAACCTCGCCGTAGGATTTCGAGAAGCCCCGCGCCGCTTCGCGCTCAATCTCGGCGATTTTCTGCACTGTGGTCTCGCGGCGCGGCTCGGTGTAGTAGTCACCTTCGAAGGGCTTCAATCTGGCCACGTGGGCTTGCAGGTCGAGATTTTCGACCAGGTAAGACTGCCCCTCATGCAGATACACCGCCTGCGGGTGGACCATCCACAGCGCGCTGGCGAAATCCACTTCGCCAACCGTCTGGCTGTTCTCCCCGGTCTGCACCTGGAGGACTACTGCGTTGGCCGAGGCGCTGCGCAGGGAGATGCTCGCAGCAGGGTANTGGTCGGCAGTCCAGAAATACCGCCCTTGAGAGGCATGCACAGCGCCAGCCTGTTCAAGTAAGGTGAGAAATTCGGCCACGGTCTCGGCCGGGACGCGGCCGAANCCTTCCCCCTGGCGGAAGGGCAGCTCGAAGGCTGCGCAACGCACGTGGGCCAACAGGATGAGCAGATTATCGGGATCGATCAGTGCCTGCTCAACAGGACGGCCGAGCAAATATTCGGGATGGTGCGCCAGGAATTGATCNAGGGCATCCGCAGAAGTCACCAGTACGGCCAGCGCATCCTCGCTTTTCCGTCCGGCGCGTCCGGCCTGCTGGCGCGTGGCGGCGATTGTGCCAGGGTAGCCGACCAGGACAGCGGCACCCATGCCACCGATATCGATGCCCAGCTCCAGGGCGTTGGTGGCCGCGACCGCGCGCACTGAACCATCCCGCAGTCCGCGTTCGATAGCGCGCCGTTCGTGAGGGAGGTAACCACTACGGTAGCCGCGAATCGCAGCGCTTTGATCTGGCAGCTCCTGGCGCAGGTAACTGAGTAAAATCTCGACCGTATGCCGGCTGCGTCCGAAGAGAATGGTCTGCACGCCCGAGGCGATCAAATCGCTTGACAGGCGCACGCCTTCGATCAGCGCGGAGCGGCGCAGGCCGAGGTCGCGGTCGACGAGTGGCGGATTGTAAATGAGGAAGTGCCTGGCGCCGTGCGCGCTGCCATCGGCGTCCACCAGTGCGACAGGCGCTTCGATCAGGCGCTCGGAGAGTTCCACCGGGTTGGCAATGGTGGCTGAAGTGAGAATGAATTGGGGAGCAGAGCCGTAGAACCGGGCCACGCGCTGCATGCGGCGCAAAACGTTGGCCAGATGGGAGCCAAACACTCCGCGGTAGACATGCACCTCGTCGATCACCACAAAGCGTAAACGGCGGAAGAAATCGGCCCACAGGGTGTGGTGTGGCAGGATGCCTGTATGCAGCATGTCCGGGTTGGTGGCTAGAATACGCGCCTGGGTGCGGATGCTCGCACGAGAACTGGCAGCCGTATCGCCGTCGTAAACCGAAGCCGGGAGATGCGCCGGTGGGCTGGAGGAGGTATCAAGGGCGTCCGAGAGAGCGCGCAGCGCACTGAGCTGATCCTGGGCCAGAGCCTTAGTTGGATAAATATACAACGCCCGCGCGTTCGGCTCGCGCAAGATGCGGTCAGCGACCGGCAGGTTGTAGCAGAGTGTCTTCCCACTGGCCGTGCCGGTGGCGACCACCACATTCTCGCCGGCGCGGACATGCTGCCAGGCTTGAAGCTGGTGCGAGTAGAGCGAAGTGATGCCCAGTCGCCGCAGCGCATCGGCCAGGAGCGGATGCAGGTCTGCGGGGAATGGAGCGGTAAGCGCCTCTCGCGCGGGAGATGTCTCCCAATGGATCACGCTGTCCATCACGGTCGGGTCTTTACGCCAGCGCGCCAGCAATCGGGAGAGATTGGAAGTGCTCATTTTCGAAATCAAGCCTCGGCGCTGCGCAGCGCGGGACTGTAGGCGTGCACGGCCAGATAAACCAGCAGGCAGACCACACTGCCGAACCGGACGGCAAGCGGCGCGCCGCGAACCTGGGCAAGATACCCAAGGAAAAGGCTGCCAAAAGGCGCCAGACCATTGTTAGCCCAGAGATAGGTGCTGAGCACGCGCCCGCGTAATTCGTCAGGGACGAAAAGCTGGATGAGGGTGTTGGTCAGGGCGAGCTGGGTGACCGTGCCCCAGCCAATCAAAATCATGAGCGGCAGGGCGGATTTCAGAGTGTGCACGAAGGATAGGGCCAGGAGTGCGCCGGCGAAAGCCACCTGGCCGATGGAAAGCATCAAACCTTTGCGGCGGATGGTGCTAAAAACGGCCAGCGTAAAAGCAGCGATCAAGGCGCCGACGCCCTGGGCGGTCACGAGAAAGCTGTTGCGGGCAGCCACAATGGCTTCGGTATCACCAACCGCCTTGAGCACATCGCTGGCAAAGACGGGAATCAACTGGACGAATGGCCAACCGAAGAAGGCCGGCACCGCTGCAGTGAGGATGAGCAAGGCCACCACATTGGTTTTGCGGACATACTCCTGTCCAGCGCGGAATTCGGCCAGCCAGTCACGGGTAGCAGGGGTAGGATCCAAAACAGGATTGGTGCGTACGAACAGCAGGCTGACGATGACAAAGAGGTAAGACACGCCGTTGGCAAAAAATGCCCAACCGATGCCTTGATCCTGAAGAAGGAGGAGAAAAGGGGCGGTCAACGATGGTCCGATGACGCGTGCGGCGTTGAAGATGGTCGAGTTCAATGCAATGGCGTTGGGCAGGGCTTGTTTACCGACCAGCTCGACGATCATGGCCTGGCGGGCGGTGACATCGATGGCGTTGGCAAAGCCAAGCACCAGGGTCAGGCTGAGGAGATGCCAGATGGTCACCCGTCCGGTTAGAGTCAGGGCGGCCAGAATAAAGGCCTGAAGCATCATCAGGGTCTGCATCCAGATGACCGTCTTGCGTTTGTCCCAATGTTCGACGAACACTCCGACGGGCAGGGTGATGAAGAAGGCCGGGATAGCGGCAGCAAAGCCAATCGCGCCCAAATAAATAGGCTCGTTGGTCAGCTTGTAAGCCAGGTATGGCTGAACGGTGCTCTGCATCCATGTGCCGATCAGAGAAAGAAATTGTCCCGTCCAGAAAATACGGAAATCGCGAGAGGATAAGGCTGGAAAGTACTGTGAGAGCAACGACACCTCTGGCATTGCAGGATATACCCGAATATAAACCCAATCTTGTTGACCGGGCAAGGGAGGGAATCTGAAATACGAGAGTCGCTCCTCCAAACCAGCGCTCCATGTGAAGATGCTCGCGAAGTATTCGGGCCTCTCATGGGATGAGAGCTACTGCGCTAAGCGCTGTTCATCCCGAGGGGGATGCCGCAATCATCCCCGCCACTATTCGAGTTGGCGCACTCAGAAACTCTTTTGGTTGCGCATTAGACCATTCGACCTTGGATTGAGGAACTCAACCAGGCCGTCGCCGAGCAAATTCCAGGCGATTCCGAACAAGATGAGTGTAAGTGTGGTGGGCAAGAAAATCCACCAATAGGTAAGGACGTTACCACCAATGCCGATGATCCAGCTCCGGCTGCTGGCTAAAAGGGTGCCCCAGACGGAATCGCCGCCAAATCCAATGAATGAAAAGGCTGCTTGAAGCACAACCATGCCGCCAACGTCCTTGGCGGCCAGGATGATGGCGGAGGAAATGGTGTTAGGGATCACATGGCGGAAAAGAATGTGCAGTCTGCTTCCGCCCATCGCATGAGCAGCTTCCAGGAAGGGCATACCCTTCAACGTCTGAACCGCGGCGTTCGTGATGCGCGCATACGGCATCCAGGAAAAGAGGATCAACGCCACCATAACCGGCGTAATATGGAGTTGGGCGAGCAGTTGCTGCAATTCTGTCGGCGCAAGCACCGTCCTGCTCGGAAGCATCACGATATTGAGCAGCCAGATTGCGGCGATAGGAGGGAAGGCCAGGAATGAATCGGTGACGCCCATGATGACGCGCCTGGTGAAACCACCGTTATATCCACTCACAGCGCCTAATGTCACGCCGAGCACCGCCGTGATCAGGGTAGTCACCAGGCCAAAGCGTAGAGCGGAGCGCGTCCCCCAAATGAGCGAATAATACACATCCAAATGGGCAGGGGTTGAGCCCAGCCACAGGCCCGGTTGAGGCGGCTCAGGCATTTTTGCCATGGATGTGCTTGTGCGGCGATAAGGNCNGGCTTGCGCCGGATCGTCCGGAGGAGCCAGATCGGGGGCTGTGATGGCTACGAACACGAACGCATACACCAAGGCTACAGCCAGCAAATTACGCCAATTGGATAGAAAGTTGATCACCGTGGCGATCATTCTGCGACGCCCTTCCTGATGCGTGGATCGATAAGAGCAAGGAGGATGTCGAGGATCAGCATGATCGCCAGAACCGCCAGAACGCTGTATATCGCAAAACCGAGCGCGGTCGGCACGTCCACCACACCACCGAAAGCTGAGACCACCATACTGGAGACGCCGTTCAGGTTGAAGACCGCTTCCACAACGTAAACACCGGTTAGCAGGGATGCGGCGGAGAGGATGGTGCTGGTGAGCGCCTGAGGGAGAGCGTTACGCAAGGCGTGTTTCCAGACGACGATCCGATCGTGCAATCCACGAGCGCGCGCTGCGACGATGTATTCCTTTTGTAATTCTTCAATCATGGAGGCGCGCGTGACACGGGCGAGAATAGCCCAATGGGCAAGGCTGAGGGTGGCCACAGGCATAGCCAGGTGACGGAAGGCCGAAAGGGTCACATCTATACGCCCATTCAGCAGACCGTCAATGGTGAGCAGGCCGGTGTATACGTGGTAACTTGGTGAGCGGATAATTTCCATGTCTGTATAGCTCATGCGCTCGATGGGGAGAAGGTGAAGCGCGACGTAAAAAATCGCGATCAGAACCAGACCCAGGATGAAGGACGGGATGGATGTAGCGATAAAAGCCGTCAGGCGAAAGAAGATATCCACCTGCCGGTGAGCCCTCCAGGCGGCGAATGCGCCGCAGATGATCCCCAATGGCAGCAGCAGGATCAGCGAATATAAGGTCAGCTCGGCCGTTACCGCCGATCGATTGACCAGGGCAGAGAAAACGTCTTCCTCGATCACCGGGCTATAGCCCCATTCGCCTCTCGCCAGATTGCCCAGCCAGCGTACATATTGAACCGGCATGGGATCATTCAAACCATAGCGTTCTGCAACCTGGCCTAACAGACGCTCGACTTGGTCGGGCATTAAATGCGGAGGGATATTGACGTAAAGCATGGCCCGATCCTTGGGCGGCGTCAGCATGGCAATGGAAAATAAAATTATCGTGATGACGATCAGGGTAATCGGGAAAAATAGAAGGCGGCGGATCAAATACGTCAAGAGAGGCGGCATATCCCCAGCCTGTAAAGAGGATTTGTACAATCATCTCATTACTGAGGGAGATGTGTCAAGCTGTAATAGACAGTTATTATTAAAAATAAAGCCACCTCAATGGAGACGGGTTTTTACGCGTCGAGGCCGTTGACACCTCTCCCACCGGGTTGTAGAATTCATACAAAATTAGGTAGATTTAGGGGTGGTTATGACCGATCTTGCCAAACCATTTTCCAGCGGGATCGCACCCGCATCAGCACGACGAATGCCGCGTTTTGCAGTCTTCGCCTGGAGTGTGTTGGGTTACAACTTGCTGGTGATTCTGTGGGGAGCGTACGTGCGCGCTTCAGGGTCGGGAGCGGGCTGTGGGGCGCATTGGCCATTATGCAACGGCGTGGTGATCCCGCAAAACGCGCAGGTGCAAACGATGATCGAGTTCACCCATCGGGTGATGAGCGGCCTTGCGTTGCCGTTGATTGCGGTTCTACTGGTGTGGGGCTGGCGCTCTTATCCAAGACGACATCCTGTCAGACTTGGCAGCGCCCTGGCAGGAACATTCATCGTCACCGAGGCGCTGCTTGGCGCCGGTCTGGTGTTGTTCCAGCTCGTGGCGCAAAACGATTCGGTCGCGCGGGCTGCCTCGGTGGCAGCGCACNTGGCCAATACCTTCCTGCTGCTGGCCGCGCTGGCTCTGACAGCCTGGTGGTCATCCGGTGGGGGGGAGATCAGCCTGAGGCGGCAGGGCGGATCTGCCTGGCGGCTGGGATTGGGATTGATTGGGATGCTTATATTGGGGGCGGCGGGAGCGGTCACCGCNTTAGGAGACACGCTCTTCCCTTCCGGATCGCTGGTGGAGGGCCTGCAGCAGGATGTAAGCCCGACTGCCCATTTTCTGATCCGGCTGCGGGTAATTCATCCGTTCATCGCCATAATAATGGGAGTNTATCTGGCGGCTACCGTCCTNCAGATCGTACTTTCCCGGCGGGATTTCATCCTGGGGCGTCTCGCCGTTATTCTCGCGGGGGTCTTCTTGCTGCAAACAGGGTTAGGCGTGCTGAACGTCGTTTTATTGGCCCCGGTTTGGATGCAGCTTGTCCACCTGCTGGTCGCCGACCTGGTGTGGATCTCCCTGGTGCTGTTCAGCGCCCAGGCCCTGTCCNTCCCGAGACCTACCGTCACCTGAAAGAGCATCGTTCTGCGCCAACTTACGCCGAGCTCGAGCAATGATCATCTCCTGAAAAGGATAGATCAAGTCGCCCAGACGATAATACAGTGCGCCTTCGAAGTTAGGGAAGATGTTGCGCTTCCCACGCGCCACACCCTTCAGGATCGCGGCGGCAACCTGATCGGCAGACATGATACTGGCGGCCGAATTTACCGCTTTGGTCTCGGGGGGTTTAAATTGGTTCTCGTAAGCCAGCTCGGCGGTATCCGTGTCCGGCGGATAAACCACTGAGATGCGGATGCCGTAAGGCTTCATCTCCGCGCGCAAGGCCTCGGAAAAGCCGCGCACCGCGAATTTTGCCGCGCCGTAAGCGGTATAGCCGAACACGCCTAGAAATCCGGCGATCGATGAGATATTCACCACGTGGCCGGAACGTCTCTGGATCATGCCAGGGATGACCGCCTTGGTAACGCGCACCGTTCCCAGGTAGTTTACCTGGATCATCCAATCGAAGATTTCCAGGTCGAGTTTTTCGAAATAGCCCGGATGGGCAGCACCGGCGCAGTTGAACAGGAAATCGGGAGTGCCGGTTTTTTCCAGGAACTCGCCAACTACCTGTGTCACCTGGTTGCGGTCGGAAACATCCACGCTGAGGGCGCCGGATTTCTGGGTGGAGAGAATCTGAGCGGCGCGAACCTGGTGCAAGGCCGCCTCAAGGCGTTCCGGATCACGGGCCAGTATCCAGACATCCGTGCCTTGCGCAGCCAGAGATCTGGCCAGAGCCAGTCCGATGCCGCTGGATCCACCAGTGATGAGAGCCAATTTTTGCGCGAACATGGAAGATGTCATGGAATTAGAAGGGGTATGTTTGTGAAATAAACCTGTGGCGATTATATCACCATATAGCAATATTCAGGTCCATATAGGGTCATTTGTCTTTCTCATGTGACAAAACCCTCAAATCCATAATTGGATGCTCACTATGACTTTTGTTTATTAATGGATTAGATACAATAAGGGCAACACCGGTGTTCATATCTGGCAAGGGGAGTTTCCGATGGACACACAACCACGCATCCGAGTCATGATCGTCGACGATCACGCTGTCGTTCGAAGCGGGTTATCTGCGTTCCTCANGGCCTTCGGAGACCTGGAGATGGTTGGAGAGGCCTCTGGGGGGAAGGAGGCGGTGCGGTTGTGCGATCACCTCAAACCCGATGTGGTCTTGATGGACCTGGTTATGCCGGATATGGATGGAGCTACTGCCACGCAGATGATCCGCCAGCGCAGTCCGCAAATACGGGTGATCGCGCTGACCAGCTTTCGCGAGGATGACCTGGTGCAGGGAGCGTTGAGAGCCGGAGCAATCGGTTACCTTCTCAAGAATGTTTCGGCCGAAGAGCTTGCTGCGGCCATTCGCGCAGCCCACGCCGGCCGATCCACCCTGGCGCCGGAGGCAGCCGAAGATCCGATCCATGCAGCCACGCACACGCCGCCGCCGGGCAACGAGTTGACCGAAAGGGAGCGGGAAGTGCTTTCTTTGATCGTCGAAGGCTTGAATAACAACCAGATCGCAGAGCGGCTGGTGGTCAGCCGTTCGACGGTCAAGTTTCATGTGAGCAGCATCCTCTCGAAATTGGGGGTAGCCAGCCGTACGGAAGCGGTGGCGACTGCGCTGCAGAATCATCTGGTATAGCTTAAGTAAAACGAATGCCTCTCTGTCCTATGCGAGGACGTTAGGATACATGGCGTCCAGTGTATAAAACGCGGCTCTTGCAGCCGCGTCTGCCTTCGGAGTGGATTTGCGTGATTTTAATATCGGCAGGCGCTGCAAGACCCTCCGCTGCATCCGGCGCATCCCGAGGAGGAAGGGGCAACCTGCTCACTTTCGCGAGCGCCTGCGCTGCGGGAGAAGAAAACGGAAAGATTACGCGTGGTGTTCGTACCATGACAGGCGATGCAGGCGATGGGATCGTCGGCGGTCTGCATACTGCGCAAGGCGTCAAAGCGCCGACCGCAATCTCTGCAGGTATACTCGTAAAGCGGCATGACGTTCCTCCACGATGTTCGATCTCATTGATTGTATTCGCTGAGAAGAAAGGCGTCAATATCGGGGTGGGCTCGTCCTATTGTTGGGGATTCGATCTGGCCTGGATTTTGCATACACATTGTTATGGATTCTCTTATGCAGGTTGTTCGCAATAAAGGGAGAATAAGGTGAAGAGCGGTTCCCATCTACGGTCAGGCTTGTGGTTATTGCTGAGCGGCCTTCTCGTAGCCTGTCAGCTTCCTGTCAGTCGGGTCACTCTCGCTCTGGCGACGGCAACGCCATCGGCCGCGCCTCATGCGACTGCTGCCATTTCCGCAACACCGGATACACAGACGGTCGAAGCCACCCCTACTCCGGCCGCGCCAGACGAATGGGCGGGAGTTAATCCGACGGGGGCGCAGATCGTCTTCTGGCATACCTATAACGGCGAACAGGAAGCATGGCTGCAGAAAGCCGTCGAGGAATTCAACGGCACCAACCCTTATCACATTCGCGTATCCCTGCAGCGCATGGACAGCTTCGCGGACATCCTCAACCAGTTGCTGCCATTGGCCAACACCCCTGAGGCGCCAGATGTGATCCTGGCGTACCAGGCTCAGGCAGCGGTTCTGCAACTTCATAATGCCCTGCTGGATGTAAATAGCCTGTTGTCCAGCCCGCGTTGGGGCTTCTCAGCCGAAGAACGCGCAGATTTCTTTCCCGCCTTTTTGGAGCAGGATGTTTATCCGATTTACGACGGCCAGCGTTTGGGTTTCCCCTGGCTGCGTTATTTATATTTGATCTTCACCAATACCGCCTGGCTGAATGAGCTGGGTTATTCCCGGCCGCCGCGAACGCCCGATCAGTTCAGGGAAGCAGCCTGCAAGGCTGCTGTGACACCCTACAGCCGCGCACAGGAGGCCGGGGGAGGCAGCGGATATACCTTTGCGGTGGATGGCTCGACTTTTGCCGGTTGGGTGTTCGCTTTCGGCGGCAGGTTGTTTGATGCATCGTCCCGCCGGTATAGCTTCGATCAGCCTGAAGCCGTCCAGGCGATGACTTTTCTTCAGATGCTGGTGAAAGATGGTTGCGCCCGTTTCGAAGAGCAACCGGCGAATATTCTCGCCGATCTGACCGCGGGAAAAGCGCTCTTTATCAGTGCACCAAGTCTAGTCCTGAGGCGTTTAATCGCCGGCGAGATGGCGATAAAGATGGCACCTTTTCCGCACACAACGGCTGAACCGATCGTCAACACTCTGGGGGCCAGCCTTTCCATCCCGCGCACCACGCCTCAACGCGAGCTGGCCGCCTGGTTGTTCATCAAGTTCCTGACTGCACCCGACTTGAACCTTCAATGGGCGCAGATTAGCTCGGGGTTGCCGGTGCGCATAGACGCGGCTGACCAAGAAGCCGGCGCGCTTGGCGATGACCTGCTGGAAGGCGGGCTGACCAATTGGATGGGCAATGCCTCTTCGGAGCCGTCCACCCCTGATTACGATCTGGTGCGTGAGCAGGTGCATAACGCCATGCTGGCAATCCTGCAGGGGGAGGATGTCGCGGTGACTTTAGAAGGCCTGAACCGTGATGCCAACGAACTCCTGCAAGCTTCGCTCCGAGCTTCCCCGTAATTCAGCCAATATCTTGCGGGTCTGATCTGGTGAGTGTAAAATCTCAACGTTTTTATTTGAATGCGCTACGGCCTGAGTTGACGATCAAACCAAAACAACCAAGAACATGTGGGGTGCAGGGAAATGTCGGAAGAGGCTGAGACAGGTTTACCCGCAGCCCAACCAGGTGAAAACGACCCCATCTGGCCGGAGGATGTCGAGCGCTGCCCCCATGTAGTCTTGCGAGATATCAGCCGCATCCTGCTGACGGATATCACTCCCCATGCCATGCTGCGCCGCATCCCCGAGGAAGTGTTGCGTTTGAAGCGCGGCCTTTGCGGGGTCGCCATCCTGGTCATGGATGGCGAACGGTTAATTTGCTCGGGCGCAGCCGGGTCAGCGATTCCATTTGCCATCGGCCAGCATGTGGATATCGCCGATGGGCATTTGTCGAAGGCCNCGTTGGGTGAGAGACCCACCGAATTGAGCGGTTTCTTCCCTTCAACGACTGGGAATGATGATGGAGTGCGAGGCGCCAGCAGAGGGCTGGCCATGGCATTCCCCGTGCGAGATGAACGCAACCTGCTGGGTTTGATCGTAGCGGTCAGCGAGGAGCGAGAGCTTTTTCTGGATCAGTTCATGGAATTATTCGAGCTGATTGCCACCCTGGCCGCTCTGGCAATTTTGATGACCCGCCAACGCATCGAGATCCAACGGCATGCTGTTGAACACCAGGCCATGCGNAAGATTCACGGGGCTTTGGGAGAGACGCTTGACCAGGATTCGATCCTGCAATTGATCGCCCGCTCGGCCGTGGAGATGATCCCCAGCGCAGAGGGCGCGGTGATCCACATGCTCGACGAAGGGAAGCAGGCCCTCCAGCCGGTGGCAGTGGCCGGGAAAGTCGGCAGAGGCAGACATGCGCCGTCGATGAAGCCAGGGGAGGGGGTGGCCGGCCAGGTGATGGCGGCCAAGACGGTCATGAATCTGGGCGATGTCCATAAAGAAGGTCGCTTGGCGAAAGGGGATTTCTCGCCCGAAACCCACTCCCTGCTGGTCGGTCCAGTATCGAGCGGGGGAAACTGTTTTGGCACGATCAGCGTGCAGAGCAACGCAACCAATGCTTTTTCTTCCACAGACGAGCGTTTGCTGTTCAACCTGGGAATCGAGGCGGCCATCGCCATTCATAATACCAAGCTCTATCACGCCGAGCGCCATGAACGACAGATGGCCGAGGCGCTGGCCGAAGCGGCCAAATCCTTTAACCTTAGCCTCGATCTAGACCAGGTGCTGGACCGAATTCTGGAACAGATCGTTCTGGTCATCCCTTGCCGCACGGTGAATGTCTTTTTGATCGAGGGCGAGACAGCGCGCATCGTCCGGCATAAAGTTTACAGCGAGGATGGCTTCCAGCTAGAATACAACACCGATCTGGACTTTCCCCTCACGCTGCATTCTTTCCAATTCATGCTCGAGACCGGCCAGCCGATTTTGGTTACGGATGTATCCAAAGACGAATTCTGGCATCCAATGCCCGGCCGCGAATGGATCCATTCCTACGCCGCAGCCCCGTTGATCGCTGGTCAGCAGACGATTGGTTTTCTGACCGTTGACAGCGAGAAACCCCATTTTTTCAATGTAGACACAACCAAAGCCCTGCAGGCGTTCGCGGCACACGCGGCCATTGCCATCCACAATGCTCGCCTGTACCAGAACCTGGCTGTCGTACTCCAGGAGGAGAAGACCATTCGTGCCCAGCTCGTCCAGGCGGATAAATTGGCCGCCATGGGACGCATCACCTCATCGATCGCCCACGAAGTCAACAATCCCATCCAGGCCATCCAGGGCTGTCTCGATAGGGCGCAGGCCTATGTGGCGGACGCCGAGAAGCAGAAGCGCTATCTGAATATGGCGGCCGAGGAGCTGAACCGGCTGACCGCCATCCTGCAGCGCGTACTCGACTTCCAACGCCCTGCCGAGAGCGAGCGAAAAAACGTCGAAATTCATGCGTTGATCGAAGACGTCCTGGCGCTGTGCGAAAAACGGTTGCAGCTCGGCCGAGTGAAAGTCAAGCTCGAGGCAGCCTCCCGGCCTGTGGCGGTAAAGGTGGTCAGCGGCCAGCTCAAACAGGTGTTCTTGAATCTGATCCTGAATGCAGTCGATGCGATGCCCAATGGCGGGGATCTGATCATCGGGACGCGCAGGGTTAAGAACCGGCGCCTGTGGCTCGAGATCTACTTCCAGGACAGCGGGATTGGAATGGCTGAAGACGAAATCACGCGGTTATTCGAACCTTTTTACACCACCAAACCCAAGGGAAATGGACTCGGTTTGTGGGTCAGCAGTATCATCGTGAACAGCCATGGAGGTGAACTGAAGGCCCACTCGATGCCTGGAAAAGGAAGCACGTTCACAGTTCTGCTGCCCCTCGAGGGCCGCCAGCGATCGTCGCTGAAACAATGAGTGCTGCTCGATCCACAACGATTTTTGTCCTACCCNAATCCTGGCAATAAAAAGAAGGGGAGCATGAGCCTGCAAAACGAAGTCCACATATTGATCGTGGATGATGAAAAGACGATCCGCATGGTGCTTGCAGATGCGTTCACCGTCCAGGGCTACCAGGTTCACATGGCCAATAACGTTCAAGAGGCCCTGGAGGAACTGTCCAGGGTTAACATCGACCTGGCGCTGATCGATTTACGCATGCCGGGAGAGATGGACGGCCTGGATTTGCTGGCAAAAATTCGCGAGGAATGGCCTCAAATCGTTGTGATCATGCTGACCGCGTATGCAACCATGGACTCGGCTATCACTGCGCTGAGACAGGGCGCCTACGATTACCTGATTAAACCCACCAGCATCACGCAAATCCTGGCAAGCGTAGAAAAAGGTCTGGCCAAGCGGGAGAAGGAACTGCGCATGCAACGGTTGATTACCGAGCTGGAAAGCACGGTGACCGACCTCAAACGGGAGGCAGGGCTGACCTTTGGTGAAACATCGGATGGCGACCGTTTCATTCAGGCGCCTCAACTGACAATTGATCGGCAAAAACGGCTGGTAGTCCGGGGAGATACGCCCCTCTCGCTCACCTCCACTGAGTTCGACCTGCTTGATTATCTCGCCCACCACCCTGATCGGGTGGTTTCGTCGGGAGAGTTGATCCAGGCCGTTCAGGGTTATGAGCTGGATGAAGCCGATGCGCGGCCGATCGTGCGGGTGCACATTCGTCGGTTGCGCCAAAAGCTGGAGGAGGACCCACAGCATCCGCGCTACATTCTCAACGTGCGCGGCAAAGGATACCGGTTTGTGGGGTGATGCCCTGTCAACACCTCAGTATTGGTAAATGCTTCCGCCGATGAACTCGCGCAGTACCGAATCGCGCGGGATGACATTTTCGTCTTCNTACGGCGCCACAGCCTGGAGCACGTTGTAAACCCGAGAAGCTCGGGTAAAGGCATCCTCGCGCAGCGGGTCTCCGCGATATTGCTCCATCCAGGCGGCAAACTGNTCGAGCATCTTCGGNCGGTAGATCGACAATTCGTAAGGCATGGCGCTGTTGATAATATAATCGCAGGTGGAGTGGTAGGGGATGATGTTGCGCAGCTCGCTCGAACGCACGTAATGCCAGTGTTCCAGGGTTTGGCGGGGATCGTATGCGCGATAGGCCGCATCCCGCAGCATGCGCCGGATCAGGCGCAAGTCTGTCCAATGGATGTATTTGCCATCCGGGCCTTTCATCTGCAGGAGTGTCTCCAGGTAGATTTTGAATTTTTGCTCAGGTTCCACATCGCGGGTCATGTCAGGGTACAGGCCGTGCAGGCTGTCGATCAACAGAATCTCATCCGGATTTAGCCGCATGGGGGTGTAATCGTCCACGCGATGGCCGGTCTTGAAATCGTAATAGGGAACGCGCACCTCTTCCCCCGCGATCAAACGTGCCAGGTGCTGGCTGATCAGGGCCAGATCCAGTGCCTGGGGCGTTTCGAAGTCGTAGTCGCCGAATTCATCNCGCGGATGAAGTTCCAGATCAAAGAAGTAATTATCGACGTTCAGGGTAACCAGTTTATAGCCCTGGCGCTCGAGGCGTTGAGAAATCTTGATCGTGGTGGTCGTCTTGCCGGAAGAGGAAGGGCCGGCGATAATGACCATACGTACTTCTTTACCACGCGCGGCGATCATCTCGACAGCGTTTTCGACGTCCTCTTCGTAAGCTGCCTCGGATTCGGCGACGATCTCAGCGAATTGCCCGGCAGCAATCCGGCGATTCAAGGCTTCGACCGTGTGAACCTCATGGCTGACGGCCCAGTCCAGGACGTGCCAGATCTTGGCCCAGGGGATGTTCTCAGATGGGCGGGAGGCCAATGAAGCCCGCTCCCGTCTGCGGCGGGCGCGCTCCTCTCGATAGAGAATGTACGCCTTGGCGACTTTGGCATGTCCGTTCTCGATCAGCACCTTCTCGACGGCGTCCTGGATTTCTTCGATGGTAGGGATGTGGCTTTCGGGAACCGAGCGCTCGAGTAAATCCACCACCTGCATGGTCAGGCGTTCTGCGGTGGAGCGGTCGCGCCCCCCGACTGCCACCGCGGCGCGGTAGATCGCATTGGTGATGCGCTCAGGGGTAAAGGGTACGATGGCCCCGCTGCGCTTGACGACTTGGGTGATCCTGGTCATTCCTTTTGCCTGCGTGATTTATTCTGGAAGAAGCCTGATATTCCATAACATAATTATTATACAGAAATATTCCAATTCTCTAGGTGCCAATCGGTTGGATAAACGTCATCTTTACAGACGTAACTTCATCCCAATGTGGGTGTTTCCTTTCCAGCTTATGGGATTTTAAAGATACAAAATCGAAGAGGAGCCTGATCATGGCCGAACTGTGGATCGTTTCGTTGATTTGGGCATTTTCTTTCGGGATCATCAAAGACAGCCTCTCCAGCCTGGATGCCAGCTTCGTGGCGGCAGCCCGGTTGTTGCTATCCGCGATTGTTTTCCTGCCCTTTTTGAGGCTGCGAGGCGTGCCGATCAGACTGAGATGGCGTCTGGTACTGATTGGCGCGGTTCAGTTTGGGCTGATGTATGTGAGCTACATCTCGGCCTTCCGTTATTTGCAGGCTTACGAAGTCGCGCTCTTCACCATTTTCACCCCGATTTATGTCACTTTGATCAATGACCTCATCGAAAAGCGTTTCGATCTGCTCAACCTGGCCACGGCGCTGCTGGCTGTACTGGGTACAGGGATCGTGGAAGGCGCCAACCTTTCCCAAAGCGGCGTGCTGCAGGGCGTCCTGCTGGTTCAGATCTCCAACCTGTGCTTCGCCTATGGTCAGGTGCTTTACCGCTTGCTTATGCAAGGTGCCTCGGAGGTTAGAGATACGCGGGTATTTGGACTGCTTTATGCGGGCGGTTTCGCCGCCGCCGGTCTGGCCGCCGTAGCCTTTACCAATTGGTCCAGGGTGATTCCAAACGGCAACCAGGCTTTGGCGCTGGTCTATCTGGGTGTGGTGGCATCCGGCCTGGGTTTCTATCTTTGGAATCGGGGGGCTCGGAAAGTGCGGGCCGGCGCGCTGGCGGTGTTCAATGATCTCAAGGTGCCTTTGGCGGTGGCCGTATCCTTGCTGTTTTTCGGAGAAAAGGCCGATCTCGTGCGTTTGCTGGTCGGCGGCGGGATCGTCCTAGCTGCGCTGGCAATCAACGAATACGCTGCACCGGGGCTGCGCAAGGCGATTACGCGCGAACAACCGCATGGTACGTCTTTTTAGCCTTTTCCAATGATTTCGCCCATTTAGAAATAAAGCTCAAAGGCCTCCTTGTGGGCGGACGGCCTCAGGGATGAGCGCGCCAGCTCATCCAGGATCTCCTGGCGGCGATGGGAAGTGTAACGCTCCAATAGACGGGTTTGAATGGGGCCGGACGAGAAGCGCAGGCCAACCCGCGAAAGCGTCGCACCTACCGGGCGCAGGTAGGCAACCGCAGCCCGCAGACTCAGCCGGCCAAAACCATCGGGCAAGTCAAATTCCACCCACACGCTGACGCCCGTCCGGAGTGAATTCCCCGTTTCTGATGAACGGTGTACCAGTACGCCCGCGCCTTTCACCGAAATGTCCTCCAGGCAGACGCGCAGGGTCCAACGTCCGTAGTGCAGGGTGCCATACAGCGGCGCGCCGGGCTGGACGCGATCACTGAGGCGCTCCTTCCAATCCCATTCAAGCCGGGAGATTTCGGTCAACAGAAGGACGCCGGTGCGATCGTCGTATTCTGCCAATCGGGCTACGTATTTATGGGCGGTGTTCGGGCTGTACAGGTGGACGCGCGTACCCGCCGGCGCACCCAGTATGTGCCCGCCGCAGGCCTGTGCGAGGATCGCATCCGGGCGTACGCTGAGGACTTCAAGATCCTGGCGCAAGGTGACGCCTTTGTACGGCCGAACAAGGGTCAGAATAGCGTGGGGGACAGCGGCGGGAAAATCTAGTTTGCTCAACGTAGAATTCGCAGGCATGCCTGCCTCCTGCAGACGGTTGAAATGGAACCGCCTGTGGAGGATGGTTGCAATCTCCATGCCCAGAATATTCACTGCGGGGGAAAGGTAAATAAAACAGTGGCGAGGGTGGGATTTGAACCCACAACCAAGGGCTTATGAGTCCCCTGCTCCACCATTGAGCTACCTCGCCAGTGAAAAATTCTATATAAGGTTGGGCGGCGAAATATTACTACGAAGCCCGGGTTTTGTCAATTAATCGTCGTCCATGTGGGCAAGATGCAGAAAACGGATGCAGATGGTGGGAAAAAACACCGCTGCCCAATAATTACGTCGCGGGGAAGGCTTGACCCTCCGAATCCAGTCTCTTAATAAATGTGAGTGATGTCTTGATATTCGTATAGCCTATATTGCGGTAAAACTCGTGCGCTTCCGTGCGGGTCACATTGGAGCGCAGGAGCATTGCCGCGCAGCCGCGCTGACGGGCCCATTCCTCGGCTGCGCGCATGAGCTGGCGGCCCAAACCACGCCGGCGAAAGCCCTCACCCGTTACCAGTCCGCCGATCTCGGCGAAATGCCCTTCCTCCAGCAGCCAGTGGTGGTAGACGTGTATCCAGGCAACCGGCCTTCCGCTGCCGTCGTCGATCACGAAAATGGCCTGGTCGTTGTCGGGCAAGAGATGACTCAGACGATCAGCCATCTGGGCAGGACTGGTCGGATAGCCGAGCTGGGTGGCTAGAAACGCCAGAGCGGGCGCGTCGCCGATTTTTGCTGTGCGAATCGGGTATTTATCCATCCAATTTCTCCAAGGCCGTCGTTGCCCAACGGAGATTTCGCGGTTACAATGCGATCGATCCAGCCGTTCAAGGGCAGTATACCGGGGATTACCGATTTCAGGCAAACGGAGTTAGCGTGTGGCAGGCACGATATTCTTATTAGACCTCGATGGGGTCCTGGTCGACTCGGCCGGTTACCTGCGCGCCAAGCGCGACACAATTAACCACTACACGCGTAAAATGGGTCTGGGGGACCTCGCGCCCGGAAGCGAAATTGCCGCCTTGTTCGAGTCCAGGGGGATGACCAACGAGTGGGACATGCTGGCAATTATTCTGGGCTTAATTTTCGACGCTTTGTTGGCCCAGGAGCCTGACCTGGATCTACCGGCTGATCTGGACCAGGCCTGCGCGGCAGTGCGAGCAAGGCATTTGTCGCCGCCGAGCATCGANTACGCCTCCGCTATCAATAACCTTTCCAGGCAACTTAAACCNGGTCTTTCGCCGGCGCAGGCAGCACTGGCCGCATGCGGCGAACCGGACGGGGAATGCCTTTTTCCGCACCTGAGCGGATCTCCTCTGCTCACAACACTGCTAGAAGGCGCAGCCCAGGAGACTGGTCGCTCGGCCACGCGCATCTTTCAGCAGCTTGTGCTGGGTGATGAGCTGTTCGAGCGTGTTTACAACGCGCCTGCGGAAATTCGCGGGCCCTCTTATTTACTCAGGTATGATCGCGCCAACCTTTCTACAGGCCTGCGTGATGAACTCCTGGCTGGCTGGCTCGAGGGCAGGCTGGATGTGGTGGTGTACACAGCTCGCAACTCTCTTCCGCCGCGGGAGGTCGATGCACCGGGCGGACGCTACGCGCCCGAGGCTGAGATCGGCGTACGCGTTGCCGGCCTGACCGAGCCGCCGCTGATCGGTTTTGGGCGTTTACGCTATCTGGCCGCACAACTGGGAACAAACCCGCAGGAGTATGTCAAACCCTCTCCGCTTCAGGCGCTGGCAGCGATAATGGCCGCTCGCATGCGCAAAGAATGGCCAGCGCTGCGCCTGGCCGCCGAGCTGGAGCGACGCCGCCGCCAGGGTGAAGCACTCGAGAGCCTTCACTTGCGCGATATGCTGGGAGGGGTATCCAGAGATGGAACAGAGGCGTTCACGGCCCATGTCTTCGAAGATTCACCTGCTGGTGTGCGCGCCGCGCTTGGCGCCTGGGAGCTGTTGGACGCAGCAGGCGTAAAGATGGGCTTGCATCTGTGGGGCGTGGCACACAACCCGGCAAAGGAAGCGGCATTAAGTGCGGCGGGGGCGAGGGTCTTCCTTCAAGCAGACGAAGCCTTGCAGGCCGCTCTAAACGGCGAATAAGTCCACCATTCCTGCCCATCGGCCAATTTTGCAATGGGCGATCAATCCCTCCGTGAATGGCTGGCCCCGGCCTTGGATTTTGCCTCCATCGTCACCGGCTGATAGCTTGGCACAGGACGCGGTTCTGGATGGTAAATGGGCTCGGGTGAAACCGGAGAACGGAATGGAACAGGTGACAACGCATCCGTTCGACCGGAAAAACGGCGCACAACGGAATGGCGCTCGTTATCCGGCTCCTCCTGGGTAAACAGGCGTGGACCAGCCAGGGAGAAGGCGCCGATCAACAGAACGCGGATCAGCCAGACCATCACTGCCACGAAAGCAGGCGCTACAGCGATTATCGTTCTTGGATTGATGACCAGGCTGCTCTGAAGCTGGTGGCTCACCAAAGCGATGGAGACTCCCCACCAGGTCAGGGCAGCGTTCATTGTCGCCGCCAGCAGCCAGGCGCCGAAGAGGTACCAGGCCTCCTTAACTTCGCCGTCNCCCTGCTCAGGGGTAAAGAGTCGGGCGATGCCGGCGAAATCGATGCCGCAGAAGGCGATGGACAGCACGGTGGCCCACGGAATGCCCAGGAAGCGCAGGTCGCCGAGCAGGTCGGTCAGGGCGTATTGAGTGGTGCTGTAATTGAAAATCTCAAAGGAAACCAGCGCGGTGACCAGGATCAGGCCGATGAGCAGGCCGCGGCGCCGCATCACGACATGGATCGCATCGGTTAAAGAAAATCCTTGTGTTTGGTTAAAAGCAGACATCTCATCCTCCTTCCAAAGCGGGAAGGAAGCCCATTCAGGCTGCTCCTATTATAGAACANTAGTTCTATTATGTCAAGAGGATGCGCGGCCTGCGCTCAGATCTAGCCGCGGCGTCTGAAGGAATAAACCCTTCTTGATGCGATAGCGATCCATGACGAACAAGTGGAGAGATAGCGCCAGCGCCAGCGAACCTCAGGGAAAAAGACGAAGTTCACACCAAAGACGCCAACTATAAAGGACAAGAGGAAAAATGATCGAGACGATGTTGGCAGCTTTCACG
>JGI24721J26819_10000589_pt1 | contig 39832 bp, 32 predicted proteins | sample YelNatPaOPGAMG01_FD_26819 | JGI IMG/M metagenome (IMG submission 26819) | reverse complement strand
TTCTCTCTACCCTCAGCTTTTCATCCGAGCTGCGCAAAATGCGCCGGGAACTCAATGCAAAGATAGACCAACCCGAGAGCATTACACCGCCGCCGCCCTTTCATCCACAAGGAGTCAACCGCTGGTTCAAGCGCCGCAGAATCACCATTGCCGAATCATATCTCATGGTAGTTCGAGATCTCGATTCGCGGCATTCCAGCGCTCGTCTCGATGCACTGCGAAAGCTTGCAGATGTTGCGTTTCACTCAGCGAATATCGATTACCCACTGAATACTGCGCGGGTACAGTCCGCCCTCATCAAAGAAGTCGTAAAGCACCGCTCAAACAAGCGTCGCCAACTCGAGCTTTTGTATGATTTTTCAATGTCGACACGCGGCCAGCACCAGGTCATACGCAAGCTGTGCGATGAGCTCAATATCATCGAGCTGCCGGAAAAAGGCATGCAGATTGGAGATTTGGGCTATGGTTGGGATGAGCATGTGCATGATACTGCGACATCCGGGCGAAAAAATCCTACTCAACTCATCATCGATGCTTTCATCAAGGGGATTTCCAGAGTAACGGTCGCTTATGGCTCTGTTTCAGACCTCGACATGATGGAGGAAGCCTTCGAAGCAGGCAAAATTCTAGGTCTGCATGTGAATATTGCCCTTGAGTTCAGCGTGATGGTCGATGGTGCCCGCTACCATTTCATGGCCGAACTGCCGCATTTCAATTCGAAAGAGGATTTGCGCGCATTTTTCTCGAACCATGCCTCAGATCTGGCCTCATTCTTTGATGGCCTGGATATCAACCGTGAAAACAGACTTGACGCGGTGAGACGCCTGCTCGAAACATTCAATGCAAAAACCCTGCCCGCAATCAACGAAGGATTCGAACAAACGCGCGAATATTGTCTTGCGCCGCTGTCTCTGGATGAATTGCTGGCAACAATTCCCAATATGAACATTACGCCCCTTCACCTTGCCGAGTTCATGTACATGCGGTACAGGCCTGTGCTTCAGAAACGGGTCTGGTACTATAAAGTGCTGCGCGAAAAAATCAAAAGTTCGTCAGCGGCAAACGCGGCACGCAAAGCTGAAAAAGACGCTATTGAAAAAAAATATGCAGAATTGAGAAAAGAGCTCAAAAACCTTTCGCCCGATACCCTGCTTGCGGAATATTTCGAAGACCCACATTCGATTTCCTATCAGACTGTCTTCGAGGACATTGTGTCTTTGAGCGATATGCTGCATCAGGCTGGTTGTATGATTAAATTCATCCATCCTCTGGAGCATGGTATTGAAAAGGCCGCTCATGTGCTGGATCAATGCAGCCTTTGCATCGATTCTGCCGAAGTGTATAACACACAGGACTGCGCAGGGCGCTCTCCCGAAGAAGTCGAAGCCTTTGCCCGGATTCTCAACGAGCGCAACAAGCAGGCGTACAGCAAAGGCCAGCAAGTCATTATTCCTGCTTGTGGCAGCGATGCGACCGGACGGAATCCGAAAATCCCCGGCATGGGATTTGTGTTCGAGGATCAGATAATCGGAAAATTGCGCCAGCGGTATATCAAGCGCCATGTTGCTCTTCCNCCNCTTGTTTCCGCCATGGTGAGAGCAGGAGCTACGCCTGTCGACGATGAACGCCTGGATTTGGGCTCTTTGCCGCGCATCATCAGCATGGGCAAGGTGTCGGCGGGCGAAGGTTATACCAGCACCAGCGAGGATGAGGTAATCGGCCCGATTCGGGCATGGCGCTACTTCAATCCTGCATTCAAAAATACAATTCGTACCCTGATTGGATTTTTTGTTGCGACAAGCTTTATAGGGCCGTGGTATGCCCTGTTGTGGCTTGGCATTACAGGCTTTAGAAACAGCATAGCGGATCTCATATCTTACAGGGGCACGCGGCTCAACCAGTGGAAACTTAAAAGCATCAATTTTGACAATGTGGCGCAGTCGCTGTTTTGGACTGGTTTTTCGGTTCCGATCCTGGGCTTTGTTAAAGCGAATTTCGATGCCATCTGGCCTTGGGTGCACGATGGGTTTGTGTTCAACCTTGTGAAATTTTTCTTTATTTCTTTTGCGAATGGGCTGTATCTCGCATCCCACAATACTCTGCGCGGATTTGATAAATCGGTTGTGAGGGCGAATATCTTCAGAAGTATCCTGGCATGGCCTCTGGCGACTGTATTCGCCCCACTGGGCAATGCGCTCAAGATTCCAAGCATTGTACAGACAAAAATCTGGTCTGATGTTGTCGCAGGATTCATCGAAGGCGGCAATAAATACCGCAAGGTCCTGCGCCAACGGCAAAAAACGCTGGAAGAAATCATACCGACAATCATACATTCGCAAGGAAGCATACAATATATCGCCATGCTCGATATCTTGTATCTCTTTTCTGAAGAGCCGAGAATGCAGAGCATTATAAAAGCGGTGCTGAGCCCATATGTGCTCTTTACGCGACGCCTCAGGAAAAATTCATCACTGCGCCTTACGCTGCTTGTTGAACTCCACAAGACAATGTGCGAAGAGCGCGTGTGGACTGAACTCGTCGATTATATTGTAGCGAATTATGACGAAGAGATGGCGGATGACCTCGTCGATCTGGTAGCGGATGCGCTGCCGGATTTGCAGGAATGGCTCGGACGTCTTATCGCGAAATATGGAGAGTCGAGCGGACTTTTGAAGAAGTTCGGAATAGGGTCGAAAGCCGATTAGTTTTCTCTGCCTTCAACGCTACCTTCTTTGTTTTTCTTCTTTACACAAGGTTGAGAGCAGTACCCAGTCGGCCAAGCGTGCGCTCTATGGCCTTCTGGACCTCATGCATATCCGTTTTGACGCCTTGAATTGCGGCGTTATCTTCGACTTTGCCATGCACCGCGATCTGCTCCGCTTCACTGCGGAATGTAGCTTTCCGGAAAGGATTAGTCCAATCCTTTGCGCGGGCTGCAAATACGCGCTGGGTTATGTGCGACGCGAGCACATGTCCCTCTCTGAGCATCTGGATAAAGGTTTCTCTGCTTGGTTCAGGCAAATGTGCTTTATTATGATCCCATATCGCTGATTCTTCGATCGAAAGACTCAGATAGCCGAGGATACACCAGGCGAAGGCAAGGGCGTCGTGTTCATACTCGGCTGAGAGCCTTCGGTATTCATCATGCAGCGCATCCCAGCTCTGAACCTCGCCAGACTCGATCCGCTCAATAAGTTCTTCAAGTTTTGATCTCCGGACAAGAAATCCTCCCAGATTCTCCCATTCAGTTTCCATGTTTTTGCATGCCGAAGCGGATAAAAGGGAGCTCAGGTAGTCATATGGGTCACTGCTCGATGGTGCTGCTTCGAGCGCAGAGATCACTGCCTGAATCGCAAACCAGAGCAGCATTTCGCGGTACGATCTCCAGCCGGCACATGGCTTGATAATCACCTGAGGACGATTTGAATTTTCGAATCCTCGAACAGTCACCTCGAAGGGGAGGGGATCTTTCGAAGAAGAAAGAATGAGTGCACCAAGCTGACGAACAAGCTTGAATTCTTTTTCAGTTCCAGCCTCCAGTTTCATACCTGCTTCGCTGATTTGTGCCAACAGGGCGGAAATGCGATCTCCCCATATGCTTCCATCGCTGTCATTGCTGCTTATTGCACGCATCGCAGCTTCGCCTGTGGCATGCTCGAGAATAGCCAAACCTTCAAAAATCTCAGACATGGTGTCAGGAGCAAATGGTGAATAGATAAAGCGAATGCTTGTATCGGCTCTTTTATCGCGCTCTTTGAATTTCTTTTCATTGCGCAAAAGCGCATATGCATTCGAATGCCACCACCAGCCCGGCGAGAGCGTGAGTCTGCCATGTGTTTCGTCGCTGTCGACGAGACAGAATGGGAATTTGATATTGAGCTCGTGCTTGTAGTCACTCTTTGCCAGGAGGCAGAACGAGGCAAAGCGCGATGAATGTTTGACGGATGTGCAAAGTCCGGGCCAGAAACCACGTCCCGCTTCGATTTCTCCATCGGGAGCACGCGAGTTGTGGTTCGAGCCAATGGTCGCGCCCGCTGCAAGATTGGATTGGCCTTTGATGAGGCTTGCGATGAGAAAGCTTGTGTTATGGTGCTGCTCGTGAGCCGGGAATATGAGATTGTTGAGTATTTCACAGCATGAGACGGTACTGTTTTCGCCAAGCACAGAGTGTATGAGGCGGGCGCCATATTTCAGCGCCGAATTGTCGCACATGACGAACCGCACAGCTTTGCAGCCATAAAAAACGCGGCATCCAAAACCGAGGATCCCATTGACCATTTCAACGCCTTCGCCGATTTGAGTCGGAGCATCTTCGCTCGAATTGATAGTCAGATTTTTCAGCTTATTCGATCCTTTGATATAGGCGCTTTCGCCAATATAGGTGTCTTTTATGATCCGGTTATGCTTCAGCACACTGTTTCGACCAATGATGCCATAGCGGCCAAGCCGTTTATCGAAGCGCGCATCGGTCATCTGACGGAAGCGTTCTTGCAGGCGGGTTCGGTCTCGGAATTTTGCCCAAAGCCATGCATCGCCGCTCAGCATGCCGTTGAACGGGTAAATCCAACGTCCGCCATTTTCGTTCATCACATCGAGCGTAATACGGACGGATTCGTTTTCACTCTCCATGACAATGCCATTGCCGAATTTAGCATGATTCGATACCTGAATTTCGGCATTGTTGATGAGAATGCAATAATCATCGATGATATAGTGCGAGAGATATGCGCAATTCGAAATAATGCAGTTGTCGCCTATATCGCAGGCAATTATCTGAGAGTTGAATATTCCGGCAACCATCGTGATGTCATGGTGCTCGAGAGAAACATGCTCGAGTTTCGAAATGCGGATAAGACCCGAAAAAATGTTGTTGCGCACAAGTTCGGGACAAAAAGGATCCTTTACAAAGAAATGCGACCAGTCGTTACAGGTGTTGTTATTTCTAACGAGAATTTCGAGCTCATGCGTCGTGAGGGGGCGGTAATCGGAAGGGTCCTTGCCCAGCAGGCTGAGCTGTTCATCTCTGATCCGGTACTCGGTTTCGCCGGGGCCGAGATACTGTGGGGGGATGAAACCCTCTCCAACTTTCGTTTCAGGAAGTATTCTGATTTCTTTTGCCATGCGCTAAGTATGGAATATTTGCGCGCATTGAGCAACTGACAGCCCTGAGTCGGCCCCCATGAATCTTTACACAAGGTTCGTGACACTCTATACCCCTTGACCATTTTGCTCCTTTTCGCCATGGTATGCCCATGGATTTTGTCAATTCGCCCAGAGTCGATACTCTTGTGACCGAATCCGAAAAAAAAGTGTTCGAGTTGTTCGAAACGATGGTTCGAACAACCGGCCAGGAGCGCATGCACTCTGCCATCGCGCTCGCCAATCTGCTTGGGAATCCTGGTGAATTTAGTTTCTATATCGATTGTACCGAAGATCAGCGCATTATCCGCGTATTTCATCTTCTTCGCGTGTTTCGCGAGAATATGACATTGCTCATTCACAAGACATGGGTAGACGGATCTGAAAATCAGCAGCAGGATCAGCTGCTCGGCGACTTGGCGCGGTTTATCCAGGAATTTCGGGATGGCCGGATTGTTTCGGCGTTTCGATCATTCGTGGGGATTTCCCGTCAGATTCCATCCCTGCTCTTCGGCTCGCTTGGCAAGGCAAATGATTTTCTCGAATACGCTTTCCGCATCGATCCGAAGTTCGGTCTTTTCTTCTGGTACATTGCTGAAATCGATCTTCAACTTCGCAACATCGAGAGCATTCCGGAGCATCGGGAGCTGTTCGAGCTCGAGGTGCTCATAGGTACTTTTGTGATTTCCTGTTTTTAGATGCTCCTCATACAAAGATTTAATTCTGTGCGTAACCCCAATACACATTCCAGATCAGCTGTTTTAATTTCCTGAAAGCCTGTTCATAATCCTCAAGCGGTCGGGCCGCTATAGTTTTTTCAGGTATAAGGAAATATCCAGATATTAGAGCTACCGATTCTTCATGCGTGAGCGCGCGGAGGCCTGAGGCCGGATCGAAAAATAGAATATGTTTTTCATCGCCCCCAAGGCCTAGCAGAAAGTGCGGATACGCCCCTCCAGTGTGCACCACAACAGGCAAGGCCGCGCCCGCAATCAATTTCAGCGATTCATCTTTCTCCACACGGTAGGGAGTGCTGGAAATTCCTTCCATAGAAAGCAGTTTCTGAAGATCAGCGAGCGAGAGCGGCGGTGTTTTTCCGTAGGAATGCATCAGCGATGCAGGAATTCGAATATTCTCGAGCGAAAATGCGGGGCTTGGGCTGCCTTTCTGGATGTCGGCAAGGCATAGTGCGGTTTTTACAAAATTGGTCAATGCCGCCGCGGCCGCATACCCGCAGCCCTGCGGATCGCTCTGCCGGGGAAGAATCGCGTCAATTATGTTCTCTTGTATTTGGGTTCCTGGCCCGGCGAGCGAGAGCAAAACTGCAGCGAATCCTATGGTAAAGATATGCATTGGCGCCTCCCAATAAGGAGACGCGCAAAAGGAACTGGAAGCTTCAGATTTTCAAGGCTTAGCGTTTCGGCTCGAAATGGCTGAATTCCATGCTGAAGGACGCACGGCCCTGGCTCACCGAGCGGAGGCTGGTTGTAAATCCGAACATGGTCGCAAGGGGCGCTTGGGCGTGAATGACTTCGGCAACTGCCTTCGACTCCGAACCATGGATAAAGCCGCCGCGCTGGGAAACGAGGCTCATCACTTCGCCAACAAATTCTTTTGGTGTAAGAATATCGACTTTCATGATAGGCTCGAGNAGGACTGGGCCGGCTGCTCTGCAAGCGGCATCATATGCCATATTTGCGCANGCTTCGAAGGCGAACGGCGTCGATGTCAGCTCGCTGTATTCGATGCCCACGAGGGACACGCCGATATCGACCGCCGGGTACCCATACTGGATACCGGACGAAAAGGCTGAAGTGATCCCGCGCTCGATCGCATCGAAAATTTCTTCCGGCACCTCATGTGCGCGAATGGCTTTTTTATACTGATTGCCGCTGCCGCGGGGAAGCGGCTCGACCTCGATGGTAATGCCTGCGGTATTCTCTTTTCCGGCGATGATCTTGTGAAAACGCTCGGTGTGCTGCACTTTTGCAGAAATCGATTCGCGATAGGTGACCTGTGGGTTGCCGATTTTTGCTTGGACCTTGAATTCGCGAACGACNCGTGTGACGAGCACATCGAGATGGAGTTCTCCCATGCCCCGAATGATGATTTGCCCGGTTTCTTCATCTTCGTGTACGGCAAATGTCGGGTCTTCGCGGGCGAGAATTTCCAGCGCTTCTTTGAGTTTGTCGCGGTCGGAGAGAGTTTTGGGTTCGATTGCCACCGAGATGACAGGTTCAGGGAAATGCATTTTTTCGAGCAGAACCGGATATCCTTCCGTGCCAAGCGTATCGCCTGTCTGTGCGAGTTTGAGCCCAACAAATACAGCGATATCTCCCGCACTGACGGAATCGATTGGCTCGCTCTTATTCGCGTGCATGCGCAAAAGCCTCGTGATGCGCTCTCTTTTTTTCTTCGATGTATTGTAGACGGTTGAAGAGTTGTGCAGTGTGCCGGAGTACATGCGCACATAACAAAGGGAACCTGCTTCTCTGTCGTACTGGACTTTGAAGACAAGGCCAAGCGGATAACCACTCGTCTGGCAGGGGATATCGACTTCTTCCTCTTTTTTTATATGGAATGCTTTGATTGCACCNACTTCATCNGGAGCGGGGAGGTAATCCACGACTGCATCGATAAGAGGCTGCACACCGACATTCCTGCGCGAAGCACCTGCAAATACTGGAACGAAATGTTGGGCNATACAGGCCTTTCGTATCTCGGGGCGAAGGATATCTGCGGGGATAGAGGCACCCTCAAGGTAGAGGCTGGTTACGATATCGGAATGGGATGATACTGCGTCGAGCAGATTTTCCCGCCAACGATGCGCCATGGCTTCCCTTTCTGGTGCGATGGGAGAATATGTCATCGCTGTGCCATCTTCATTCCAGCGGATTTCCCGCATCTCGATGAGGTCTATGACACCTTCGAACCCACCTTCCTTGCCAATAGGGATGTTCAGCGGGACGGGATGAGCGCCAAGCTTAGCTTTCATGTCTTGAAGCACTGCTTCGAAATCTGCGCCGAGTCTATCCATTTTATTGACAAATGCAATGCGGGGGACATGGTATCGATCCGCCTGGTGCCAGACGGTTTCGGACTGAGGTTCGACTCCGCCCACTGCACAGAATATTGCAATTGCGCCGTCGAGCACGCGCAGAGAGCGCTCTACTTCGGCTGTAAAATCAACGTGGCCCGGCGTGTCGATAATGTTGATCTGATGATTGCGCCAGAATGTCGTCGTCGCGGCGCTCTGTATCGTAATGCCGCGTTCCTGTTCCTGGTCCATCCAATCCATAGTTGCTTCGCCATCGTCGACTTCGCCGATTTTGTATGTTTTCCCTGAATAAAAGAGAATTCGTTCGGTCGTAGTGGTCTTGCCGGCATCGATATGCGCCATGATGCCAATATTGCGTATTTTTTCCAGACTCATCGATTGCTCCGGATTGTATGCTGCGATAAGGATTCCACATGCTTCAGGGACGCCGGAAGGCTTGCCCGGAAAGCGAACGATAAAAATATACAGGAAAAGGGCATGAATTACAACACAAGATTATGAGGAGACANTGCAACGCCACCGCATCGCCCGGTTCCTTTTGATAGGATTTTTCTTTACACAAGGTTGAGAACACTATCAAGTGCTTGCATCGAAGAGCCATTCGCGACTATAAGGATACCGTGAAAAGAATTGAACTACTCGCCCCGGCAGGTTCTCCCGAGGCGCTGGACGCCGCCATCAGCGAAGGTGCCGATGCGGTATATCTTGGCTTGCGCTCATTCAATGCGCGCATGCGTTCCGCAAACTTTGCTTTCAACCAGTTCGAGGCAGCTGTCTATGCCTGTCACGATCGGCTTCGAAAAGTCTATGTCACAGTGAATACGGTCTTCGAAGAGCGCGAAGCGGATCGGCTGTATCANCTGCTCGAATACCTGGTCTCTGTCGGCCCCGACGGGATTATTGTGCAGGATGTNGGTGTCGCAAAAATGGCGAGCGAATACTTTCCTTCATTGCATCTGCATGGTTCGACACAGATGAATGTCGCTTCATCGGCTGGCTGCAATCAACTTTCGCGCTCGGGATTCAAGAGAGCAGTCCTCGCCCGCGAGCTGTCTCTGGAAGAAATCCGCCATATCCGGCAGTATACGAGCCTCGAACTTGAGGTCTTTGTCCATGGGGCGCTCTGTGTGAGTGCATCGGGGCTCTGTTTGTTTTCGAGCTATCTGGGAGGCAAGAGCGCGAACCGCGGCATGTGTACGCAGGCCTGCAGGCGCCTCTATGAAGGCGAGGACAGTACAGGCTATTTTTTCTCGCCGGATGATCTTCAGCTTATTGAATATCTGCCGGCGCTCATCGACGCGGGCGTCAATGCTTTCAAAATTGAAGGCAGAATGAAATCTGCGGAATATGTGGGCACGGTTGTTTCGGCATATCGTTATTTGATAGATAATTACGAAATCGACGCAGAACGCGCGGTACTCAAAGCCAAGGCAATGCTCCAGGCCGATTTTGCGCGCAGCAAAACGAATTTCTTTATTACCGGTTCTCCTGGTATCTATATTCATCCCGATCAGGCTGGCGGTACGGGCATTCATTTGGGGAGAATCCGCGATGCTCGTACGATCGATGACAAGCGCTGGGCGCTCATGAATACTTATGAAGGACTCGCCGAACGCGACTCCGTGCGTATCCATCGCGCGGATGATTCCGGCCGCATTACCGCCAAAATCCAAGCGATCAAATATGGGGTCGATGGCATGCTTCTCCAGCTCGATGGAGACTGGCGGCAGAATGACGATGTTTATCTCATTCAGACTGCGGGCATGGCGCGGCGCTACAAGTCCATTCTCCCGAAAAACCTCGACAGATTCCGCAAATTTCCCAGCACCCACAGGGCTCCTCAGCCTGCGCTGCCGCGTGTGGACCTAAAAAAGCTCGATGCAGCCCTTCCGCCGGGCACCTATGTGCTCGTCGGCAAAGTGGCCGACCTTCATGCAGCGCTCACCTTTAGGCCCAAACGAGCAATGATTCTGTTCGATAAACTCAATGCGGAAGTCATGCGCCGCGAAGAAGCTGCGCTGCCGTTCAAACGCGAGAAACTCATTCTGTGGCTCGACCCCTACTGCACCGAATCAGACCTGGCATGGCTTCAGCCCGAGCTCGAATATTGGATCGAGAAGGGCGTTTCCGTGATCGTAGCCAATAATCAAGCGCATTTTAGTTTGCTCCGCGGCAAGGATGTATGTACGATTGCCGGTCCTTGGCTCTATGTGTTCAATCAATGGGCGCTCGCCTTTTATCTCGAGCAGGGGGCGCAGGCCATCGTTCCACCATATGAAATATCGCGCCAGGATCTGTACCGGCTTGCCGAGTACCTGCCTGCGCAATTCTTTATGCCAGTGTTGTTTGCATATCCCAACCTGTTCAGGATTCGAGCGGATCTTTCGCGTACCTATCGACAGACGCATTTTGCGGATCGCGATGGCAACAGCTTTGAGCTTGTCGGTAGACGCGATTATTCCGTGGTTATTCCCGAACGGCCGTTTTCGCTTATCGATTTAGTGCCCAACCTCAAAAAGCAAGGTTTTTCGCGTTTCATTCTCGACCTTTCGAACGCCGAACCCTCGCGAGGGCTGTACCGTGACATTGCCGTGCGGCAGAACAATTCAAATCTTTGTCCAACACGACGCGCTTCAACTGGAAGGACGGCTTCTGGAGCGAAGAGAAAATGCACAGCGCGGATGAGGCGTCCAAAGCGCCCGCTGGCGGATCCAGCCTGCATGGTCAGTTGACGCGGCGCAGCGCTGGAAAGGCTCGTTCTTCTTCTCAATCGGATAGAAATGACAATGAGAAATCGAAGCCGCCGAAATCATCGAAAAAGGCAGCGCGAGGCCGCTTTCCTCCACCATCTAAAAAGCCTCCCAGACAGCGATGAGCTGGCTTTCTCCCTGCGACAGCTTCGCCATGCAAGCGCTTGACGAGTGCCTGTGCCGCATATATTGTTTGAAAACAAAATGGCGTTTCGCATAATGATACACATTGCATAATAATGCATGATAAGGCATAGTATCGTGCAGTAAGGCAAAGCCATTTTCCGATGGCATTTTTCCGAGGTAAACGATTATGAGCGAGTCAGCTGGCAAGGCTCTGGATATCCTGTTCTATCTTGCAAAAGTTGGAGAAGGCGTCTCTCTCGCGCGGCTTTCCAGAGAGACCGGGATGAACAAGGCAACCGCGCTACGGTATCTCACGGTGCTCGAATCGAAGGGGGTAGTGGAGCGTTGCCTGGCTGGATGGACACTGGGGCTTTCACTCTTCGAGCTGGGCAGTAAGGTGCCTGTTCGCCAGCTTGTTGCGGAAAAAGTGCGCCCTATCATCGAGCGGCTGGCCCGCGAAACAGGGGAATCCTCCAATCTGGCCTATCTCGCGGGCAATACCGCCATCTATCTCGATCGTGCCGAAGCGAACCGCAGCCTTCGCATGCGCTCCATGCCAGGCGACCGCTTGCCCCTGTATTGTACTGGCGTTGGCAAAGCCATCCTTTCGCAGCTTACGGAAGAAAGAATCCGTGCAATCCTGGGGCCTGGGCCGATGCCGAAAATCACCGATTCTACCCTTACCGATCCAGAAGATATTATCCACGAAGCAATGCGCGCTCGCGAGCTCGGCTATGGCGTCGACAGAGAAGAATTCGAAATCGGACTTACCTGCTATGCGATGCCGCTTCGCCTTCCTGGCTCCGATTTCGTTGGAGCTATCAGCATATCCGGCCCTACTGCGCGCATGAAAAATCCCGAAATACGCGAGCGTTTCCTCGCTATTCTCAGGCAGGCGGTTCAGGATGCGACTGACCTGCTTTCGCCGTATCATTATTTCGAAAATCTTCCCGAAAATCGCGGAGATTGATAAAAGGCCCGTGCCGGCAGGGGCTGGGCTGGCATGGTTTTGGCAGTCGCCCTCGCCCGATTGCATCGAAAAACCATGCCGGCTTGCATGGGCGGGGGCCGAGGATATAACCGCAGCCCCCGCTTTGCGCGCCATGCTTCCTTTAAAACACCGCCATGCTTGCCTCGCTGCGTTTTGCCTCCTCTATGAATGTTTCGTCGGATTTGGAAGTTTCTTCTTTGCTGACCTTTGCTATCGGCTTGAATTCGATATGTTCGGCGACGATTTTCACGCGCGCATGCGGCTTGCCTTCAGTATCGGTCCAGCGGTCTTGTTTGAGCCTGCCGACGACCCGGACACCTCTCCCTTTCTTCAAATTTTGGGCGCATGCGGCGCCAAGCCTCGACCACGCTTCGACGTCGAAATATGAAACTTCGTTTTCGTATTTCTGGTCGGCGACTTTGTAGCTGCGGTTGGTAGCAACGGTAAAATCACAAACTTGGTTGCCTGAAGGGGTGTCCCGCAAGTTTGGATCGCGAACCAGATTGCCTTCCACCAGAATGCTATTCAAATGATTCATACGTCCTCCTTGTATAGTTGCCTTGCGCTGATATCGCGGCCGCGCACTCCAGCGCCTGCACTAATAATTCGCACAAAAATGGTGTTCCTGATTCAATTCTTGGAGCACAACTGTTATTATGTACGCATGCAAAACTTCGATCAGTTTCAATCTCCTTTTTCATGGCGCTACGGATCGCCTGCAATGCGCACAATCTGGAGCGAAACCTACAAGCGCAGGCTTTGGCGCCGTGTATGGGTCGGGCTTGCAAAAGNGCAATCGCAGTATGGATTGGTCACTTCTTCGCAGATTGCTGAGCTCGAAGCGCATGCAGCCGATATCGATATACAAAANGCACAGGAAATCGAGCAATCGCTTCGGCACGACCTCATGGCCGAGCTTCGCACATATGCATCCCAGTGCCCACTCGCGGGCGGCATTCTTCACCTCGGTGCGACATCCATGGACATCGAGGACAATGCGGATGCGCTCAGGATTCGAGACAGCTGAACCTCCTCAAGGACAAGCTGGCGGGCTTGCTCTCCGTGCTTGCGGATAGAGCTGAGCGATACGCAGCGCTGCCGGTCATGGCTTTTACTCACTTGCAGCCGGCAGAGCCGACCACGCTCGGCTATCGCTATGCATCCTATGCGCAGGACCTTGCTGACACGTACGCGCGCTTCAGCGATGCGCTGCGCAGCCTCAAAGGGAAAGGCTTCAAAGGAGCAGTCGGCACTTCTGCCTCTTATGCCGAGCTCATCGGTGTCGAGCGTCTGGATGAATTCGAGGCTGCGCTGTCCAAGGAACTCGGAATTGGGTTTTTCGATGTGGCGACGCAGACCTACCCGCGCATTCAGGATTATCGTGTGATTTCGCTTCTTGCGGAGCTTGCAGCCATTCTGCACAAAATGGCCTTCGATTTCCGCATTCTGCAGATGCCGCTCTTAGGCGAACTCTCCGAGCCTTTCGGTTCCCGCCAGGTCGGTTCCTCGGCCATGCCTTTCAAACGCAATCCGATCGAAGCCGAAAAAATCGATTCGCTTGCCCGGCTGGTTGCTTCCTACCCTAGTGTGGCATGGGGAGATGCCGCGCTCTCGGGGCTCGAGAGAACGCTGGATGATTCAGCAAACAGGCGGGTAATTCTTCCTGAAGCCTTCCTTGCCTGCGACGAGCTTCTGCAATCGATGAAAAACCTCATCGAAGGCCAGTCTGTCGATGAAACGGCGATACTGCGCACTGCACAGGCATATGCGCCTTTTGCAGCGACAGAGCGTGTCCTCATGGCTCTCGGTAAAAAAGGTGCCGACAGACAGGAAGCACACGAGCACCTACGAGACCTTGCGATGATTGCCTGGAAGGCAGTCCGCGAAGGCAAGCCCAATCCCCTGCGGCAGCTGATACAAGCCGATGAATTTTTTGCCTCGCGCCTTTCTTCTGATGCTATCGAATCGCTCTTTGATGTCGATACTTATATAGGAGCAGCCGAGAAGCGTGCTCGTATGGTTGCAGCACGAATCCGCTCGCTCTTTGGATAATCGCAAAGAAGAGCGATATACTTTTTAGTTGTTGTTGATTGCTGAAACCTTTTTCAAGGAGTTGACATGTTAGATTTCATCAGCAAAGGTGGGCCGATCCTTTGGGTGATCATGGCTCTTTCTGTCGTGGCGCTTGCAATCATCATCGAACGCCTGCTCTATCTGCGCCGTATTTCCATCGATGAAGAAAAGCTTTTTTTACGCATAAAAGCGAGCCTGATGGAAGGACATTATTCCGAAGCGCTCGCCATCTGCGACCAGAATATATCGCCGTTCTCCGCCTTGCTCAAGGTTGGTATCGAAAACAGAAACCAGCCCGAATATCTCCAGCGCGAACTTCTCAAAGATGCCGCGGCTATGGAATCGACTAATCTCGAGCGGGGCTTGCCTGCTCTTGGCACGATTTCGAATATTTCTACCTTGCTGGGCTTGTTGGGAACGGTAACCGGCACAATGAGAGCTTTCGGAGTGCTGGGCAAATTCGGGGCGGTCAGCGATCCATCTGCGCTAGCAAGCGGCGTTGCGGAAGCCTTGATCACGACAGTTGGAGGTCTGGTCGTCGCGATACCGGTCATCATGTTCTATAACTATTTTGCTTCGAAAGTGAACTATATCATTACGCGGCTGGAAACACAGGTAAACAGCCTTGTCGACCTGATTTCCACGTACGCTGGCGAGAAATCGGCCAATACTGCGGAAAAACAGGCGAAGGAGGGATGATGGCACGTGATCACAGGATCCCGCCGAAGATCAATTTTGATCTTACGCCCCTCATCGATATCGTTTTACAGCTTGTCATTTTTTTCATGATTACGACAACATTCAGGACCGCACCAGGTATCAACCTGCAGCTGCCTGGTTCAAAGACAGCCCAGTCGATTGCAACACCAGAACTGCGCGTCATTGTTGTCTCGGCCAATGAAATCTACGTGGATAAAACAAAGACCGATCTAGCCGGCCTTGAGCCGCTTCTGCGCAAGCGGGTCAGCGGTTCCAGTGCGAACCAGATACGAGCGGTGCTCGAAGGCCAATCCGGCGCTGAATATCAGCTCATCATTTCAGTACTCGATGCGCTGCGAATGAATGGCATTGAAAATGTCGGTCTTATCACGCGAAAAGAAAAGGTGGTGCAATGACCGAAGCGCTTTCCTTTGCCGAGCGTGAGCAGCGCAAGCGGACTATTATTTCGTACGCCGTTGCCATCGGACTGTATGCGCTTTTTTTCGGTGCAGGCCTGCTGTTCGATTTTTTGCACCCTCCAATAATGGACCTCAGCAATAAGACACTGATAGTGAATATCCAGGGTCCGGTTGTGAACGATATAGGGAAGGGCTCTCCTGTAGAGAAAAAAGATACGGTAGCAACGGAGCTTCCTGCCCCTCCGCCGCCTCCAGCTCCGAAACAACAGGCTCAAACAACTGCAAAGACTGCACCGGCAGCTCCCTCTCCTTCACCGCAGGCTGAAGCCGTCCCCGTGCCTGTTGCTCCTGCTGTCCAGCAGCCGGTCGAGCCATGGACTCCTGGCGAGCGGGGCCCTGGTTCGCGCGTGAGTTCCAGCGAATCCTCTGTGCTTTTGCCTGGCGAAGGCCAGGTGCCCTGGGGAACGGGGCAGGCGGTAACTATCCGGAAGGCCGAAAAGGGGAATTCAGTCGAAACGACTCTTGGAGGGTCTTCGGAAACGGTAGGGCAGAGCCTCTATGTGCCGATCTACCTAAGTATGCCCTTGCCGTCAAGCATATCCGCCAATTTGTTCAATGCTATTCCCGACGAAATCATTCCGCCACACACCGTAATTACATCTGCTGAAGCGCGCAAGCGCGCTTTTTTGAATTACTATGTCAAAAATGGCAATGAATATGTGCTCAAAAACCCTGCGCCTCTCGATGTGCGCGAAAAACTCTGGGAGATGCTCGAGGACGCCGGGTACAATGTGGAGCTTGCAGATTACAAGGCTGGGCGCAGCCTGAGCCCTGTGGTCATCGGTTTTTCCATTACAAAAGACCGCCAGCTGCGTGGGGTAGAACTCTTGCAGTCATCGGGCGATCCTGATATCGACGCCGCGGTGATCTATGGATTCAAGCGCGCTTCGTTCTGGAACAAAAGCGGAGACACTATCCAGGGCCGCTTTGTGTATCGTTTCTGAGTTTTGATACAAAGCGGGCAACTCGCATCCTTAGCGCCTTTTGGCTTTTCCGGACACTTCCTGCGATCCGCGCTCAATGCTTTTTGCTGGTTTCTTCTTTTAGCCGCTTCAAATAGGCCTTGTCCAGCTCTGCCGCGAAGAATGCATCGACGACATCTGGTGCAAACTGCGTGCCGCGCATCGACTTTAGCTCGCTGATCACCTCGTCGTAGTTGAGGGCGCTTCGGTAGGGCCGCGAGGTCGCCATGGCATCCAGGGTATCGGCGAGGGAAATAATGCGCGCGAGATGGTCAATTTGTTCGCCGCTCGCGCCGTCGGGATAACCTTTGCCGTCCCAGCGCTCGTGATGATGGCGCACCGCTGCCGCAGCCTTGGCAAAGAACTCGACGGTAGACAGAATCTGAGCGCCGATTATCGGGTGCATGCGGATCACATCACGCTCGCGATCATCCAATGGGCCTTCTTTGTTGAGAATACTATCGGGAATACCGATTTTTCCGATGTCGTGCAGGAGTGCTGCATACTCGAGCTGTTCGATTTCTTCATCGGGAAGGCGCATGACTTTCCCAAGCAGCGAGCTGAGCCATCGAACGCGTTCACAATGGCCTTGCGTGTAGCGGTCTTTTGCTTCGATTGTCTCCGCGAGGGCGTAGGCAGCCTGAATATTCATCTGCTTGAGCTTGCGGTATACGTCGCCCAGCTCCTGGTAACTCGATTCCACGCGATGCTCGAGCTCGAGCCGATACTGTTCGCGTTTTCGCTCTTCTTCGGCCTTCATTTCCATAATATCGCGGTATGAGAATGCTTTTTCGAGCGTCTCNTGGATTTTGTCTATCGAGCTTGGTTTGACCAGATAGTCGAATGCACCGCTCTTCATTGCGGCCAGCCCGGTTTCAAGATCGCCAAAAGCGGTCAGCATGATAACCGGAACTGAAGGGAGTATGCTCCGAATTTGAGGGAGGGCTGCAAGGCCAGGCATAACNGGCATGCGGATATCGAGCAGAATCGCATCGGGGCTTATATCGCCGCTTTCGAGCAGATCGAGTGCCTCGCGTCCGTTCTTGGCAACTGCATACTCATACCCTATTTTTTTCATGCTGAGCGACAATACTTTTTGCATAGAAGCATCATCATCGACTATCAGCACGGTTCGTTTTTGCGATGTAGTCATCGGTTCCCCATGTCCAGAGGGACTTTAGCCATCCTGCTTCGGTGAAGGCAGCAGAAACGGTACTTTTTTCTGATATTCCTGATAGTCCCTGAACTGTACAATAAAAGTATACTTATCTTGTAATAAAATGAGAAGGAGATTCAGCGCATTTTCTAAGAAAAAAAGCAGAAATATATGCAAATCGCTTTTCCAGAACGCCATGCCCAGCGTAAAAATCAAAAACCACCAGAACCCAGGGTGTCTGCACATTCCATAGCTTCCATAACGATAGGCGCATCCCGGTTCCACATTATGCTTTCTCATGCCGACTGGAATCTCAATGAACACAGTCCATACGAGCAGCGCACCACCCAGAATTGCGATGCAGAGCGAAAGGGCGCGGACAAGAGCAGGGATATGCAAAGCCACACCTTGATGCAGAAGTGAAATCAGCATTCCGGCGGCGACTGTAATGTAGCCGGCTGCCTGCAATGCAGTATGTCCGCGCAGGACTGCGGGCATTTTTCCGGGCTGTGCTCGCTGCGATTTCCGACTGAAGCGCACATAGCGCCATTCGGCGAGCATGAGCACTGCAAAACCGCAGAAAATGAAGATAATGGATACCATTCTGCATCCTACTATGCTATAGTATTTCTTAATTTTCCATATCCATTGCACGTGTGGGGAGCAATTAGATGATTCTGGATGCTTCATCGCTCATTCCAGCCCTTTCGTTCTGTATCTATATTCCCTTTATTGTTTTTGGCCTGGCAAGCAAGAAAGAGCGAGTCAATTTCTCGTTCCTCGAGTACATGGGATTCATGGCCCTGTGGAGCTTCGGCTCCTTTATGATGCATGCCAATACAGGGCTGTTTACGCCGCTCATCTGGAACAGAGTGATGCTCGTAGGGCTGCTTGGCGGTCCGATTACCATTTTCGGCACGCTTATCTATTTTTCAAGGACAGAGAAACGGCGCTATCGTATTCTTCTATATTTTGGCTATGTTATTTATATTTTTCTGCTATATCTCAATTTTTCAGGGAAAATCGTCACTGATGCCGGTTTCGAAGGCACTGTATTCCATTACAGTCTCGGCCCGGGAGCGCCGATCGCGTATTCTCTCTCGTATTTCTACCTCATTCTGGCTATTTTGCTTATTCTTTGGGAACTGAGGACAAATCCGGACAGATTTTTGAAGCGCTCTCTTCGGCTTGTTGTGGCTGGAGTCGTCATCATGCTGCTAGGGGTGGCAGCCAATCTCTATGCGCCGCTCGGCCGATACCCCGTCGATTTGCTAGCCGCGACCATCAATGCAGCGATTATCTTCTTCAGCGTGTACAAGTATCGGCTTGTGCATTATTCAGCAGTGATGCTGAATATCTTTTTGACATTGCTCGTCATCATATTCGCCAGCGTGATCTACATGATTTTCTTTGTACCGGTGTTCGCGCTTGACAGGGTTATTCCATTTTCGGAATTGGTATTGCTTTCAGTGCTTATGGGAATAGTCTCGGCGCTGCTCCTTTCGCCGCTTCGAACTGCAACCCAGACATTGCTCGAGCGAATCTATGGTGGCAAAAGTTTCTTGTATTATCAAGAATTGCGAAAATTTTCCGCCGATTTGACTTCCATCGTCAATCTTGAAGACCTCGCAAAGCTCACCGTCGACAATGTCATATCGACATTCAAACTTGAATGGGCATTTGTGCTCATCAACGACTACAATGCCAGAAATTTCCGTATTATTGCATCTTCTGGTCTTGCATTTGCAGAAGCCTATGGAGAAACCATCGATCAGCATGTCATAGTCCCTCGCACAGACCCGTTTGTGCAAGCCTATCAGATGCGCACAATACAACAGAATCAAGCAGCGCTCCAGCGGACCATTTCCATCAAATTATCCAAAGGTGACNTNACTGAGACAGTGCAGGCAAGCCTTGTACTGCCGCTCAAATTCAAGGAGCGGCTGAATGGTTTTATCGTGCTCGGCCCGCGCATTGAAAAAGACTATTACAACCAGTACGACCTTGAGATATTGCAGTTCCTCACCGACCAGGCATCCGTTGCGATGGAAAATGCCATCAGCTTCGAACGCTTGCGGCAGCAGCAGAANCGCCTCCAGGAAACGAACGAAGAGCTCACGCTCAACCGGAACAAGCTCGAGGCATTCTTCGATGGTATCGCAACGCCCATCTCCATTCAGGACATCAATTACAATATTGTCACTGCAAACTACGCGGCACGCCGGTATTTCGAAAAACCGCTCGAAGAGCTCGTGGGCTCGAAGTGCTACAAGGTCTATTTCAACCGGGACCGCCCCTGCGCGGAGTGTCTTGCCCAGGATTGCTTGCATACTAAGCTTCCTTTCAGCGCGGAAAAGCAGGATAGCCGGACTCAGCTCACCTTTGCCCTCAATTTTTATTCGATACCGACACCGAAAGGCTCGGCCGGTTCTTTCATCGAATTTTTCCAGGACATCACGAAGCAGAAAACCCTGCAGGAAGAGCTCATCCAGTCCGAAAAGCTGGCAGGCATCGGCACGCTTGTTTCGGGCATAGCGCACGAAATCAACAATCCGCTTGGCGGAATTCTTGGTACGGCAGATCTCATGCTCCCAGAAACGCCAGAAAACAGTACGCTGCGTGAATATACCCAGGATATTATCCGTTATGCGCAGAGTGCAGCCGAGGTCATCAAGGACCTCATGACCTATTCGCGCAAGACCAGAACAACGGCAGAACCGATCAATATCGTCACCATTCTCGAAAACTCCCTCAAAATGGCGATGCGCGGTATCGATTTCGGAACAATCATAGTGCGGAAATCCTACGATTCGGTTAAGGAAATCCTTGCAAACCCAACCGAGCTACAGCAGGTATTCCTGAACCTCATCGTCAACGCAGTACAGGCCATGAACAGCGACGGGATTCTCACTCTTTCATGCCATCAGGAAGAGGACGATGTCATCATCACCGTGCAGGATACGGGCACTGGCATCGACAAAGAGAACCTCGACAAAATCTTCAACCCCTTCTTTACGACAAAGGAGGCAGGCGCAGGCACAGGGCTTGGTTTGAGCATTGCGCATCATATCGTTACCAAGTCGGGCGGCCGCATCCTGCTCGACAGCCAAGAAGGCAAAGGTACCACCTTTACGGTCATTCTTCCTGCAGCAACCCAGGACAAGGACCGCTTGCATCTTGTCCATGCAAAAGAAACCCGCCATTTCGAAGACAGCTTTTATCTGCAGCGCAAGGTGCTTGTCGGCGAAAAAGGCTATCAGGAAGAGACAATCCGCCGTAAATCCGATGAAGTCGCCTTCCATATCCTTGCGTACAAAGGCCTTCAGCCCATCGGTACGGTAACCCTGCATTTGAGCGAGGAAGAAGGTCATGTCCCCATCGAAGAAAATTTCAGCATTGCGCACTATCTCGACGGAAGCCTCTATGCGGAAATTGACAGGCTTGCGGTAGCAAAAGAAGAACGCGGCAGCCTGATTCCATTCAGCATTATGGCGCTTGCGTATCTCTATGCACGGGGTCGCGGCGCAAAGAAGATCTTTCTTGATGTATTTTCGGATGAAGTCAAGCTCATAAAAATGTATGAAAAGCTCGGATTCGAGATTATTGGCAGTTACAGCAAGCCGCTGCCCTGCACGGTGATGATGATGGACCATGTCTCGCGGTATGAGCAGGAAGTGTCGCGGATGGAGCATTTTGTAAAACCCTTCTTTTCGCGGCTCCTTCCAAAAATCGATTTTACGGGTCAAGACCTTCATTATGTCATGAAAGCCATGGACGAAATCAGCGCGAAATTTCCCAAGGAAAGCGCCGAGGAGGAACAGCAAGTCGGTGAGGCGATGTGAACAGCAATAAGAATAGCCCAAATTCCAATAGAAGCCATGTGAATACCGCGCTTGCAATTTCTTGAGCACCCTTGCGTTTCCCCGGCCATCGTAGACAGAAGAACGGTGCTGGCGTACAATCGATACTGGTATGAAGCCAGATGATTTGGCTGAGGGGCTGAATGCAATTTTCTCCCGCTCGCCGGTTTTCCCAGAGAAGTCTCTTATTATCGATGTAATCGCCAATCCGAAAGCCGGTGGTTTCAGCCGGATCCATCACTCAAGGAAGCGCTTCAACGAGCTCAGAGAAATTGTGCAGCGTTCCCTGCTATTGCCTAAGCGCGCTTCCCCATATGCCCTCAAAATGCATTTGACTGAGCGCTGTGGGCATGCCGCAGCAATTGTCCAGCGCATTCTCGACCGTTCCCCCTCGAACGGAAAGGATTCCTGCCACCTCATCATCACTGCGGGCGGAGATGGCACAAGCTTGGAGACAGCAGAACGGCTCACCAAACTGCCTGAATCAGAAAAAGACAGATTCGGCCTTGTACGCCTGCCTTTCGGTACGGGGAACGATGGTTCGGAAGGACGCGATCTGCTGGTTGCGCTCGGGCGGTTTCTTGGGTCGGCTACATTCGAACGCAGAGCGGCTTTGCGTGTCACGCCGAGCGAAGAAGGGGGCGGATTGCCGCGTTATTCTTTCAATATCGCGAGCATCGGCCTCGATGCCTATGTCGCTGATATGACAAATCGCCTCAAGCGGCGCTTCCCGGGGGATTCATATCGGTTCTGGGTGAATATCGGCACCTTGTTCTACGACCGCATTTATAAGGTGGGGGATATGCGTCTCAAGGCATGGGGCGAGGATGGCAAGATTGTGATGGATTCGACCGGGCCGCGACTGCTCGTAGCCATGGGCGTTTCAGGCAATCGGCAATATGGTTCGAATAAGAAAATTCTTCCAAACGATACCAATTGCGTTGCAGTCTCGCAGACCAGTCTGTTCAGAAAACTCATTCTGAAAGGTCCGATCGAACAGGGGCGACATGAAAACATTCCGGAACTTGTCCACTTCAGTGCCGAAAAACTGATGATCGAGTACAGCGATCGAATTCCTTTGCAGTGCGATGGCGAAACGAACGAGCTGGCNAAGTGTGATTTTCCGCTGATTATGGAAAGGGTACGGAATGCCTACAACGTACTTGTGCCCGTGTTAGCGTGAGGATGCTAGAAAAGTATAGCGGCGCACGCAGGAATACATCGCGCCTCCCCTCGTCAGCATCGATTGCACGAGTTCGAATGCATTGCTGATAAACGAAATATCCGGAACCGCGGGCAGAGAAGAGAGCTCAGGAATCCATGGCTCCTTGAGCCGAGCGAGGGTCAAATGCGCCTTCCACGGGCGCGAATCTGTCTCGGCGCCGATTTCGGAAGCAATGATGCGCAGGCGATCGATAAGGCTGAAAAGAGGGGGTGCAGGCTCAATGTGCGTGTGAAGGTACAGCACACGCGGGGCTCGCACAGAGGGAAGAACCGAAAGATTGCCGATCCGCAGCGTGAGAGGTGGGCAGTTGGCAGCCTCAGCCTCCAGAAGATTTTGCAGGGTAGCTGCGACCCTGGGATCGAGCTCCCCAAAGAAATGCAGCGTAAGATGAAGGTTTTCTTCCGGCACCCACGAGGGCCTTGCCGAGACGAATAACGGCGCGATTGTACGGCAGTACTCGGCAATCCGGTGCTGGTCGGCGGCCGGCAGAGGAATGGCGGCAAAGAGGCGCATACTGGGATTATGCCAAATAATCGGGCCGAATGCGAGACATGGATGCAAAAATGTTGCGCTTGACATGGCTCGAGCCGCCCGTGATCTGGTCGATGAGGCGCTTTGTTTTTTTCCGCTCGCCATCGAGGTTGAACGAACAGGTGCAGGTATGCGAGCTGAGGCCAAGTTCATCGGCGCACGCGATAATCTGTCGTTCTTCGCAGAGAGCAAGGGGGCGGATGACAGTCAGAGGATATTTGCGGTAGGGCATGACAGGCGGCATGGTTGCAAATTCACCTTTTCGCATCATATTCATGAGCAGAGTTTCAAGAATGTCGTCCATGTGGTGTCCGAGGGCGAGCTTATTGAAGCCATTTGCCTGCGCATATTTCATAAGTTCGGTACGGCGCTGAGTGGCNCACCAGTAGCAGTTCATCGTTTCGCCGGGTTTGAGGCGGCCTGCGACAGGTACATCGATGCGCACAAAGGGTATATTCCAGTCAGCCATTGTGGCTTTGAGCCAGGAATCGTCGACNGGCTTTGAATAGCCGGCGCTGGCCAGGTCCGTCGCGACATGGCAGGCGGCTATTTCAAATGGCACATCCCACCACTGGCGTTTCAGNGCGAGGTCCCAGGCAAGACAGCTCGAATCCTTGCCGCCCGAGACGGCAATGAGGATGCGGTCGCCTTCTTCGATCATGGTGTAGCGCCGGATGGCAACTTCGGTGAGTTTGGCCAGTACTGAGCGTGCATGTTTCATCGGTTGGTGCCTCATATTATAGCGCAAATCTAGAGAAAGCGCCCTTGAGGGTCAAGGAGCCTTCTTATCTGGAGCATCGATAGAAGGTGCACATGACTGCGGCCTTTACTGCGCAGAATTGTTGTCTTCCCAGGAAGCCTGTGTTACACTTTCGCANCCGAAGGATCAAGGAGGACATATGAAACGATTTCTGTTTGTTTTGATCGCGTTGTGCCTTATTGCGGGCGCAGCATTCGCCGCACCGAAAACAAAGGTAAAAATTGCGCTCATCGTCGAATCCACTGTAGATGACAAAGGCTGGTGCCAGTCCATGCACGATGCAATTACCGCTGTGCAAAAGAAATANGGTACTGCACTCGTCGAATACAGCTATAGCGAAAAAATGAAGCCTGTCGATGCCGGCTCTGCCGCCCGTCAGTATGTTGCGAAGGGCTTCGATATTATTATCTGCCACGGTGCGCAATATAAGAATCTTGTGCTCGAGATGGCCGATGATTTCCCGAAAACCACGTTTGCATTTGGCACTTCAGGCGAAATTGGCCCCAAAAATGTATTTACCTACATGCCGGAAAGCGAAGAAACAGGGTATGTCAATGGCATTATTGCTGGACTTGTTACGAAGACGAACAAGATCGGCCTTGTCGGCCCTGTCGATGGTGGAGATGCGGCGCGTTACAACCGCGGATTTATTCTCGGAGTCAAGGCAGTGAATCCCAATGCAGTGGTACAGGTTGCCTATACCGGCAGTTTTGGCGATTTTGTGAAGGCGGCAGAGCTGGCGCACACCCAGATCAAGGCGGGTGCAGACGTGCTGACGGGTTCAGCTCAGCAGGCCCTGGGTGCCTTGCGCGCCGTAGCCGAATACAAGGACAAGCCTGTCTGGTGGCTGGGGCAGGATACCGAACAGCTTAAGATCCCGGAAAGCTATAAGGTCATTGCTGCTGGAAGCTACGCGTACGAGGCAGTTGTTGAGCAGCTGATCGATAAACGCCAGTCCGGCGTGCTGGGAGGCGAGGTTATTCCGCTCAATTTTGCAAATGGTGGTTTTATTTACAAGTTCAATGACAATGTCGGGCCGGTTCTTACTGCTGATATAAGAAAGCAGGCTGAAAAAGCGCTTGCCGATATTGCCGCCGGCAAGCTAACCATCGCTTGGCAGAGCGTAAAATAAGGCATTTTTATCTCCAAAAACAACATGTCTGCGCGACGCAAGGGCGCGCGCCCTTGCGTCGCGCAGGTTCTCTATATCCGATAAGGTTTGCCCATGAATAATGAACCGATACATTCGCTTGCGGTGGAAGGAATTACCAAGCGCTTTCCTGGCATTCTGGCATGCGATTCGATCAGCCTCGATGTCGGCGAGCATGAAATTCTCGCAATAGTCGGCGAGAATGGTGCCGGCAAGACGACGCTCATGAATATTCTCATGGGCTTGTACCAGCCAGACGAAGGGAAAATTTTCATCAACGGACACGAAGTGCATTTTCGCACCCCGGTTGATGCATATGCAACGGGAATCGGCATGGTGCATCAGCATTTCATGCTGGTACCGAATCTTACAGTGGCTGAGAATGTCTTGCTGGGCATGCGGGAATTCCAAAAATTTCTGTGGCAGGACATGGAAGGCGTGCGCACGCGAATTCGCGAAATTTCCGAGCGCTACAATTTGCCTGTCCAGCCCGATGCCTATATCTGGCAGCTTTCCGTTGGCGAACAGCAGCGTGTAGAACTTGTAAAAACCCTTTGTCTCGGAGCGCGTTTTCTCATTCTCGACGAACCGACAAGTGCGCTTACTCCCCAGGAGACAGACGATCTCATCGCGCTGCTCAAGCGCATGTCCAACGACCTGTCGATTATTTTTATCAGCCATAAGCTTGCCGAAGTGACTGCGCTCTCCGATCGCATCGCTATTCTCAGGCAGGGGAAAGTCGTATACCGCGGCACGACATCGGGTCAATCGGTCTCGAATCTGGCCTCGCTCATGACCGGCCATGAAGTCGTACTGCCCTGCAATGAATGCACAGGTGGTTCAGGAGAAACCATACTCGAGATCAGGAACTTGAAGGTCAAGTCCGATCGAGGGTTCTTTGCGCTCGACGGACTGTCGCTATCACTGCAGAAAGGCGAGATTCTCGGCCTTGCGGGTGTTTCCGGCAATGGTCAGCGGGAGCTTGCAGACGCGCTAGCGGGCTTAAGAAAAGTCGAATCTGGAAGCATTCTCTTTAGAAAAAAAGAACTTGCGAATAAAAGCCCTCGCTCGATTATTGAGGCAGGCATCGGCTATATTCCCGAGGACAGGAATGAAGAAGGGATCGTTCCACCTTTCAGTGTNCGGGACAACCTGATTCTCAAGGATTTCCGCTCGAAGCATTTTTGCAAGGGGCCTTTTTTCCGCTTCGATGAAATGCGCCAGAATGCCGAGGAGCTTCAGAAGCGCTTCGATATCCGCTGTGCATCGCTCAATGTCGCCGCTGGATCGCTTTCCGGAGGCAATATCCAGAAAGTTATCCTTGCCCGCGAATTGGCGCGCAAACCGGAAGCGCTCATAGCGGTGTACCCAACGCGCGGCCTCGATATGGGTGCCGAGGAATTCATCCATGAGAGATTGCTCGAGCTCCGTTCGCAAGGAACAGCGATTCTCCTCATCTCGGAGGAGCTGGATGAGCTTTTGAACCTGAGCGACCGCATTGCTGTTATTTTTAAAGGCAAAATTCTGGCAATCATGCCGACTCGCGAAACCTCTAAGAAAAAACTCGGGCTTCTTATGGCAGGCATTTCTGGCGAGGGGGCCGCATGAAATCGACATACCGCGCTCTCTACATCTTTGTGATAAGCCTTGCAGCAGCGCTTGCAGCTATTCTGCTCGGGGCGATTGTTCTGGAAATACTCGGAAAGGATCCGCTCGCAGTTTATAAGGTCATACTGACCGAGCCGCTCAAGGATCTATTCGGATTGACGGAAATAGGCGTGCGCATGGTGCCGCTCATCCTTGTGGCACTTGGTATAGCGATTTCCTTTCGTTCGGGGATTCTGAACATTGGGGCCGAGGGTCAGATACAGATGGGCGTCATTGCTGCAGCGGCGGCTGCCATTTACCTGCCGCCGTTGCCCAAAATTGTGCTTCTGCCGCTGGTTCTCGTCGCAGGGACCCTCGCAGGGGCAGTATGGGCAAGCATTGCAGGCTGGCTCAAGGCGAAGCTGAATGTGAGCGAACTGCTCTCCACGGTGATGCTGAACTATATCGCGGCCCAGCTGTATGGCTTTTTGCTGCGCGGGCCGATGATCGATCCCGCGGAGCTGCAGGTTGGAAGCGGTACGCCACAATCGGTGCGTCTGCCCAAAGCTGCATGGATCGACCGGATAATTCCGGGAATGCGCCTGCATTATGGATTTGTAATTGCAATTGTGCTTGCCATTCTCGTGTATGTTTTTCTATGGCGGACAAAGTGGGGATATGCGTTGCGAGCAGCGGGCGCAGGGCCCAAAGCCGCCCGCTATGGCGGCATAAAAGTGGAAAGTTGCCTGATTGCAGCCATGGCGCTGGCAGGGGCTTTTGCCGGCCTGGCCGGAGCCATAGAAGTGACGGGTCTTCACCGAAGAGCAATCGAGGGAATTTCATCGGGGTATGGCTTTTCGGGCATTGTGGTCGCTCTGTTTGGAGGCCTTCATCCAGCAGGCATTGTGCCTTCGGCTTTCTTTTTCGGTTTGCTGCTGATCGGAGCGGATATGACGCAGCGCATTATGGCGGTTCCGGCAAATATGGTGCTCGTGCTGCAGGGCGCGGTCATTCTGAGCATTATCGCTGCAAAAATGCTGATTGCCGACCAGTATCTGTTCGAGCGTTTTGCGCGCATGCTGGAAAAACGTGGGGAAAAGGCCGCAGGGGGTAAGACCAAGGCCGGAGCCGGCGAAGCTGGCGCGGCCAAAGTAGACCGCCAGGGAGAACAGCCATGAATATCCTCACCTTTATCGTCAATGTCCTTTCGATCGGCATTCCTTTTTCGGTTGCGCTTCTGCTCGCCTCCACAGGAGAAATGTTCAATCAGCGTGCTGGTGTGTTCAATCTCGGCTGCGAAGGCATCATGTCGATGGGGGCTTTTCTCGCATTCATGCCGGCTTATCTGCTGCAGAACACCTCGCTCGCGCCATATGCGAACCTCATCGGAATTGCGGCGGCCATTGCGATAGGCGCGCTATTTGGTCTTCTCTTTGCGCTGGTTACGGTGACATTCCGGGCGCCGCAAGGCATAGCGGGCATTGGTCTGCACATGTTCGGCTGGGGCGTCGCAGGCACACTTTTCCGCTTTTTTGTCGGCGGAGTAACCGGAGTGCCGGGGCTCAAAAATCTGCCGATTCCACTTTTGTCAGAAATTCCGCTCATCGGACCATTGCTGTTCAACCTCAACGGGTTGGCGTATGCAGCATTCATTCTAGTTCCTGCGAGCTGGTACATTCTGTTCAAAAGCCCGTGGGGGCTTAAGGTGCGTGCAGTGGGTACCTATCCGCGGGCAGCCGATACGATGGGCGTGAATGTATCGCGGACGCGCTACCAGGCGCTGGTGGTTGGCGGCATGCTCGCCGGCCTTGCTGGAGCATATCTTTCGCTTGGGCAGGCTAAGATGTTCGCGGATGACATTGTGGCGGGACGTGGCTTTATCGCCGTAGCGCTCGTGTATTTTGGGAGGTGGAATCCTTATCTGATTCTAGGCGGGAGTCTTCTTTTCAGCATCGCTCAGTCGTTCCAGCTTGCGATCCAGGTGCTTGGCATTCACTTTCCCTATGAATTTGCGGTCATGCTTCCATATGTGCTTGTGATTGTAGTGCTGGCGCTGACGCCGGGTTCGGTGACGCGAGGTCCTGCGGAACTGGGCAAGCCGTTCGACAGAGAAAAGCGCGTGTAGGCAGGCAGCTAGCGGAGTTTTGCGAGTTTTGGAGCAATGACAAAACGGCAGTATGGGGCATCGGGATTGCGCTCGTAATACTTCTGGTGCCATGCTTCGGCAGGCCAGAACTGCCCTGCCGGCTCGATTGAAGTGACGATTGGACGGTCAAATGCTGCCTGTGCGGCACTTTTAGAAAGTTCGGCAAGTTCGCGCTGCCTTGCATCCAGATAAAAAATGGCCGAGCGATACTGCTCCCCGATATCCGATCCCTGGCGATTGAGCGTTGTCGGGTCATGGAATTTCCAGAAGAAATCGATAATTTCTTCATATGATATGATACTAGGATCGAATACCACTTCTACTGTTTCGGCGTGTCCGGTACTGCCCGCGCAGACTTCTTCATATGTCGGATGCGGCGCGGTACCGCCGCAGTAACCGGCTGTGACCGAGAGCACGCCAGGTACACGCGAATACAGCGCTTCAAGGCACCAGAAGCACCCGCCAGCCAGCAGGGCTTTTTCGGTTTTTCGTTCTGTTTCCACGTGAGCACTTCCTTTTTTATGGTTCGATGCGATGACTTTCTTTTGTGCGCCGACAATATAATAAAGATAGCGAAATTGGGCGGATATGTGAAATCGGAACCGCGAGCGTATGCTGCTTACAGGACTCCAGACGGCGTGCGTTCCGGGCCGCTGTCAGCCTTTTCCCGCCCTTCGGCCGGATAGATAACCGAATTGATGAAACTCACGAGCACATCGAGCGCGCGTTCATTGAATCCGCCTTCGGGAATGATGATGTCTGCGTACGCTTTCGTCGGCTCGATGAATTCGTAGTGGCCGGGACGCACAACAGTCAGATACTGCTCGACGACAGAATCTACGGTGCGTCCGCGTTCCTTGATATCGCGGCTCAAGCGCCGTATGAAACGGATATCGTCCGGTGTGTCGACAAAAATCTTGAGATCTATGAGGTCGCGGACCTGCTTGTTGGTAAAAATCATAATTCCTTCAAAAATAACGAGTTTGCAGGTCTGAATATGGATCGTCTGCTCGGTGCGCCGGTGGTGCACAAAATCGTAAACGGGCATGTCGATCGATTCGCCATTTTTGAGCGCCGTGAGATGCTGGATAAGAAGGTCGTTGTCGAATGCATCGGGATGATCGAAGTTGAATGCCGTGATATTGCGGTTGTTGATGAATTCCGCCGATTTGTAGTAATTGTCCTGCGGAAGAAAGACAAAGTCGCTCACCATTTCGGAAATTTTGCGGACAATGGTCGTCTTGCCGGATCCGGAGCCGCCGGAAATACCAATTATTTTAACAGGAGGCATAGACAATTTGTATCATGCGCTCCGCAAGAGGTAAAGACCAGCAGGGGCAGGCACACAAGCAGCTCTCAGATTCAGCCCTGGAAAGGATTTCCGTAGCTGCCCGAGAATACTACTTCGCCCAAAGGCTTACGAATGCGCTCCGAATTTTCGCTTGCTTTTTGCTGCTCCGACAGAGCATCTGTCGGCCCTGGTTTGCCAACTGCAAGAACAACAAGCGGTACGATTTCCTTGGGGATACTGAGCGCTGCGCGCACTTTCGAAGGTGAGAAGCCCGCCATCGGGTGGGCTATCAAGCCTTCATGCTGAGCCTGAAGCTCGATCGCCATAGCGGCCTGTCCGAGATCGAAATAGGCATAATCGCGCCCTTCATCCATTCTGCAGTCGAGATGTGCTGCGGTACACAATACAAAGAACCATGCAGCCCTTTGCGCCCATGCATTGCCTGGCGTGAGTGCTGCACGGATTCCTTCGGCTTGGGCACTTCCGGGTTCGTTGCTCACCATGACAATGCGCCAGGGCTGATTGTTGAAGCATGAAGGAGCAAGGGTGGCCGCATATGCAAGCTCAGCAGCAAGGCGTTCGTCGATAGGTTCTTCGGAAAGGCCTCTGCGTGCTCTGCGGGTCTCGATTTCATGCAGAATATTCATGCTCTTCCTCCTGTTTGTGCAGATTTCCGGCGGCTGGCGATAGCACCGAGTGCTTCTTGAATGTGATCGACAATGAAGTCGGGAGTCGAAGCGCCGGCAGTGATCCCGATTCGCTCGTATTGTGCCATTTCCGCAGTGAGCTCGGAAGCGGTTTCGATGTGCCATGCTGGCTTTCCACATTCGATTGCACTTGCATACAGGCGCTTGGTGTTTTCGGAATTTTTTCCTCCGACAATGAGGACCGCATCGACCTGTCCGCAAAGCTCGACAAGCGCCTGCTGACGCTCGCGGGTAGCTGGGCATATGGTTTTTTCTGCGGTGATAGTAGGCACGTTAGCCTGGAATATTGCGATTACCGTGTCATAGTCTTCCTGACGGATCGTTGTCTGTGCAATGAGAGCGCATGGTTTGTCCTTGAGCTTTCTTGCTATTTCGAGTGCAGCTACCGGACCGTCGACGACAACTGCATTCGAAGTATGCCCAAGAATGCCGGAGATTTCCCCGTGCCGAGGGTCGCCGACAAGTACGACCTGCCAGCCCGATTTTTCATAGTGCCGCGCAAGCCTCTGGCTTTTTATCACGCGCGGACACGTCGCATCGATAATTCGACTTCCCTTCTCGCGCAGCCTCGAAATAGCGGCCAGCGAGGCGCCGTGAGCCCTAATGACAACGGTCGCATCCTTCAGGTCTGGAAGCAAGCCGCTGCCGTCTTCTACCTCTTTTGTGTCCAGCACATGAACACCCAGTGTCTCAAGTTCGGCAACTGCCTGAGGATTATGGATGAGCGGTCCATACGTGAAGACGCGGGTGCCGCCTTCCGCTGCTTCTTGTGCGGCCTTGCGGGCAAGCTCATCTGCCCGCCGCACTCCCATGCACATGCCAAGGACTCGCGCCCGAATAATTTGCATACAGAAATAATAACATCGATTGCGAATTTTTGGAAAAGTGTTATACTACAAATTCCAAATTTCATGTTGCTTGGGAAAAAGGAGATTTCATGGCAGCACGCAAAACCATCGTCGTAGCTCTTGGAGGCAATGCAATTATCGAAGAAGGTACGGAAGGCACTATCGAGCAGCAATTTGAGAATACACGCAAAAGCATGAAGGCCATCGTCGGCATGATCGCAGAAGGCCANANATTGGTTCTTACTCATGGGAATGGGCCTCAGGCTGGTGTGCATCTCATCAGGAACGAAGCTGCGTCGGCGCAGGTCCCGCCTTCCCCTCTCAACGTCATCGTCGCGGATACGCAGGGTTCAATGGGTTACATGATTGCGCAGAGCCTTGCGAATGCTTTGCGGGCGGAAGGCATCGAAAAAGATATTGTTACGGTGATCACGCAGGTCGAAGTGGACCCGAAAGATCCTTCAATGCAGAATCCGTCGAAGTATGTCGGCCCGTTTTACAAGGCCGAGCAGGTTGAAAAGCTTCGCGAACGGGGCTGGATCATAAAGGAAGATCCCATGCGCGGATATCGACGGGTTGTTCCAAGCCCAAAGCCTCTCGATGTTATCGAAAAAGACACCATCAAAGATCTGATCGATGATGGGAAGGTGGTCATTGCGGTCGGCGGTGGCGGTATTCCTGTCAAGCGCGATCCAGATGGCATGCTTTCGGGAGTCGATGCAGTTATCGATAAAGACAGAGCTTCAGCGCTTCTTGCCAGCCTCATCGATGCGGATGAGCTTATCATCCTCACAGGCGTCGACAAAGTGGCCATCAATTTCCGCAAGCCGGACCAGCAGGTTTTCGATCACCTTACGGTTGCGGAATGCGAGAAATACATGGCCGAAGGCCAATTCCCGAAAGGTTCCATGGGCCCGAAAATCGAGGCGGCATGCGATTTCATCCGCAGAGGCGGCGCGAAAGTCATTATCACCTCGATGGAAAACGCAACTGCGGCAGTCGACGGCAAAGCTGGAACCGTCATAACTGCCTAGGCCTGAATCGACCGAACAGGGCACATCCTGCCATGAGCAGTTCGATGCGTTCTGCCAGCGCAAAGTGCCTTGGCGCGCAACTTGACCACTCAAGGCGCTCCATGCTAACTTTTCAAGAATTCTTTTTCGATAAGGAAGATATATGAATGGTATCCAGAATGGCCTGGTTCTGCTTCAAGGAACCACTGCTGCAAATCCGACGGGACAACTTGTCTCCACAATCGTCACCTTCGGTCTTGTGTTTGTTATTTTCTACTTTTTGATTATTCGCCCGCAGAACAAAAAGCAGAAAGATATGCAGAAGATGATCGCAGGGGTCAAGAAAGGCGATAAAGTCGTCACCATCGGGGGCATCCATGGCGTCGTGACCTCGGTCAAGGAGACGACTGTCTTGGTGAAGGTCGATGATGGAACCCGCATCGAGTTTTCCAAGTCGGCAATCGCTTCGGTCAGCCCTGCCAAGGTCGAGGAAAAGGCTTCGGAGTCTGTCGAAGAAGCACCAGCAGAAAAAACCGAAGACAAGTAATTTTCTCGATATGCCGGGCCCCGCTCTCAGAGAGGCTGGCATACCGCCCTTTTCCGCATTCCATACATCCATGAGAGGATTGGAGTTATCGGTATGAGCAAATCCCGCCGCCTATTGGTCGTCATTGCTGTGCTCGCCGTGGCCTTCATGTTCCTTTTTCCGAGTATTCAGTGGTATTTCCTGACACCGAAAGAGGATCAAGCCATCGCAGTCGGTTCCCGGGAGCAGATCCGGGAATTTTCGCGCAGACAGACCTATCTCATTATTGCTGATCTGAAACAAAAGGCTGTTGCAAAGGATACTACGGATCTTTCCGGAAAAAAGATGTATAGCGTGGCTATCGACTCGGCAAAGAAAGCCTATGCGCTCGCGAAAAAGCCCGCTCCGAAAACCTGGGATGCGATAGCCATTCTTTCTGCGTTTTCAGGCGAGCGTTCCATGTTCGACAGTATCGAATCGCGCTATCGAGAGCATGTGCTCAGCCTGAAAAATGTCCACTCGAATGCAGTCCAGCTCGGCCTCGATCTTGCAGGGGGCATGAGCGCGGTCATTCAGGCAGACCTCCAAGGTCTTGCCCAAAAAGTTGGGCATGACCTGTCGCAGGCAGAAAAAGAAGACGCGATGAAGCGTGCAGTCGAAATTCTCAATTCTCGCATCGACAAATTCGGCCTCACCGAGCCTGTGATTCGCCGCCAGGGCGAAGATCAGATTTATATCGAGATACCCGGAACGCCGGATCCAGAGCGCATAAGCTCAATCATTATGGGCAAAGGGAATCTTGCCTTCTATATCGTCGATTCCGAGGCTTCGACAGCGGTGAATTCCTATCTGGCAACAAACCCGCTGGGCATCGATGAAAAAACCATGACCGTCAACAAGCCGGGCCTTGTCCCTGATGGCNAGATTGTCCGCAAAGTATATAAGAAGGACAGCTATGGTCTCGATGAATTCACCGGCGAATATCTTGTGCTCGAAGGCAAGCCCGGCCTGGATGGCAGCCATATCCAGAGCGCTACTGTTTCATCAGACCCCATCACCGGCAAGCCCGAAACCAACTTCGTGCTCGACAAAGAGGGTGGCGACATTTTCTATAAATTGACAAGCGAAAATGTCGGAAAGACTATGGCGGTCGTCCTGGACGATCGAGTTAAATCCTATGCACGCATCCAGGAACCCATTCGTGAATCTGTTCGTATCACCGGCTTCAGTGCGGACGAAGCGGCATCNCTTGCCCTGCTTTTGCGGACTGCAGCGCTGCCAATCAGCCTGTCCGTAGTGAATCAGCAAGCCATCGGTGCATCGCTCGGCGAAGACTCGATTGCGCAAGGCCGAACCGCAATTCTCGTTGGTATACTTTCGATCTTCGTGTTTATGTTCGCATACTACAAATGGGCGGGATTCAATGCGACGCTCGCCCAAGTGCTCAACCTTTACCTCATGCTCTCCGTGCTTACCGCATTCAAATTGACCCTTACTCTGCCGTCCATCGCAGGTTTCGTGCTGACCACCGGNATGGCGGTCGACGCAAACGTCATTATTTTCGAGCGCATCAAGGAAGAGCTCAGAGCGGGGAAAACAAGAGCCGCTGCTATCGATGCTGGCTTCCACAAAGCCTTCTGGGCGGTTATGGACTCGAACATCACTACGATCATCGCTGCACTCTTCATGGCACAGCTTGGTACCGGCCCGATCCAGGGATTCGCGATTTCGCTCGCGATCGGCAACATGACGAGCCTTTTCTCGGGGCTGTTTGTGTCGCGTCTAATTTTTGACTTCGAAACCGATGTACTTGGCCTGAAGCATGTGTCAATCAGCTGGAGGATCAAATAATGAAACGCGTGATACGATTTAGCAAATTCTTTGTTCCGGCTGTCCTGATTTCATCGGCCATAATNATAATTGGTCTNGTCGGTTATTTTGTAAAAGGTTTTAATCTCGGTGTCGATTTTCAAGCCGGTATCAATGAGACTATCCAGCTTGCTTATCCTGCTGCCGATGTATCGTACAGCGGGAAGGGTAATGCCGAGCTCAATGTAGGTACCAACCAGATTACCTTGGTTTTCTCCGGCGCGGAGGCTGAAAAGCGCACAGTGACAATTGATTACAAAACATATCCAACATTGGCCGACATAAAAACTGCCCTTGAGAAAGAACCTGGCATATCGGTTTTGCTCGCTGATGGGAGCAGCGCCGTGGCATCGACGGCACTCGTACCCACTTTCCAGGGTAATACTCTTTTGAACTCAAGCCCCATCAAGCTGTATCGTACTCCTATGAATGACAGCGAACGATTTGCATCGATCGATGTGATTCGCGAAGCGCTCAAACCGATCGGTGATGTTGCTGTCCAAACAATCACTCCGGCGAGTTCTCAGCGTTATCTTGTGCGTGTAAGCGACGATGGCAAGGATCCACAGTTTCAAACCGACATGCCCCGGAAAATCCGCCAGCTGATCGAAAGCAAAGTGGGAGCAGACAGAGTGGTTATCGTCAAGACCGATTATGTGGGCCCCAGGTTTTCGCAAGCGCTGGGTAAGCAGTCGGTATGGCTCATCATCATGACACTTGCTTTGATTCTTCTGTATTCAATGATTCGGTTCAGGATCGATTACGCCATCGGCGCAGTTCTTTCCATTGTACACGATGCATTGATCATGGTGGCCTTTATTGTATGGACTCGTATGGAATTCAATACCACCACCATTGCTGCTATTCTGACGATTTTGGGGTATTCGATCAACGATACGATTGTTCAGTTCGATCGTGTGCGAGAAGAGCGGAAACTTCATCCTGCTGACCGATTCGTGGATGTCGTCGATTCTGCGCTTACTCTGACGCTCGGACGAACCTTGATTACAACGTTGACAACATTGTTGGCAGTGCTCGCGCTCTTTTTCTTTACTTCTGGGAGTATCAAGGATTTTGCGCTCGCGCTGCTGATCGGCATGACGAGCGGCGTCTATTCGACCATTTATATTGCAGGCGCCTTCATCGTTTTCTGGGACAACATGCGCGAAAAAAGAGCCCAAAGGCAACCAAAAGAGGTAAAAAAGCCCGTTCCGGGGAATGCGCCGAAAGGCATGTAAATGTTGACAAATGCGGGGCATTTCTGTACTATGTGCCCCGCGATTGGCGCCGTACCCAAGAGGTAAGGGAGAGGTCTGCAAAACCTTTATGCATCGGTTCGATTCCGATCGGCGCCTTCCATGCAACCGAGCCGCCCCGGCAAAAGGGCGGCTTTTGTATTCCAGGGGCAGGATGGCTTGCGATGCCGGAATGTTTTTTATTCCCTGAGAACGTCTGCGCGTACGATACCGACTTGCTGCTTCCAAAGCTGTGTATCTGCCATGAGTGCTCGTCTGTGAACAAGCCGTGTCTAAACAATAAAATCGCTCCGTAGCGAAGGGCCGCAAAGTCATGGTATGATAATACAACAGTATGAATTACTCGAATGGTGCAGGAACTGCCGAAAACGAAAAGGCGCATACGCACAGTCTCAGCGCCGCCGCTGTTGTTTTAGCGCTTGCATGGTGTGCTGCTGCCGTTTTCTTCTTTTTCATGCTCAGGGCCAGCGCCTTGCGCAGCGAATCCGAGCTATGCAGAGCAATTTCGCTTAAAGTATCAAGCCAGATTTCTGAGCAAATTGACGCAATGCTGAACATCAGCGAGCGATTCAGGGACCAGCTGCTTGCGGACTCCGATAAAAATTATAGCGCACTTCGAAGGATAGCCGAGGAAAGCCTTGCAAGCGTCGATTCTATCCAGTCGATTTCAATCGCTCCGGGAGCAATTATCCGATACAGCTTTCCAGAAGAAACAGCTACCGCTGCGGTTGGTCATGATCTGCTGGATAACCCCGAACGCATGAAGGCGCTTGTACGGGCCGTGTCAGGCAGAAAAGCGGTGCTGCAAGGACCTTCGGTTTCCGCTGATGGCGCTCATCTCGCATTCATCCGCCAGCCTGTGTTTGACAGAGGAGAGCTGTGGGGGTTTGTAAGCATCGCATTCGATGTGGATACGATGCTCCAGAGTCTCAAAATACCAGTTCAATATCCCGGAATGAGAATTGCGGTGTCTTCTAGAGAACCGTCGGCCAGCCAGATGCAGGAGAAGCTGATTTTCTGGGGTGACCAGAATGCTCTTTCGGGATATGAAACCGTCGTCAAGCTTGGGGCGAATGATTCTGCATGGTCTGTACTTGTTGCTTCGGTATATCCTGCGACAAGGGCTCTAAGGTGGGGGCTCGCGCTGATTGCGCTCAATGTGGCAGGAGCTATTGGCTTGCTGGCAGAAATGGCAGGCAGGGACTCTCGAAATCAGCTCAAAAGACAATCGGCTCGTCGGTTCGATAATCCACCAGAAAACCGGAATGCAGCGAAGGAATCGATTCCGGACAGAGGTTTTGCTGTGAAGCCATTCGTGCCGCTTTCTACCGGCGAAGCCATTTCCAAAGCTGAACCACCGCCAGCCCGAACTGAGCCGGCAATACCGCCGATTGAGGAAGCTGAAGCCAGCTCTTTTGCTGGCAATGCTCGAATTTTAAATACCGAAACCGCACAAGATCAGCAAAAGCTCGAGCTCGACCAGGTCGACAACAAGAGCCCAGCTCAGCCTGGACAAGAGCGGGCTGCCGAAAAAGGCGTGCAGGCAGCTGAAAAGCAAGCAGGTCTCGGCCAGAGACAAGAGCCGGACACAGCTGTTGTGGAATCGAGAACAATTTCGGTACTGGTCGTCGACGATAGCGAGGTCAACCGTGAAATACTTCTGCGCATGCTCGCTCTGAAAGGNTATGANGCTGAAGCAGTAGAAAGNGGTGCTGCTGCACTCAGTCTTTTGAAAACGCACAGCTTCGATGTCGTGCTTATCGATTGCATNATGCCTAATATGGATGGCTTTGCCCTTGCCAGAGAAATCAAACACAGCAGCGCGGGTGCTGATAACAAAGGAAAGCCTGTCGCTCTTATTGCAATGAGTCCTCGCCACGATCTCGAAGAAGCAGAACGAAGCGCACAAGCCGGGTTCGACAGTCTGCTTGTAAAGCCTTTTACCATGACAGCGCTGGATTTGAAAATCCGCGAGCGTGTTCTTCGGTAAGCAGCTCTCTGCTCTGGCGAGCATGGTGGCCAGCTCGCGATGTAGCAACATGCACGCTGGGCGAATGGGAAAAAATGCAGACATTGGAGAGATTAGATTTTTCGAAGGCGCGAGCAATGTGCGGCGCGTTCTTGGTTCGCTTTTTATAAAATTTCTGTTATATAGAGATTTTTAAATTGCGTTATGCCTATTAATCTAACATAATGCAAATTTTATATTTAAATGAAATTTTAAGCATTTTGGAGAGATTTGCATTTTGAGAGTATTATGATTTTTCTATTTGACTTTTTGCGAAAATGTCGATAATACTATTATCAAAGTGTAGTGGCTGAATCCGTTGGATGATGCCACAGCTAAACACAAAACGTATCTGTGGGGCTTTGACCCTGCAGGCGAGGAGTTTCAGTATGAAAAAGTTTGCATTGGTAGCTCTGTTTGCGGTAGCAGTGTTCGGGATGGCGTTTGCGGCGACAACGCAGACTGGTTCCGTGTCGATTTCCGGCTCGGTAGCTGAAGTCTTTACGCTTGCAGTTCCCGGGACCTATACGGGGACTATTGCGAATGGCTCAACTGCTGAAACCTGGTCTATCGGCAATGTCGTGGTAACCAGCAACGTGAAGAACTGGACCATCAGCGTTTCGAGCGCGAATAGCGGATATTTGGTCAATTCAGCGGATAATACCGAGAAAATCGCCTATACGATGACGCCTCGGTTCGCTGGTTACAGACCAGAGTCTTGCTTCCGCGTGGACAAGCGCTGCTCAGCCGAGAACTGCAAAAACTGGCAACAGCTATGCGCTTTCGGTGAAGTTCGGTCCGTCTGCTGATTACTATCAGGCTGGAACCTACGGCGATACCCTCACCGTGACGATCAGCCACAACTGATCCGCAACAGAGTGACGACGAAAGGCCGCCCGGGTACGCCCGGGCGGCTTTGTTCTGCTTTTAATAATTTTTAAATTTATAAGAAAGTTAGCGTTCATTCTTTATATAAATATCTTGTTATACAATACGTTCTCGGTGCCGATATTCTGCAGTGGAATGTGCAGTGGCGAAGTCTACGGGCTTTGCCGCTGAAAACATAAATGTGTCCGCGGATTGGATAAGCTGCGGGGAAGGAAAGAAGTATGAAAAAGTTTGCATTGGTAGCTCTGTTTGCGGTCGCAGTGTTCGGGATGGCGTATGCGGGGACAACGAAAAATGGTTCTGTGTCGATTTCCGGATCAGATCCCGAAGTCTTTACACTAACACTTCCTCCGAACTATTCGGGGACTATTGCGAATGGCTCAACTACTCAAACTTTGTTTATCGGGAATGTCGTGGTAAACACCAACGTGAAGGACTGGTACCTCAAGGTTTTGACCGCGAATGGCACAGATTTGGTCAATTCAGGGGATCCTAACGAGAGGATCAGGTATAGTATTACGCTTGGTTCGGAGACGTTCGATTGGCATGACTACGATCCGGTGGATGGTTGGTTGATCGGGCCTCTGCCGAGAACTCCAAAAGGTGGCCTCACATTGCCATTTTCGCTGATCATTGGTCCGTCAGATAATTTCTATCAGGCTGGAAACTATAGCGATACTATAACCTTCACGATCGCTCACAACTGATCCGCAACAGAGTGACGACGAAAGGCC
>JGI24721J26819_10000588_pt1 | contig 39877 bp, 63 predicted proteins | sample YelNatPaOPGAMG01_FD_26819 | JGI IMG/M metagenome (IMG submission 26819) | reverse complement strand
GTTCCTGGTATAGGTATAGCAGGATTAGTAATGTGTCCTTATTTTAAAAGTACTTGTTTGAAGCACGGATGTGAATTATGGGTTGAGTTAAATTACGGAGAACAAAAAGTTGCGAGATGTTCTATAGCTTGGCAATCAATACTTATAACGGAATTGAGATTAGAAATAGAAAAATTAAGAAAAGGAATTAAATAATGCAAGCAAATCTTTATATTCCATTAAAAGGTTTACGCTACAACTTGGCAGGAACTCTAATCAATGATATGGAGCTTACCGACTGTAGGAATATCTACATTGATAAGCTCTCTAATCTTAAAAAGATTGAAGGTTATACTACTAAAGGTTCAAATCTTCCTTTAAATGGTGCAATTATGCTATTAGACCAATTCTATAAGACAGATGGGACAGAAAAGTTAATTGCTATTACAACTGATGATGCCTATTACTATGATGTAAGTGCAAATACTTGGAAATATATTACTCACTGCTATACTACAGGAACAGTATCTGTTACTAATAGTTCAGCAACTGTCACAGGTTCAGGAACATCTTGGACTGGTAATGTTTCTGCAGGGGATAAGTTTGGTGTAGGCTCAACTGACCCAAATGAAATTACGACTTGGTATACAATTCAGAGCGTAGATTCAGATACACAAATTACTTTAGCTTCAAATTATCAAGGACCAACTGCTTCAGGACAGAGTTATTGCATTAGAAAGCTCTATACTGGAGATGAAGATAATTTATTCTATGCTGAGATAATGACAGATTTATTTATTGCAACTAATTATGTAAATCCAATTAAGAAATGGACGGGTTCAGGAACTATGACAGATTTAGGAGGAAATCCACCCAGAGCTAAATTTATAAGAAAATATAAAGATTATTTGGTTTTAGGTTATGTATTTTCGGGGACAACTGTCTATCCACAAAGAGTGCAATGGTCTGATACAGGAAATCCAGAAGAATGGTCTACTGGAAATGCAGGTTATCAGGATTTATTGGAAGGTGTAGACTGGATAACTGGACTTGAGATTTTAGGAGATAGGTTAATTGTTTTTAAAGAACGCTCTATTTATTCAGGTTATCTTGTAGGAACATCAGAAATTTTTAACTTTGATTTAAAAGTTTCAGGGATAGGAACTCCTGCTCCAGCATCTATTGGAAATGTAGGAGATGAGCTTATCTTTTTAGGTTGGGATAATATTTATGCTTTCAATGGAATTACTATTGAAGATATAGGAGAGCCAATAAAAGATGAATTATTTTCAACGATGAACTCAGAAAAAATAGGAAATTGCCATGCTTTAATAATTGAAGAATTAGATGAATATCATCTATTTGTGCCTTCAGTTGATTCTACTTATCCAGATACAGAATGGGTTTATAACTATATCAGAAAAGCTTGGTATAGAAACTCAAGAAAAAATATCACAAGAGCAGGCTATTATCAAAAACAATCCTCTGCAACTTGGGATACTCTATCAGGAACTTGGGATAGTCAGACTGCAAGATGGGATGATAGGGTTTATGGTGCTTTATCTCCTACTAATCTTTTGGGGGATTCTTCTGGTTATGTCTATGAGTGGGATTATACTGTAAATGATGAGGCAGGTGTAGCAATTGACGGTTGGTTTACAACTAAAGATTTCACAATGAATGATTTTGTTAGGAGAAAATATTGGGCAAGATTAGACGTCTATGGAGCAGGAAACTCTGTAGTTGTTGATTATTCCACTGATGAAGGTAATACTTGGACTAATTTAGGAACTTTGACTTTAACTGCAGAAATGAATTGGCATAAGTTGGATTTTAGGATAACTTCAGAAAAGATAAGGTTTAGATTTAGGAATAATAATTCAGGAGAAACATTTAAAATCAGAATGCTCACATTATACTGGAATTGGGCAGGTAGAATATGATTGATAAAGAAGTTTTACAAATTATCAGTGCAACTTTAGGTGGATTACTATTTAGTTTAGGTGGATATCGTTGGAAATGGTTAAGAAGGTTTGTTTTGCCCTTAATTTTTAGCGTAATTGCCCTTCTAAGTGGTTTTCTTTTCTGGAAGGCATTTTGTATGGGTTTAGGCTTAATCGTGGCTTTTAGCTTAGGTTATGGCGAAAAAAAGAGCTATTTTTGGAAAGGTTTAGTAGGAGTTTGCTTTGTCTTACCTACTTTGTTTTTAGGCTTAACTTATTGGCAGATTATTACACCTTTAGTTTGGATAATATTATTCAAACTTTCTAATTGGGAAGCTACAGCGTCAACTTTTTATTGGAAAGCAGTTGAGTTTTTAACAGGAGCTTTAATTGGATTAACAATAGGAGAATTACTATGAAATTACCAAGTTTAATTCTACCATCTTTACCAGAGAGCCCTACGCTTGACCCACAGCTAAGGCGTTGGGCAGAAGATATAACAAGATATTTGTTAGATTTTAATGAAAAAGCAAAAGAAATTCCTTTTAACAATTCTGAAGAAATAGAATATACAACTAATGCAACAGCAAATGCTGAAGACCAGATACAACATCATTTAAATAGAGTTCCTCATGGATATATAATTTTAGAAAATGGAAATGGAGGTGTTCTTTATAACGGGACAACTGCCTGGACAACAAAATATATTTATTTAAAATGCACAACAGCAAGTAATCATGTAAAAATTTTGGTATTTTAGTGCAAGATATTGCACTGAACTTTCACGTGAAAATATGGTTATACCAATTAAAGATAAACAATATCTGGTTGATATAATTGAACTTATAAAGAAAATCAAGAAATTGCCTTGCAGTGTAGAAGAATATGTAGAATATATTTCACGAAATTTAGATAGTTCAGATACACTTTTATTAGTAAATTTTGAGAAAGACAAGGCAGACAGCTTTTTATTTGCCGAGATTGTTTATAATCCTCATCCGGATGTTTTTATAGATTTAGCTTATATTTCTCCTAAACAGAAAGAGTTAGGAAAAGATTTTCTTGAGTTATTAGAGTTATGGGGAAGATTAAAGAAAGCAAAAAGAATAATCTTTCTTGCCGATAGTAGGGTGAAAGCTTATGAAAAAAAATATAATTTTAAAGTTATTTCTACTTTAATGGGTAGAGATATAACTTATGAAAAAACAGAAACTTACGAAGAAAAACAAGATAACTTTCACGTGAAAGTAGAAGAAAATAATCAAACTTCAGTGCAAGATATTGCACTAAAAGAAGGAGGTAAAAATGAACCTTTTAAAAGGGAAAAAACCAACATATGAAGAAATTTCTCCTTTATATCCTGAAGCAAGGAAGTTAACACAAGAACTCATTTCTCGTGCTTATGCAGGATTGGGAAGGTTAGGAGAGCCTTATGGAGGAGAGCTTGTTGCTCAAACTTATGTTCCTGAAGAAAGAGCTTTATTAGAAGAATATTTAAGAAGACCTTACTCTACAGAAACATCTTTATATAAAATTCCTCGTGAAGAAATAGAAAAGATTGTAAGAGGAGAATATCTAACAACTCCTTCTCCTGTTTATGAAGCCTTAAGAAAAACAATGTTAGAAGAAGAATATCCTGAACTTGCTTCTCGGTTAAGACAAGCTTTAGCAATGAGAGGAACTTTTTATAGTTCTGCCGCAGAAAAAGGAGAAAGAGAGTTGTTAGAAGATATAGGGAGAAGATTAACTGAAGCAAGAGCAGAGGAATTAGCTCAGGAAAGAGAGCGACAGGTAGCTATGCTTCCTACCGCAATGCGTTTAGCGGAAGTGGAAACGGAAGAACCAGCAACAAGATTAGCCAGAGTTATGTCTTTAGCTGATTATTTAAGACAAATAGAGCAAGCACAATTAGAAGCTCGTTATCGAGAATGGTTAAGGCAAAGAGAAGAAGAATTAGGCACACCTTTAGAATTGGCTCAAGTTTCTGCAGGATTAGCAGAGTATTATCCTTATTATCGTTATATTCCTGGTAAAGCTTCTCCTTTTGCTCAATATATTGCCCCTGCTGTTTTGGGAGGATTAGGAGCATATTTAGGGGGAGGAGGATTATGGGGAACTTTAGGAGGAGCGGCTTTAGGAGGATTAGGAGGCTATCAAGGAGCGACCTTACCCTGGATATATTCTATGCCTTGGAATATATAGGAGGTGAAAAATATGCCCAGAGCACCTTTAATTGACTATTCATTATTATCCGCTTATCAGACTGACCCTTATTGGAGAGAAAAGATGGCAGGTGGTCCATTAGGAGAATTTGTAGGGACTTTAGCGCAAATACCTCGTTTAAGAGAAGAGCAAGCAGCAAAAACCTTAGAGAGATATTTAACTTTGGGACAGATTTATCCTGAATTACGTCCTGGAGAAAGAGAGAAAAGAGCTTGGGATATTTTAATGGGACAACCTACGTGGTTTGGTTTAGGACCTCCTCGTCCTGCAACTGTTCCTATGCCTGAAAAAATTCCTACAGCTTTAGAGCAATATTTAACACAACTTTCTCGTATAGCTGAAATAGTTAAGCAACATCCAGAATTAGCAAAAACTTTAGGATTTGAACCTACAGAGGCAGAAAAAACTCGTATAGCACATAAAAATGCAATAATTGGGTGGCTTAGGGGAGCTTTTTCAGAACTTTCTACTACTACAGGTAAAACTTTAAAGAGAGAAAATTATAAAACAAAAGAAGAGCTTAGAAATGCATTGGCAGAACTCTCTACAACCTATAAAATTGACCCTTTTGACCCTGAATTACTTGCTGAGATTGAAGCTCTTCCTATTCCTGAAAAGAAAAAGGAAAAAGAAAAAGATGAAGATAAGAAAGAATCTCTTTTAGAAAGATTCTTAAAAAGCATATTTCCTTCTGCTCCTACATCAGCTCCAACACCTACGCCAATACCAACCACACCTATGCCTACTCCGACTTCAACACCTACACCAACACCGCTGACTACACCTATGCCTATTCCGACTACACCGACTACTCCTTCGTTTATTCAGGAATATTTACCTTTACTTGCTCCTCCTTCTACACCGACTATAGATGAAGGAACAAGATTAAGGCAATTAGCTATACAAGGATTACAAGAACATGGTATACCAATTACAGAAGCAAATATTCGTAAAGCAATTGAAATCTTAAAGAGAAAAGGATATTAATATGCCTATTTTTAATGAAGAAGACTTAAAAGAATTTTCTAAAACTATCTTCACTGAAGAAGAGGCAAATGAGATATTGCCTAAAATTCCTGAGCTAAGGACTGCTCCACCAATTAGTCGTTTAGAGCAATTAAGAAGAAAGATTTTTGAACGTCCAGCAGAACAAATAGCTTATGCTCAGAATATATGGGCTCTTTCTCAACAGACAAAAATTCCTTTACACGTGATTCGGGAACATTATCAAAAATTAGCTCGTGACCCTCGTATAACAGGTATAAAACCAACTGATATTAGTGAAGAAGAATATAAACAGTTACTTTCTACTCCTGTAGTAATTGCAGGGTTAGTTGCAGAGCCTGTTCCTATGTTATCTTCTATTGCTACATTCCATATTTTAGATAAGCTTATTCCTACAGAAAAATTTATTCCTTCTGATATTAGTGATGATTGGAAAGCATTGATTGAATTAATAGACTTTATCGGTAAAGGAGCAATTGCAGGACAAGTTTATAAAAGAGCTCCCTGGGTAACTTCTCCTATTTTTGAACGTTTTACTAAACAAAAAATAGTAGAATATAATTTACCTAAAACAGTCAGACTTTCTGCAGAACAAGTAAAAGACATTTATCAATCGGGAACTTTAACTCCTCCAGAGCTACAATCTCTTTTTGCCAGTTTAAACTTATCCAGAGACCAATTAAGGACCGCATTACAAAGAGGAATAGATATAGAAATTCCTGCGGAGAAATTTATTAGAGTTGTAGATAAACCTTTTTGGGCTAAATTAAAATCTTATTTTAGAGCTCAACCTTATGAAAAAGTTATTAGTGAACCTCGTCCTATACCTACATTTAGATTTCCAGAAGCACCCAAAGTGGCTCCTCCAGCAGTAACAGCTCCACCTCCAACAGTAAAAGCTCCAGAATTAGAAGTTCCTCTGCCAAAAGCCAAAGGAGTAGAAGCTGTAGGAGAAGAAGTTCCGATTACAAGTCCTAAAGAAATTCCTCCAGGAGTAAAGCCTGCTGTTCCTACTGAAGAACAAATAAAACCTTCTACCGTTACTGAACAACAAGCTCAAGGAAAACTAATTGCTCCTTCTGAATATTTTGTGCAAACTGATGAAGGTTTAATTCCTATAAAAACAAGGACATATCCTCTTACTTATAAGACAATAAATATGTTTGCTCATCGGGATATAATAAATCCTAAATTATGGGTAATTACAAATAAAGAAACAGGTTTGCAAATTGCTACAGGAAATACTCAGAAAGAAGCTATTCAAAATGCTTTAAGAAGAATTGATGAATATGGGATAGAAAAAACTTTACAATTGTTAGAAACTCATAAGGCTAAAATTGTTTTACCTGAACCAGTAAAACCAAAGATTAAACCTCCTGAGCCAGAAAAAATAGTAAAAGTTCAGACTCTTGCAAAACAAAAAGATAGTATAATTGCTCAATTACCTGCCGATAAAAAACACTATATTGATATGGTTAGAAATGCTATGCCTGAGCAATTGGAAAAGATTATCAATACTACTGAAGACCCACAACTTAAGAAATTAGCTCAGATAGAATTACAGATAAAGAACATAGATATAGATAAATTAAAATCTACAGTAAAAGGAGTAGTGCAAGGATTTTTGAATTCCTTAACTGAAGATGAAAAAACAAAATTTTTTAAAATGGTAGGTAAGCTTGAGAATTTTCAAGATAGAATTTTAACAGAAAGTTATTTAGGGATGCGTTCAGCAATTGAAAGAGGACATCTACCAAATTGGACTCAATTGGTTGATTATAAATTAAGAAAAGTTTTAGAAGAATACAATCCTTATGCTCCTTTTATAGTAAGAGCAAGACGAAGATATGCTCGTATAATGGATACTTTAAGACAGCAATTAGGTAGAGAACCTACTGAAGAAGAAATTCGTTCTGCTTTGGCTAAGAAAGTAGGGAAAAAAGAAGCCCAAAAGATAGAAGAAGCAAAGAAGATTGAAGTTTATTCCTTAGCTCAAAAAATAACTACTCCTGAAGGAGAAGAAGTTGAACCTGGGAAGATAATCTCTAAGCCTGATGGAGACTTAGATTTATTAGCCACTGAATTAGAGCCAATCTTTGCAAAATATGCTTCTCAATATCCAGCTTTAGTGAGAGGATTAATAAATATAATCAGTGCAGATGATTTCTTTTCTATTTTACAAAAAGGAGAATATCCTAAAGGGAGCATAAGAGAAATAGCCAAAATATTAAAAATTCCCCAAAAACAAGTAGAAAGACAAATAGAAGAAGGTTTAAAAGCTCTTACTGAAGATGAATTAGCTAAAGTTTCTACTTGGGTATCTTTACGTAGCAAATATACTCCTAAAGGTGGAGGTATTCCTGCAGGGATGATTCATCGCTTCTTACAAGGTAATCCCTTAGCACAACAAAGACTTAATGAAGGGATAAAAGCATTTAATTTAATTAAACCTGTCGTTACTTTGTCAGAAAAAGCTTTCTGGTATTTTGGGGCTTTACCACGAATGATGGCGGATTGGTATCCAGAGTTTAAAGAAGTTTGGGATGCATATCATAATTTTATAGAATTAAACAAGTATTATAATGTAAAAGGGTTAGAGCATTTAAAAGATTTAATTACTTTATATGATAAAGCTCCTTATCAAGCGGAATTGGTGCGTAGGTATGCAATGGAAAGAACTCTACAAGAAAAGCCTTATGCTACAGAAGAAGAATTAAAAGCATATGGTTTTAATGCTGAACAGATTGCTGCTTATAATAGCTTAGTTGATTTCCACCGTTATGTAACAAATAATTATCTATTATCCCGTAAAGCTCTTTTAGAACAAAGATTGAAAGAAGCAGTAACTCCTGAAGATAGAGCCAGAGTTCAAGAGCAATTGGCAAGATATGAAGAATGGGCAAATGATTTTAAAGCAAAATCTGAAGCAATAGGATACATGACTTTAACTCGTGCCCCTTTGAGTAAAAATCCTTATGTTTTATTAGCAACTTTCAGACCTCCAGAAGTAGAAGAAACTTTTGATACATTATCTCCACAAGAAAGGGCAAAAATAAAAGAAAAATATGATGTTTATTATCATTTCAAAGATAGAAAGTCTTTAAATAAAGCAGTTCAAGATTTAGAAAAACGAGGAGCAAGAATAATCTTCCAAGGAACAGCCAAAGAGTGGATAAATGCAATTACTTCTCCTATACCTACGCCTAAATGGACTTTATATCGTAGATATACAAGCGATTTAGATATAGAAATGATTATAAAAGAAAAAGATATAAAAATTACTCCTGAAGTGCAAAAAATTATTGATTATATTCAAGAAAGGTCCTTACCTCCTTTCCTTTTACCCAGAGAAAAAGTAGGAGGATGGCAATATTTTGATATGGAAGATTGGATGGCTTCCTTGTTAAGACTTAATTCTTGGACTGCTTATAAAAGAGCAATAGAAGAATTTAGAGCTATTTTACCAGAAATAACTACTAAGATTACAGACCCAGACATAAAAGAATATACAAGAATTTATTTAGATAATATCTTTGCAAATGAGTCAAGACTTTTATGGTTAAATTTAGCTATAACAGGTTATGCATTAGGAACAAGATTATCCTGGTTGGCTACAGAAGGGTTACAAACTTTTTGGAATCTTGCAGAAAATAGCTCACAGATAGGTATTACAGATGGAACAAAAATATGGGTTCAAACTTTTGAGGATACATTAAAGTATTTATTAAAAAAAGGATTTCCTTTACCAGATAAAATAGAAGGCATACCTCAAGATATCCTTGAGTTTGTAAAAGAGTTAGATAGAAGAGGATTAGGACAAGAAGCATATATCCCTTTTGTAGTAGGTAAAAGAAAAATACCTTGGACAATAGATTTATTTCTTACCTTACCTACAAAGAAGATGGAGAGATTTTTAAGAACGAAATCTTTATTTGATATCGCACGTATTTTGAAACAAAAAGACCCTGAATTTTCCGCAAAACCAGAATATGTAGAAAAAGTTATGCCTTTTGTTAGAGATTATATTAGCAGAACTCAGATGCTTTATGAACATGAGCTTCCTGTAATGGTAGAGCAAACACCTCTATTAGATATTTTTTATCGTTTCTTTATAACTACGACACGCATGGCTCATGTTTTTATGAGAAGTGGTTGGCAAGCTCTTAAAGAACCTAAAGACAGATGGTCTAATTTTAGAAGATTTTTAATCTTGAGCTTATTTTTTGGTTTTTTTGCAGGCATGAGACTTATGCCTGGTTTTTGGCTTTGGAAAAAAGCATATAGAGCTAAAACTAAACGCAATTTAGAAGATGATATTAAAGAATGGGCAGAGACTTTAGGAGGGAAAGAATTTGCTGAAATGATGGCAAAAGGTCCTTTTACTTATTTTACAGGAGTGGATATGGGACCTCAAGTAACATTATTGGATTATCCTGCTATATTAGCTTATGGTAGACCTGCAGTAGTGGGATTTTATGAAAATATAAAAGAAGGATGGAAAGATATTGCTAATGGAGACTATTTAAAAGCATTGGAGAGGCTTACTCCCAGTGCCTTTACAGGTTTATTACAAGTCTTAGAATGGATAAAAGAAGGAGGAATTACTAAGGGAGGAGCTATTTATTATACTCCTACTGCTGAAGAAATGTTTATAAGAGCATTAAGTTTTATGCCTGCTCGGATAAGAGAGCTTTACAATAAGATGGATTATATTAAATACGTAGAAGAGTTTAGGAAAAGAGCAAAATCAAATTTAGTAAAATTAGGGGTAAGAGCCTTAGAGAGAGGAGATGCTTTAAATCATGTGTATAAAATGGCCGAGCAATACAATGAAGATATAAGGGCTTTAGGAGAAAGATACAACTTAGATGAAGACTTAGTAAGAGGTTTAATATTAAGCGAAATGGAATTATATCGGGCAATAGTAAATAGGAAGAAGCGCAAGGAAGATTATCTTAGAACTCATCCTGTTCCTTTGAGAGAGTTTATTGAAGAATACTTAGATAATGAGGAAGAAGAATAATTTTGAAAAAAAGAAAAATAATATTTTTATTTATAAAAATATATTATATCATTAGCAATATCATTAACATTAGCAATAATATTATATCATTAGCATTAGCATTAGCAATAGCATTAGCAATAACGCATGAACAATATACTCAAAGAATTACATAATAAACGAGTAAGTGCAATATGTTGCACCGAAAAGCAGGGGGTATTCAGATATAGGCTAAGCTAAAAAGTCTTGTTGTAGGCTTAATTAAGGGCAAAAAACGGGCATTTTTAAGGCATATGGCAAAGTTCTTATGGTTTTCCAAATTTGGGGATACATTAGCACTGGCAATGAGGCTGGCAAGGGAAGGTAATGAAGTAGATTTTTATATTGCAACTCCTAAATATAAGCATGTAGGGGATGGTCTTATAAACAAAATAACAGATTGGAGAAAAGCTTTAGAGCCAGACAAAATTATAGTCTTTGATATGGTTGGATACGGAGCTTTAGCGGACAGACTTAAAAATGCAGGATACAAAGTTTTTGGAGGAGGATTGGTTCATGATAAATTAGAATTAGATAGGGTTTATGGTTCTTCGATTATGAAGATTGCAGGTATAAAAATACCTCCTACTACTGCTTTTCAGGATTTTGACTCTGCGATAAAATTTGTGCAATATTCTAATAAAAGATATGTCTTTAAGCCTTCTAATAATATGTCTACAGCCTTAACTTATGTGAGTTCAAATGCTCAGGATATGGTTCATTTCCTTAAAGGTCTTAAAAAACAAATGCATAAAATAGTTGAGTTTGAGCTTCAAGAATATATAGAAGGAGTGGAAGTTTCTTGTGAAGGACTATGGGTAGGAGATTGGGTAGATGGGTGGTGCAATATAACTTTTGAAAGAAAAAGAAAAGGAGATAATAATACAGGAGTCAACACAGGCTGTTCCCTGGATGTAGTAAAAGTTCTCCCTCAACAAAGAGAAACTCCTCATTTTAAGAAAACATTAGAAAAATTAACTCCATTTTTTAAAAATACAAATTATTTAGGAGTAATAGATATAAATTGTATAGTATTTAATGGAACTCCTTTTGGATTGGAATTTACTTGTTTTGATGAAAAAACAGAAGTTTTAACTAAAAATGGTTGGAAATATATTAAAGATGTGGATTTAGGTGAAGAAGTTATGACACTTAATCCACAAACTGATTATTTAGAATATCAAAAAGTCATAGGAACTATTAAAAAATATTTTAAAGGAGAGTTAATACATTTTACTTCAGGTTTAACTAAAAAGAGAACTCCTAATAAAGATATATTAGTGACTCCTGACCATAATATGTGGGTAAGACCTCCTCAACAAAAAAGATTTAAATTTTTACGCGCGGACCAATTAAATAAACATGGATATGAAATTAAGATTACAGGAAAATGGACTGGGCAAAAAAGAGAATTCTTTGAAATTCCAGAGTATATTGAAAAACATTATTTGGGAAGATATAAAAAAACTTTAGAAATTAAACATAAAGCAATATTAATTAAAATGGAAGATTGGCTTAAATTTTTAGGTATTTACTTAGCAGAAGGTTCTTTAGCACACAAAAAATATATTGTTTCAATTTCACAATATTCTAAAAAAGACCAAATAAGAGAAATACTTAAGAATTTACCTTTTAAGTTCTCAGAAACTAAACATGGTTTTCAAATTAGTTCAATACAATTAGCTAAGATTTTAAATTTTGGAACTGCTTCAGAAAAATATGTTCCTTCTTATGTTAAAGAACTTCCACCTTCACAAATAAAAGTTTTTTTGGATGCTTATTTTTTAGGAGACGGATGTGTTCATAAAAAACAAAGACTTTATTTTACTACTTCCAAAAGGTTAGCAGATGATTTACAAGAATTATGTTTAAAATGTGGAATTTCTGCTCATATCAAAATAAGAAAATCAAAAAATACTTCTTTAACTATAAAGGGAAAAACTTATCAAAGGAAACATGATTTATATATAGTTGCAGAAAGAAAAAAACAAATAGGTAATTGGATACAAGGAAGAGATATTAAAAAAGTTCCTTATGAAGGAAAAGTTTATTGTTTAGAAGTTCCTAATCATTTACTCCTTACAAGAAGAAATGGATTTCCAGCAATTGTAGGAAATTGCCGTTTTGGTTTAAATGCTATCTATACTATGTTAGAGCTTGTTAACGAAGATTTGGGTAAAATCATTTCTGATGCTTGTTTAGGAGTATTAAAGGAAGTTAAGACCAATAAAGACCTCTTCTCTGCTTCTGTAAGGACTTTCCTACCAGAAAAGCCTTATATTCCGCATAGATTAATTCAAAACATAGAAAACTATAAGCATGTTCATTTACTTGATTGTATGCTTGATGAGGAAGGAAATTTAGTTTGTGCAGATACAGATTTCCAACCTGCCATAATTACTTCCACAGGAATAACTATCCAGCAAGCAAGCGAAAGAGTATACCATTTATTAGAGAAAAAATTGCAAAGGTTTGGAATATTAGATTTAGAGTTCAGGAATGATTGCGGAAAAGAAGCAGAAAAATTTTATCAGATTTTACAAAACCAGCATCTTATTTAGTTTTTTAATATCCTTTGTAGTGCAAGGGCTTGCACTAAAAATTACAGAAATAACTGCTCGCCGAGTAAGAGAACCACAGAAAATTTATATACTTCCTTTTTATGGAAATGGAATAGTAGTTTATGAAAAACAATTGAAAGAAGCTAATGTTTCTATTGAAGAAGTAGAAAATTGTATTAAAACTGGAACAATTACTTTTAACTATGGGGAGAAGGAAATTTGGACCTTTAAAAATGATAATCTGAAAATAGATGTAGAAATAAATAGAAAAGATGTAGATGGAAACATCTGGGAACATTGGGCAGGAGTAGTTGTGAAAATTTTTAAAAGAAAAATTGGAAATTGAGCGTATATATATAAGCGGAGGTGATAAAGATGAAAAAATTTTTAATTAGCTTAATACTTATTTTGATTTTTCTTTTTGCCATGAGCAAAATAAGTAAAAGTTTTTCTTACTACAAATTGTGCTGTTATCAAAATCTTTTCGGTAATTTAGAATGTTGCTATATTGAAGATTGGAAAATTTGTGCAAGAGGTGTGTGCTATTAATTTTTTTCTTGACAAATTTTTGAAATATGCTATAATTGTGTATGTGGAGGTTAAGGATGAGACCAATATGTCCATCATGTCAAAGTAAAGATATTCTTTATATGAAACGTAAAAACGCCTTTTGGTGTAGAAGATGTGGTTACGAATGGAGGAAAAGAAATGTTCCCAAGAGAAAGATTAGGTAAACCTAAAACAGATGCCGAAAGAAGAAAAACTCACGAAAGAAAATACGGAAAGGGAAGCAAATTACCACCAAGAGGAACAGGGTTGAGAAGAATGTGGGGAATGTTTTAGAATAAAAAAAGATTTATTTTTAGATTTAGCAGAAGAAATAAAAAATGATTAACGATGAACCAAAATATGGAAACTCAATACAAAACTAAAGACATATATGAAGCATCGTATCTTTTAACCTGCGGTGCAAAACTCTCCAATTTAGAGCCCACGCCTTATGATTATTTTCTATTTGTTTTAAAAGGAGATAATCTCGATGCTTTAGTAGAAAAATACTGGACAAGACAATCTCAAATAGATGCATATTCACTTTTCCAAAATTTTCAATATCTACGAGATTTAATTAAAAGAAAGGAGATGAAATGAAAGCATTACAAAAAAAAGATGAAAAATATATTCATTTAGTAGAAGAAATTAAAAACATAATAGTGGAAAATATTACATTGATGAGAGAAAAAGTTATAGAAATGAAGTGGAAAATAGGGGATGCTATTTATGAATATACTCAAGGCGGTGAGCTTTCTGCAGAAGATTTAATGGCTTTAGAAGAAGATGTGCATATCAAAGAAAGAGAGCTACAATATTGTTATGCTTTCAGAAAGAAATTTCCTAAATTAAATCTTTTATGGGAACAACTACCTGAAGGAAAAAATATTTCTTGGTCTAAACTTATTCATAATTATATAGATTTTTCTATCCCTAAACCTTTTTCTCCTATTATTGAGAAGATAGACGAATGGGGAATAACTGATTGGTGGAAAAATCAGCAAAATTTGAAAGTTTTAAAAATAACTTCTCCTGATAAAAAGCTTTCTTTAGTTGTGCGTCTCTATAAAGCTCCTAAAGTATTAGATGTAAAATCTCAAAAGTTAAGAGATATGCTTGTGGAAGTTGTGGAATATTACATTCAATTAAAGAAATATAACCGAGAGGAATTAGACAATTCTTTTTGGGGAAGAAACTTTAAAACAGCAAAACATATTTTAGATTTAGCTAAATATGACGTAAATAAGGCAAAGAAAGCTATTTCTTGGTGCAATCAAGAATTTAAAGATAGATGGACTTTAGAGACAGTCGTTAAAAAATGGGCAGATTGCTTTAAACAAATATCTCCATTAGACAAATACAAAAAATAAAAAGGAGAAAAGATGGAAAAAGAATTTGAAAAAATGAAGGAATTACTTAAAGATTTAAAAGAAAAACGAATTACAAAGGAAGAATTTGACAAAAAATGTGCTTTTTGGACTGTAAATATTTTAGATAGTTTTAAATATCAAAAAGTTCCCCAAAAGCCATTAATATTGCAAGAATATGAAGGATTGGATAATTCTGAAAAAGTGAGAATAAATTGGGGAAGTTTTTTAGCTGAAAATCCTGAAGTAGATAGATTTTATGAAAAGCAAGCACAAATTTTTTGGAATACGACAGCTCAATTAGAGTGGCTTGTTTGGTGTTTGCAATTTGTGGAAGATGAGGACAAGATAAAAATTAAGAATAAAATAAAAGAAATTTTGGAAGCAGAAAAGAAGGATGAGAATAGATTAAAGAAATTTGATTTTTTGAGAGGAAAATATAAAAATATAATCTGAAGTTAAAAAACTTATAAAGGAGGTATAAGATGAATAAAGTGCTTACTGCACCAAGCCCAAGTAAGTATAAAATCAAATTAAAAGTTAAACAGAACAGATGGGAAATGTCTAAAGAAGATGAGAATGGGATGAATTCCTCACAAAAGAAATGTTTAGGAAAACAAAAAAGCAAGTAAAAAGAAAAAGGAGGTGAGCAATGCCCATAATAAACATTTCTAATTTTTTACGTGTTGGAGATGTGAAAGAAAATGAAGTCTTGCTGATTACGACTGCTCCTGAAGAAAAAGATTTTGATTTTTCTCCTGCAAAAGATGGCTCTGGATTGAAAAGAGTAGTGCAAGGAAGAGTTAGGCTTTCAGATGGGACAGAAAAGGTTCTTACATATAACAAAACTTCCTTAAAAGCGTTGATTGATGCTTGGGGAAATAATACGGATAATTGGATAGGCAAAAAAATAAGAGTTAAATTTGTAGAGCAAATAACTTTTGGAAAATTGAAGAAAATACTTATACTTTTACCAGAAGAATAGACCTTATTAAAGAGGTGAATTATGGATAAAATTGATGAAGTTTTAATGATTGACTTTTTTAAAAAGCAGATTTTTGTAATAAATCCTGCTTCTCCACTTGTAAAATACCTTCAAGGACTTAAAATATTAAATAACGGATTAATTTTATTAATCAATCCACAGGATATAAAAATAATTGAAACTGAAAACGGAATAGAAATAAAAGTTCAAACTATAGAAGGAAAAATATCATACAAAATCACTACCTATGAAAAACTATAAAATCTGGACTATGTTTATAAATATTAAAGGACTTGAAAAGAGACATAAAGAGCATTTAGGTTGGGTAGTAAAAAATCATCTTCTAAGACATATTAGATATAAAAAGGGCTATCTTGCGTTAGCAGTTATTTATGCAACAAATAAAAAAACTTTGGTAAAAATAATAGATAAAATATAAATGAAAAGAACTCCTTATCAAATTGGTTATTATTACGAAAGAAAAGCAATGAATTTTCTTAAAAAATTAGGTTATGGATGTATTTCTTCAAGAGGTTCTCATGGGATTGTAGACATAATTGCGTGGAAGAAAAAGAATTTAGATTTCTGTTCCTATGAACTTCCTTTATTTTTGTTTATTCAAAACAAATCAGGAACTTCCAAAATAAAGAAAAAAGAAATTGAAAAAATAAGAAAATTTAGAGAAGAACTTCCTTCAATTGCACAATTAGAAATTTGGTTTTGGAAAAAATATCAAAAAGAACCATATAGAACAAAAATTGAAGATGCCGATTATAAAGCCTAAAGTCCCAATTACAAAACTTAAGGGTAAACTTAGAGAAGTGATGTTAGTTTTAGTTAGACAATTTGCTGAAGCTTTAAGAGAAAAAAGTCCTGAGTTTAGAAAATTAGGTGGAGATGAGGCTGAAGAAATAATTATAAAATTAATCGATGAAGGACTTTTACAAATAATTCATGATGAGGAAAAAGGAAAATTTTATCTTAAGGCATATAATAAAGAAACTGATGAATACGAATATATATAAATAAAGGAGGATGAATATGAAAGATAATTCTATCTTTAATCCCATTGAGGAATATATCCATAAACTTAGTGATGAAATAGAAATTCCCACTGCTTTCTATCCTTCAAATGCTTCTTGTATTGTAAATGGAAAAGTTATTGGAGGATGGTCTGCTTGTTTACGAAAACAATACTATCAATGGAAAGGAATTAAGCCAACAAACAAATTAGTCTATCGTTCTTGGTTGGCAATTAGATTAGGGGAAGCATATGAAGAAGCATTTTTGGAAGCCTATGAAAAAGCAGGATTATTAAAACATAAGCAATTTCCTTTTTTTGTAGAAATTATGGGAATACCTATCGCGGGGAGAGTAGATGGGATAACTAAAGATAAAGAAATAATAGAGTGCAAAAGTGCTTACGGGGAAGCATTTTACTCTTCAGTAGCAAATGAGCCCAAAATAGAAAATCTTCCACAAATATTAGTCTATATGGCAGTATTAGGACTTAATACAGCAATTGTTCCCTATGGTTCAAGAGATAATACAGCAAGAAGGAGCGGATTTAGGATAACAAAAAAAGAGATAGAAGAAAAGGGAATATATTTTGTAAAAATCATCTGGCGCTGGAAGATATTGCAAATGTGCTTAGAAACAAATATACTTCCACCAAGAGATTTTAATCTTTTTGAAGATTATCAATGCTCATATTGCGAGTATTTTTTAGAAGGCGAAGATAAAAGAGGTTGTTATTCCCAAAAGGAAATAGATGAGTATTTTGAGATGAAAAAGAAAAAAAAGTCTTGACAATATTTTCGACTTGGTATATAATTTAAATTATGAATAAAAAAGATAAATTTGGATATTGGTTTTCGGGATTGGTAGATGGAGAAGGATGTTTTAATATCGCTATTCGTAAAGTTCCTCATTCAAATTTCGCTTTACAAATTCATCCCCGATTTATTATTACTTTAAATGAAAAAGAGTATCCCACATTGCTATATATTCAAAAAAATCTCAAAAACTTCTTTGGAATTAAGATAAGAAAACCAATTATTAATATTTATAAAAAGAAAAAAGAAAATAAAATTTCTAAAAGAGCGATTTTACAATGCGAGACAACAGCATGTAGACAATTAATAGATTTTTTTAAAAAATACTCTTTAAAAATAAAAAAGAAAGATTTTGAAATTTGGAGTAAAATTATAAATTATATGAATAAAAGAAAATGGAAACATAGAACGAAAGAAGATTTATTAACAATTGCAAAATTAAATGATAAATTAAATCGGGGAACAAAAAGAACTAAATGGACTTACATAAAAATGAAAAAATACTTAGAGAGTTTTCCTAATGCTGATATAAAAATAGGAAATAGATATACTGATGAATTTCTATTAAATGAGATTAAAAGAGTTTATAATATTGTAAAAAGACCTTTTGGAGCGTGGACATTTGATAAATTTACTCAAAATAAAAGTTCAAGTGTTAAAAGACATTTTGGAACAATGAGAAATGCTTTAGCTCAAGCGCAAATAAAAGAAAAAAGAAAAAAATGATACTTAAAGTTATTGGGATAATCTTAATAATTGATGGGATTTTATCTATTCTTTGGGCATTTGAACCTCGTTTATTTTTTCAAATTGGAAGATTGATTAGAATTTTATTAGGAATTTTTTTACTTTTTTATTGAGTTTTTGCAAAATTGAGCGTATATATATAAGCGGAGAAGATGAAAGATGAAGGAGGTGATGAAAAGATGAAGATTGAATTTCCAAGCCTATCGGAAGACCTTTCCAAAGTTGTTTTACCTGCCAGAGTAGAGCCTAAATATGATGGAGAATTGAACATCTGGGATGGAGAAAAGCTTATCAATCGCTATGGAACAGAAAGATGGCTTCCCCTATGTGAAAACTTGCCTAAAGATATGAAGCTTATTGGAGAGCTGTATTATGGAGATGGAAAATGCAATTTTTATGAGGCTTTACCTCATCTCAAAAATAATTCTCCAAAGCTAAAATACAAAATATTAGGAATTTATGAAGCTAATATTCCTTATATTGAACAATTGTATTTGACAGCTTTTTTACCTAACCGCATAAATGGCATTACTGCTTATTCCTATATTGAGGTTCAAAAATTTGCTGAAATCTGGATAAAAGAAGGCTACGAAGGAGCAGTAATAAAGCCAATTTTAGGGAAAACTTCTTCCACCTGGATAAAATATAAGCCAGATAAAACGATTGATTTGTTGATTTTAGGAGTAAGAAAGAATAAATTTTCTGTTGCGGTAGGAATAGAAGGAAAAGTATTTGGACACTGTTCTTTAAATGGTTTTACAGAAATACAAGAAAAAATTAAAGATATGGAAATTGAAAAAGAAGACCAAGACAATTATTATTTCAAAAATCCTTCTATTATTGTAGAGGTTCAGTATTTAGGAATAATAAAAAATCACGGAATTCACTTGCGACATCCTCGCATAAAACGGTTAAGAGAAGATTTGAAGAAAGAAAATTTGAGCGTATATATTAAATGAAAGGAGGTGGTAAAAATGTATTTAGTATCTAAATGGGATTTAGAAAGTTTGGCGATGGGTATAGTTAAAGTAGAGGAGTTAGCTATACCAGAAAACGAAGCTTTAATCACGTGGTCGGGAGCAGATGTAAAAGCAATATTAGAAAAAGAAGGTATTAAAACTGATTTGAGAGAAATAGTAGAAAAAATCAAAAAGCTGTTGGAAAGGTGTGATTGTGGAGCATGCATAGAGTGTGCTTTTGATGATGTAATTAGGAGGAATGAAAGATGAAAATGATATTTTTTATATTTTTCTTATTTATAATTTTTATACCTATTTGGTGTGAAACTTATTTTATTATTAAAAAGGAGGTGAAAAAATGGAAAGAAATGAAAAGGAAATAGTAGAAATATGCGAAAAATGTAGGTTATATATAGAAAACTTATGTTGGGGAGAGGACGAAAGGTGTCCGAAATATGAAAAGTGGCTTCTTAAGCAAGATATAAAAAGGAGGTGAGAAATGAAAGAAGAAAGGGAAGGAATTTTGATTTCAGAGGAAAGGAAAAATGTAAGGAGCGGAAACTCTGTAGCAACATATACTTGTAGAAGATATGTTTGTGCATACTGCTATGGGAGAGGCTGTGAGAAATGCGATGGGGAAGGAGAGTGGGAAGAGTGGAGTTAATTTTTGGTGCAAGAGCTTGCACTGAGCAAAAATGAACGTATATATAAAAGTGAAAGGAGGTGAGAAAAATGGAAAAATTTACACCAAAAGACCCCATAGATTATGAAAAGGAGGTAGAAGCTATGGAGAAATGGAGACACGAAGAGCAAAATCCTTATGTGAAAGTAGAGGAATTGCGGGAAAAACTCAATGATTGGAGGCTTCGACTGGTAGAAATTGGAGAAAAAATGCTTTCTCATATCTCTGAAATGAGAGAGCAATTAGAGAAACTCCGGGAAATACTGCAAACAAGATTATAGAAAGGAGGTAAAAGATGAAAGTGAAGGATATAATAAAAAAGCCAGAAGGATATACAGGCAAGCTTATAGCTAAGGAATTAGATTTAGAAATTCCTATCCGATACAAAAGGATAACTGCTAAAGATATATTACCTACCATAATATTTAAAGATGAGGAAGGAAAAGAGGTTGAAAGAAAATATATCGGAGAGCCTCGCCATTTAGAGTGGAGGAGGAAAGAAAACGGAGAGCCAGCAGTGGGGAATATTCAAGCATACCAAGTTTTGGACGGCAAAGAAATCCCAGTCAAGCCATTTGAGCGGACGGAAACAATTGAAATAAAAAAGTTTGTGCCGTATGAAATGAAAGAGAATTTTTTGGTGGAAAAAGTCTTTGAGCTGTGGAGCGAAGAAGCAGACATAATTAGATTGGCAAAATATATGATAGAAAAAGATGTTATTGGTTTATGTGTTGTCGTCCCTACAAAATCTTATTACTCTTATTTAGGTATAATAGAGGCCAGAACAATAGAAAATAAAATAGGATTTTTACTTTCCCTTACACAGAAAGAACTTACATTTTCACATCTTACAGAAATAGCACAAGTTGAGAAAACAAAGAAAACAACTCCGCAAATACAGATTTTTGAAATTTTGAAGTGAAAAAGGAGGTAAAAGATGAAAAATATAACAAAATAAAAAACAATGCCAATCTTTTGCTTACAAATTCTTGGAAGTTTTTACAAAATTGAACGTATATATAAAATGGAAGATGATAAAAAAGGAGGTGAGAATATGGAGAACAGAAAGAAGATTGAAAAAGGCTGGGCTGAACACATGAGAGCAAAAGTTTCTGCTTGGGAAATTCCCAGTGAAGCAGAACCAGAACTGTATGAAACGATAGTAGATTGGGATGAAGTAAGAAAAAAAGAATATTGGGACGTAGAAACTCCCAAAGGATATGAAGAGTTATATATAGGAGATAATTTTGGCAGTTTACCTGGAGATATACACTGGGAACCTTCTCTGGAAGCAGAGGACATGGGCATAACTTCTTGTGCGAAACTGATATCAGAAATATATAGGAGAAAGTTGCAAGAAAAGGAAGCGCTCAATTTCTTTAACAAAATGAGTAAAGAAAAATATTCTTCAGTGATATGTGTATATTGGGAGGCGAGTTTTAAATTTGGTCCTACTTGGGGAGTATATATTTTCGGGAAAAAGCAATAGAAAACATATACCATTTTGGAAAATATAAAAAGCAAAAATCCAGCCTCGCAAGTAGGCGTATATATAAAAATGAAAGGAGGTGAAAAAATGATACTATATGCCCGACCCCAAATTGAAAAGTTTCTGAATACAGCTTCCCAACTGGAAAAAGAAGGAAAAACAGAACACATTCAAAGGATGTTTGCTACCATAGATTGGGAGCATTCCTACCAGAAAGCAGTAGAAATTTTCTATGATGTGCTGACAGAAAAATATCTAGAATTAGTGAAATATTTATAGGAAACGAAAAAGAAGAAATCTTGCCAATCCTCGCAAGTAGGCACATAGCCGAAAGCGAGGCTTTTTATTTATAGATATTTTTTTATTTTTTTTGGCATAGTTTTTACAAAATTGAACGTATATATAAAGTGAAAGATGAAAGATAAAAAAGGAGGTGATAAAAGATGTTAGTAGCTCTTCCTCAAGAAGCTCTAAGCAAAATCTACAAGCTCAGAGAAACAACACAAGGAGAAACTAAAATCTCATATCCTCGCGATGTTTTTCGGTATATTTCCGCTTATCTTTCAACCCTTGATATTGTAGAACAGGAAAAAGAGAGGGAGTTTGTCATTGGTTTAGACACACGAAACAAGGTTAAATATATTGATATTGTCAGCGTAGGAAGTTTAAATGCTTCTTTGGTGCATCCGCGGGAAGTTTTTAGGACTGCTATTTTGGTGGGAGTGGCCCAGATAATTTTAGCGCATAATCATCCCTCTGGAGACCCTTACCCTTCTGAGGATGATGTAGAAATCACAAAAAAGCTTGTTGAGGCGGGGAAAATAATAGGAATTGAAGTTATAGATCATGTTATTATAGGAAAAGAAAAATATATATCCTTGAAAGAAAAAGGAATATTATAGCAAAGATTTTTTTTATTTTTTTTGGCATAGGGGGGGCATCCATCGGGGAGATGGGCCGTAATACTATCAGAGCTCTCGCCGAAGAAGGTTAAAATCTCAGATATGAGCTCTCACCGAAGTAAGTCAAAACCTCAAATTTTGGTGCAAGCTCTTGCACTGAAAAAAAAGAGCTTGACAAAAAGGAAGGCATATAGTATAATAATAGGCATGAAGGGCATTAATGCATTATGTTTAGAATGTTCAAGGAGATGTAAGCAAGCCAGTTGGGTTAAGGTGATATATTGTCCTTTTTATGAAGAAAGGGAAAAGAAGAAGAAAGAGCTGATAGTGAAGTGCAAATACTTGCACTGAAGGTAAAGTGTAGGAATTAAAAGAAAAAGATTTTTCTTGACAAAAGAAAAGTTTTGTGGTATATATAGAAGTTGACAGTTAAAAGAGCTTGCCAATTGCAGAAAGCCAGCCAATTGCTTAATATAGTTTACCGATTAAGAAATGAAGAAAAAGAAGGTTTTTCCGATAAGCAATCGTCACAAAGGGAAGTGTTCAATTTGTAATCATCCTAAGAGGGAAGAGATAGAGATGTTATATTTAAGGTGTGTGCCGTTTAGTTATATAAAGAAGCAATATAATGTAGATGAGCTGACGATTATCAAGCATGCGCGGGCGGCGAAGTTAGAGGAGAAGAGGGACAGGAGGCATTGGTATTGGAGGCTTATTGAGCAATTTGATGGGAAAGTTTCGGGGGACATGGCGATGGAGGCGGCGAAGCAATTAGACAGGTTAGAGGGGAAGTTTACGGACATAAATGTTCCTACGACGATACAAGTGAATTATGTTTATGGGGAAAAGATTAGGAAGATAATTGATAAGAGTGGGAAAGCGGAAGGGCTTTTACCAGGAGAAGAGGAATTAAAAAGTTTAGAGCAAAAAGATGTCCAATCAGAATCAAGTTCTAACGGTTGATATTGATTATAATCCTTTACCCACGCAAGAAAGGTTTCACAAATCTCTTGCTAAATATAGACTTTACAGAGGAGCTTTAGGAGCAGGTAAGACAGTAGCGGGATGTTATGAGAGTTTATTTTTAAGTTTGGAGGAACCTAACAACTTAGGGATTATTGCACGGCAGACTTATCAAGAGCTTGAAGATACGACGATGAGGACATTTTTTCAGATTTGTCCTTCCGTATTGATTAGATATTGGAATGCACATTCACGCAGACTTATTTTATATAACAATTCTGAGATTTTATTTAGAAGCTTAGATAATCCAGATAAGTTTAAGAGCTTAGAGATTGGTTTCTTCTACATTGATGAGGCTTCCGAAACAACAGAAGAGATGTTCTGGACATTAGCAGGACGTTTAAGGAAGCCAGGAATAAAAAGGCTCTGTGGAATATTAACTTCTAACCCTGTAAATGTGACGCATTGGCTTTACAAGTTATTTGTAGAAAATAAAAGTGAGGATTTTGAGGAATTTCATGCTTCAACTTATGAGAATAAAGAGAATTTACCTGAAGGATATATTGAAGCATTAGAGAAGAATTATCCTGCTTCTTGGGTAAACAAATATTTAAAAGGAAACTGGGGATTTACTTCTGAAGGTCAACCCGTATTTACAAACTTTAGAGAAGATATCCATGTGCGGGATTTAGTTTATTTAAGAGAAGAGCCTTTATATGTGGGATTAGATTTTGGATTCAGAAAGCCTTGTGCTTTATTTACGCAGATTGATGAGAAAAAGCGTTGGCTTATATTAAAAGAATTGAGTCCAGAAAATATAACTGCTTATGATTTTGCAAAGATGGTTGTAGATTTTATCAATAAGAATTTTCCTTATGTTTCAGATATTTATTTCTATGGAGACCCAGCTTGCGACCAGAAATCTGATAAGAATGAAAGGACTACCAAAGAGATATTTATGCAATATAAAATAAGGGAAAAACCAATTATAATCAGAACAAGGCGTTCTTCTATTGTTTCTCGTATTGAAATTATTCAGAGAAAATTGCAGGGAAATCCTACAGGACCAGAGCTCCTTATTGATAGAAGATGTATAGGTTTGATAGATGCATTAGCAGGAGGTTATCATTATAAAGAAAATACAGATGAACCAGAAAAGGATAACTTTTTTGACCATTATGTTGACGCGTTAGGGTATATAGCAGTGAATTTATTTTCTCATTACAATTTTGATTTATTAAGTCAAGAAGTTAAACCCATAAGAATTGGAAACTGGAGGTATAGATGACAACCTTAAGAGCAAATTTAAAATCTTTACTTGAGCCTGGGATACAGGTAAGATTTCCGAAGTTAAGAAAACAGAAGGTAAGTTTTCCTTCTATTTCTAAAGGCTTTAAACCATTTAAAATTCCTGGAACAAAAATTAAACAAATTAAGATACCTGTTTAGAAATGATTGAATTAACAAGAGAACAAGAAGAGGAAATAAAAACAAAGATTTCATCTCTGTATTATAAGACGATAAATTCTTCTTATTATCAGAATAAGCTTAAACTATGGAAAGAGTGTCATGAATTATGTCTTACTAAAGATACGCCTACTTCTTTTCCCTGGCCAGATGCTTCTAATGTAGATTTAGGAATTATTGAAATGACTGTAGATAATATGAAAGCAAGATTTAAGCTTTCCACTATTGGGGCAAAGCCTATGTTTAATGTTATTCCTACAACTCCCAAAGGAGAAGCATACAAAGATAAAGTGCAAGATTTTATGAACTATGTTTTAGATAACGAAGTAGATATAGATAGAATAATGGATGATATTTGTCAAAAGACTGTTGAATATGGGACTTGTATTACAAAGACTTACTGGACCAAAGAGATAGAAGAAGTTATGCGTTTAGAGCTTATTGAAGGAGCTTTTGTGCCCACGAAAGTGGAGCGTATAAATCAAAGAGTAAAAGTTGAAGTTTTAGCCTTAGAGGATGTAATTGTTCCTGAAGGACTTTACAAGGAAGTAGATGAGCTTCCCTGGATTATGCATAGGATTTGGCTCACAGTTTCCGACTTAAAGAAAAAAGCTCAACTTGGGTTTTATCCTCAAGACAGAGTAGATGATATTATCAGCTTCGTGCAGATACAAAAAGACCAGCAAGCAAAAACTGCAGAAGAAAAGATTGAGAATATTAAACAATTACCTGAAGAAAAAATTGAGATATTAGAAGTTTATATGCGTCATGATATTGATGATGATATGATTGATGAAGAATGTATTTTTTGGTATTGTCCCAAAGCAAACGTTTTACTTAAAGCTCATTTGCTTATAGAAATATTTTATAATAATAAGCGTCCTTTCCATGTTTATAGATATAAAGATACGGGAACTTTCTATGGACGAGGAATACCTGAAATTCTTAAGCCTTATAGAAAAGCAATTAATGATGTGTTTAATTATGGAGTAAATTGTGCTATGCTTCAGATTTTACCTTTTGGTTTTTATCGTTTAGGTTCAAGTTTTAGACCTGAAGAAGTTAAGCTTGCTCCAGGAGTAATGATACCTGTAGATGACCCTAATGATGTGAGAATTACTCAATTTCCTCCTTCTGCGGCTTTGAGTGCAGATATTGTAATGCTTTTAATGAGTTTTATTGAAAGGCAGTCAGGTATTTCCGCTCCGCATATGGGAAAAGAATTCCCTACCAGAAAAACAGCTACAGAAATTAGGACAATAATTACAGAAGGTTCATTAAAACACGAAGATAGAATAGCAAGTTTCCAGGAAGTATTTAGTAAACATTTGAAATTTATCTTTCAGCTCTATAAAGATAATCCCATTTCCGGAAGAACTTTAAGGATTGTAGAAGGAGAAACAGTGCGTTTTGAAGAAGCTCTCACTCCTTTAGAGATGCAACAATTAGACGATTTTGATTTTGTAGTTTTAGGTTCTTTGACTACAGGGAATAAAGCTTTAGAAAGAGAAGATACTTTGGCTTTATATGCTTTAGTGAGTAAACATCCTATTTTACAAGAGTATTACAGTGGGCAATTAGAATTATTAAAAGAAGTATTTAATGCTTTTGGCAAAAGAAACATTAAGAGATTTCTGCCTCCTGAGGAATACGTAGGTTTATTAACGGAAGCAAATATGCGTAAACTTATGGCTTTAATGCTTGGAGGAGAAGAAAGATTGGAAAAGAGAGGTCCAGCTACTCCTCGAGAGGCTTTGAGGAGACCTCCTCAGACAGGTTTACCACCTGAAGTAGAAATGAGAGGTGCAAAGGAGGAATTATGATAAACGATTATATATTAGCACAGATTAAACCAATTATTTCTGACCCTGGATGGGAATATATTAAAAATAGGATAAAGCTTTTGGTAGATTATTATGATAAAAAACTTCACGCTGCTACTAAAGATGAATTTGAATATTTAAAAGGATGCTACAATGTAGCAAAGCATATATTATTTCTTTTTGAAAATCCGACACAATTTGCGGATGATGGAATAAGAAAGATAGGAGGTGAAGAATGAACGGAGAGCCTAAAGAAGAATTGAAACAAGAGCAAATTGCTCAAGCTCCAGAAGTAAAACCAGATGTAGAGCTGGAAAGATTAAAGAATTTATATGAAGAAGAAAAAAGAAAAAGAGAAGAAATGGAAAATGAATTAAAAATTTTAAGAGAGCAAATGCTAAAAAATATGACACAACAAGTGCAAATGCCTTTACAACCAACACTGCAAGGATTAACTTCAACTCCTCAACCTACTGAGGAAGTTGATATTGACCCATATACAAAAGAGCAGTTGGAAAAGTATTGGCAGAAGGTATATCCGAAAGCCAAAGAAGAGTTGATTAGAGAATGGGAGCAGAGATATTTTATTTATCGGGAAAGAGAGAAAGCGATTGAAGAAGCGAAAAGATTATTTCCCGATTTAAACAATCCATCTTCAACATTCTTTAAGAAAGTTGAGGCATTTATGAATGCAAATCCCAAATATTATTATGACCCACATGGAATATTAGATGCTTGCTCAAGAGTTGCTTACGAAATGGGATTAAGTCTTAAACCTCCAGAAAAGCCTCCTGTAGAAGGAAGCACACCTATTGCTACGGAAACTCCTTCAGAATTACCCTTAGAAGCTAAGATTTTAGCTAAAAAATTGGGTATTTCTGAAGAAGAATATAAAAAACGTTTAGAGAGATACCTAAAGCAAGAAGGTGAATATCAAAAGAAAGAACCTACACAGACAGGTAAAATGAGATTATAGGAGGTGAAAAATGGAGAAAATAACTATGTTACAGAAAGAATTATCCAGGTCTTATCCTGACCCTTTAAAAATACCCAAAAAGAATCCTACGCTTGTTTATCGCTGGGTTAGGAATACGCCTGAATCTATAAGCATGGCAGAAGCTAAAGGATATGAGGTTGCCAATTCTGATACAGTCCGAGCAGCAGGTCTTAAACCATCAGCCGATGGTTCTGCTCGGTATGGTGACCTTATCCTAATGGTAGAGCCTGCCTCTCATCATAGTGAGCATCAAAAGATAAAAGAAGAATTAAGAAAAAAGCGTAGGGAAGCGATGAGACATGGGGTAAGAAGGGAAAGAGGGATGAGAGTTCCTGGAACTTCTGTGACGGAAACTATCAAAGAAGAATAAGGAGGTGAATTAAGATGGCAACTGTTGCTGTGAAGGCTGGTTATCCTACTCTTCCAGGACAGATTGCATACTTTCCTGAAGCTGCAGGTCAGAGCTTTAAGAAAGGACAATTTGTTTATTTGGATAATAATGGAAAATTAACTGCTTGTTCTTCTGACCCCGCAGGAATAGCAGGGATGGCTATGCAAGATGCTTCTGGAACAGAGAATACTGCTATTGCAATTACAATAGCAAAAGAAGGACAGCAATTTACTCTTCACGTAACAAATGCAGGGACTGCTACAACTACTTCTTATTCTCAAGTTGGTAAATCCTATGGTCTATATGTAGCAAACAATATTTGCTACTGTGATGTAGGAGATACAACCAATAAGAGATTAAGAGTAGTTGACCTTGCTCCTGAAGATAATGTTGGAGATACAAACGGAAGAGTAATTGTAGAAGTTCTTGATGACTATGCTCAATTGAGCGGAGGAACATCATAAAAATAAGCTTGGTGCAACTCCTTGCACTGAATTTTCACGTGAAAGTTTAGTTTATAGTGCAAGGGGTTGCACTGAATTAAATAAAAATTTGGCGTAATGGAAGCTCGCCCCTTCCACGAATTAAAAATATTAGCAAATGGCTAAAAGTAATAACCTAAAATTTTAAAAAAGAAAGGAGGGATTACCGATGCCTTTGCTAAGAGCTAATGCTGATGACCTATTACACGTAGGGTTGGATTGAGCAATCAGTCCCCTAAGTGATAGTGAAATGTCCGCAAAAAGATGTCATTAATCACTGTCACTTAGGAAAAGAGCGTGAATTCGGTGGAAGCCTAAAAGTAAGTGTTGAACTTACTCATGGTGACACCGAGCCAAGCCGAGAAAATTTTCTCGGAAGGTGTAACGACTATGCGCGCTCCCCGAAAGGGATGATATAGTCTGGTCTGCATAGAAATATGCAGTTAACACAACGGAAGTGCTCTTTCAAAAGTATCGGGAAATCCAGCCTGTATATGCCAAAATCTTTGATATTCGCACTTCTGACCGTAAGTATGAAAAAATTACTGGGTTTTCTGGTTTTGGAAGCTTAGTTCTTAAAGAAGAAGGAACTCCTATAAGCTATGAAGACCCAGTGCAGGGATATGATACAACCTTCACCCACCTTACTTATGGTTTGGGTGCAAGGATAACTATGGAAATGACTCAAGATGATTTATACAATGTCATTTCCAGACTTCCTGCTGCACTTGCGGATGCAGTAGTGCGATTCAAAGATACAATGGCTGCTGAGATATTTAACAATGGATTTTCTTCCACAGGTACACCTTTCATGAGTGGAGGAGATGGCCAGTATCTTTTTGATACAGACCATCCGTTAACAAAAGTTAGCGGCAAAGGAGCTTTTCTATGCAATTAACAAAAGAAGAAAAAGGATATATTGCGGGTATGATTGACGGCGAAGGAAACTTATCCATTAAACTTGGTAAAAAAGGATATGTTCCCAGAATTTGCATAACTAATACTAATGAGGAAGTTTTACGATATATCCAAGGATTAATTGGCGGAAATATCTATAAAACTTCTTCAAAAAGAGAAGATTGGAAACCACAAATTCGCTTAGAAATAACTTATGAAAAATGCCGTCAATTATTACCTCAAATTTCTTCTTTGTTAATTGTAAAGAGAGAGCAAGCTAAAATACTCCAAAAATTTTTAGATATAACTAAAAAAGATGCTAAAAATCAACTAAGAGGACTAAATAATCATCTCTGGGTTAAAAATGAGCGACAACTTGAGCAAAAAAGAACTTTGTATTTAGCTATAAAAGCTCTCAATAAGAAAGGCTCTTTTGAAAAACAGGGTAAATTCGGGGAAAGCCTAAAGCGTAATGCCATGGTAACCCCGAGCCAAGCCTTATCGCAAGATAAGGAAGGTGTAGAGACTATAGACCCTGCCCGAAAGGGATGATATAGTCCAGACCACAACAGCGAAAGCTGGCTAAGGAAACTTAGTGTGGTAGGTAGCAGGTGGAGGCACGTATCAAAATGAGCTTACCACACCTGCAGATTTGAGTGTTTCTTCTCTTGAAGAAGCACTCTATACAATGAGACTTACTCCTGGAGATAAAGGTGAGCTCTTAGATATTAATCCTCGCTACTTGCTTGTTCCTCCACAACTTGAAAGGACAGCCTGGGAGTTAATCCGCAGTGCTGGAAGACCTGATACAGCTAACAGAGCAGATAACTGGTTAGCTACACAGAATTTACAGATAATCGTTTGGAACAGACTTGATGACCCGGATGCTTGGTTCTTACTTACTGAAAAAGATTATCATAATTTGATTTTCTACAACAGAATTGAGCTTGAAACTGACTCAGATAGAGATTTCAACACCAAAGATTATCTGTATTCTGTGATAACCAGATTCTCTGTTGGTTGGGCAGATTGGAGAGGGGTAGAAATGCCCATATCCCGTAAATTCGGTGAAAGTCTCTCTGAGACAACACCGAGCCAAGCCAGAGTTAATCTGGAAGGTGTAGAGACTATACACGGGACACGGTTAATCCGTGAAGATATAGTCCGAACTGCAGGGCGACCTGCAGAGATAGGTAGAAATACCTATCCGCTTGCTAACTAATTAGCAAGTCATAAAGCAACAGATTGATTTGGTTCTCCAGGAGCCTAAGGAGGTTAAGTTGCCTATTCTTTGTAGCAATATTCATTCTCAGAAAATTCTTGATGAAAGAGAGGCAAGTTATCTTGCTGGGATAATTGATGGCGAAGGCTGGATTGGAGTTAAGAAAATGAAAGCGCATACACGCTGTGGATTTAAACTCCAGGCGTGTATGCAAATTTCTAATTCCAATCTTGAATTTTTGCTTTGGTTAAGAGAAAAACTACAAAATGGATATATTTGCTATACAAAAGAGAAAAGAAAAAATCGTAAGCAAGTATATCGTTTAAGTTTTTCTCCTAACCAAGTTCGTCATCTGTTACCTCAAGTATTGCCTTATCTTTTCATCAAGAAACCGCAAGCAGAATTAATTTTAGAACTTCTGAAATACCTAAAAAGGGGTATTAACAGAAGATTCTGTTTTGCGAGTAATGAGAATGAATTTAATAGAATGCTACAAATAAGGCAACAAATACTTTCCTTAAATACTCGTGGTAATAAAATTGGGAATGAGGGGCGTGTCCCAGAAGTCTAAGTTCTTTTTGGGATTTCTACTTAGGTATTGAAAAAGAAATCCCAGGGAGGGAACGCCCCCTCCCTAAGAAAGGAGGTATCTATGGCTATTACCCATTTTGGTAGAGATAATTCTACTGCTGCACATCAAAATGATATGAATGTAAAACAGGGTGGGATAGCGGCTTGTGCAGAAGCAGAAGCAAACAAACCTGGTCTTCTGAGATTAGATGCTGTTAATGATGCAGGAACGATTACGAGCTATTACTTATGGGTTGATTCTAATGGAAAATTAAGAATTTACAATGCTATTCCTACAGACCAAGATAGTGATGGAACAGTAGTAGGAACACAATCATAAATAGATGTTTGAAAATCTTTATAATAATTATGAACAGCATTTAGGATTTACTGACTTTAGAGAGAAAGTAATTCTTGATATTGGAGCAGATGTAGGAACAACTGCTGAATACTTTTTCTCTAAAGGAGCAAAAAAGGTTTATGCTGTAGATATAAAGTTCCCTAAATCTGTAAAAGAGCATTTAAAGAAGTTCTTTACCAAAGAAGTAGAGCTAATTGAATTAGAAATTCGTGGTGCAGATGATTTTACTTGGCTTTTAGCTACTTTTGGAGAGAAAGTAGACATTGTAAAGATTGATATTGAAGGACGAGAAATACATTTAGCTTATGTTCCCAGTGAGATATTTAGAATTGTTTCAGAATATATTATTGAATGTCATTCGCTAAATATTAAAAAACTGCTAATTGAAAAACTGGAAAAGAATGGGTATAAGCATGAAGTTATAAAAGAAGCTATTTTTGCCAAAGCATAAGGAGGTGATGGTATATATGCCAGATAGGAAAGTCATTAAATTGGCTGTGCCGTCTGGCATAGGTTGAGGAGACTTTATCTGGATTTGGATTAAGCTTTCTACTATTCATGATATTCAATGGGAAGTTTATATTCCTGATGAATATCCTCGTCGAACAAAAGAATTTTGTGATTTACTGCCTAACTGTGTAGCTAAGTATGGAAAACATACCTATCAAGATATTTTATTCCAGCAAAGAAGATATTATCCATTAAGAACCTGGCAAAATTATTTAGATGCTTTTGGAGAGGATATAATCTACATTGAAGCTAATAAGCATTTAGAGAAAGGCTTACCTCTTAAAGATTGGCTTCCTGATTTAGAACCCAACTATCATTTTAAAATAAATCTTAATGAACCTCAAATAAATATCAAATTTAATAAACCTACTTTTGGGTTTCATACGGCAAGTATACAAGGAATCCGTAATTGGAATGCTTGGATGCCTGAAAGATGGGTTGAATTTTTACAGCTTGTACATAAAGAATTCCCCGACTTTGAGTTTGTAGCTTTAGGAGGGATTTGGGATATAGATACAATTCAAGAAATCAAAGGTTTATTACCTGAAACTTTTCCGCTCATTGATTTAGTAGGAAAGACAAATATTTCTGATTGTATTAGGATTTTAGATACTTTGGATTACTATATAGGTTTTTCTTCAGGATTAAATTGCATAAGAAATGTCTTAAATAAACCTTGTGCGGTTATGTGGCCCAAACATCAGAAAGCTTTAATGTATTCTCATCCTGACCCTGAAACTATAGAAAGAAGAGATTATATTGCTTTTATTTATGATGAACCAGAAAGAGTATTTAATAGAATTAAATCAAAATTAAGAGAAGTTCTATATTTAAAAATTCCTAACGGAGTGATGGTATAATGGGTATAGAAGATATTAAAGAAACTGTGGCAAAGTATAGATGTGATAGATGTTATAAAGCACGGTTAGTAGAGGAACTTATTGAAGACCCAGCTACTCCAGGGTTATTAGTTTGTCCTGAATGTGCAGACAAGTTAGGATTTGAGGAGATGAAAGCAGAATCTCCCAAAGTGTCAAAACACTATTTTAAAACTTAAGGAGGTGAATAATGGAAAAAGTTCAGTATTTAAGAGCTACTACCAGTCAGAATTTAGCGAGTGCAGCGTTAAGTTATACTACATCTTTTGGTTGTAATTTTAGGCTCTGTCAAGTTTTATTAAAAGCAAGCACTAACATTACGGAGACTATTACTGTAGTTTTTGATAGTAAGGAAGGTTCAAATTATGATGTAGTTTTAGACTCTACTTCTTTAACTGCAGCACAGAACTATGTTTTTAGACCTACAGGACAATGTATTTTTATGGATGGGGATGAAGTAAAGGTTACTTGCACAAATGCAAATCTTACAGGAACAGTTTATGTAACGATAATTGCTGAGCCTTTTGGTAAACAACCATAAAGTTTAAGGAGGAAAAATGGCAAAATTAGATATTTCTAAAGATGTTAAGAAAAATAAAATAAATATTTATGAAATAGAAGCAAAAAAAAAGAAAGGAGGTGAAAAATGGGAAGAACTCGTAGTGAAGGAGCAAGGGGATATGTAGATTCTCGCAGACCTCCTCGCTTATCGGAAGCAGAGCGAGAAAGAAGGGCAAAAAGAGCTCGAGAGGTTTTAGTTCCTGCGGCAGAGCGTTGGGTAGGAAAGGTAGGTTTTGAAGAAGCAGAAGCAGCTTTAGAGAGACATAAAGACCATATTACTGACCCTAAGAGATTAGCAGGTTGGTTGAGATGGTCTCCTATAGCAGTAAAGATGCGTGGGTCTCCTGCAGAAAAAAGAAAAAGAAGGAGGAAAGAATAATGATAAGGAAAACAGCGCAAGGATATGTAGTATATAGCGAAAAAGGAAAGCGCTTATCCAGACCTTACAAAACAAAAGCTGAAGCGGTTCGCAGATTGAGACAGATAGAATACTTTAAACATAAGAAAAAATAATCATAGTGCAAGAGGTTGCGCTATGGAAGATAATTTATTGATTAAGCACTGTCCGAAGTGTAAGTCGGAGAATATTAAAATTTATTGGGAGAGACAACCTTTAGAGAGGTATTTAGCTTGTGCAGATTGTGGATTTAAGGCAAAATATCCTGTGACTATAACTGAAATAAAAAATTGGGGGACGCAATGGCTGGAGTAGGGATACCTTTAGATTTATGGGAATATTTAAGAGGTGGGATAGCTTATGTAGAAAGCTCTGGTGGAAAAGTTCCCTATTCTTATGTTCATCCAGGAGGAGTGGCTTATGGACCTTTAGGATTAACTGCAAAAGCTTTTGAGGATGTGCAAAGGATATTTCCTGAATATAAAAGATACAAATGGGAAGATATAATCAGAAATCCAAACTTATATGAAGATGTAGCTAAAAAATATGCAGATATAATTTCTCGTTTATATTTGCATTTAAGTTATACATTACCTCGTGAAGAGATAATGAAGATTTTAGGAGAGGCTTGGCGTGGACCAATAGCTTACAAAAAAGGAACATTAACTCCTCTTCCGCAAAGAACGAGGAGTTTAGAAGAATATATTAGAAAATACAGGAGAAGATAAAATGACTTCTCAGGAAATTATCGCTCAAGTAAAAGCAAATTTAAATAGAGAAGATGCTACAACTTCTTTAGTTCTCCAATGGCTTAATAATAGACAAAAACAGATATGCAATATAGATAATTTCTCCTTTATGGAAGCAACTGCTTCGGCTTCTACAGTTGCAAATCAGCAAAGTTATACCTTACCTTCTGACTATAAAGATGAATTGCATATCTGGTTAGAGAGCGAAAATATAAAATATTATTTAGTTAAATGGGTAGGCTCAGAAGCAGAGCGCTCTTATACTCAAACAGATAAAACAGGCAGACCTACAAACTATTGGATATGGGATAATGCTTATTGGCTTTATCCTATCCCTGATGGGGTATATACTTTAAAACTCAAATATTACGAATATTTACCAGATTTAACTGATACTGCAGTTGAAGAAAATGACCTTTGTAAATATTGGGCAGATTTGCTTATATACGGAGCAACTGCAGAAGGATTTCATTACTTTCAACAACCAGATAAGACAGCTGAATGGGAGCAAAAATATAATAATGAGTTAGTAAAGCTTATGCGTAGAGAAGGAAAGAAAAGATATACATTTTACAGTCCTCGCTTGAGGTTAAGGATAAAATAGGAGTATATTGCTATGGACCCAATTAGAAACTTTGCTTTTGGAACTTTAGTATCTGGTATTTCCAATACTGATACAACTTTAATAATTTCTGATAGTGATGCAAGTAAATTTCCTAATCCCAATACCGATGGTGCTTTCAATGTTGTAGTTTTTAATTCTACAGATTATTCTAATCCTGCTCAAGACCCAGATGTAGAGATAGTCAGAGTAACTGCTTCGTCAAGTTCAGGTGGAAATACGACTTACACGATTACAAGAGCACAAGAAGGGACTACTGCTAAAAATCATAATACTTCAGGGAAGACATATAGAATAATTCTTGCTCCTACAAAGAAGACGATAGATGATATAAAAACTTATGTAGATAAAAAGACTTATATCAAAGATGCTGATGCCGATACTTCTTTAGATGTAGAGGAAACCTCTGACGCCGATACCATCGTCGGTAAAGTTAGTGGGGTTGAGTGTTTAAGGTTTCATAGTAATGGGATTTTAGATTTAGCAAAGCAAAGTGCAGTCAGTGTAACTTCTACTGCAATTCAAACAATCCCTTCAGGAACTTGGACTAAAAAAGTTTATAATTCAGAAATAAGAGATATACAAAACGAATTTGATAGTTCAATCAATTATAGATGGACTGCTACTAAACCAGGAGTATATTTATTTTACGCATTTCAAAGAATAAGTTGTAATGATGGGAATACTCTAATGATAAGATTGAATAAAAATGGATATGCAGTAGGATATGCTTGGACAACAGCAGGTGCAACATCAACAGAAAATACAGTTCAATTGCTGGTTTCTCCAACAGTTTCAGCAGGAGATTACTTTGAAGTAGAAGTATATCAGAATTCAGGCTCAAACCAGAATGCTTATGAAACTGAAGTCAATTGCAGATTTATAATCGTAAAAATAGCTTAACAGGAGGTAAAAATGGGACAATATATCATTAATCTCACCGAAAAAGAAGAGAAAGGCTTTGCTTACAGATATGATTTCTATCCAGGAGTGGATTGAGAATGATTAATAGAAAACATACAGAAGAAACAAAAAGAAAAATAAGTTTAAGCCATTTAGGAAGTAAAAATCAATTTGAAAGGAGGTTCAGTTATGCAAGAAATTATTAAGGATGGGATAAAAAAGTATCAAATAATATTAGAGATTACTGAAGAAGAAAAGAAAGCACTTGAAACAGATATGATTAGTATTGATGAATGGTGTTCAAATGCTCTATCAAATAAAATTCGTCAGATTATAGACCAAATTGTAGAACAATCAGGAGAAGGTTCAAAGTTTACTCCACCTGAAAAGAAGATTCAGATTATTAGAAAACTAATTGCTGAAAATTCTCCATTGTTAAAATCTGCAATAGAAAAACAAAGAGAATTTGAAAAGAAATTAGAGAAAGGGAGCATCTAAAATGTATGGTAGTTTTTCGTATGGAAGCACAAGTTACGGTGGAGAAGTAGGAAGAGTTGAAAAATTTATATTATTCACAGAGAGTTTATTTCTTTCTGAGCCATCTTTTATTAAAGATATAACCAAAATTTTTTCTGAATCTATTGCTTTAACTGAAACAATTCAAAAAGCAGTAAGTATAACCGTTTTAGATTCTATTATTCTAACAGAAGCTATACAAAAGCAAATAAGCAGAACTTTTCTTGACTTAATTAATCTTATTGAAATCTATTCAAGGACAGCAACGCTAAACAGAACTTATACAGATACTTTATATTTAACTGAAATAGCGCAAAAAGAAATTAGTATAAGTATTTTAGATTTCTTGATTTTAACTGATATTATCCAAAAACAAACTGAAAGAACTTTTGCAGATTCTATAACTTTACAAGATTTTATTACAAAAAATATTGGAAGAACTTGGACAGAAACTTATCAGTTAACTGAATTTTTAGGAAAGCAATTAGGCAAAACTTTTATTGAAATCCTAATTTTAGCAGATATCTATAAATACTGGAGAAGTATTAAGCCAAACGAAGGAGTTTGGTCAAGAGTATCACCTTTAAGCACAACTTGGACAAAAGCATTACCACAAAATATGATGTGGGTAAAAACAACACCACAGAATACAACTTGGATTAAAGAAGAACCAGGAGGTGAAATATGGACGGAAACGTCACCATAGATAAGATAACTATAAATGAAGGAATTATTTTAGAGTTAAAACAAAAAGGAAAAAGAAAAGAACATAGAATGGTTTGTGATAAAGAAGAGCGTGATTTAATAACTGGTAAAGTTAAAAGAAAGGAGGAATAATGGATTTAAAACTAAAAGGGATTATTCATCTTGTAGCCAAAGATTCAAATGGAGAAATATTTGATGAAAGATTAATTTCTAATACTATTACTTCTGTAGGTAAGGCTGAACTTGCGGGATTGATGGTTGCAGATGTAGGTGGAACTGGATGGGACTACATTGCTATTGGAACAGGAACACCGACTTCTACTGCTTTAGGTGCGGAGATAACCAGTGGTGGTGGTGAAAGACGAGGTGGTGCAAATGTTACAGGAACAAGAATAACTACAAATACTACAAACGATACAGCGCAGTGGACTACAACTTTTACTTTTACTTCATCTTTTGCTGTAACTGAAGCTGGACTTTTTAATGCTCCCTCTGGTGGAACAATGTTAGCATCTCAATCTTTTAGTGCTTTGAATGTAACAAGTGGAAATACTTTAACTATAACTTGGAAAATTCAAATTAGCTAAACTTAAGGAGGTGAAATATGTGGAAAGTTATTTCTTGGATTTCAGTAAACTTAGCAAGTATCTTTGCAATTACACAAGCTTTTCTAAAGATGTTGAAGGAAATTCTTACTGCGATATTGAATTTCTTGTATATTGCTCTTCCACAGAGCAAGTTCTTTGAGAGTGTAGAAAAGGTAAGAAATGTAGTTAACTTGATAGATGCTCAAGTAGAAAAGATTAAAAATTTTTTCTTACCTCAAAAGGCTTAACTTTAAAAGGAAGGTTTTCTCTTTGGCTTATTGAGACAGCTTTAAAGAGTTTAGAAAGAGGAGAGCTTCCTTTGTGGTTAAAGATATTATTAAATATAAGATTTGGTAAGTTTAAAACAGAAGAGGGAATTGAATACAGAGGAATACGCATTAAATTTAAATGGTGAGCAGAGTAAAACAATTTAATAATGGAGCTAAGAGAGTATTAGACTTTTTAGTTCCTTTACTTATTGCTTTAATCTTATTTATTTTGAACGGAATAAGAGATGAGATAAAAGAAATAAAGACAGAAATGAAAAATCATTTAAGACATCATCAGGAATTAGAAATAAATTTAGAAAAAAGGTTAAGTATAATAGAAATGATGACAGAAGAACTTAAGAAATAAAGGAGGTGTATTATGCCCCATACCAGAGCTTGGAACGAAAGTCTTCCTGCGGGGACAGACCAAATTAGTGGTGGAGATGATGAGATAAGAGCTACAAAACTTGATATTCGTGAACGTATGGCAGTAGACCATATCTGGAATGATTCTACGGCTACGGACGGATATCATAAGAAAGCAACTTTAAAAGAGCAAAGTTCAGACCCGACTACTTTAACAGATTATGGAATTCTTTACACAAAAGATGTAAATGGAATTACAGAATTATTCTATAAAGATTCAAGTGGAAATGTTCTACAATTAACGACAGGAGGTAAACTAAATCAAGCAGTTTTACTTAGTGGAGATCAGACTATTGACGGAGTTAAGACTTTTACATCTATTCCAGTTCTACCTGCAGTTGACCCAACTTCTGATAATCAGGCAGTGAGGAAAGGATTTATCAAAACTACTCCTACTGCAAATGCTCCTTTAGCTCTTGATGCAAATGCAAGATTTCCTGCAGGGGCAGGCTTATTAAAAAATAATATAGCTATTTTAGTAGGAACTGCAGCTGATGGTGCTACTATTCCTTTACCTGAGGGATTTTCAGAATCAGAATGTTTTTGGATAGTAGGGCTTGCCGCAGGTTATGATGAAGCGGAGAATCCTGCAGAGGCAGGTAATGGTTCTATATGGTGTTATACTTCTAACGCTTATAGAACTTGGAATGATAATCCTTTAAGCGGAAGAATAGTAACTACTGGTTCTTATCATAAAGACGGATGGAGAAATGGATTAATGAGATATCCAACAGGACATCCTTCTACGCAAAGAGCTAATTATATTATTATTGGAATAAAATAATGCCTTGGTACGTAGTTAACAAAGAAGGGAAAGTAATAGTAAAATGTTGGTATGAACCCTCGGAAGAAGATTTGAAAAGTAGAGGGGAAATAGCAATTTATTCTGAAGAAAATATTTTATTTGAGGAAGCAATGTATAAAGATGGGAAAATTATAAGATATATTCCTCCAACAGAAGAAATTGAAAAAATAAAAATAGAGCAGAAAAAACATGAACAAATAAAACAGAGTATATTAAATAAGTTTAAAGCATTAGGTTTTACTGATGAAGAAATATCAGCTCTAAAAATTTAGATATGCAAGCAAATCTCTATATTCCATTAAAAGGTCTACGCTACAACTTGGCAGGAACTCTAATCAATGATATGGAACTTACTGATTGTAGGAATATCTATATTGATAAGTTCTCTAATCTTAAAAAGATTGAAGGTTATACTGCTAAAGGTTCAAATCTTCCTTTAAATGGTGCAATTATGCTATTAGACCAATTCTATAAGACAGATGGGACAGAAAAGTTAATTGCTATTACAA
>JGI24721J26819_10000575_pt1 | contig 40287 bp, 40 predicted proteins | sample YelNatPaOPGAMG01_FD_26819 | JGI IMG/M metagenome (IMG submission 26819) | reverse complement strand
GCTCTCTTTTCTCATCCATGGAGCTGGACAATAGTAATACTTGCTGCACTCTTGCTTTTTCCTTTAAACTTCTTCCTGAGTAAACTTAATTTAAGAAGGCCCTACAGCAAAGAAGAATCTTTACTTGTAGGAAGTTTCTTTTTAGTTAACTTAATTTTGGATGCATTAAAACAATATTTTTTGAATTCTTTAAGTGGAGCCTATGCAGATTACAGTATTACTAAGAGCACTTTCTTGATCTCGAACATCTTTATCTTGGGTAGGAACCTTAATTTTCTAACTCAAGTTTTCGTTGGAGGTTATACTACCAATGTTTTAGTTTTCTTAATTTCTGTTCTAGGAGTGGCTCAACTACTAAAGTACGAAGACAGTTTCTTTGACGTTTTATTTCTAATCTTGCCTATAGTAGCAGCACCATTCATATTTGTCGACGCAACAACTCAATCTAGACTAATTTACTTTTTACCTTTGAACGTTTACTCAACTCTAGGTTTTTATGAACTTTTGAAGAAACTAGGAGAAAAAAGTAGCGGTAGAGCTTTTGTTCTTGTTCTACTACTTCTGTTGAACTATAGTTTTCGATCTGTTGCTAACTTAGTTTAACTAAGAAGTTCAACTTTCAGTTGCATCTTCACCGAAGCCAAAAAACCTTTTTGCATATACTGCTAACTTTTCGCCAGCTACTTGCTGAATAAGCTGAAAATCTTCGCCATTTAATGCTCTTAGTAGTTTAATCGTTGTTACATATGTGACACCTCCTAAAGCAACGTACAAAGGTAAGAAAAACTTACTGTATGCAACTTGCTGAGCTACTAAAACTACGAGAGCCATAACAACTGATGCAAAAATTGCTTTTAAGCCCATATTATAGTCAATCTCTATCTTAACATTTTTTGACAAAAAGTAAAGCGAAAGGAAGAACGTTAGTAAGCTTGCAGTTCCTCTAACAATTGCAAGTCCTGCTAACTTCAAAAACCAAACAAGGGGGAGAAAAACCATGCTTATTGCTATTGAGGCTAAGTTTAAAAACAATATAACTTTAGTTTTTCCATAAACTAAAAGTAAATTGCTGAAGGCTGGAGAAATTCCATAAACGAGACCAAAAAGAGAAAGTACAGCTAAAACCACCCAACCTCCTTCATACTCTTGCCCAGCAAAAAGCGTTATAAAAGGCTTAGAGGTAACAGCTAAGCCAAATATAAGTGGGAAAAGTATTATGGCTTTACACTCACTAAATCACTAAACAGTAAAACTTATCAGAAAAGTGGAAGTTTAGCACTTTTCCTTGCTATGGAATGGCCTACGGAAGAAACGACCATAATAAAATTACGCTTGGTATAAGATGTTAGAGTTCTTAAGCCATTAGGATTGTGCTTTAATCCGTGCCGATAACTTCTTTTCTTCATGCTTTGGCCAATTTTCAAGTCTAATTATTAGTCTTTACATATGTACATATTTCGGCGAAATTTCAGTAAGAGTATTATGTAAATTCCAAAATATGTGACAAGTATCAATATTCCACCCTTTAGGGATACAGGAATGCGAAAACCAAAAAGGTACGGAATAGGTTTATTTAATTCGGTTAGCATATGGGGTTCTTCGATTTCTATTAATTCTCGTGGAATACTGCTGTTAATGAAAATTCCGCCAACCCACACGCTTTTTGGGTTCTCATCAGATGGAGTTAAAACTATTTGTAAACGACTTATCTGGTTCAAATTCGGAGGAACGATTGATTGATATGTAAAATTAGATATAGCAGGAATAACTATTCTATACCAAGCATTATCTTTCCAGCTTCCATATGGAGCAAAATTAGGTATTTCAGAACCAGAGAACTCCCAATATCTCCAGTTTCCATAAATATCATAGATGTAAAATCTTGCATTTGAAAAGGTAAAATTGGTTCTTAAATAGAAAATTACAAAATCCCATTCATCTACTTTAAAAGCTTTTGGGGGAACATATTCGATACGAAGATTGAAACCTGTTCGGGTTCTTGGGAAAATCGCCTTTATCGAATGTAGCCCTACTTTAAACGTTTGATTATCAAGCGTCAGCATCGCATTAGGTTCTGCATCATTGTATGCTACCCAATTTTCAAGCGTTTCAACATCGATTAATGGGTTAGCATTTATCAAGGTGATTTGAACATTTTTGGGTAGGGGATCATTAGAAACTTTAGAGCTATGCAGGTAAAGATAGTTATAAATCAAACTTTTCCTTTGAATATCGTTCATATTAGAGACCATGTATACTCCATTGTGTATTTCGGTTAGAAAGCGTTTTTCGACATCTCTAGGACCGTAAGTATGCTGGGTGACAACTATAGAGTATTTCTTAAGTAAAGAGCCATTTAGCGCGTTTATTATTTGGAGCCCTTGTAGACCATCAGTGTACAATGGGATATCAGAAACAGAACTTAGTGGTTCTGATATATTCATCAACAGGAAGGGCAAGTTTCCAAAGTAGATAGCCGCTGGCTTTACGTAATAACCTATTTCCATAAAACTATTATAATCACGAACGACTACGATTAAACTTTTATTCGAAACACCAAAGTGATCTCTCAACCAATTGATCTCTTCCATTGCATCCTTACTTGGTCGATAAGGATCTATAGCGAACGAATTTTGCCATTCTACAGCAATCAGAAGGGACATAACCAAAACTACAGCCATTAAAACAGAAGATATCTGCGCGAACCTGAACAAATTTACGGCTTTACAAGCCGATGTTTCTATAGTAATGCTTGTTTTTGAAAGAATCTTTAAAAAAAAGTCGAACCCCATTCCTGCTAATATGGGAACTGGAAAAAGCAAAGCAAAACGCCATTTTTGTTGAACCATTAATCCAGGGAGTAAGAGCAGTACAGAGTACGTCAAAGATTGTGCGTAAATAAATCTAAAACTTTTATGTCTTAGATTAATAATTAAGATAAAGCTTAGGATTGCCAAAATAGAAGGGATTACATTACCATAATCATAGTATGTTAGGCCCACAAGAACTTCATGTGCATAACCTACGGGATAGGGAATTGAAGGATCATAAAATCCATAGGGATTCCCAGCGAATACTGAATTTATGGCAGGGGTAACAAAGCCAGGGGCTAGCGAGGGAAATATATATGACAACATTGATGCTACTAAAGTTGTAGTCGTTGGATAGATAATCTGCAAAATGGCTATGAAAGATATTATTATCTGCGCAGGGAAAGTCAAGATTATGATTTCATAAATTAATTTTGACCTGTTTCTATCGGAAAACGCCGATAAAAAGTAATAAACAACTAACTGTAATAATACCAGCAAAAATTGGACCCAATGAATGAGAAGAATTAGCACCAAAATTAAGGATGATAACCAAAGGAAAGATTGCTTGGAATCTTTGTCATATTTAAGTATAAGAATGAATAATAAATTCTGCAAAACAAGAGCAAGCGTAAGAGAGTGAAGATCAAAGAATATTCTTAACGTTATTGTTGAAAAAGCCGCAAAAAAGGTAGATGCAAAAACAGTTGTCTGCATATTCTCTTCGTTTTCAAAAAGCGTTTTAACGTACAAGTAATACGAAAGTACATAAAACACTGCAATTACGCCTGGTAGAACTTTAAACGCATATTCAACTGGCGTTATAATGTCGATCAGATATAATAAAGCAAAGTAAAGAGGACGATCGAAATATAGTAAAACTTTTTCTGATCCTATCATTTTCATTCTATTTAAGAGGTATACGTACCTAAGCGTATCGCTACCTACAGGTTCTGGTTTTGAAAGACGAGGATAGGCATTGATTACAAAACTAAAAAGCAATATTGACACAATTAAAAACTTCCATTTGATTGGATGCCAACTAAAAAATTGAGATTTCTCTTGAAAGAAAAATCGTTCCGCAGTTCCTCTAAATTTTTTATTGATTAACAAGCCCCAAAATACTCCAAGAACTAAAATAAAAGATAACAGAAACAGAACTTTTAGGACGATCAAACGGACCTGTTCATATGTCCAATGAACTATATACCAAGATAAGTAAAAAAATGAGGTTGCAAACCCCAAGGGCCAGCTAAAATAAGAAGCAAAACTGTAAACAATCGCTGCTATGCCTATTACGTATATGATAAAGAGCATAACGTGCGCTTTGTCAGGAAGTTTAATTGAAAGTATTGAAAAATCCTTCTTTAAAACTTTTTTCAATTTAAATCTCACAACAGTCATTATTTGATTTTTCTCGTAGAACTTGTTGCAAAAAACTATTTAAGCCTTTTTCTTTAATCTTTGAGACTGTCAACTTAAGGCTTATAGGCCCATGCTTACCCTCGAACAATACTTAGGTGACATACAAATTGAAGGTAAGCATAGGCCAACTATACTCTTTGTTCAGTGATAGAAAAATCTTTCCTAGGAGAAGAGTTGACCCCTTTGCAAAGGCAATTGGAGTTAAAGCTTACACTTGGGGGCTAAGCTTAGCTCAAGTAAAGGAGTTCTTAGAAGGATTAGGTTATAAAGTAAGCAGAGAGGCAATAAGGCAATGGTACTTAGAAGCTGGCGAACTTCTTCTTAACATTGAAATAAAGAAGAGAGGTTTTATAGCTGCAGATGTGCTCTGTTAACTTAAGGTTTTTCTAGGCCAAGGATTACCTTTTTCTTATGTTCATTGAACTAAGCTTCAAGAGGCAGAGAACTAATCTTTCCTTAGTTCTCTACGCTCTTTACTTGGTAACCCTTGGCCTAAGTTATAGAAAAGCTTCAAACGCTATTAAAGTTTTCGTTGAAAGAAGTTCATAGCAATTTGGAAATAGGTTCAAAGAGTTAAGTTTTAGAAAAATATTCAAAGTTAATTGTAGAGTCTCTATTTTCCTAGTAGATGAAACAGCTGTAAAAGTTGCTGGAAAGCTAGCTTGGGTCTGGGTAGCTTACGAACCATACTCTAAGAAAATCCTTGGATTTTGGCTTTCTAGGACTAGAAATTCCTATGAAGCTGAGCTTTTCTTAAGAAGCCTAGTTAAGCTACATGGAAAGCATGTTGTTTATACTGAAGTTTATTTTCTACAAAGAAGCATGTAGGAGTTTAAAACTTGTTCATCGAACTTATGAATTTGGAGATTGGTTCTTCGAACTAATAGAAAGAGAAGTACAAAAGGATAGAACTGAAAACTTCGATGATTATTTTCCTTGTAGTAAGAAAGTTTGCAGACAAGATCATGTTTGGAAATGGCTCAACTTGTTTCATTTGTTTAACCAAGAAGAAGTAATTAAAATAGTTCAAAAGCTTAGAGGGATGATAGCATGAAGCTTAAGTTAACAGAGCCCTTAGCTACAACAATAGCGTTTATCTAGTGCCATTTTCTTTCACTCCAAAAAGTTTACTGGTTTATAAAGCAAACTTAACATGAAAAATTTTGCGCACTCAAGGATGGACACAAAGTATGTAGTGCTATTCGCTAAAGCAAAGACTTATATTATGTGCAAACGCACAAAAAGGCATCATGTTTAGAAGGAGAAGATTTAGAGGCGGGAGAGATGGACAAACAGAAAGATCGCTTAGCAATCCATCTTTTTGGCATGGGCAAAAGCAACGTTTCAATAAAGGCATTACGTATACTCCTAGGTCGAACGGGGCTTCTGAAGTAGTTAACCTGCAATATCAAGCAACAAAACTTAAAATCGACCAAAATAGATGTATAGGTTGTGGTACATGCGCAACTTTATGTCCAAGCATGTTTGAAATTGGCCCAAATAGAAAGGCTCGCGTAAAAAATAATAATGCGAATAACGACTGTGATCTTCAAGCTGTCATAAATGCTTGCCCTATTGGAGCAATATCTTTTGAAGATTAACATTCTCCACAACTTATTTTGTAAACTCATGTTTTTAAGAATAAAGAAGACAAGTTAAGTATGGCTACGAAACTTTGAAAAGGAGAAAGGATAATTGAGTTAAAAGTGAAATTAACGAGTGTGAATTCTTTAAAAAAGAAAAGCCACCGCACAAAAGTTTGCTTTCTGAGATAATAGCGAATAAAGATAAAGAGCTTAGCTAAGTAGCAGAAAAATTCATTATTTAAGTTCGTAATACTTATGAATAGTATTACGACTCTTACTTAAATTGTAGTAATTCATAACAAGATACAATATCAATGTTAGTTGAGTTTGCATGCTATCTAAAAAGTAAAAGTAAGTTTATAAGAAATTTTTGTACTTTTCTGAGTTATTTCTTTTACAATGCAGTAGCTACTTACCTTTCATGTTATGAACCATAGAACATCTGAGTGAAGATATACCTAAAAACCTTATGAGTAATTTCCTTATAATAAAAGAAATGCAAATCGGAATACGTTTGACTTAACTTAATTCGTTTGCTTAGTTAACTAGAAATAATTTAGGAGATTATAAGAACTTAGGTTCTTATGAAGGAAGTAATGTTTCATGGAACTTAAGTTAAACTACATCTAATAAGACGATAAAAAGAGTAAGACTAATTGTTAGAGTACTACAGATAAGCTCCCATTTAGTGCATAGAATTTTAGTCCTTTATTAAAGAAAAAGGTGTTCCTCGATTGAGACTTTATTTGAATAATCAAAGTAGTCGCCTAATCAAGGTAAAGTATATAATAGTCTGCTAAGAAATGAAGAGAGTATTAAAAGTTTGAGCTACAACCTTAAGAATATTCGTGAAGATTTGCCATTAGTAAAGAGAGGAATCACATTTTCTTGCCTAAGGTGTGGAAGATGTTGTAAGTTTGAAGTTGTGATAAGTGAATCAGAGCTAAAAATAATAGAAGAAAAATATCCCGAAAAAATTAATGAAGTAGAAAGGATAAGAAAGTATAACCAAATTTCGCGTGGGCTGTACTCTTTGCTTTTTAGTACTGAAAAATGTTCTGAATGCATATTCTTGAAAAATAATCTATGTACAATTCATAACTACAAGCCAGCTTTATGCAAACTTTACCCATTTTTTCCTCTTCCACTTAATGTATTCTCCTCTCTTTATACTCTTAACCTAAAAGACCTTATAGTTTTAGAATCAAAGAAAAATGGTAAAAGATATATAATATCATATGACAAAAATTGTCCAGGAATAGGTAAAGGAAGCTCTGAGCCGAATTGGAGCTATCTTGTCGACCTACAGTAAGGATCTTCTTGTTTTAACAAATAAGTTCTATTCTTATGNATTTAAATTANCTCATTGAGATCTAAAGGGGCANCTAGTAAAAAGAAGTATCTGATTTTCTTAAGCTCACGTTTTTGGGAGTGAAGTGGCTTTTACATNTTCAGCTATGGAAAAAGAGCTCTTAATTCGGGGGGAATGGAGAGACGTTATTCAACAGCGCANAAAAACTTAAACTACGCAGTAATAGTTTGTTGATCAAAAATCGTAGTTACGCTGTACTTAAGTAAAACTTTTAAACTTAAAGATTTGGAAACCTTAAGGCAAGTATTAATGATCAGAGTAAACTTAATTAACCCCAAGAAAGTAAATAATGCGAGAAGAAAATGAATCCAACATATACAGCTTCAGCTGTAGGAAAAAATGTTAGACTTCAGCACATATTAGGAAAGGGAACAGGTCGTGCAGTTGTGCTCGCTATGGACCACGGAATTGAGCATGGGCCAAAAGATTTCATTGCTCCTCACTTAGATCCAAGAGTAATCATAGACAAAGTTGTGAAGGCCGGCGTTGATGCAATAATGTTACCAAGAGGTCTAGCAAGATTAACTTGGGATATATGGGCAAACAAAGCAGCACTGATAGTTAAGGTTACCGGAAAAACAAGTCTTAGGCCTTCAGACAAGCAATTCACTCAAGAACCAATAGCGACTGTAAAGGATGCTGTTGCCCTAGGGGCTGACGGCGTTGCTGCTACCGTATATTGGGGGGCCCCTGAAGAAGGTATGATGATAAAACAGTTCACAGAAATTGCGGCTGAATGTGAAATATATGGAATGCCATTGTTAAACTTAGCATACCCAAGAGGCCCCCACATGGCTAAGAAAGAAGATGTAGAAATAGTGAGATATGCTGCAAGAGCTGCCGCAGAAGTGGGCGCCGATATCATAAAGACATATTGGACTGGAAGTGAAGAAACTTTTAGAGAAGTTGTAAGAGCAACCCCAATTCCGGTTTTAATGTCTGGTGGTGCAAAGACAGAAACTCCTGAACAATTCTTACAAGTAGTTAAAGGCGTAATGAATGCCGGTGGAAAAGGAGTTGTAGTAGGTAGAAACGTNTTTCAAAGAGAAAAAGCAACGGAAATGATGAAGGCAATACTCAAGATAGTTCACGAAGATGCTTCGGTAGAGGAAGCTTTAAAGCTCGTGGAGTAAATTACTAAGCCTTTCATATTTTTATTTTTTAGTTTTGATTTAAGAGAAGCATTTGTGAACCATATATTTGAAACTGCGGACGACGGCTTTTTCTTAAAATTAAAGACTGCAGTCCATCTGTAACTATGAATCTCCTTTTCTTTGAAACTATTGTAAAGATCCAGTTTTCATCCTTAGATACATTTTCTAGACGAGAAAATTGCAACCATCTAAGTTTTTTTCAATAAGCTTGAAAAATCATAGACTTTTACTCGATACTCTTTCTCTATGAGATCCCTTTTTGTATGTATCAAGCTATCTTCTGTTACCAGATTTTCACCAAGAACTATAGCTGTGGCCAGGATCACACAATCAACGTAGTCGGGCATAGTTTTCCTAAGGGAAAAGCTTACTTCCACGATTTCCTTGGTGTAAAAAGGAATTACTCTGAATGCCTTATTTATGGCTTCTAAAGCCTCATGGACTATCGAAGAAGCTACGCCAAGTTTTGCAGCCTTAGCCTGCAGTTCAAAAAGTGATATAAGGCTCACAGCCATTTCCTCAATTCTTACATTCACTCTACCTTCAACAGAGGCTTTCAGAAGGTCTACGTCTACATCTATACGTGCAAGCGGTAGAAGATAGGTAGTGTCTATTATCATTCTTCCATTCTCCTTGAAAGTTCCCTTCTAAACTCTTCAAACTTCTTTGCCGTAGTGTGAGCAACTCTTTCTTCTGAAAGGAGTTGAATCACTTTTTCCTTATCATACAACGTCTTTCGAAGAAGTTCGTTTATTACTTGAGAAAGTTTCTTAGAAGAACCATATTTTCTAATACTTTCTTTTATTAAATACTCATAAAGGTCTTCTTCCAACAATATGGTTGTACGCTTAACCATACTAATGTCTACCACTTGGATGCTTTTAAATCTTTCTCGAAAGATACGAGACTGTCAACTTAAGGCTTATTTTAAGTTGAACAATGTTTAAGTTAGTAACAATGAGCAGAACTTTATTATTATTCCTAAATAGAAAAAATTTAAGACAGCTTTTAGAAGAAAATCTAGCTAATTTTCTTTTTTGAATTAAAACTGAAGTTCTCTAGAGAACCTAGTTTTACTAAAAGCCACGAACGTAGTTGAATGTCTCCCTAACACTAAAGCTTATTAATATAGAAGAGAAAAAGCATCTTCTGAAGTTTATGTACGTCTTTAAAGGAAAAAGGATAAGCGTAAGAATAGAAGGAGTTCGTGCAAGAGATGGAAAAACAGTAGAGAAGGAAATAGTTGAGCATCCTGGAGCAGTTGTTATACTACCTCTCCTGGATAATAATAAAGTAGTAGCAATTAAGCAGTTTAGAGTAGCAATAAACGACTGGATCTATGAGCTACCAGCTGGTACCCTAGACAAGAAAGAAACTCCTGAAGAATGTGCTTCAAGAGAGCTTGAAGAAGAAACGGGTTATAAAGCAAGAGAGATAAAGGAAATGTTTAGAATGTACTCTGCACCAGGCTACAGCTCAGAAATTATATACTCTTTTTTAGCAATGAATTTAGAAAAAGGTGAACAAAAACTTGAATCTTCAGAAGTTATATATCCTATAATTGTTGAGTTTAACGAATTACTTAGTTCAATTCTTAAGGAAAAAGTTATCGATGCCAAAACAATATCTACACTACTTTTTTATAAAAATTTTGTAGGTAAGTTTTAAACCAGTGAATAACATTTATAAGGTACTACTTCTTATCTTAAAAGGAATAAATTGGAGCTAAACATTGAACATGGAAGGATTTTAGTTAAAGAAGCAAGAAGAGCGATCGAAGAATTCCTAAAAAGTGGAGGTGTCATAAGTGCAGAGATACCAGAAGAGATAGACGTACCTTGCGGAGTTTTTGTAACTTTAAATAGGCAAGAAAATGGAAGAGAAGAGCTCAGGGGATGCATTGGTTATCCAGAACCTATTATGAAACTTTCTGAAGCTTTAGTAGAAGCAGCAATAGCTGCAGCTACCGAAGACCCTAGGTTTCTTCCAGTAGAGCTAGAAGAGATGGATAAGATAGTAGTTGAGGTTAGCGTCCTAACGACGCCAAAACTGATAAATGTAGAAAGAAGAGAAGATTTGCTGAACGTAATAAAGATTGGAAGAGATGGATTAATCGTCGAAAAAGAAATGAGAAGAGGGTTGCTTTTGCCTCAAGTTCCAGTTGAAGAAAACTGGGATGTCGAAACTTTCCTCAAGTACGCTTGTTTAAAAGCAAATCTTCCTCCAGATGCTTACTTGGATCCAAGAACAAAAATTTATTCATTTTCTGCGAGAGTTTTTAAGGAGAAAACACCTAGAGGACCTGTCGTTGAAGTTCACTTAAACACAAACTGATGGCTCTTTAGGGCCCAAATTGGNGATTTTTGCCTTTTAATGGTAATTTAGCTTACTATTTATGTTGCTTCATAGCTTATACCTTAGAAACGAAAAATGCGTCATTTTGTTAGTGATTTTGCAGAAGACTTAGCGCTATGAAAGAATCCTATCGGGTGTTGAGGGGTACTGGCCTTGTCTTCACCTTCATGACAAGTCGCGCGCTCCTTGTCAGCCTAAAAGACAAAAAAGCCCATTGCATTTAAAATTTTTGGCAGTTCGCACCAAAGTTAGAACTCTAGACTTTCCTGCCGAATTTTCTGTAACAGAAGGAAAGTATTTAAACTTAGTGTGATAACCTACTTTGTAAGTAAATGAGGTACATTGTTACTCTAAAAGACAAGGAGGGATGGGAGGAAACAGTAAAAAAATTGCTTGAAATAGAAGAAATTGAAGAAATTTACATGGTTACAGGCTCCGAGGACTTAGTTTTATTACTCTCTGTTAGTTCAGATGAAAGTTTAGAGTGGATCAGGAAAAAGATAAAGGAAACGGGAAAAGCTGAGGAGGCTAGGGTTCTAAGGGTGATTAGCTAAAACAAGCTTAAAACTTATATAGAGTTGCAAAAATAGCTTTAAGCGTGAATATGTGAAAAAATGCAGGCGATAATTTTTCTGAAGACAAATGAAAAAAACATTTCAAGCTTAGTTTCAGACATAAAGAAAATTAAGAATGTTGAAGAAATTTTTATCCTTGAGGAGAACTTAATTTTTGTTAGAGGAAGCTTCATCGACGTTGAAGAACTTAGCGAATTTCTTAAAAACCTGAGAAGTGTAAAAAGTATAGAAAATACTGAAACTAAGCTTGTTTTAAAGAGTTTTAAAAAAGCGCCGTAGTCAGCAGATTCAAAATAGATAGACTTAAAAATGAGAAAACATTGGTGCCTATAAGTAGAACTAAAACATAAAGTTTTTATTTACTTCTTATTGGAGGCTAGTTGCTTTGGAAACCGCTGAAAAAATAAGAAATCTGCCAAAAGAAGAAGTTGCTAAAAATATAGAAGAAGCAACAGGACTCTTAGAAAAAGAACAAAGCTTAATAGAAGTTGAGACTGAAAAAGCAGTTTTTGTTGGCGATACTCATGGAGACTTAAGCTCAACGCTTACTGCTTTTGATAAGTATGAAAATATAGGCTACAAACTGATATTTTTAGGAGACTATGTAGATAGAGGAGAATACCAGATTGAAAATATAAATTTTCTAATTAACAAGAAACTGGAAAAAAAGAGCGAACTAATCCTTTTAAGAGGAAATCACGAAACAGAGGAGATGAACAAAGCTTATGGTTTTTTCAGAGAAGTTGCGAGAAAATACGGCCCCAACTTCTATGAGCTTTACATAAAGTTATTTTCCAACTTACCTTACGCCGTAGTTGTAAACAAAAAATTCTTGGCTTTACATGGAGGCTTAGCAAGAAATCTAAATAGCTTAGAAGACATAAGAGAGCTTAAGAAAGGTGAAATGAACCCAAGAGGGGTTGCAATGGAAATTCTTTGGAACGATCCAATAGATTTCATTGAAGGTTTTGAGACTAGCGATAGAGGCCCAGGCATATACTACTTTGGAAAAGATGTCTTAGATAAATTTCTTGAGAAAAATAAGCTTAGTATACTTATAAGAAGTCATGAACCAAGGGCAAACGGCGTTTCTATAGAGATGGATGGAAAGCTATACGTAGTATTTAGCTGCAGGTACTATGGTATAAAACCTGGAGCCTTAGTTCTAAATGGCGATAAAATAACTCCTTCTCGCCTTTGAATAGATTCTTGCTTACTCGTAAACTTATTCGCTTATAAGAATATTAAAAATATCTTATTTCAAAGCTTTTAAACTCTCCCTTGTAGGGCTCATATGTTATACTATAAGAAGTAACTTTTGCTGTAGAAGGACCTTTCTTAGTCCATTCAACCATTTTCTTTACCGATTCTTCTTCTCCTTCATAAACCGCTTCTACAGAACCATCCTCTAGGTTTTGAATATATCCAAAAACTCCAAGTTTCTCTGCTACTATAGCTGCAGACTGTCTAAAGAAGACTCCTTGAACTCTTCCATAAACTCTTATTCTTACTCTTATGTAGCGCAACTTTGTTCACCTAAAGTTTTTAGAATTTCATCCCATCTGTTAGCTAAGTCCAATAGATCTCTAACGATAACTTTTGGCTTCATTTTTTGTTCAGTTTCATTCTTTAAATCATCAATCTTTGTAGCTCCTGAAAGAACAAGCGTAGTTATCCAGTTCATTTCGTTACCAGCTAGAATGTCTGTATCTAGCCTATCACCAACAACCATTACAACGTCATCTTTAAAGTTCCAGTAAGAAGAGGCAATTTCTAAAATCACCTTAGAAGGCTTTCCGATTAAGAATGCTTTCGTACTTGTAGCGTACTCTATTGCTGAAACTATTGCTCCAGCCCCGGGCATAAACCCATTTTCAGAAGGTACTGTTGGATCTTTGTTGGTAGCAACCAATCTTGCGCCATTCATTATAGCTCTAGTAGCATTAAGAAGTTTGTTGTAATTTATGTCAAAGTCTAAGCAAACAACTACAAAGTCTGCTTTACTCCAATCTACTATCCTGTGACCCTCTCTTGAAAGCTCTTCTATTAATGCTTTCCCTCCAATTGGGTATATATTTGTTTCTCCAAACCTATTTTTCAAGTAAATTGCTGTCGCACCACCAGAAGTTAATATATCATTGCTTTCGACGGAAATTCCCATTCCGATTAGTTTATTTTTGTATTCTTCTCTTGTCTTTGTTGCGTTGTTTGTTAAGAATCTTATCTTTATGCCCCTACTTCTTAGTTTTTCTATTGCTTGGGGAGAATTATTTATTGGGTGATTTCCTAGGTAAACACACCCATCTAAATCCATTACTATCTGGTCTACTTTCATTTCTTAAGATCAAAGCAAGCTTGGGTCAGCCTTATTAAAATTTTTTGTTACAACTAACAGTAACAGAAGAAGACTATTGGCTTTCTGGTGAGCTCAAAGTTACAAACCTTAAAAAGCATACGCTTAGAGCTCACTTGAAAAAAGAGCATTAAAACAAACCTAGGAGTTTTTGAAAAAGAAAATTTTTTATTCTAGTTAGTAGCAATAAAGAGGTCAGGATGAAGATAGGAGTTCTTACTGGAGGAGGAGATGCTCCGGGTTTAAACGCTGTAATAAGAGCGGTTGTAAAGAGAGCAGAAGAATACGGATTTGAAGTTATAGGAATAAAGAGAGGCTGGGCTGGGCTACTTGATAACGTTGAAACAATACCCTTAAGGTACTCCGAAGTTGAAAGTATAGTAAAAGATGCGGGAACCATACTTCTTACTTCAAGGACGAACCCTCTAAAGGATCCAGAAGGAATAAAAAAGGTTAAGGAAAACATAAGAAAATTAAAGTTAGATGCTCTAATCGCAATAGGAGGAGACGACACGTTAAGTGTCGCCAAGAAGTTAGCAGAAGAAGGGGAAAAAGTGATTGGGGTTCCAAAAACGATAGACAATGATGTTCCTGGTACCGATTTTACTTTTGGCTTCTTGACCGCTGTTGAAGCCGCAATGGAAGCTCTTGACAACCTTAAAGTTACTGGAGCTTCTCATGAAAGGGTGATGGTAGCAGAAGTCATGGGTCGTCATGCAGGTTGGATAGCAGCTTACTCTGGAATTGCTTCTGGTGCTGACTTAATTTTATTGCCAGAGAGACCATTTAAGATTTCAGATGTCGTAGAATTTGTAAAAAAGAAGAAAGCTGAAGGTAAAAACTCTTTGTTGATTGTTGTTGCAGAGGGCGCTTTAATTGCTGATTACTCTGGTCCAATAACAAAAGACGTGAAAAAAGATCAATTTGGGCATGTTCTACTTGGGGGCATAGGCGACTTCCTAGCTAAAGAAATAGAAAAGGCAACAGGCCTTGAGACAAGGTCTGCAGTACTTGGACATGTTATCAGAGGAAAGAGTCCGATTGCTTTTGATAGAGTTCTATCAACGCGATTTGGAATTAAAGCAGTTGACCTAGTAAAAGAAGGAAAATTTGGAAGGATGGTTTCATTAAGTGGAACTAAGATTNTAGATATAGATTTAATCGAAGGAATGAAAGGAACAAGACTTGTAGACGAGGAACTACTTAAGGTAGTAGATGCTTTCTGTAGTTAACTTCTTTGCTTACTCATGAAATTTTTAGTTTAACTTAACGAGTCTGGGCGCCTAATAGTCTTATATTTTTTCTTTTAAGCTCAGAAAACTATCCAACAAATTATTTTATTGTTAAAAATGCTACTCGTAGTTGCTCCTTATCTTATACAAAGCTTCTAGCATTTTACCTTTTACTGAATTTACAGCTTTGAAAAATACTTACTTGCTAGTTAAATCTCTATTAGGCTTTGCTTTTTACAAGGTCAATGATTTCTCTTGCATTTATGTTGCTTACAACTATTTTTGTAAAAGAGTTTACTCTTGTGTAAAAAATCTTCTTGCCTTCGACAACGCCTCCATACAACGCAATCCCCTTAACAACGTCGTTCTCATAAACTGCTGCAACATCACCTATTTGAGGTTCGTGATTTTCTAAGGATAAAACGTTCTCCTTTTCAATCACTTTTGCCTCTGCACCCTTTAAGAACCTAGCTATGTTCGCTAGCCTGGAAAGTCTTCTCATAACTTGAGTTCTCTTCAAGATGTGAGGAGAAGGATTAAGCGTTATTAGCTTGTAGCTTCCTTCTTTAATTAAGTTTTCTTCTTGATCCTGACGTAACGCTATTACTATATCTGGCCTTATCTTTTCTATCAGCTTCTTCTTGTGAACAATTCCCTCATTGTCAAGCCATCCATCTGTGTTTATGATTATGTAATCTGGGTTATAATGCAGTAAACTTTCTTTAATTTTTTTAACCTTGTCGATACTTTCTTCAAAGGCTTTTGAAGGTGAAAGAGCACCAATGAACTCCATTGCAATTGGTCTAATGCTCCTCAAATCAACAACTTTTCTTCTCACTAAAGAAGCTGCAACAAACCCCGGTGGTCCTAAGTCCGTTTGACCAATGTCTGCATCGATTAGTCCAACTGTTGTAGAGAAGTTCAAAGCAGAATTTAAAAGAAACTGAGAAAGCGTACTCTTTCCAGAATCTGTTTGTCCCACTATAACTACTGTTGAGTTTGGCCTAGCTAAAAGCTCATCTATTGTCGCTCTCCAAGAACTTGGAATTGGATCCTCCTTAATAACTTTCCATCTAAAGAATCCTTCGCCCGTTACTATTGACTTAACTTCTGGAGAGAAAACAGGAATCTGTCTACCAAGCCTTACTTTAAAGGAAGCCCCTTTGGATAAAATTGCACCAAGTATTTCAACCTGTCCTTGCCTAATTTCAACTCGTCCTCTACCACTCAACAACAAACTATTTCCAGGATTTATATAAAGTTGTATGGATTTCTTTTCACTCAATTCCCCTTAATAACGGAGAACACTCTTTTTTAAGGCTTCTTTTTCTAAATTTTAAATACAACTATAATTTAAAAAAATAAATACTTGTATAATGCAAATAAAACAATTAAATACTGCCTCAACTCTATTTATCGTTGTCAATTGACAACACCAGAAGAGGAAAGAGAAGAAAGGAAGAAAGCTCTTGCAGACTTAAAAAAGAGACTTGAAGATAAGGTAAGCGAACTCCAGAAGGAAGCCAACATGCTCAAGGAGGCTATTTCAATAGTGGATGATGAGCTAGCTAAACTAAGCTTCAGTAGTGGAGCTGAAATTCTTCAAAGTAAGTCTAAGCTAGAACAAAAAGAGAAAGAGAGTGAAAAAATACCTTTTTCTTACAAGGGAAAAAGCTATGGAACTGCTTTTGTAAGCGCTGATGAACTAGTAGTAGAGCTGGACTCATCTTTAAATTTAAGTTCTTCCGTTAGGCCATTTGAAGCATTCTTCATAAATAGGCTTCTTGAAGGCATGAGGGAGGCAGATACGCAAAGCGCATCCAAGGGAGTCATAAGACCAGACCAAATATTGTCATATGAAATAATTCAAGATGGCCCTTATATTAGAAAGATCGTTGTTAGAAACTTCAGAGAGAAGCAAAGAATAAGAGAAATACTCAACGGGCTAGGATGGACTGTTGAAAACATGCTAAGAAATATAGCCTCAAGTACCTCGGAATAAACTAAGGAATAATGAAAGTTCTGTTCTGACTTAAAAGAGAGTATGCATCCTTATGTTGCGTTAGAGGACCGTCGTCTTTTCTCCAAACTCCAACACCTTCAACAACCCTTCCAACTTCAGAGACTAAAATCTTCTTTGAAGAAAGAGACGAGATTATTTTGTCTTTTACTTCTTTGCTAACCACAGCAAGTAAGCTACCGTAAGAAGTTGTTGAAGTTGGATCGCCATTAACAGACTTAACAAGTTCCAAGCCTACTTCATCCCAAGGTATTTTATCCACGTCTATCATTAACCCAACTTTATGTTCATATGATATCTTTTTTGCAGCCTTAACTATTCCTTCATCTCCAACTAAAGAAATCGACTTTGCTTCAAACTCCACTAACAACTTTACAGCCTCGACAGTTGAAAGTTTGCTGTAGGAATTTTTCAAGTGCCTTGGATTCCCTCCCTTTTGTTCTGCTAATTCCGGCTTTTCAAAAGATATCCTGATCGATAGCTCAAGAAGAGGCTTTCCAACTATTAAAACTGAGTCATTCGGCTTTGGTGATTGTTTGCTCTTATTTTGTTTAACGTAACCAGAAGTTGTTACAGAAATTAAAGGTGCAGAAACTCCTGGCAAGAAGGACAGAGAAAAATCAGAAGCGCAAACACTAAGCCTTCTCATTTCCCTTCCCATGGTTATGAGAAGCTTCTTTAGAGTTGGAGTTTCTAAGTCAAGCGGACATATCACGTTAAACATATGCATTAAAGGAACAACGCTTTTGCTTAAAGAATAAGAGTAAGGAAAGTTTACTGAAAGAAATCCAAGGAGTTCTGGAGGTTCTGTCATTATTGGATGAGTGAAATTTTGTATCTCAAGAGAAGTGAACTGATCAATCTTAAACTTCTTCTCTATTGGTATAGTTTTACCAATTACTTCTTTTAAGTCCTGTGGGGGGACCCTTCCGATGCTTATGTTCATNCACAGCCCCTAGCGAATAGTAAGCATTACTCCTTCCTTTAAATTTTTAATATAAACAATAAAACTTTTTTTTATAAGGCATCTCTCTTTAACATTAAAAATAGAAGCGTTTACTCAAGTCTTTAAGTTGTTTGATGTCCTTTCTTACTTTAAACAAAGATTTCTTACTTCTTAGGTATCGAAAACTAAAAGTATGAAATCTTGTTCCTTAAGTTGTCTTCTAGGCTAATCTAGCTTTGCTCTTCTATACTCTTAACTTTTTGAGAACTGTCATCCTCTATCTTGTCAAGTATTTCCTTTGCGTCTTTGATTTTTTCAATAGACTTTATGTTAAAGGTTTCTGTAATTTTCTTTTCCTCTTGCGTTAAGCCTTCAGTAGAAACAAAATAGTAGTTGGTGTTTTCAATGTCCTGAGACTTAACATAGCCACTCAGCAAGAGGTCTCTTTGCTTTTTGTCTGACTCTGCTGAAACATCTATTGCCACTTGAACGTCGCCTTTAGCAGCTACGATATCAAATTCATGTGGTAACCCAGATTTTCCAAGCAACTGGCTTTCTTTTATAGTATAACCGCGCCTTACTAGTTCTGATTTAATCTTGGTAGTAAGGAAAAGAGCAGACTCAAGCTTTTGCAACGCGGGAGAGGGTTCATAAGTGTATAGATCGATCCAGTTTAAGCTGTCAAAATCAGACGAGACAGAACAATCTAAACAAAGAGCAGAAACTGCTGGATGCTCAAAAAATCTTTCACAACTATTGCACTTGTAGTAGACGTCGTACACTTTGTAGTCAACAGGTAAGCTTAAGGTGCCTCCACCTTCATCTATTCGCGCAGATTTTAGCTCTTGACCACAGTTGGGGCAAACGTTATCAACGAACTCGCTCTCAAAGCCCATGTAGTTGCAGGTAGAAGTTAGATGCTGAATTGCTTTACCCTTTGACCAATTCGATGACTTACAGAAAGGACAGACGAAAGTAAATAGAAGCCTTTGAGAACCGCAATTCGGGCATGTTGGTATTTTCTTGTAGAACTTTCTTTGTAAGAAGTCTTTTCAACTAAGCCATTTGCCAAGCTTAGAAACTTAGAAAGTTCTAGGCCAATTTCACCATCAATATCATAGACAAAACCCTTAGTAGGAGAATACTTTGGTTTTAGCAACTTCACATCTTTTTCCAAAATCTTCGCAATTAACTTTTGCTCATCTTCAGATAGGTACATTCGCGACTTACACCTTTCTTGCTGTAAAAAAAGAATTGGCATATTTAAATTTTTATGTTAGTAGGTTAAGTTATTTTACTTTTTCACAACTTTTTATTGTTATGTTTGTGAGAAAGAAAAAAAATATTACTATAAAAAATAAAATATAAGAATAATCACTCTGACTGTTTTAAGATTTAACTTCAATGTTTAACGAAAAATAATTCAATGGACTAATGACTCAGCAACTTTAATAATATTAACTAATATGTAATCTCCAAAAACAACAAAGAATAAAAAACCAAAAGTTAAAAAGAACACGAAAGGAATTAGGGGGGAGACGAAGATTAGTTCTCCCTCGTCCACAGCAACATTACTTGTAGTGTTTGAGAAAAAAGTAAGCCTCCTTGAACCATCTTCAAGCACTATTTCAGCAGGAGTAAAGAACAAGTTTATGTAACTTTTCTTAATGCGTTCTTTTCTAAGTAAAAGAAGAGCTAAGACTTTCTTTAAGGTAGGTTCCTTTATACCTTCAAAAACTTTTTCCTTTTTAAAAATCAGCAAAAGGTTATGAACTAAGTTAATTGGTACCTGGATTAAACTTAGCACAGAAGCATAGAAAAAGGTAGCCACTGGAATTGGAAGCAAGGTGAAACTTGAAAGTGAAACTTTTTCGCTTAAAAAGGGAAACATCAGTGTTATAGAGACAAGCGCTTTTGCATCAGCTCCACCATACGCACCAACGTAGTATAAGCTCAAGAAAATTACCAAAAGAGCCAAAGCATAAACTATTGAAATAGCATCAATGTAGAAATAGTGAAAGACAAACAAAGAAGCTAGATTAATAGAAAAAGCTAAGAAATTAAAAAACAACCACACGATGTCGCTTATTTCTCTATGCTTTAAGTCTTCTATAGAAGCGTAAGAAAGAAGTGATAACGAAACTATAAGCTTTATGTACGTTACAATAAGCATTTCTGCGCAATGAAAGCATCTTAGGGAAATAAAAACTTAAATAAAGATGAGAAGAAAATTAGATAAGTGGCCCGGATAGCCCGGTGGACGAAAAGGCCGAGTGTAGCGGTCAAGCATGGGAGGCTCTGGATCTCCCTATAGGGGAAACCTCCTGACGAGAGTTCGAATCTCTCCCGGGCTACTAAATTTTTTATTACTAAATTCTACCAATATAGGTCTGAGTTACGTAATCTTTTAAATTACATAGTTCTGAGGACTCACTAGCCTTCTTTCCCTTGACAGGATTAATCTAACCCTAAGTCTTAATAAACTCATCAAACAACTTCAAACTTGAAAAACTACGACTTGAAGATTTGAAATGTGTTGTTTTTAACATATTTAGTTCGCTTACAATGCATCAATTTTTAAGCAATCGTATTCCTGTTTTAAGTCTGTATACTTGAAATTGATGGCAACAACATTACTTCTTAGAACAGTAAAACCTAAAGGAACTTTAAACAGTTTCAGTACGCTTCAGCGATATAGACGTAGCAATTGGCAGGTTTACCACACACTATACATTTTTCATCAGTCGGTTTCTTATCGTTTAAAAGCTCACCTCTAACTTCTAAGCCAGTTTCGTTTTCTATTACTTCAGCACAATTAGTGCCATCGAGTTCTAATGAACAAAATGGAACTTTAAACACTTTTTTACCTTCCTTTAGCTTTTCCTTAATTTCCTGGACGCTACTTGCATAAGCCATAAAATGTTCTGCATCTTCTTTAGCACGATTTCGTAACCTTTGTACTTGGGAAAGAGAAAAGTTGTTAACGTATTCGATAAGCTTACTTAGCTCTACAGTTTCTTTTTTCTTAGTGAGTCTATCAGCCAAAGTAACTTTACCTTCTTTAACTTCTATTGGTCCAACCTCGATTCTTAGAGGCACACCAAGAAACTCCCACTTGTAAAACTTTGCACCGGGAGTATCTTCACCATCGTCAAGAAATGCTCTGAAGCCAAATTGTTTAAGCTTCTCAAGAATGTTTTTTGAGTATTCTGCCACGCCTTCTCCTGGAATTGGAACAACGACGATTTGAATCGGTGCTACGTTGAAGGGAAAGATTAGACCACTGTTGTCGCCATGAACAGAAATTAAAGCAGCGAGTATCCTACTAACTCCAGGACCATAGCAAGTCTGATGAACAAACTTTCTTTTCCCATCTTTATCTGTAAAAACAACATTGAAAGCTCGACTGAAGTTTTCTCCTAGATAATGGGTTGAGGCTACTTGAAGGCAAGAGCCATCCGGCATTATGACGTCGGCAGCATAAGTGTCTACAGCTCCTTTGAACTTATCCCATTGAGGTCTTCTAAAGAAAAGTACAGGGAGTCCCAAATAGTCTTCTAAAACCCTCTTAGTTACTTCTTCATCACTCCTAACTTGGTCTAACGCTTCCTCCTTTGATGCAAATGCGTCGTGCGCTTCTACCCATAAGAATTCTCTTCCTCTTATTAGTGGACGAGTTGCCTTTGTTTCATGTCTATAAACGCTGACACTTTGATAAAGCCTAAGTGGAAGGTCAGAAAAGCCTCTGATCCAAAGCGAGTACATATAATAAAAAGCAGTTTCTGAAGTTGGCCTTAGTGCAAGCTTTTCATTAAGAGGTTCATCACCACCCATTGTTACCCAGAAAGTTTCTGCTTTAAAGCCTTCCACGTGTTCAGCTTCCTTTTGAAAGTTTTCCTCCGGAATTAGCAGAGGGAAAAGAACCGGTTCATGCCCTTTCTTTTCGAGCTCAGATTCTAGCAACTTATAAATTTCTTTTATTACTCTCATTGCCCTTGGGCGATAGACTATAAGTCCTTTAATGTTGTACCTGTCATCAATTAATTCAGCTTTCCTTATTATTTCGTTATACCACTCTCTAAAGTCCTGCTTCTTGTTTACGTTGAAGGTAATTTTATTCCCTTGCATACGGCATCAACCATTAAACGATAGGCTTAAAACTTTTATGGAAATAACCTCCATAGAACTAGACCAAGGAAGAACTCTGAGGCTTCTCCTGAGCTTGAGGTATGAGTAATGGCAGTGGAGGAGGTATTCCGAGAGCTTTGCTTATGATTATTATTTCACCAATCGTGAAGTTGCTTATAGCTTGAACTAGAGCTAAGGGAATCTGTTTTTTCTCATTTGCTTCCTTTATTTGCTTTATTTCGTTTTCTTCTCCATTTACAATAAGCTTTCCTTTTGCAACTACTTGACCAACAGAAGGAATGTACTGAATTGAAACAATGAATCTAGAGGAAGCTTCTTCTTTGCTTAGCGTCTCGAAGTCTATTAAGTTAACGTTGATTGAGATTTGCAGTTGCGGGGGAAATGGCTTTTCATACTCCCAAAACCTTTCTCCGCTTATGTAGCTTAGCAAGACCTTTACATTCATTACACCAAATATAAGCTACAAAGTATAAAAAGGTTGTTCTCTACAACTTCTTCCAATCAGAAAAGATTATACCTTTACCTTTAAGAGTTAGCAAGTAATTGCAAGCTGAAAGGCCGGCTATTGCACCAAAGCCAGCTGCGATGATCATTTGCTTATAAGGTACGTCGGTTACGTCTCCAGCAGCAAAAATTCCTTCACAACTTGTTCTTGCTAGTTTATCTATAACAATTTCACCTTTCTCGTTCAGCTTAACTAAGTTTGATAAAAACGAAGTTCTAAGCTCGTACCCCATTTCAATGAATATCGCTTCAACTTCAAGTTCTCTTAGTTCTTTCTTGCTTTTGTCGTATACAACTATGCTACTAACTCTATCTTTTCCCCTTATTTCTCTAACCTCCGAGTTTAATAAAAGTACAATCGTTTCATTGCTCTTTACTTGAGAAACGATATTGCTTTGTCCTACAACATTTTCTGTTGGCAGTATGTAGTACGCTTTCTTAACTAACTTTGATAGGTATATTGCTGATTCATTAGCCTCATCCCCAACTCCAACTACTGCAACAACTTTATCCTTAAAGAATGGCGCATCACATACCGTACAATACGAAACACCTCTTCCTTTGAACTCTTCCTCGCCCTTTACCTTAAGTTTTCTTGGCGATTTTCCAACAGCAAGAACTAAAGCTTTCGTATGATAAGAAAACATATTGGTTTTCACTTTGAAGCCAGAGTTCAACTTTTCCACCGAGGTTACTTCTTCATAGGTTATTTGACCACCAAATCTTTCAACCTGAGACCTTATTTTGTCTACTAGTGAAAGTCCTGATGTTCTTGGTATGCCTGGGTAGTTTTCCACTTCTGTTGCTAAAGTAGCTTGTCCTCCCAAGTCCATTCCAATAACTAGAACGTCAAACCCTTGTCTTGCTACGTAAAGAGCTGCACTTAGTCCTGCCAAAGAAGCGCCAACAACTATTACATCATGAGATTCTAACTGCTCTGTATTCATTAATTTCAAGAATTAATTTTAAGGGTATAAAAAACTATTTCTCATTCTTCTTTTCTTATTAGATCAATTAATGAACCCTTATCTTTTAGGCCGATTATGCTTTCTGTAGCTGCTTCGAGAACATCAGAAACACCCTTTACTACGATGCCAGCTCTGTTAAGTGGTTCCAAGCTTTTAGTTTCTATCAGTTGCTCTAGGTTATACTTTGGAATTATAAGTTTTTTAACGTATTTATCTGCGAGCGCGGCTTCTATTTTACCCATTCCTCTGTAGTCTAATCCACCAACCGGCCAAACTTCGCCTCTCGCAGTAATAGCACCCGTCATAACAACAGATGGATCAACTTTTAGTTTGGTTATTGAAGATATGAGAGCAACAGCAATTGCCAGCCCAGCCGAAGGACCTGAAACTGGAGCAGCGGTACCGAGCCTAGTGCTTATCTTTTCTAGGCCTTTTGCAGGAGTAACAAGCTCAATGAAGACGTCGCAGTTTTTGTATCTCCAATCGGAAATAGAGTTTAAGTAAATGAAGGCATCTTCAGCACTTGCTTGAACACTTTCACCAATCTCGCTTCCTATGACTTTTACTTTTCCGTTTCCATTTCTTGAGATAACAGTTTCTATGGCAGCTACAAAACCCCCTGTCCCTTCTTCACCTACAGCTACTAGCCCATAAGCCTTACCAACCTCAGGAATTTCTGATCGCACTGTTCTTTCAATCATCTTCCTCATTTCTTCAACAGATTCTTCAGAAGATAGCTCGACGGCTTTCTTAAAGTGAAATAGCCTTAAGGGATAATTTGAGGGTTCAACGCCTTTCAACAAAGATATTAAGTTATCTAATGAAGACTTTGCACCAAGGAGTTCACTTATCCTTTCAATTTCCTGACTGTAAACCTTAAGAAGCTCATTTATTGTTGCACTATCGTTGCTTTCCGTTGCTTTTCTTATAGCACGAACAGCATCTAGTTCCTTTGCTCTAAGTCTGTTTGCTTCGTTTATAACTTCAGCAATTCTTCTTGGACTTAAAACTTTTCCTTCAAGTATTTCATATACTTTTTCCGCGCTTACCTCTTTATCACAAACATCTAGATACTTACTTAAATGAATTGATATCACTTCAAGCTTTTCTTCTCTTGTTTTTGGATATGTAAACTCAAAGCGATGAGAAAATCTTTCAAGTAGCGCAGGATCTAAAACCTCGATTCTATTCGTTGCTCCAATTACAACTACGCCAGACAGAGGAACAAAGCCGTCTAGCTCGGTTAGGAGTTGACTTGTTACCCTATCGAGAACAGGATCCGTTGTGCCTCTTCTGGGCACTATCGAATCTATTTCATCAAAGAAAACTATTGCGGGTGCGTTTTTCCTTGCGTCTTCAAAGATATTTCTTATCGTCTTCTCTGGATCTCCGTAAATGCCCTGTATTATAGAAGGACCATTAATGCTATAGAACCAAACATTGTTTTCATGAGCTATAGCTTTTGCAAGCAAGGTTTTTCCAGTTCCAGGTGGCCCATAAAAGATGAAACCCTTGGGAGGAACATACTTTGCTCTTATCGATAGGTCGGGATTTAGAGCTAAAGAAAGTTCTTTTATTATTTCTTCCTTTATACCCTTTAAACCACCAACGTCTTTGTAAGTTTCTTTTGGTTTTATTTTAACAACTGACCTTTTAGCAGCTTCAGTTTTAGCTTCTTGACTGTAAGACTTAAGAAACCTTGCAGCCCATCTAAAGTCTTCTAGCGTTATAGAACTTCCAACATAGTTTGAACTGAATGAAGAACTGTAACTTTCTGACAACTCTTGCATTTTTTTGTTCACGATCATGTTAAAGGCATTAACTATGTCAGCTGGAGTTAGAGTTGTGTTTCCAACAATTCTTACTGATTCTTCTAGAGTAGACAGAACATCCCTTTGGATTAAGGCTAATTTTGTGTTTTTCGCACTCCTTCTCAACTATCTTAAGTAACGTACCTGAAGACACCCCCGCGTCAAGGTCTATTGTTCCAACAACCCCACGTCTTCTTATAGTATCAAGTAAAGCTTCATATTCAGTAGTTGCAATAAGTAGGACAACCCTGTAGTTTCTTTTCATTAACTCGTCTATTTTTTCTAAAAATACTGTTTGAACTCTTGTCTCTTCCATTCCAGCTTCAGAGGCAGCACTAAACTTCTTTCCAAAAGCTTGGAACTCGTCAACAAAGATTACGCTTGGCCTGATGAACGCTGAATTAAAGAAATCACTTAACCTTTGTGCACTTTGTCCATACCACATGGTGTAAACGTCTTCTGGCTTTAACGAACTGAAATTAATCAGCAAACCATAGGATAACCCTTCTTCAAATGCCCACCTCATCAGAGCTTCTGCAAAGTAAGTTTTTCCAGTTCCACTACTCCCCTTTATCAGGAAAAGCTTAGGAGGTATTGCTGTTGCGGCCTTCCTTATGTCTTTATCTCTAAAAACGTGGTACTTTATGCTAAGCATAACTTGCTTAAGCTCTTTTTCTCTGCCTAGAATATCCTCAACTTTAACTGTTGGAAAGTCAAACCTTCTTCTTATCTTTTTTGCCTCATTCTCAACCTTCTTTTTTCTTACTTCTGGAGGTTGTCTTAGAAAGTTCCATAGTCGAAACTCCCAAGAAGTTAAGTAGAGTAGTGGAAAGAAGATTGACCTTAAGAATGGTCTAGAGTACCACCATTTTTGTTCAAACTCTTCCTGAATTTCTTCAAGATCGCTTTCGTTTACCAAGGTAAGCTTAACAAGGATAGGTTAGCAAGAGGGCTATAAAAAGTTATTACAATTTTACGTCCTAAAAAACAGACAGAAAAAGTCTACAGTTAAAATCGCAGGGTGAATTGTTGAAAAACCTAGGCATTATTGGCGTTGGTCTTTAAGAGTTATGCAACTGCCGGTCTTTGCTTTAAAATGAGCTATGAAGTAAGAAGTAACAACTTACGAATTATCACCGAGAGCAAAAATCTCAATCTATTGGCTTTAGTTGTGGAAAATATTGAGTCCTAAACTAAGAAGCTAAAAACTTCGAATAACTCCAGTAAAGCAAGAAGAGATAACCTATAACTGTTGCAAAAATTAAGAGTTTTGACTGAAATGAAAGTTCGTTCTCTTTGTTTTTAAAATAAGCATTAACTAAGATGAAGGCCTCAACATAAGCACCTACGACCGAAATTAGTGCAAAAATTACAGTTTTTGGAATCATAGGCAGAAAGCTACCGAATATGCCTTGCTGAGAAGTGGAATTGGTCTGAAGAAAGTTTAGCAGGAAAGAAACTGAAAAGTTTCCGGGAGGTACAGTAACGCCAGAAAATGGAACAAAGTAACCATCTCCAGTTCTGTAGGCCTTGTAGTTAGGATAATCAGAAGCAGGGGAATAGGTAAAGGCGCCATAGTAAACAGTAGAGGCTCTATTTGACCTAAAGCTTAGGGTCACATTATAAGCAACACCATCCGGAACAACCTCTATTAGAGAAAAAGGAGGTAAAATAAACGAAGTTATAACTTGCGTTTGGTTAGTACTTATATAAAGGATATGAGACCTCCCCTTTAGCACTGTAACGTTAACGTTTAGGTCAAATACAGGAGGACTAATTAGTATAAGAAATGGATTTTGAGGTTGTAACGTAACTTGGTAAACTTGTATCCTTTCAGCAAAAGTATGAAGAAGAATAGTAAGAACAAGAATCAGCATTACGTAAAAAACTAGAGATGTAGTTGGTTTCATTCAAGCTAAAATTACTTAAGTTACCCTTTTAAGCTTTATTAAAAATTTTTTGAGTTAAAGATGCTTAAAGTTAAGAAACTCTGGCCCCTGGTTTAACGTCGCCCTCTACGGTTAGTATGAATGGGATACCGTCTTGAACCGCTGCCAAGAGCATACCTTGCGATTCAATCCCCATTATCTTTTTGTACTGTAAGTTTGCTAATACGACAATATTCTTTCCTATTAAGGAAGAGGGTTCATAGTATTCCGCAATTCCAGCAACTAAAGTTCTCTTCTCACCTATGTCAACAGTAAGTTTAAGAAGCTTCTTTGCACCTTCTATTTTTTCCGCGTTAATTATTTTTCCAACTCTTATGTCCAACTTTTGGAACTCTTCAATTGTAACCGAGGTCATCTTTAACGTCTTTGAAGTAAGTTTTGGTATTTAACTTTTTAGCAATGGTGAACACAAAAACGTAGTAAGAGCTTTTATAACAAGAATTTAAAGCCATAAATGATTCGTAAGCGAAAAGAAATTAAAAATTTAAATAGAGCTAACGAAAAATAAAAATGCAAGGAAGTGACTGACCTGCACTGACCTTATGGAATGAAGATAATGCACCTCTTCTGATGTAATTTTTGCAAAAATCAAAAGTAAAACTTAAGGTTTCCTTTCCTTTCTGAAGTCTGAAATTTTGTCGGCTATTTCATGTATTGGGACTTCAAGTATTAAGTAGATAGTTTTACTGATGTCGTAGGATATTATTAGGATTAGGATCAAAGAAGCAGAAGAAATTAAAAAACCAAATCCTTCTTTCCAGGACTGAACTGCGGAAATAATTGCATTTGAAAACAAAGAAAGCGCAAAGAGTAAAAGAAACTCCAGTATGAGCTTTTTTACCATACCAGACTGAGCCTTCAGAACCTTTCTTACTACTGTGGAAGCTACACTATCAAAAAGTTTCATTCCATCAAGCAAGACTCTTACTCCAACAAGAAACGTTATTAAAAATAAAACTAAGTTTATCACTTGAATTAAACTGAAGCCTTCTTTAAACCCTAAACTAAACATACTTATTGCAGAAGTTAGACTAACATTTGTAACTAGTAGGAGAATTAAAAGCAAGACAAAGTTAAATGAGAATCTAAGCCAAGTTTTTGTAATTTCAGTGTCCATTGTCCTTATAGCCCCGAAAACCAGATTCCTTTATAAAGATACCGTCAAGATTCTTCTTATTCAGATAAGAAGAGAAAGATAAATTAATACCCTTTGCCTAGAGTTCACTAAAATAGATGCAAGAGAGAATTACACTGAGTGGCGTTATTACTGCAGATTTTGGGAGAGCTGTACGAGGGTACGAAGATTATAAATGGATTGTTGAAGAGATATTTTACAAATTAAGTCACAAGTTCAAGCTCTTAAGAACGGAGCCTAATGCAGCCGTTTTTTCGGGTGGTTTTGTTTCAGTACTTCAGATGGCTTCTATTGGAGAAGTACATGAGTTTTCCTTAGCATTTAGGGACGTTGTTTCTTCGAGTTTAATAGATAGCATTTTGGAAGAAACTCTTTACTATTGCTTAAGTGCAACTGTAAACTGCACAATAAAACTACAGGACAACCTTAACTTTGCGCTATCAAAGCTTTATGTTAGTGCGGAAAAGTTTTCGAAGGCACAACAATCAAAGACGTACTGGTTTCAGACTCGTTATAAAAATGTTCAATTTGAAGTTTCTGTTTATACAGAAAAATTAACTTTTTANATTTCTTTCAAAGTTGACCCTGAAACCTATAGAGAAAACTTGTTTACCTCTTTCCTTCAAGACCTAGGACTTATTAAGGAGGAGCAACAGAATAAATATGGGATACTAGGTAAAATTGTNAAGCTAATTAAAGGGTGAACAAAAAATGAGCGAAGATTATAAAAGAAAGTATGTATTTGCAGCGGACTATGGTACCAGTGACTTTAAGTATGGCCCGATTTCTTTGGGAGAAACTCCGCAGGTAATGCAAAACCGTGGATATTTTCCAGATAAAAATTCAGTAATTGCTCAACTTATGTCAAGTACTTCAAAAGAAGTTGTTGTTGGGGAAGAGGTTCCATTGTACTTGGAAAGTAAAGAGGACCTCGCNCAAAGACTAATTTACCCTATGAAAAATGGAATAATAGAAAAGAACGATGAAAGATCATGGAAAGTTGTAAAAGAAATAACAAAACTAGCGCTCAATGAGTTTAAGCCAGCTGATCCAAACTTTCAAGGTTTTTACTTAGTTGCATCGCTGTCTTCTATTGCACCTAGGTACATGTATGAGAATTTGTTCAACATCTTTAAGGAAATTGATGGTGAAGAAAAATTAATTAAGATGGCAACCATTATCTCTCAGCCTTTAGCTGTTGCAATCGCTCACAAGGTACCAACGTGTGTAGTTGTTGAATCAGGGCACGGTAACACTCAAATTTGCCCAATTTCAAGGTATCCTATTAAAAATGCGATTGTAGCACTTAACAGAGGGGGAGGAGATGCCAATGCCTTAATGGCTGAGATTTTAAAAGACCTTGGGTATTCTGATCTTGCTTCAGAAGAAGCAGTAGTTAGAATGATTAAGGAAAAAATTGGTCTGATACCAAGAGACTTAGATCAAGCAATAAAATTTAGTAAAGAAAATCCAGAGCTAGTGAGGGTAAACTTTAAACTTCCAGGAACAAGACTAGTTGTGGATTTTGGTAAAGACTCTTGGGTAAGGTTCCTCCTTGGAGAGTACGTTTTTGACCCAAACAATGAAATTTTCATGAGCTACTTTAGCAGGGGGATGCCAAGACCAAAGGATGTAAAAGCTGGAGATATATACTTTTATGGAATGATAGACTTTGGGGAAGCAATACTTCAGGCTGTTGAAAGGTGTCCAATTGAACTTCAGCCACATTTGTACAAGCAAATTTTATTATCAGGAGGAAACTTTGAGTGGAATGTTCCTCAGGAACTTTTTGGAGTAGCTGTTGACTCAAAAATTAAATTAAAAAGCTTGCTTAACAAACATGGAATAGAAAACGTGAACATAACAACTTCTGAATCTCCGAAGTTTTCAGTTTGGAGAGGAAGTATAATCTACGGTTATGCTGTACCAGAGAGCTATTCTTGGAATTGGGAGAGGATGGAGGGATGGCTAGGGTTGAGGTAAAAGAAGAAACAATTTACAAAAAGATAAGAAATTCACTCATAAGTAATAACTTTAAAGAGCAACGAGACCGATCTTATGGGTACAGTGTGTTTTCAGATGGAAAAATAAGAGTAGTAGTAAAGGTAGTATCACTTGCAGACTTACTAGACGATTTCGGAACAAAGGAAAACATACTCAATTTTATATTTGAAATTTTTTCTTTGCTAGTTGATGAAAGCTATGATGGAATAATTTTGGTATGTCCAAACTCTTTAGGAGAGTGGATCGGCTCAAAGATTGACTTGATTCAAGGGTACAACAAGAAACTCTACATAATAGCTTACGATAGAAACCATGAAGTAAATGTTGAAGTTGAAGCAGCATTGTCTCTATTTAAGGACAGGATTAAAGAGTGGAGAACTAAAAAAGAATTAAAGAAACAAGAAGTTGGAACAAAGATAAAAGAAAGTACAGAATTTGTCCCTAAGGTTTATGAACAAAAGAAAAATGATGAACTTAAAGCTACTATTACTGAGTTAAACTTAAGGATAAGAAACCTAGAGGAGAAGTATAATTACATAGTAAGTAAACTAGAACAGATTAGTTATGGCGTACCCAAAATAGTTCCTGCTGCGCAAGAATTTAGTAAAGTTGAGAAAGAAGAAGAGGTAGAAGCTGTCCCAAAAACTAAACAAGATGAGAAAAGTTCAAGTTCGTTACCATCTTTCTTTGAAAACAACCCCTGGGTAGAAATACTTTCCAGCAGAGGAAAAGAGAAATAATCTTAAGTGAAAAAATCAATACTTAGAACAAGAAGGCCTTACGTTAGAAGCGAGAGAATAAGAAGCGCAGTAATTCCAACTAATTTCATTAGTATCTCAACTCCAGGTCCGGCTACATCTTTTAAAGCATCACCAAAGGTATCACCAGTAACTGCTGCCTTATGGTGCTCCTTGCTTATTTCGTCTTCAACGTTCTTTCCGTAACTAATTTCAAACTTCTTTTTAGCATTGTCTAATGCAGTTCCAGTAGTTACTAAAGTTGGAGCTAAGATTGCTGCAGAGGTTATCGCTCCAAGTACAAAAGTTCCCAAGTACTCTTTACCAAAGACAAATCCTACAAGAGAAGTTAGTAGTATTGAAAGCAAGGTGGGAAGAAGCATTTCGTTTAAAGCATGCTTAGTTGAGATATCTACACATTTTGCATAATCAGGAGTACTTTCTCCAGTTAATATCTTTGGATTACTTTTTACTTGTCTTCTTACTTCGTCTACCATAACATAAGCTGTTTTCTTTGTTGATCTTAAAGCAATTGAAGAGAACAAGAACGGTAAGGAAACTCCTAAAAGAGCACTAACAAACATTAGAGGAGTAAGAACTCTAACCTTAGCTATTTCTGCTAGTTCATAGTAAGTAATGAATAAAAGAACTCCAGATACCGTTGCTGAAGTTATGGCAAATGCTTTTGTGTATGCTTTCATTGTGTTCCCTATAGCATCAAACCTTTCTAGTGCTTTTCTTACCTCATGCCCAGCATTTGACATTTCAGCTATACCACTTGCATTGTCGATTATTGGACCAAAACTATCCATAGATAGTAAAAGTGCAGAAAGCATATCTGTACCAATATTTGCAATCATTACCCCATAGATAGAACCACTTATGTAAAAGGAGAAGACAACAGCAATGGCCACCATAACTACAGGAGCAATTGGGCTTTCTAATCCATATGAAAATGCAGACAGTATTGTTATAGCAGCACCTCTTCTTGCACTAGAAGAAATATCTTCTATTGGTCTTCCTTCAGTTCTTGTGTAGTATTGAAGCACATAACCAACCAAAGCCGTTATTATAATTCCACTTATTCCAGAGTAAAATAAGGTTATATCTTTTACCACATTAGTAAAGATTATTAGCATAGCTAGAGAATCAAAAACAGATGCTACGAGGATTGCTAGGTTGAATGTTACCATTGGGCTACTTCTCTTTAATGCAATTATTGTAATTATTCCAAGCACCGAACCAATGAGTCCAATTGCCTGTAAAAGAAAAGGAATGAGTAAAGCTTCATTCCCATACTTAATTGTAAACGCTAGTCCAACCAGCATTCCAGTTATTATGTCGGAGCTTATTGATTGAAACAAGTCAGTTCCTCTTCCTGCACAATCACCAACATTGTCGCCAACAAGGTCGGCGATAACTGCAGGATTTCTTGGATCATCTTCAGGTAACTTAAGTTCAGTTTTTCCTACTAAATCAGCTCCTATATCTGCACCTTTAGTAAAGATTCCACCGCCGATTTGAGAAATGATCGCAGCTAAACTTGCTCCGAAACCAAAACCAACCAAAGAGTTTGGATCCTTAAAAAATGCATAAAATAATTGCAACCCCATCAAACTTAAACTTAAGACAGAAAGCCCAGTTATGCTTCCGCCCAAAAGTGCTAAGTTAAATGCACTTTTTTCTGACTTCTTAACTTCTTCTGTTACTTTTGAATTTGTTTCCACAGCAATCCTGAGGCTAAGCATTGCAGCTAATGTTGAAAGGAAACTTCCTACAATAAAGGTAATGGAAGTTTGAATACCACTTAAGAAAAAGATAGCAACAAAAAAGATAAAAGAAACCGCTAAAACGTATAGCGATTGCCTCTTGATGTAAGCTAAGCCAGCAGCCTTTATAAAGCCACCAATCTCTTTTACTTTACTATCAAGAATTTTCTTTGAAGTAATGTACTTTACTAGTAGAACTATTGCAGCAAGCGCAAAAAGCCACGATAGTAGTATAGTGTATTCTATTCCTGTCATTTTGTATCACCATAATTTTCCCCTCGCTTTTATGGCGTTATAGGTACACTGCTTAGCGTTTTATTGAATTTAAACCTTTCCCATAAAGCTTTATAAAGTATGATATTATAATTTAGNATAAGCTTATTCAACCTGGAAGTTGGGTNCTANTACAGAACGTAGTGTTTAGTTGTACTCAACTNGATAAGGAATAAGATTTAATANAAAGAATAAAGACAAAANCGTCCAACTTTTAATGAATAAGTTGTATTAAAGGATAACCTCTTCCCCAGGAACTCTTCTGAATNGCTGAACGTCGCCAATGTGTTTTACGCCCGTTAGAAACCTCACTAGNCGTTCTATACCAATTCCAGCGCCAGCACTTGGAGAGAGTAATCCTCTCTTTGCGACTTCTAGGTACTCTTTGAAGTCTTCTGGATTTAGACCATCCCTTGTTATTCTTTCCATTATTTTGTCATATTGCCATTCTCTCTCAGCACCTGAAGCAGCTTCTCCATAACCCTCAGGATATATTAGGTCATAGTTCCTATAGTGGCCTGGATTGCTTGGATCTTCTCTATCATAAAATTCTCTTTTGAAACAAGTGACCCAGAAAGGATACTTGTGATCGAGAGAAGCTAAGTACTCCCAGTCTTTACCATATTTTTCCTCCAGCTCGTGAGAAGTATAAACTTTGAATGGCTTAGGTGGAACTTCTAGTTCCCTATTTAGTTCTTTTAGTTCTTCTTCTTTTTCTGAAATAGTTTTTGAAATAACTTCAACGACCAAATCTTCAAGCAACACCATTACTTTTTCCATTGTTCCATTCTTCATTTCAAAGTCCATTTGAGTAAACTCAAACAAGTGTTTTCCGCTTTCTCTTCTTGCTTTGTTCTCTAACCTTATGTTTGGGGACATTATGAAAATTTTATCGGCGCCGCTTAACAAAGCAAGCTGCTTATGAAGTATCATACTTTGCGTTAGAACTAAATCTTCATCATAGTACTTTATCTTGGGAATTAGAACAACTGAACTTCCAGGATCTGGACCCAATGGATCTGTAACTTTAGCAGTTATGACTGGCATTAATTGAAGAAAACCTTTAGAAACCATAAACTCTTCAATTGTGATTAAAGCAGTGGTTTGCACCTTTAAAATTGGGAGACGTTCTTTTCTTTGTAAGTAGCTTACTGCGTCTTCTATTTTCTGGTGGGTTACCTGTTTCATCTCCTCCTCCAACTTAGGCTTAAGAGCTCTAGATAAATTTTGCTAAAAATTAACCGGCATTGTAGTGAAAAATTACATAAAAAGATTATAATAATCGGCACTTTGGCAAAAAATTTGGAGGAATTCATAAGCTTGCTTTACTAGTAATAGCCTAGGGCACCCTTCTTCATGACTCTCTTTTCCTCCATTAGGAAGACTATAGATCCGAACAGTAACCAGAATACATCGAAGAAAAGGAGAGGTAAAATGAGATTTATCAAGTCACCTAAACTAGAATCCAATATTAGGACGTTCCTCATTCCTTCTATAGCATAAGTTGGAGGTAACAAATATGAAAAATACCTTAAGAATGGTGGTAGAACAACTAATGGGTAAGAGATTGGAAGGAGCAAAGAAAAAAGCGCAGTTAAAAAGTTTACAAAGGCATTATGCTCTTTGAATTCTAAAACTATACCTGCCAAAGAGAAACCTATTCCAAGAAAACTTGGAAGAGCAATGAGCAGCAGAAATAAAGCGATTGGCAGGTTTATGAAATTTATTCTTAAGTTAAAAACTAACGTTGAAAGAATGAGTTGTAAAATAACCCACAGTGAAGTTGTCAGCATCGAGCTGAATGCTTTTCCAAGGAGAATTGAAAATCTACTGCATGGAGCGAGAAAAGTTGTTTCTAAAGTACCACTCCACTGCTCTCCTCTCAGAGCATAGCTCATCCCCCACAAAGTCGAGAATGCAAAGCTGGAAACAATCATTCCAACCACTATGAAAGAAACATAGTCGCCAGTATTTGCTAAACTAGCCAAATAAGTAGAGTAAGAAGAGCCCACTAAAGCTTTGCTATATATTATTGAGGATAAAACCCACAACAAAGGCATTAAAGCATCAAATAAGACCCACACAGGGTATCTCAGATATAGCTTCAGTTCTTTCTTTACCACTGCCAAAACAACTTTTAGTTCATCTACCGCATCCATTTTTTTACCCCTCTTAATAAGTTCCAAGCGTACCAGCTTTTCTGGCTTTTCTTTCAGCATAGTTAAACAAAAAAGTCCCTAGAAACAAAAGAACGACAGAAACTAACACTAAGTAAGTTAAAGCCAATGTAGTACCTATAAAAGGATCAAAGGAAGGCAAGAGAAGAGCTCTTATTGCTTCTAGAGCAGGAGTTAGTGGAAAAATAAGACCTGCAATTAGGAGGTAATATCCTATGCTTTCGAAAACAAAGACTAATGCTTTTAATGGATAGTTAACTGGGCAAATGATTGAAATAAAAGTATTAACAAAATTTAATAAGGCTCCTGGCTCCTTGTACATCAAAATTACTCCTGAAAGTAAAAACCCAACGCCATAAAGTGCGAAGATCATCAACAATAATACAAAAATTGCGTAAGCTAAGTTTTCTAGTTTTATTTTTGCTCCAAACAAAAGACTTGCTAAAATGAACTGAACTAAAGCATAAAAAGTAGTAAGCATGCTATCAGATACTGCTTTTCCAAATAGTATGAAGAATTTGTTACATGGAGAGACCATTAATGTTTCTAAAGTACCACTCCACTGCTCTCTTCTTAAAGAGAGGCCCATCCCCCATAAAGCAGACATCACGTAAGCATACAATGAACTGCCAACAATGTTGAACGTTATAAAGTCAGAATTACCAGACAACATAGCAAATGAAGTTGAAGACCTTCCTCCAATGAGAGCCTGTCCTTGGAAAACTAGAGGGGCTAACCAGAAAACTGGCATTATAGCCCAGAATATTACCCACAAAGGATACCTAAAGTTTATCAGTAGCTCTTTTTTAGCTGTTGAAGTAGAAACTTTTAGTTCTAAGATGAAATTTTGCGCTACATCCTTTTTCAATTTCCTAATGCCTCACCCGTAAACTTTACAAAGACGTCTTCAAGAGTTGGTTTTTCTATGCTTATTGAGATTATCTTGCAACCAGCTCTGGAGAACACACCTACTACTTCTTGGATATTTGACTCAACTTCTTTCATATAAAGCCTGATAGTTGCTTTTGCAATTGTAGGATCATCGTAAGTTAAGTTATAGTCTTCAACAAAAGACAAACTCTTTACAGAAGTTAGTGCTTCTTCGTTTGCATTAACAACAACTACCTTTAAAACCTCATACTTGCCAATCATAGCTTTTAATTTTTCAGGAGTGTCTACAACAACTATCTTTCCCTTATTTATAAAAGCTATTCTGTTGCATAATTGGTCAGCCTCTTCCATATAGTGCGTCGTAAGAAGAATGGTTTTACCTTGCTTTTTGTTAAGGTCTTCTTTAATAAAAGTCCTTATGCTCCTTGAAAAGCCTGGGTCTAAACCCAAAGTAGGTTCATCTAAGAGTAAGATTTCTGGGTCGTGAAGAATAGCTCTAGCAATTGCAAGCTTTTGTTTCATTCCACTGGAATACTTTTCGACTAGTTCATTGGCTCTATCTTCCAGCTCCATCATACTAAGCAATTCCTTTATTCTTTTCCTTGAAACTTCTTCTGGAACTTTATAGAGTCTAGCGAAGTACTCTAAGTTCTCCTTAGCTGTTAGCTTCCAATAAAGAGACCTTTCGCCACTCGAAACTACTCCAATTGAGGCCCTCACTTTATCTGGATTCTTTAAGATATCATACCCGTTAACTGAAGCTGTACCCTCATCTGGAATGATGAGGGTGCTTAGTATTTTTACAAGAGTTGTTTTACCAGCGCCGTTTGGTCCAAGTAAACCAAAAAGTTCACCTTTTTCTACGCTCAAGTTAACGTTGTCGAGGGCAACTATAACCTCAGAATTTTTCTTTCTAAAGGGAAAGAGTGGCCCTTCCTCCTTCTTATAAATTTTTTTTATTCCTTTTGTAATAATCGAATGATTTTCCATGATAAGCCAAAAAAAGTCTAAGAGCGGTTTATAAACTCTTCTCAAAGTAGTATCATATGTTTCAGAAAGTTCTCGATGAAAATTGATTTGTATGAAGTAGACCTTAAGACCAGGGAAAGAAAGATGAGAAAAAGTGCATTGACTCTTAAGAGAATTGTTGAGTGAAAGTCACTTAATTTTATTTTTTAAATAATGGACATTAGCGAAAATACCTTTGCGTCGTTAATTAAGTTGCTCACTTTGCAATACTCATTGGGCTGATGTGCAGTTGAGTCTGTTGTCATCCAAACTGCAGCTTGAATTCCAGCCCTCCTAAAATGAGCTGCGCATGTCCCACCTCCAATTCCAATCGCTCTTGCGTCTATGCCTTTGACTAACTTTATGCTTTGTTTCAACCTTTGAACAACTTCTGAAGCTACGCTTGTTGGAGGAGGGGCTTCACTTTTAGCTACTTCTTCAAATTTTACTTCAACAGGATAGATTTGTTCATAAAGAGAGCAAAGTTTTTTGATATTAGACAAAACTTCGTTTATATTATAGCTAGGCAAGACTCTGCAATCAAAATAAAAGACATCTCTTCCTGGAATTGTGTTTACGTTTTCTACGTTGGCTTCTCTTTTCGTTGGCTCAAATGTAGACAATGGAGGATCAAAAAGTTCATCGTAAATGTTGTATTTTGACTTTAACATTTCATAAAGTTCTATACCAAGCCTCATAGCATGAAGTGAAGCATTCACTCCTTTATTTGGAGTACTTGCATGAGTTTGCTTTCCAATTACACTGAACTTTAGCCAAAGTATACTCTTCTCAGCAACTTCAATTATGCTTCCTTCTTCATTCCCAGCATCCGGGACAACAACTAGATCTTCTTTTTTGAATACGCTACTAGTAATGAGGTGCTCTATGCCATACTTACTTCCTGTTTCTTCGTCAGAAACAATTGCTAAGGCAACATTAAACTTTGGTTTTATCTTTAGGTCGACCAACGCCTTTAGAGCAAACACTGAAGAGGCTACAGCTTGGCCATCGTCTTCGGTTCCTCTGCCGTAGATTTTATCATCTTCTACGAAGGCTTGAAAAGGATTTGTCTTCCACAAGCTTAAGTCTCCAGGAGGAACAACGTCCATGTGGCTGACGAGCCAAAGAGTTTTTTCTTTATTTTCTCCGAAGTACTTTGCCACAATGTTTGGTCTTCTTTTAGAAGTAACTCTATCGTCTTGAGCGTCATATCTTTTTATCTCATCAAAGCCTATTTTTTCAAGGAAAGTTTGAATAAAGTTAGCTTTTTCCCATTCACCTTTACCTCCACTTTCTGGGGCAATTGCTTCGTAGCTTATTAAGTTAGACATGAATTTTACTGCTTCGCTTCTATAGCTTTCTACTTCTTCAAAGAGCCTTTTGTTATTAGCTGTTGTCATCTTGTTTCTCACTTAAAATGCAGAGTTTGTTTTTCTCTCTTCATAAACTTTTACTAGTTTTAGTTCATCGTATGCAAGTTCTATGTTGCCTAATCCATAGCCTTCTGAAAGTACTCTGTAGCTATCCTTGTACTCAATTGCACTTTTTTTGGCAAGCGTGTTCTTTAGGCTCAAGTCAGAATCCAGGTCTACAAAAACAACATTTTTCGTTGAGCATGCGAAGTGTGCTGCAGCCGCTATTGAAATTGTACCTTCCATCATACAGCCTACAATATTCTTTATCCCAGCGGCTTCGCTTATNGTNGCNATTTTNCTTGCGTTTCTTATGCCACCAGACTTCATCAACTTTATGTTTATGAAGTCAGCAGCATCCTTTTTTACGATTTCTATAGCATCTTCTGGAGAATGAACAGATTCATCAGCCATTATTGGAACAGGAGAGTTACGCTTAACAAAGCTAAGCCCATCGACGTCATACGCTTTTACTGGTTGTTCAACAAGTTCAATTTCATACCTTTGCATCTTGCTTATTGCATAAATTGCTCTTCTCGCGCTCCATGCTTGGTTTGCATCAACAAAAAGTTTAACTTCATTTCCCACAGCTTCTCTTATAGCTCTTAGTCTAGAAATGTCTTCTTCTAGGTTTTCTGACCCAACTTTTACTTTTATAATTCTAACTTTTTGTTCTAGTAGTTCCTTTGCTTCTTTAACAGCTTCTTCTATAGGCTTTATTCCTATTGTAACGTCTGTTAAAACTTTATTAGAGTAGCCACCTAAATACTTAAAGAGAGGTAACTTATATTTTTTTGAAACTAGATCGTGAAGAGCAATATCGACAGAAGCCTTTGCCGAAGAGTTCCTATGTATACTGTTTTCTATAACGTAACTTGCATACTCAAGCATCTCTGGTTCTAGCCCGATAAGGCTTGGTAAGATTACATCAAGTGAAGAAACAACAGTATCTTGAGTTTCGCCTAGAATCATCTTAGAAGGAGAAGCCTCACCAAAACCTTCCAAGCCACTATCGTCAACAATTTTTACTACGACTTCATCACTTTTGTAAGAAGTGCCTAGAGATATTGTAAATGGAGACTTGTAGTAAACAGTTCCTTTGAATACTTCTGCTCTAACTATAGTCATAAGGCAAGGTAGAAGATAAAATGGAATATAAGCTTTATCTTTTCGTTAACTCTCTAACAAAGTTAAAAAATATAGTTAGTAGTACTAGCAAAGAAATCTTTAGTTTGGATTTAAAAAATAAAAAATAAAAAAATCTTCTAGCTTTAGTAGTAACTTAGATCCAAAGTTTTGCTGCCTTTGGTAGTACGACGCCAAATAAGTTTAGTATTGCTGCTAAGAGCCAAACTGCACCAAAGCCAATAGACCAGCCTGAAGCTGCTGGCACTACATATTCTTCGTATTTCTTTACGCCCACGGTTCTTACAGAAACTTCCTTTATTATTAGTGCAATTAGTGATGTTAACCACATGTAGTTTGGAATCGTTAAGGTAACCCACATTGCAACTGGATGAATCCAGAACCATGCAAACTTTAGTCTTAGTAAATATATCGCCCATGTTACTATTATTCCAGTTATTGCGTAAATCCAATAATGTAATGGCGTTTCTCCACTTGCTATACCCCATATACCCTTAAGACCTTTTCCTGCAGGATCCCAGAAAGT